>JAEEGH010000597.1_pt1 | contig 126183 bp, 119 predicted proteins | sample 9134181 | NCBI WGS metagenome assembly JAEEGH01 (sample SAMN16246544, study PRJNA631951) | gut metagenome | biome: gut microbiome; feature: rumen; material: DP-attached | host: Bos | place: Iran: Karaj | collected 2018-10
TTCGGTAGCGACTACACCTACCGCTACAAAAGCAAATGACCATCGCGGAATTGTCCGACGAGCAGTTCATCCGCTGGCGCAAGCGATATGAGCGCAAGCAGCGAGCGTTTGAGCGCGAACACAACCACCGCGGGATATTCCCGCCGGGTTACATCTCATTCCTGAATAACGTTTCTAACAGAACAGATATGAAAGTCTTCCAACTCATCCGCCGCAGCAAGGTCGGCAATGCCGTTACAGGGCAAATCTATCTCCGCCGCTGGGTAGGCGATGGCGCGCAGTTCAACTCGCTCGAGAACGCCGCATATATCATCCCCGCAGGCACGTACGAGGTGCGTATCACCTATTCGCCCAAGTTCCGCAAAGACCTGCCACTGCTCATCGGAGTACCCGGACGCGACGGTATCCGCATCCATACAGGCAATAAGCCTGAACACTCATTGGGTTGCATCCTCGTTGGTGCAGCCGGCAAAAAACTCATTGAGGAACTAATCCGCATCAACAACTCATTCAATGAAAAGACGTACATTTGTATCCGTGACGCCTTCGGGTCAACAGCCGATACCACTTGGCAACCCGACGGGCAAAAAGTTACGCCGTGGCATCCTCAACTCGCTCTGCCACCGCATTTGAAAAATTGTTTTTAATTGTCTTTAATTGTTGACTTAAAAGAGTTCATTGTATGAAGAAAGTCTTTTTGTTTTTAATTGTTGTCCTTGCCGCAGTGAGTCTGCCTGGTTGTAAAGCCTGGCGAACCATCACCACCACGGCAACCTACAGCGCCGCCCCGGACAAATCCGGCAACCCCGTCACCACCATCCAGACCAAGACGGTCGAGGAGTACACGGGAGTAAAGAAAAACTGAGCCAGCCGCTCAGTTTTTAAATGTATGATGTATGATTTTTTGCAAAATTTTTGTACCCGTGCAGGCAAAAGTCGCGTCGAAAAGTGTCAAGTGCGCTCTAAAAAGGACTAAAAAGGACTTTGCAAATGTCCGAAAAAAGCAGTACTTTTGCATCGGAATTTGAAATCAATATCATGGAGGAAGCCGAAAAGCCACAAGTGAGTAGGCACAAGTCATTTAATAACAAACAATTATGATTCAGATGTCAAAAAAAATGAAATGGATCTGTGGCATTGGAGCGTTAGTTTTGGTTGCCGCATTATGTTCCATGTGTGGTGGTTCTGACGGGAAATCATCCGATTCCAACGAACAACACCAAAACGAGAGTCGCGAAATGGCTGCTACAACATTGAAGTTGAAAGGCACGCATGCTTCGTTGTTCAAAGTTGACGAACCGTATCGTCTTAGCTTGGTAAAAACACCTGAAGATGAGTGGCAGGTTCGCCTGAAAATCAATTTTGCCAAAGCCAAGAGCTTTGATGAAAAAAAGTACCAGGCGGCTTTGGGAAGTTGTCAGGTCAGCTTTATCGATGATTTTGATGTAGAACTCACTACCGCAGAGTATAACCTGAAAGATTTCAACACATTACTGGTAAAAGAGATCGGAGAATCTGAGGATATTTCTTTTCATACATGGAGCTATAGACACCTGTCGCATGCAGATGCAAAAAAAATCTATGATGCCGTCTGTGGTGTCGTAATCAGCAATATTGAACTCAAAGAACTTAAAAAAGAGGATGCCGTTAAGAAAACCACGAAATCGATTCTCGAAGACGACGACATGAAAGATTTGAAAGATGCCGCGGAATCAGCTGAAAAGATTTTGGAGGCAGAAAAGAAATTGCTGGATGCTCTATTTTAAGATAAAATAGCTATGCGCTATAATTAAAAATATGTTTAACTAATAATTCTTACATTTATGATGACATTTTTATGGTGGGCTTTAGTAGCCCTGTGTTTAGTTTTCGGATTCCTGGGCTGCTTTATAAACAAAGTACCGGGCCCCATTGCAGTGGTAATAGCAACATTACTTGCTATCTTGTGCCTGAACATTCCTATTGAATGGAGCACCTTTGCGATTATTGCAGGATTAGCTGTTGCCAGCATGATTGCCTCCAAACTGCTTGTCAAACTGGTAAAAAAACTGCAAGAGTTCAGCAAACGGGCAACGTGGGGAACAACAATTGGTTCGATCATCGGTCTATTGTTGGTTTGGGGGTCTACAAGTGCGGATTCGAATGCGTTGCTCATCTCCATGTTAATCGTCGGTTTTATTGTATTGCCGTTTGTATTGGCATTCCTGCTTGAGTTGACCAACAAACAAGGTGCGGCTATGGCACTCAAATGTGCAACATCTGCCACTTGCGCCTATCTGTCGGATACGCTGCTCAAACTGGCGGTATTCGTTTATGCGATTTATGTAATTTTCCAACTTGGATAACTGTGAGCAATCAGGTTTATTCAAGCATTTTCACAAAGGCAGGCGGAATATTCCGCCTGCCTGCTTTACTAAGAAGGATTGTTTATTGTTGATCTTCGATGATTTGCAACATCTGCGCAGGTGTCACCACTATTGGCTCTTGCGGATAGTGTTTGAGGTTACCAGTGACAAGGAATGAATCTTCTTTCGATAACGCTATCTCATAAAACACACGGTCACTTTCGTCAACGAAAATGATATTAACAGATGTACGCTCAGCCTCAACCCCTTTTGTGCGGATATACTCAAATAACGCGTCACGTTCATCTTTACTAATATCAAAATGAGGGCGTGAAAGTACTTCTTGATATTCGGTCATAATTTCTTCGTTGTATAAAGGGATTATCTTTCCCTTAAACAAGGAATCAACAATTTTAGATGTGGAGGAATTATAATTGTGCGTAAGGTACGCGGACACAAACACATTGGTGTCTATAACAACGTATATCATATTATGCCATCTCCATTTGTAGTGCCTTTTCCTTCTCCAGACGCTCTTTGCGTTCCTGACGAGCTTTCCGAATCTCCTCATTGATCTCATCAAGTGTCATTTCGGGACGATTATTACGCGGAGTAGAATAGAAAGTTTCCAATGCACGCTTTCGAATAGAATCCTCATCTTTGGCGCTAATCGTGAACGGAATTTCACGCTTGCGAACAACGGCATTGATGAATACATTGATAGCAGCATTAGCGCTCATGCCAAACTGCTCACAAAGCGAGTCAAACTGCATTTTGATGTTGTTGTCCACGCGGACGGTCATTGCTGTCTGTGCCATAATTGTGTGCGTTTTGATGTTGTTTGATTGCAAAGTGATTTCATTTCGACTGCAAAGATACAACATTTTTCTGAAATATGCAAATAATTTTACAAAAAAAATGCATATAAGCGGTAAAAAAAGTTGCTTTTTTTCTGTTCCCTACCGAAAAGAACTGAAAAGAAATTTGCAAATATCAATATTTTTTCGTACCTTTGCAGTCGCAAACGATTATGAACAAGAACGCACCGGAAATATTGGCTTTGCGGATGGATATCGAGCGGGAAGTGAAACGCCGAATCCGTACGCCGTACGACTTTGAGTTCCTCACCGGAGTGGTGTGGGAACGTTTGCACGAACACATCTCTCCTACTACGCTCAAACGCCTGTGGGGATATATCGAAGGTGCTGACACCACACGCCGCACTACCCTTTGTCTGCTCTCGCAGTTCCTCGGTTACGCTGACTGGGAAGCCTATCTTGCAGCGCTCGCAAGCCGCACCGATGTCGAGAGCGAGGCTTTCGCAGGCGAGGGGCTGAACATCGACGATCTGCAAGCCGGTGACTGCATCGAAGTAACATGGCTGCCTAACCGCCGATGCGTTTTCCGCTATGAAGGAAACACCCGCTTCTTTGTCACAGAAGCCAAGAATGCCAAACTGCATGTCGGTGACCGGTTTGAAACAGCTTGTTTCCTTATCGGCAAACCGATGTATATCGACCGCCTCGTGCGAGGTGACAATCCGCCCACTGCGTACGTCGCCGGAGCAAAAAACGGTCTACTAACGGTTCGCAAATTATGACTGCCATGACTGAATCATCCTCCGGCTTCATTACCCCTTCCGAGTTCTCAACCGAGTGGCGTGACGTCACTCTGTTGCAGCAACGCAAACACACGCTTATCTATACCGCCTCGCGTTACGGACGGCGGTATCTGCTCAAGACGCTTGCATCGGAATATACCCAACTGACCGATTATCATCTGCAGCAAGATCGGGAGTTTCAATTGGGTGTACAACTCATTCACCCGAACATCGCAGCCACCTACGGTTTGGAACAAGTGGAAGGTGTCGGGCGTTGTATTGTTCAGGAGTGGATTGACGGCGTGACGCTTGGCGAATGGGTCGGCAGCAAGCCCTCGCGTGCCGCACGCGAACGGGTGCTTAATCAATTGCTGGATGCCTTGGAGTACCTGCACAGCCGGCAACTCGTTCATCATGACCTCAAGTCCGACAATATCCTCATCACCCGCAACGGCGCAAACGTCAAACTCATCGATTTTGGTCTCTCAGCTACCGACTCCACACTCTCGCCTGTTGACAACGACCCACGTGCCGACATCCTTTCGCTCGGCAGACTCCTACCCTCTCTTCTTCCCGAGCGACGCTCTCTGGCTCGCCGTTGCCGTGACGGCAGGTTTGCCAACGTAGCCGCTCTACGCCAAGCACTTACCCGCCGCAAGCGTGCGCGGCAATTGCTGCCGGTTATACTGTCGGTTGCTATGCTTGCCGTTGCCAGTGTTCTCTTTTATCTCTCGCTCAGCAACAACAACAGCGAACAACAACGCTACGAAAATATGGTTGCCGTTGTTGACGAGCATATAGCCAACGAACGCGAACAATTGGTGGAACTGGCGAACCGCGCATGCTCGTTTGACGCCACGGATGAAACAGAGCAGAATGCATTTATTGCCTACCTGAACGAATATTCCGCTTTGCGCTATCACCGATGGACAATTAGGGATTCGCTCGTAGAAACGTATCCGGAAAACGATCCGCTACGCGAACAATGCTTCCAATACTGGACGCATAAAGAAGTCGAGTTGGATAAGGAATTCTATCCGCAAATCACCGGCAAACTCGGCAATGGAGCAGCAGAGGCTTGTCGGCAATACGACAACCGATGATGTAGTCGTCACCGCCGTCCTTGAGACGAAGTTGCTTGCGCAGCGCGTCGGCAGAGAGGACGTAGTTGCGGGTGAGGATGTTCGCGCGCGTGCAGGCACGCTGAACCTCTTTCGTGCGCGTATAGACACCAAGCACCTGCCACCAGCGGCCGGGGAGAGTTGATAGCTGCGCGTTTGAACTGCGTGTTTGAACTTCGCGTTTGAGAGTGGAGAGCTGATTGCTAAAATACAAGTGGGTGTTGGGGGCGGCTTTCATAAGACCGTAGCGGGCACTGATGAGCCGGAATGCACCGGCTTTGAGCAGGGCGGCGTCAGGTTCGAAGATAAACTGCGTGTTTGAGCTGCACGTTTGATATTGTTTGAGCTGCGCGTTTGATATTGTTTGAACCTCGGCAGTGCTCTCTTCGTCGGGAGTGAAGGAGAAGATGTGATTGCCGGAATCGGTCAACATAACAGCGTGAATTTGTCCTGTGCCTTCAGACAAAAGCAAGAGTTCCTTGACCTCGTTGTTGACGCTGACGATATACACATCCCAACTGCCGCCGAGCTGCGCAATGGCTTGGTGGAAATCGAGCATCGGAGAGAGCTTGAGGAGAATGCGGATTTGCTGTTCTGTACGAATTTCACGAATCTTACGAATTATGTCGATTACATTCGGGGTGCAGTCCTCAAGACGGAAAACCTTGCCGCCATGGTTGTCGCGGCGGGCGGGATCGAGAAATAATAATAGACCGCTACCAGCACCCCACTGCCTGTTAGTTGTGGGGACCCCGTCGCTCAAAGACAAAAGACCGCTGACGCTCAAAGACGAAAGACTAAATGGCTCCGCATGGCAGTGGATGGATTTGCCGGCAAGGCGGAAATTGTGGTCGGCGATAGCGGCAAGATCGGTGTTCTGCTCGAAATAGTGCGTTTCGGCAGCAAATTCGCTCATAAAAAACGTATCAACTCCAAAACCTCCCGTACCATCAATCAATCTGACAGCTGATTGCTGATTGCTGACAGCTTTAACAAGCGAAGCTTTGAAGCGCGCGGTACGTTCGCTGCTACATTGCTCGAGGTTGAGACGCGGGGGATAGAGCCAGCCGTCGATCCGGGCAAACGTCGGGAGTTTGTCGCGCGTACGCTGACGACCGTCGATCTGCTGCAAACAAAAACGGAAATCGCTATCCGAGAGCATCGGATAGCGGTTCCGTTGTAACGCAAGCTGCGCTACATCATCATTCTGATGGTCGATAATGAACTGCTGTAACACGACTTACCACGTCATCACAACACGGAAACTCATTGCCTCCGGATTGATGGTCTTATCTACCTCGTACTCAAAATCGTTGTCACGCACCTCGAAGCGAACATAACCGACGCCAAACACACAATCAACCGTGCGGGTGTAGAAATATGCGTTGCCATCCTTGTCCACCTCTTCGACGTGGCGAACATACGGCAAAGCATGTTGCACCTCATAGTCGCCATCCTTGAGGTAGATGTACGCCTGAACATTGCCGTCCGTATAGACGAAACTCGAAAGCGACGCAACGTCCCACTCGGAATAGAAGAAGTTGTTGTCGGCATAATTGGTGTAGTTCCATTTGTTAGCCGGCACATCAATATCCACTATCTTCCAGTTCATGCCTTCACCCGGATCACCTTTGGGTCCACGACAACCGCACAAAACGAGTGCTGCAAAAAGGAAAAATAAGGCTTTTTTCTTAGCCGCAAGGGCACGATTAACTACATTTTCCATATCATTTATCATTTATTTGCATTAAACTGCTGCAAAAATACGAAAATATTTGCAAAATTGCAAATAATTTTGTAACTTTGTGGGCTAAAACATAAATTATATGTCAAAATACAAGATTTATTTGTCAGTTGGCGCGTTTTTGTGCATCTTTTTGACAGAATTATCCGGTGCAGAATCCAGCGCTCAACGCAGCCCCATATATCTATCCTATATCGAACGCTGGCAAGCGACAGCTCTTGCGCAACAAGAGCAATACGGTATACCCGCAGCCATCACGTTGGCGCAGGGATTATTGGAGTCCGGAGCGGGACAGAGCGATCTGGCAACGATAGCAAACAACCATTTTGGCATCAAGTGTCACAGCACCTGGGACGGCAAAACCTACCACAAGGATGATGACGCCCGCGACGAGTGTTTTCGCAGTTACCAGAAAGCCGAAGACTCGTTTCGTGATCACTCGTTGTTCCTCAAACGCCCGCGCTATGAGGTGCTGTTCACATATAACGTCAAGGACTACAAGAAGTGGGCTTACGGATTGAAAGAGTGCGGCTACGCCACCGATCCCAAGTATCCGCAGAAGCTGATTACAATCATTGAAACGTACGGGTTGAATGAGGTTGGCAATCAGCAGTCAGCGGTCAGCAATCAGCAGTCGAAAGTCGAAAGTCAAAAGTCGAAAGTCGAGGAACCCGCCAAGCCTGCGAAACAGGAAAAAGTGGAAAAGCCTGCGAAGAAAACAAAGCCTAAGGAGCCGGTAGTAACTAAGCCAAAGACCGTCACGCCACAACCCGAAGCGCCAAAGGTTAGCACTAAGAAAGCGGTCAGCAGTCAGCAGTCAGCGGTTAGCACTAAGGAAACAGTGACGGACACTGTACCTTGGAAACCAAGTCAGATGAAGACAAAGAGCCTCTACGGCGATCGTGCTTTCGGAAGGACCAACGGCAGACGATTTATCGTGGCGCAAGAAGGCGATACCTGGGGCAGCATAGCGTATCAGTTAGGCATGGAAGAGAAGGCACTCAGGCGCATCAACGAAGCCGGAAGCAATCAGGTGCTGCGTGGCGGTGACCGGTTGTACTTCTTCCCCAAACGCAGCAAAGCCGACCGCAAGCACAAACGGCACTTAGTGCAACATGGCGAATCGGCTTGGGATATAGCCCAGCGTTACGGCATGAAGATGAGCACATTATACAAGATTAACGGAATAGCCGAAGGCACGCCGCTCAAGACGCAGCAGTGGCTGAATCTGAGATGAAACGTAAAGACGCACAGACATTGGATAGCGTTTTGGCGGAGTGGATTCGCGAAAACGGTTTGGAGAAACCCCTGCTCGAGCACCGCATCGTGGAGCAGTGGGCGGATATATTAGGCAAAACGATTGCCCGCTACTCGCGCGACATCGAGATCAAGGACGGCATGCTGCGTGTACGCATCACCAACGCTGCGCTACGACAGGAACTGTTTGAGCAACGCTACAAACTCATCAAAAAACTCAACGACGCCGTTGGCGACGAAGTGGTTAAGGATATCCGATTGCTCGGATAAAAAAAACTCATAACTTCGCTAAACACTAAACTCTAAACACTAAACAAAAAATATATTGAATTATCCTGAGAACATAGAACAGAAGATTGACTTCACGCTGATTCGTGAGTGGGTCATCAGGGAGTGCGACTCGCCGCTCGGACAAGAGCGGTGTGCCGATATGACCTATCTGACCGACGCAAACGCCATCGCCGAGCGTGTGCAGCAGACCTGGCAGATGCAACAGGCGCTGACCGACGCCACGTTGTCGTTTCCGCACGGCGACATCTTCGACCTGCGCGAACAGTTGCAGCGGATCCGCATCGAGGGACTATACCTCGACGAGCCGGAACTGTTCAGTTTGCAGAAGTGTCTGCTCTTCGCCCGTGACATGCAGGCGTTCCTCAAGAGCCTTGAGCCTGCGCGCTACGCGCTGCTGATTAATATGAGCACGATGCTTGGCATATCGCTCACGCCTATCACCACACAGTTGGAACGATTGCTCGACCGCTACGGCGAACTACGCGACAATGCCTCACCCGAGCTGGCACGACTCCGTCAAGAACTGCGTAAGGCGGAAGGTACTGTAGCACGCGCCATTGACCGCATCTTACGCCAGGCACAAGCCGACGGGCTGATTGACAAAGATGCAGCCCCTACCCTACGCGAAGGACGACTTGTGCTGCCTGTTGCACCGGCTTACAAGCGGAAGATCGGCGGTATAGTACACGACGAGAGTGCATCCGGAAAGACAGTGTATATCGAGCCGCAGCAAGTGATCGAAGCCAACAACCATATCCGCGAACTCGAGGGCGCAGAGCGACGCGAACGGATACGTATCCTCATCGCTTTTGCCAATGAGTTACGGCCGCTATTGGGCGATCTGCTGCAAGTGCAGCACTTTGTAGCAGAGGTGGATTTTGTGCGCGCCAAGGCGCGTGTGGGGTTGCAGCTCGGCAGCATTGCGCCGGAACTCGTCAAACGCCCGCTGATTCGCTGGCAGCAAGCACGTCACCCGATCCTTTGCAAGCGTCTGCCGGAAGTGGGCAAAGAGGTTGTACCGCTCGACATCAACCTGCACGAGGGCAATAGGATACTGGTGATAAGCGGACCCAACGCAGGCGGCAAATCTGTCTGCCTAAAGACTGCCGCTATGCTGCAATATATGCTACAATGCGGCATGACTGTTCCGGCAGGGGAAGCGTCGCAGGCGGGAATCTTCAAGCAACTGATGATCGATATAGGCGACGAGCAGTCAATCAACAACGACCTGTCGACCTACTCTTCGCACCTGAGGAACATGAAATACTTCGTCAAGAACGCCGATAAGGATACGTTGTTCCTGATTGACGAGTTCGGCACGGGCACAGAGCCGCTGATCGGCGGCGCTATAGCCGAGAGTGTATTACTGCACCTGAATCAGGCGCAGGCGATGGGTATCATCACCACGCACTACACCAACCTCAAGCACCTCGCCGAGCAGACTGAAGGCATCGTGAACGGCGCGATGCTCTACGACAGAGGCGCATTGCGTCCGCTCTTCCAACTGTCAATCGGACAAGCGGGTTCGTCGTTTGCCATCGAGATAGCGCGACAGATAGGTCTGCCTGAAGAGATCATCAACGAGGCAACCCAACTCATCGGTGCGGAACATATCGACTACGACAAACAACTGCAAGACATAGCCCGCGACAAACGCTACTGGCAGAACAAACGCGAGAACATCCGTTCGCGCGAGAAACACCTGGAAGAGCGCATCGCGTACTACGAGCAGCAGATAGGCTCAATCAAGCAAACCAAACGCGAGATGCTCGACGAAGCCAAGCAGCAGGCAGCCGACATCCTCCAACAGTCGAACGCCACGATCGAGCGCACAATACGCGAGATCAAAGAATCGCAAGCCGACAAAGAGGCGACAAAGAAAGCCCGGGAGAAGGTGGAGGAGATGAAAGAGAAGGTGAGCAGCAAGCAGCCAAGCTTGGCTGCTAAAAGACAAAAGACCGCTTCGCTCAAAGACAAAAAGCCTGATCAGACACCTGCTGTGGAGCAACGTGGCGGCAAAACCGTCTTTCGAGACTTGAGTGACTTGCGTGCGCTGACCAAGCGACCGGATATAGCAGCCAAGCCTGCCACGCCACGCCCGGCAACGACCGTAGCCGACCAGATGCGCCGACGCAAACTCGCCTTCAACCGCACGCTCGATATGCGCGGGATGCGTGTGGATGAGGCGTTGGAAACGATCATCGCCTACATTGATGACGCGATTATGGTTGGCGCAGAAGAGGTGACTATTCTGCACGGCACAGGCACAGGCGCAGTCAAACAAGTGGTGCGCGACTACCTGCAAGAGAAGAGTCATGCAATGCGCAAACGCGGCACGGGCACGATCACCTTCCACGACGGCGACCCCGACCGAGGCGGAGCGGGAATTACTATAGTGGAGTTATAGACCGCCACGCTGAAAGAATAAAGACCGTTTCACTAAAAAACAAAAGACTAAATAGTATATGAAAAAACTTACAACATTGTTTTTGCTGCTTGCAGGGCTGTTGCCTGCCATGGCACAGGTGCAGTTTGGCACGGATCAATATGCCGTGCGACTGAACGTCGGCTACCTGCACAACACAACCTACGGCTCGTACGCAGGTTTTGACATCGGCGGATTCATGCCTATCAACCAGCACTTTGAGATGCAAGCCGATCTGCGCTTCACTACAGCCAACACCCACGCTTTCGGTGTACAACTGCGCCCGAAGTTCCCGCTGCCGGTTGGTGAATTGTTTATCGAAGACCGCCTGTTGGCAGGGTTCTACAAGCGGGACAATTTCAACGACATGGTTCACGCCATCGGCATAGGCTATCGGATGGATTATGTATCCGTTCAGTTCGGCATGTCAACGCGACTGATTATTCCTATTCCGTACAACTGGCACGACGTTTCGGAGATCACGCTTGAGCCGTTTAACCTCACCTACCGCGTGGAAGTGTTTGTTCGTCCTCATACCTCGCCGTGGAACATCAGTGCGTGCATATCGAACATGACGGACTACCAGATAGAGCGAATGTGGCAACCTATCTTCATGTTGGGCGGACTGTACAACATCGATGAGCACTGGCGCGTCAATCTCTCCGCCCTGTGCAAACCGACCGGCATGTTCCACCTCAATGCCAAGTATTACGCCGCCGAAGTGCGCGCCGGATTTGCGTATAAGTTCTAAATAGTTGAGAGTTGAAAGTTGAAAGTTGAGAGAAGTTCGAAAGTTAAAAGTAGAAAGTTATGAAAAGGACTATTATATTATCATCGCTTATTGCACTGCTTTGCAGCTGCAACCCCGAGACATGGGATCTGGATATCGCGGGAATGTTCTGCGGCAGTTCACCCGGAATAGATACACGTATCGACGATTCATTCCGCTACAACGACGAGCACGGTTTTCCGGTTATCTTTGCCAACGACGAGGAATACAAGACGTATATCTGCACCGACACGCACGTAGATACCACTTGCAACTATTGGAAGCAGTTCATTTACGCCTACCGCGCTGATCTTGATTGCCCGCTGGCTATTCACCTCGGCGACCTGATCAACGCCCAGCGCCACTGGGATTTCATGAAAGAGCCGCTGACCACTATCCCGACCAACCCGCTCAAGAAAGACACGCTGCTGGCTGTGGCGGGTAATCATGACCTGTACTTCAACCAGTGGTCGGAATATGTGCGTCTGTGGAAGACATCGACGTACTATGCTATCGTCCGCACACCGGCAGGCAAACAGGATCTGTATATCTTCATCGACACCGGTGAAGGCATCCTCGGCAAACGCCAGACGGAGTGGCTAACCAACACGCTCAACTGGGCAGACAAACAAGGCTTCCGGCACATCTCCGTTTGCACGCACACGCACCTGTTCAAACGCGACAGTTCACAAGGACACACCTCGAATATGCCGCTCGAGGAGACTTACGCCCTGATCAACCTGCTCAAGCAGCACAAGGTGGAACTCTACTGGTGCGGTCATGACCACTCGCGCGAGGTAACGAACCTCGGCTCGATGCAAGCTGTACTGATTGACGCGCTCTACGATGCTGAACCGAATCCGGCATATATCATTGCCACCTACGGCGACGAACCGATTCGCTATCAGTTCGTGAATCTTTGAGCAAATTTGAAATCATAAATTTGAAATAATCGTGCCCGTAAGGGCTAAGAAATCATAAATGGTTTATTATCTCGGCATCGGCAGCAATCTCGGCAATCGCGAACAAACAATCCGCGAGGCACTCCGACTATTGGATGAGGCTATAGGCAAACGTGTGAGCGTAGCGCCGCTGATCTACACCGCGCCGCAGGGTTTTGCATCGGAGCACGAGTTCTGCAACACCGTAGCACGCTACGAGTCAGCCTTGCAGCCCTTGGAAGTTCTTGCCCGCACGCAAGCCATTGAGAAGCAGCTCGGGCGAACAGAACACTCCACGATCCTGCCCGACGGCAGCAAGCTATACGCCGACCGCGAGATAGATATCGACCTGATTCAGGTCTATGACGACGAGGGCAAAGAGATCACCATCAACACACCTACTCTCACCCTTCCGCACCCGCGGATGAACGAACGGGAGTTTGTGCTGCAGCCGCTGAAAGCTGTCAAGTTACTTGAATTGTAAATTGTAAATATGTAAATTGTAAATAATTATATGGTTCGCGACCGCAAAGAACAAATAATCTACAAAGCACTGGAGTTGTACCTGCATCACGGGTACGAAAACGTCAGCATCACCGACCTGCAGAGCGCACTCGACATGGGTCGGGGCACAATGTACTACTACTTCAAGAACAAAGACGAGATCTACATAGAGATTGTCGAACGGTTCTTTTTGCGCCCCAAGCAAGAGATGCTGCGCCTGAAGGAAACGATCCGCGTGCCGGAGATGATTGAGGCGCTGCTGCGGTACTTCCGTTTTCTTGAGGAGAGCCTGATGGAACTGGAGAACCGTAACATCAATACCTCCAACGTGATTATGCTGCTTTATACCGCCTATCACCGTTTCCCCGAACTCTACCGCAGAGCGTACCGGTTATATGCCACCGAGCAGTCGTTATGGCAACGTGCTTTGCGCAACTCGATGATTGCCGGCGAAGTGCGCCGCGATATACCTCTGGCAGAAACGGCTGCCTTGTTCACGCAGATCAAGGACGGCTACGATGCCGGGCAGTCGGGCAAACAGATGGACTTTGAGATGGTTCGCAAACAGTATCAGTTGCTCTTTTCATTGATCCGCACCAAACAAGAATAAATACATTATACCATGCAAGACAAATACTTATACCTCTTATCCGAGAAGTTTCCGAACGCCAATGCAGTTCTCACCGAGATCATCAACCTGCGTTCTATCCTCTCGCTGCCCAAGGGCACAGAGCATTTCGTCAGCGACCTGCACGGCGCCTCGTTGGCGTTCATCCACATGGTCAAGAACGCTTCGGGAGTGATCCGCCGCAAGGTGGATGACGCGTTCGGTGACACGATCACCGAGCAAGAGAAACGTGCCCTGTGTGCGCTGATCTACTACCCCGACGAGCGCTTGCAGATTCCCGACGAGCCGTACGACGAGGGACGGGAATTCGCCTCGCGCGAGGAGTTCCTGTACGTACGACTGAGTCAGTGCGTGGAGATCATGCGCCGCGTAACGGTCAAATACACCCGTTCCAAGGTGCGCAAGATGCTGCCCAAGCAGTTCGCCTACATCATCGAGGAGTTGCTCTACGAATCGAACATTGAGGGCGGACGCCAGGATTACTACCAAGCAATCTTGCAAGCCATCATCGAGACGGGTTGCGCCGAGCAGATGATCATTGCTATCTGTTACCTGATTCACAGCCTGGTCATCGACACCTTCCACATCGTGGGCGACATCTTCGACCGTGGTCCGGGTGCGCAGAAGATCATGGATGTACTCTCCACGATTCGCGACTACGACATCCAGTGGGGCAACCACGACATAGAGTGGATGGGAGCCGCAGCAGGCAACCAGGCACTCATCGCCACGGTGCTGCGCGTATCGATCCGTTATGCGAACATCGAGACGCTCGAAGAGGGCTATGGTATCAACCTCCTCCCTCTTGCCAGCTTCGCCATGCAGACCTACGGCGATGACCCGTGTACGATATGGCAAACCAAAGACTTTGAGAACAACCCGCGTCTCACGCGTTCGGCGAACCTGATGGCAAAGATGCACAAGGCAATGTCGATCATCCAGTTCAAGCTCGAAGGGCAAACGATCCTCCGTCACCCTGAGTACCACATGGATGACCGATTGCTGCTCGACAAGATCAACCTCGCCGACGGCACAATCACCGTTGAAGGAAAGACCTATCCGCTCACCGACAGCCACCTGCCGACCGTCAATCCCGACGATCCCTACGCGCTCTCGCTGGAGGAGGAAGAGCTGATGACCCAACTTGCACGTTCGTTCCGCAAATCCGAGAAACTCCAAAAACACCTCAGGATGCTCTATCGTCACGGTTCGCTCTTCCTCGTGCGCAACGGGTTTCTACTCTACCATGCAGCTGTGCCGCTCAACGCCGACGGCTCATTCACCGAAGTCGAGGTGCTTGGCGTCAAAGCCAAAGGTCGAGCTCTCATGCAGCGCATCGACGATGTGGTACGCTTGGCGTACTTCGGCAAAGGCAAACAGAAAGCCGACGCATTGGACTACGCCTGGTATCTGTGGACAGGTCCGCTCTCGCCCTTATATAATAAGGATAAGATGACCACCTTCGAGCGCTACTTCATTGCCGACAAATCTGTTTGGCACGAGGAGAAAGGCGCGTACTACGAATTGGCGAACAAAAAAGAGATCTGCGAACAGATCCTCAAGGAGTTTGGTCTGGATCCCGAAAACAGCCGCATTATCAACGGACATATTCCCGTCCGCACCATCAAAGGCGAAACGCCAATGCGCGCCGAAGGCAAACGCTTCGTCATCGACGGCGGATTCAGCAAGCCCTATCAGGAGAAGACCGGCATAGCGGGCTACACGCTCATCTACAACTCGTTCAGCATCCAACTCGTTGAGCACGAAGAGTTTGAGAGCCGCGAACAGGCTATCCGTTCAGGCTCGGACATCCATAATCGCATCCAACTGACAGACTTCGCCAGCCAGCGGATGTTGATCCGCGACACCGACCAAGGCAAACTGCTGCAAGAGCAGATTGCCGACCTCGAGCAGCTGCTTGAAGCCTACCGCACAGGTCACATCAAGGAGCGGCTGGTGTAAGCAATTAATGCGGTGAAAAGAAGTAATCGGTAATCCACCGAGGCAAACCGCGACGCTTTTTCTCCGATGTCACAGTTTCCGGTGTCACGACTTCCTCTGTCTTGGGGGTAAGTTGTGGCGCCGGTTCGGTTATACCGAGTTCACGGCGGATCTTGTCCTTACTTACGCCGAAACGCACGGCTATGGAGATATTTGCCTGCCAATTCCAATTCTGCAACTGGAACAAGCTGTTTTTCGACTTCGCTGTGAAACTGAGATTGTCCGCTTTCGCCCAAGCGTGCATATTCACCCACTTGTTGATCTCCCAACTCACCGCCGCACGCACTGTGCCGGCAACATGAACCGGGCTGGTAGGCTTAATCTCATAACTCGGGTAAACAAAATCCGGTAAGGTATCGAGGGTCGAATAGGAAATATAATTGACCGAATAGAACACTACCTGCATCGTTGCCGAAGCGTGTAACACTACCTTGCCGTGATTCGGCGTATAGTTGATGCCATAGCCTATACCCGCAGCAACTTGATGCGTTACGACCTTATTAATGCCAGATAGTATCACCGAGGTAGTTCCGGGATGCCACGTCACCGTATCATGTCCGAACGATATATCTGAATTCAAATACGACAAACTCACGAGCAGTGAACCCGCTGAACGACGCTGTATCATCGTTTGCTTCATCGTTTCATTGTGCGAGTAATGGCGCGCGTTAAACGCATACCACGCGTTTACAGTTGTATTCTTTATCCACACCTCTTTGTCGCCCAAATCGCGGCTAGGCCATTCTTCAAAATCAGGTACAGAAATCGTACTGTTCAAGCTCGTCGTCTTCTGATGCAACAATTCGATGCCCAACGCCTTGCCACCGAACGAGAAATTCAGTTTCTGTGCGTACGCGTGGAGCGCATCCCACGAATAACCGAAGCCCAAGCCACGAAAACCCACATGGAAGCCCAAATCTATACTCGGCGTGGATACTGACTGCAACTGAACCCGTCCGATTATATCTTTGTATTTCACCGTAAACTTCGAATTGATGCCCACCTCACTGTTGGTAAACGCCACACGGAAAGGATACTCCGGCAAAGTCAGATAAGCGGTATCCAAACCCTTGACAGAAAAGTCATCGTACCACATAGCCGCACGGTAAAAGAATTCCTTACCCTTACCATTAGCAGCGTACATGCCGCACACACCGGCTACAAGGAAAAGACATGTTATGATTGTACGGATTCTCATATTATTACTGACGCTTACCACCATGTTACTTTCTTGTTCGTGGATTCGGCAGACGACTTGTCGTACTTCAGGTCAGCAAGCATCGACGCGTTCACACCGATATGGAAGGTATAACTCTTGTACGGTCCGAACGGCACAAACGACGCACTCATTGTCCAGCAGTGCAAATCGCGCGTTACGTTGAAGTTCGTATACGTGAACTGCTTGGCTTTGAAGTCGTAGGATGTTGTCGCACTCACCTTCCATCCCGAACCGAAGTTCAGACTGCCATTCAGACTCAGGTTGTGCGTGAACTCCATCTTATAGTACATCTTATCGTAGTCAAACGTCGAGCCGCTACCGTATCGCAGCGAGTAACTCACACTCAGGCTCCACTTGATATCCGTCGCCTTGAAAGTCGGACGCTCGTTCTTGGGTTTCTCTACTGCCGTACTATCCGACGAGCCGCCTTTCTTCTTGCCAAACCGCTCGGCAAGTTTCTTGAACGTATCGTTGCTGAACGTATAACTGAGCGAGGTCGATGTACCGCTCCAGTGCGGGAAACGACCGTTGTGCCAGTACTGCTTGTTCGTGCGCACAGGCTGGCCGGCGGCATTCAACTGGTACATATACGGGTCAAGAGTCGTTGACAGGTTGATCGTGTAGTTCACTTTCGGCAACTTGATACGCAGGTTCACGTTGAAGTTCGACCAGTTCATCGAGTCGGCGATGAAGTTGTACCCGCCACTCACGGAGAAGTTATCAATCAGCGAAATAACCTTGTAAGGATGCTGACCTGTCGTATCGCGGTCATCGCGCACCTTCACCTCGAGGTTATTGCCCAGCGAGAAGCCTATTGCCCCCACCGCGCCGTTCGGGGCATTGCCCTGCGGGAAGCGCGAATACACCTGATGTAACTTCACCGGATCGCCGTTGTCGTCCAGTTTGGGCACGAAATACTGATTTCCCAACGAGTCAGTCACCGTCGTACCTACAGGCTGATCGTACGAACCGTAGTATCCCCACCACTTCGTTCCGAAGTCAGGGTGGTAATTGAAACTGATGCTTGGCGTCATCACGTGACGGAACCGATCCACCTTGTCGCCGAACCACTTGCGGAACGGCGTATAGAATCCGTACAACTTCGTGGACAGACTCACTCCCACATTGAAGTCAAACACGTTGTAGAATCCCTGCGTCGTATCGCGGTGCAGACGGTTCTCTTGCTCGTTCCACGTCTGGTCAACGCGCTGGAAGTACATCCTGTCGTTCAGGTTGATCGACGGCGATATAGTCAGGTACTTCAGCACCGTAAAGTTCGCGCGGATAGGTACGCTGTGCGTGATCTTGTTCTGCCAGTCCTTGGTAAAATCCGACTTAAAGAAGTAACTCTCCTTGCAGGTTATACTGTTCGTAAATGCGCCGGCATAACTCAGCGCTATACGTTCATACCACCGCTCTTTGCCTACTGCTTTCTTGCGCTTGAACGGATACACCGTACTCATGTTCACATTCAGGCTCGGGGCTGTCACTGACAACGTTGAGTCCTTCGTGCGCTGCGTGAGCGATGCGTTCACACTCAAGCTCCACGGGCTGTCAGGAAAACGCTGCGTGTAGTTGATCGTCGAGGACGTCGTATTCGCCGAGTTTACTTCGGGCTTGTAGTAGTTGTTGATACTGTTCTGGTTATAACCCGACGTCGAGAAGTTCACACTCGCCGAGAAGTTGCAATACGGGTTGGCTTTGCTGTCTTGCGTGTGTGTCCAACGGATATTGAAACTGTTGCTCTTGCTGTAGTCCGGCATCTCTTTCTCGCCGCGCACATCGCTTCGGTACTCTATGTTGATACTACCGTTGAACTTGTAGCGCTTGACATACCGCGACTTGGCATATAACGCCCATGTGCCCTTCGTATAAATATCGCCGGTGATCTCCAGATCCAAATAATCGTTGATTGCCCAATAGTAGCCTATACCGCGCATATACAAGCCTCTGTCATATTCGTCGCCGAACTGCGGCATAATCAGTCCCGACGAATACGTCTTGTTGAACGGGAAGAATCCGAACGGCACAGCCAGCGGCAACGGCACATCACCTACTACCAGATACGCCGGACCTGTGGCTATATGGTTGCCCGGGCGAACCTTGGCTTTCGTCATCCGCAGGTAGAAGTGCGGGTGTTCATGGTCGTCGCAAGTCGTGTATTTGCCGCCCGCCATCATCAGTTCCTCATCACTCAGTTTCTTGGTCTTATCGGCGATGATATACCCCTCGCCTTGCTCCGTCACAACGTTGCGGATAAATCCTTTCTGCGTCTTGATGTTGTACGTTATCTCGCCGGATTCGTAACTGTCATTGCCGTCCTTGAACACCGGTTTGCCGATCCATTCGTCTGCAAGCGAGTCATATACACCTATCGCATAGATCGTTGAACTGTCGGATTTCACACGGATATATTCGGCATCCAACTCCATTGTCTTGTAGTTGATTACGCCCTTACCGTGCAAGAACGCTGTTCCATCGCCAAGCATGACGACAGAATCCTGTGACGAATAACTCACGGGCGCATCCAACTGCGCTTGTGCAAACGCACAAACGAAGAGGAATAAATATGTCAATACTTGCCGTATATGCACATTATTCCAAATTACGCCACAAAGGTACGAAAAAAAATGCACATTTGCAAATATTCCAGAAGAAAAATTGCTCAGGGGTACATTTTTCTGCAAAAACGTACAGGATAATCGGGGGTAAGTCGGGGTTAAGTCGGGGTTTTGTCGAGGTTTTATCGGGCTTATATTTGACATTTGCAAATCGTTTTGTACTTTTTTCCTAAAATGAGGCAGAAAAATAAAATTTTTCTACGGGAATATTTGCAAATGTGGGAAAATTTTTGTAACTTTGTGCGTATTTTAATGCGCTGCCATCAACACGCAGTTATTTTGATGTGCCAAACTGGCATCACAAACACCAGAAAAGAAACAAAACATATATGACTATTACTGAACGTATATCAGGCTTACTGAGCCAAGTAGAGAATCTGAGTGCCGCCAACGCCGAAGAGTTGGAAGCACTTCGTATCAAGTATCTGAGCAAGAAAGGCGAGATTGCCTCGCTGTTCTCCGAGTTCCGCGACGTACCCAACGAGCAGAAGAAAGAACTCGGCGCACAACTCAACGCCCTCAAGGACAAAGCTGCCGAGAAGATGGCGCAACTCAAAGAGCAGTTTGAGCAAGCTGCCGCCGTACAAGAGCGACCTGACCTGACGCGTACACCCGATCCCATCGCACTCGGCACTCGTCATCCGCTCTCGCTCGTTCGCGAGGAGATCATCGACATCTTCGCCCGTATCGGTTTTGTTGTAGCTGACGGACCGGAAGTCGAGGACGACCAGCATGTGTTCGGAATGCTTAACTTCGCACCTGAACACCCGGCACGCGACATGCAAGACACTTTCTTTATCGAGAAAGAGCAAGGCGTGCAGAAACCCACGGACATCCTTCTGCGTACGCACACTTCGAGCGTACAAACCCGCGTGATGACTCAGCAGAAACCGCCGATCCGCGTACTCTGCCCGGGACGTGTGTATCGCAACGAAGCCATCAGCGCACGTGCTCACTGTTTCTTCCACCAGATCGAAGGACTGTACATCGACAAGAACGTCAGCTTTGCTGACCTGAGAGAGGTGCTGCTCTATCTCGCCAAGGAACTCTTCGGTCCGGAAACGAAGATTCGTCTGCGTCCGTCGTACTTCCCGTTCACCGAACCCAGTGCCGAGATGGATATCTCGTGTAACATCTGCGGCGGCACGGGTTGCAGTTTCTGTAAAGGCACAGGCTGGGTGGAAATCCTCGGCTGCGGAATGGTTGATCCGAACGTGCTCGAGAGTTGCGGCATAGACAGCAAGGTCTATAGCGGTTACGCTTTCGGACTTGGTGTAGAGCGCATCACGAATCTCAAGTACAGAGTCAAAGACCTGCGTCTGTTCTCCGAGAACGACGTCCGTTTCCTCCGTCAATTTGAATCCTGTTAATTAACGCAAAACTCTCAACGCGCAACAATGATTGTAACAAACCTGCTACAACTGATCGGCAACACGCCTCTGCTTGAGGTGCGTGAGGGGAATGCGCGTCTGTTGCTCAAGCTGGAGCGTCAGAATCCCGGCGGAAGCGTCAAGGACCGCACAGCCCTCGCGATGATCGAAGATGCCGAACGTAGCGGCAAACTCCATGCAGGTTCAACGATCATCGAGCCTACCAGCGGCAACACGGGCGTAGGCTTGGCATGGATCGGACGACTCAAGGGTTACCGCGTTATTCTCACTATGCCCGAAACGATGTCCGTTGAACGGCGCAACCTGCTCAGCGCCTATGGCGCGGAACTCGTTCTCACACCCGGTGCAGAAGGCATGAAAGGTGCTATAGCACGAGCCGAGCAATTGCAGCGCGAAACGCCTGACAGCATTATCCTCGGGCAGTTCACCAACCCCGCCAACCCCGCTGTACATTACGCCACAACAGGACAGGAGATCTGGGCGGACACCAACGGGACAGTCGATGTCTTCATCGCCGGAGCCGGTACAGGCGGCACAGTCAGCGGTGTCGGGCAACTGCTCAAAGAGCGCAAGCCCGAAGTGGAGATCATTGCCGTTGAGCCAGCCTCATCGCCTGTGTTATCCGGCGGTAAACCCGGAGCACACAAGTTGCAAGGCATTGGCGCAGGGTTCATTCCCGACACCTATCGCGCGCAGTATATTGACCGCGTACTCACCGTCACCGATGACGAGGCACTTGCCGCCACACGCCGCTTGGCAAGTGACTACGGCTTGCTCGTCGGCATATCTTCCGGCGCAGCGTTCGCAGCCGCTTGCCGCATAGCTCGGCTTGCAGAGTACACAAACAAAACCATCGTAGCCCTTCTGCCCGACACAGGCGAACGGTATTTGAGCGTATTATGATACAAGTTCCTACCATAGCACAACTCAAGCAACTGATAGCACATCTGCAATCGGTTGTCTTTCCCGACTACTTCCCCGCAGTCGAAGCGCCGCAATCGCTCCCGCTGCCCGAAGAGTTCTGGGCAAGTGTCCCTGCTATTGCCGAACTGATTCATTCCGACGTGGATGCCGTGCAACATAACGACCCTGCCGTTAGTGATCGAGGCGAGGTGATCCTATGCTATCCGCTGACCTACGTCATGATCCATTACCGCGCCGCACATGTGCTACATCAGTTAGGCGTGCCGCGCATCCCGAGAATGCTCACCGAACTCGCGCACAGCCGAACCGGCATCGATATCCACCCTGCCGCACAGATCGGCGACCACTTCTGCATTGACCACGGCACGGGCGTTGTTATCGGCGAAACGGCTGTCATCGGCAGTCACGTTGTGCTCTATCAGGGCGTTACACTCGGAGCAAAGAACTTCGAATACGATGCTGACGGGCGACCGAAAGATATACCTCGTCACCCTATTCTGGAAGACAACGTTACCGTCTATTCCAACACCTCAATCCTCGGACGTGTGCGCATCGGTCATGACACGATCATCGGCGGTAACGTATGGCTTACCTGCGATGTCCCCGCCAACTCCATGGTGCTGCAAAGCACACCGGAAATAAAACTGATAAACAGAAAGTGATATGAAATATTTTCTTGCAATAATAGGCGGTGGCCCGGCAGGTTACACAGCCGCCGAACTCGCATCGAAAGCCGGAAAGGATGTGATTCTGTTTGAGCAAAACGCTCTCGGAGGTACGTGTCTGAATGTGGGTTGTATTCCCACCAAATCGCTCCTCTACGGCGCAAAGCAATATTACAACGCCACGCACGCACAACGCTACGGTGTAACGGCTGAGAACGTCAGCTTTGACTTTGCCGCCATGCAGAAACGCAAGACGATAGTTGTGCGCAAACTTGTAGCCGGTATCAAGCAACGCCTTAACAATGAGCATTGTACCTTGGTTAGCGGCGCAGCTGCTGTAGTCTGCCGCACAGACAATCAGGTAACTGTCACCTGCAACGGCGAGACCTACGAAGCCGAGAACCTGCTGATCTGCACCGGCTCGACGAACTTCGTGCCGCCTATTCCGGGCATCCAGGACAATCCCGCCATTTGGGATAGCACAGCCGCACTGGCTGCCACCGAACTCCCGCAATCCGTCATCATCGTTGGCGGCGGAGTCATCGGTCTGGAGTTTGCGACCCTCTACCACGAACTCGGTATCCCTGTTACCATCATCGAGGCGCTTCCGCGCATCCTCGCCAACCTTGACGAGAGCATAAGCGAATATATCACAACGGCTTACACCAAACGCAGCATCAAGATTCTCACTTCGACGAAAGTCACGGCGTTCGAGGGCAATAAAGTGATTCTTGACAACGGCGAGATGCTCGAAGCGGACAAGATCCTCGTCAGTGTCGGTCGCCGCGCTAACCTGCAAGGACTCGAAGCCCTCACCGAGCTCGAGTTTAACCGCGGCGCAATTGTCATTGACGATTTCTGCCGCACAAACCTCAAGAACGTTTATGCCGCCGGTGACGTAACGGGCAAGATTATGCTTGCGCACGTTGCTTCCCGCCAAGCCGAAGTGGCTGTAGGCAGAATGCTCAAACAAATCCCCGTTCAGCGCATAGCCTACAACGCTATCCCCTCGGTCGTTTATACCAACCCCGAAGTGGCAACCGTCGGCATCAGCGAAACAGCCCTTGAAGGCTGCGAGGCACGTACTCTGCCCATGACATTCTCCGGACGGTTCATGGCAGAGAACGAAGGTGAGACAGGTCTGTGCAAACTCGTTGTTAACACCAAATCCCAAGCCGTAATGGGTGTACACCTTGTAGGTAATCCCTGCTCGGAGTTCATAGCCGCAGCGTCGTTTGCCGTTAGAATGGGCTACACAGTCCCCGAGTTCCGGCAGGTTGTATTCCCACACCCGACGGTTAGTGAGATATTAAAAGAAATTTTGTAATCATGACTATACAGCAACAAATCCGCGCTTTGGCGAAAGAAAAGAATGCCGTGATCATGGCGCATTACTACCAGCGCCCTGAGGTTCAGGAGTGCGCTGACTTCATCGGTGACAGCCTTGCGCTCGCCCAACAAGCCGCCAAGACTGACGCGGACATCATCGTTCTCTGCGGCGTACACTTCATGGCAGAGACTGCCAAAATCCTCTGCCCGGATAAGAAAGTGCTCATCCCCGACCTCAATGCCGGTTGCTCACTTGCAGACAGCTGCAAAGCCGAAGACCTCAAGGCATGGAAAGATGCGCACCCCGACCATAAGATTATTTCTTACGTCAACACTTCGGCAGACGTCAAAGCCCTAACGGACATTGTCGTCACTTCCTCCAACGCGCTGAAGATCGTGCAATCTATCCCTGCCGACCAGCCTATTCTGTTCGGTCCGGATCATAACCTCGGCAACTATATCAGCCAGATGACAGGTCGTAAGATGGAAATCTGGGACGGAGCTTGCCACGTGCATTCGCGCTTTAGCGTCGAGGCACTCATCGCACTCAAGCGCGAGCACCCCGATGCTCCTGTTTTGGCGCACCCCGAGTGCAAACAGGCTATCCTTACCCTTTCCGACGTCATTGGCTCGACCCAAGCTCTGCTCGGCTACGTCAAGGCACATCCCGACACTCCGAAATTCATCATCGCTACAGAAACCGGCGTTCTCCACGAGATGCAGAAAGCCTGCCCCGAAGCCTTGTTCCTGCCCGTGCCGCCGGAAGTGACGGAAGGCGAAGAGCTGACGCACGTCGGCTGCCTGTGCAACGAGTGCGAATATATGCGCCTTGTCACTCTCGACAAACTCTACAACTGCCTACGCGACGAAACCCCCGAAGTCTTCGTAGACGAAGCCATAGCAAAAAAGGCAATTATCCCTATACAGCGAATGCTCGAGTTATCTTGAATTGTAAATTGTAAATGACCAAGTAGATGCAGAATCATTATTTCACATATCTAAGCAATATCGCTTCCCGTCAGTGGAACGATCTCGCGCTCTCTGACTACAACGAGCCACAGCAATACACCTTCGGTGAGATGGCTGCCACCATTCTCCGCTTGCACCAGTTGTTCAAACTCTTGGGAATCAAAGAAGGCGACAAGATTGCTCTCTGCGGTCGTAATTGCGCGAATTGGGCAGTTGCTTACTTGGCTATTATGTCCTACAAAGCCGTGGCGGTCAGTATCCTTCAAGACTTCAAAGCCGAAGACATCGACCATCTTGTAAAGCATTCCGACTCGCGTCTGCTCTTCGTTGGTCCATACGTCTGGAAGGAACTGTCCTCTCAGCCGCTCACCGACTTGGAGGCAGTCATCAGTCTGCCGGATTGGAGTTGTCTGCGCGCAAAGGACGAAAACAAAGTGCCTGATGCCGAGCAATTGGCGGCAGCTTTCCGCAAGGTGTATCCGCGTGGTATCACTGCCGACAACTTCCGCTTCGACTTGGATCCCGACGCACTTTGTCTGATTAACTATACCTCCGGTTCCACCGGTTCGCCAAAAGGTGTGATGCTCAACGGTCGATCGCTGAGCAACAACGTGGAAACAGGCATGTCTATGCTGCCCGTCGACCCGGGACAACGACTTGTATCCATGTTACCGCTCGCCCACATGTTCGGGCAGGTCTGCGAGTTTCTCTACCCGCTTTGCTCCGGCACACATATCTATTTCCTCACCAAGAGCCCGACGCCGTCGATCTTGCTCAAAGCGATGCAAGACGTCAAACCCTACATCGTAGTCACCGTGCCCTTGGTAATAGAGAAGATTTACAAAAAGAACATCAACCCGCTGCTCTCACGCAAGGTGGTTAAGCTGCTTTGGCACACACCCGGCGTAAGTCAGATGATCCGCCGCAAGGTACGTAAGGCTCTCACCACTGCTTTTGGCGGTGAACTCCGTTATTTCATCTGCGGCGGTGCGGCTATCAGCCCCGATGTTGAGGCGTGCATGAAGGATATCAAGTTCCCTATCTCCGTAGGCTACGGCATGACAGAATGCGGACCACTTATCGGCGGCAATCCGCCTAAATACTTCGTTGCCCACTCCGGCGGCGTGCCAGTGCCGAACATGGAAGTGATGATCGATCAACCCAACCAGTTTGGCGTCGGCGAGATCCTCGTACGCGGCGAAAACGTGATGATGGGATACTACAAGAACGAAGAGGCAACTATCGCCGCATTCACCGACGACGGTTGGATGCGGACAGGCGATCTCGGCTGTTTGGACAAGCACAAGAACATCTTCATCAAAGGTCGTAACAAGACGATGATCCTCGGTGCTTCGGGACAGAACATCTACCCCGAAGAGATTGAGGACAAACTCAACAACCTCGAGGGCGTCGGTGAGTCAATCATCGTTGAGCGTGAAGGTCGTTTGGTAGGACTCGTCTTCCCCGATGAGCAGGTTTCCCGAGGCATGAGCATCGAAGCCCTGCGCGAACTGATGAAGCAGAATGTAGCCAAGCTCAACAAACTCATTCCGGGTTACTCACAAGTATCGGATATAGAGATAAAAGATGAACCCTTCGAGAAAACCCCGAAGAAGTCCATCAAACGGTTTATGTACAAGTAACGTTACGCGAACGCTACTTGCCCGTGCATATTAAGCGAAAAGTACTTGCTCGCGCGAGAACAGGAACTCAACAGGAAAGTACGAATACCCTTTGTTCGAACGCACTTGTTTGCCCCAGAACAGATAGGCGTGTTGACCTTTCCGTACCGTGCCGCCTTTTGCCTGCCAGCCCTCAAAGGTGTCAAGTTCGGAGTTGGTGAGTTGATAGCACTCGCGAAGAAGTTGGTTACCCGACACATCCGTGCGACCGGAAGTCTGAGCCATCTCGCGGAGTTTGCTGGTGATGGACTTGAGCTGAAGACGATACTGCTGCATCTTCGACAATTCGTTGTTCTGAGTGTTAGCGTTACGTGATGCGATTGCTTCTTGATAAACTGTACGTGTCATAATTTTGAGTATTTAAAGGGTTAAACTTATTTTAAATTTATTATTAAAATTGTTTCTGATTTCGCAAATGGATCGTTCGACCTCTGAAATCTGATGCAAAATTACAACGAGATAGTGCTATAAGTTGTCACAAGCTCAAAAAAAGTGCAATTATTTAAGATTTTTTAACAAAACAATACATATTTTATGGAAAAAGAAAGACTGCGTAAGCTTATTGCTATTTGGTTTGACGAAGATATCCGCGACGGTGATCACACCTCGCTCAGTTGTATCCCTGCGGATGCAGAAGGTTGTCAACAACTCATCATCAAGGAGGAAGGAATCCTTGCGGGCGTTGAGGTTGCCAAAGAGATCATCAACTACTTCGACCCGAGTTGCCGTTTTGAGCAATTCTTGCACGACGGTGATCATGTCAAGAAAGGCGACATAGCCTTCCGTGTATATGGCAAGGAACTGAGTTTGCTGCAAATTGAGCGCACGATGCTCAACGTGATGCAACGGATGTCGGGCGTAGCTACTACAGCGCACCGTTATCAGAGCCGGATAGCCGATACGGAGTGCCATGTGCTTGATACGCGCAAGACTACGCCGGGATTGCGTTATTTGGAAAAAGAAGCGGTAGCCCTTGGCGGCGGCATGAACCACCGCATCGGTCTGTTCGACATGATTCTGCTGAAGGACAACCACGTGGACTTTGCCGGAGGCATCACCTCGGCACTGACCCGTGCACGTGACTACTGCAAAGCGAAAGGAAAAGACCTCAAGATAGAGATTGAGGTGCGCAACGATGAGGAGCTCAAGGAGGCTTTGGGCACTGGTATCCCCGACCGCATTATGCTCGACAACTACACACCGGAACACACTGCCGAAGCAGTGAAAACCATCCGCGAGTGGGAAAAGAGCCACAGAAAGATGGAGATTGAGAGTTCGGGCGGCATAACCATCGACACACTGCGCGATTACGCCCTGACCGGTGTGGACTTTGTGAGCGTAGGCGCACTTACGCACTCCTACAAATCACTTGATATGAGTTTCAAAGCATTCAAAGCATAAATCAATATGACCATGAAAGTACAAGACAAACTGACCGCACTGCGCGGACTCATGCAACGCGAGGGATTGGCGGCATATATAGTGCCGAGCACCGACCCGCACGCATCGGAATATATGGCGAGCCACTGGACGGAGGTCTGCTGGCTCACGTCGTTCACAGGTGAAGCAGGCACAGCTCTGGTCACCTTAGACAAGGCTCTGCTCTGGACAGACAGCCGCTACTACCTGCAAGCAGGTATTCAACTCGAAGGCACAACCGTCAGTCTGATGCGAGAGTCGGATATCGACTGCCCGAAGATTGAGCAGTGGCTGTGCGACAACCTCGAAAGCGGACAAACGGTAGGTGTCAATCCCGAGATGTGGAGCGTGGATAGTTACAAGAAACTCCGCGACAAACTTGGAGAGGCAGGTATAGGCTTGAAGTCGGTGGATCTGATTCGACCGCTTTGGACGGATAGTCGTCCGGCTATACCTACCGATACTTTCTACGAGTTTGATACCCGTTATGCCGGTGAGAGCTTGCAAAGCAAGTTTGCCCGTATCCGCACGAAGATGACCGAGAAGCATGCTGATGCTATGGTCGTTTCGGCGCTCGACGAGATAGCATGGCTGCTGAACATACGCGGCAATGATGTCGAGTTCAATCCCGTAGTGATCAGTTATTTGGTGCTGGAACAGGACAAGTGCACACTATTCGTTCTTCCCGAGAAGATCACCCGAGAAGTGACAGCCTACCTCTCCGCCAACGGCGTGGAGTTCAAGGGCTATGAAGAAGTGTTCAGTTATTTGCGTTACTTGAATGGAACAATCCTGTACGATGGCGCAAAGGTAAACGAGGCACTCTACGAAGCCATCAGCGAGTTGGCAAATAAAGTGAACTGCAAATCGCCTATCATGGAGGCTAAATCCCACAAGAACGACATCGAACTTGCCGGAGTACGCCGAGCGATGGAGCAAGATGCCGTTGCCCTGACGCGGTTCTTCCGCTGGCTCGAGAGCGACGAGACGCGCGCAAAGATGGCTGACAGAAAGATCACCGAGTGGGATCTGATGGAGCAATTGCGTGAGTTCCGGCTGATGGGCAAACGCATCGTAGAAGAGAGTTTTGGCACGATAGCCGGTTACCGCGGAAACGGCGCTATCGTTCACTATGCTGCCACGAAAGAGACCGCAGACTTCGTTTATCCGAAGGACATGCTGCTGCTCGACAGCGGTGGACAGTACCTCGACGGCACGACAGACATCACCCGCACGGTGTGGTTAGGCGGAGAGATTCCCGCGCAAGCCAAACGCGACTATACCTACGTGCTGAAAGGTCACCTGATGCTGGGTCATATCCGTTGGCCGCGAGGCACACGAGGCAATCAGTTGGATGCACTCGCCAAGCAATATATGTGGCAGGCAGGCATTACGTACGGTCACGGTACAGGTCACGGCGTGGGACACTTCCTCAGTTGCCACGAAGGTCCGCAGAATATCCGCACGGATATGAACCCGACGGTTCTTGAGGCAGGACAGATATGCTCCAACGAGCCGGGCATATACCGTACAGGCAAATGGGGAATCCGCACAGAGAACCTTGTAGCCGTGACGCCGGTGGAGAGCACGGCAGAGGCAACGACCGAGGACGAGTGGTTGACTTGGGAGACGCTGACCCTGTTCCCTTACGACACCACACTTATCGACTTCGATCTGCTGACCGAACAAGAGCGTCAATGGATCAACGAGTACCACGCCGAGGTCTATCGTCGCGTTAGCCCGCTGCTCAATGCAGAAGAGGCAGAATGGCTGAAAAACAAATGCAGAAAAATATAGCCAGCAGCCAAGTTTGGCTGCTCTAAACACTCAACATATGACACTGGAAGAAACACTCAAGCAACACGCCAAAGCCGCAGTGAAAGCATTGTACGGCATTGAGGCACAAGACAATCAGATACAACTGCAAAAGACCCGTCCGGAGTTTGAGGGCAATATCACACTAGTGGTATTCCCCTTCGTCAAACTCGCCCGCAAAGCTCCTGCACAAGTCGCTGCGGAAATAGGACAATGGATGGTGGACAATCAATCGTCAATAGTCAATAGTCAAATCGTCAATCGGTTTAACGCCGTGCAAGGCTTCTTGAACATGAGCATTGCCGACTCGTTCTGGATTGAGCAACTCGAAGTTATCGCCAAGGACGAACATTACGGCTGCAATAAATGTGCAAATGGTAAATGGGAAAATGAGAAAATGCCATTGATGATGGTCGAGTACTCTTCGCCGAACACCAACAAGCCATTGCACTTAGGACACGTACGCAACAACTTGCTTGGCGCAAGTATTGCCCGTATTCAAGAGGCGAACGGCTGGAAGGTAGTAAAGACGAACATCGTCAACGACCGCGGCATTCATATCTGCAAATCAATGCTCGCGTGGTTGAAGTTCGGCAACGGCGAGACACCAGAGTCCTCCGGCAAGAAAGGTGATCACCTGATTGGTGACTACTACGTGCGCTTTGACAAGGAGTACCGCAAACAGGTAGCAGACTTGATGGCTGGCGGCATGAGCGAGGACGACGCCAAACGTGAAGCCCCGCTGATGAAAGAGGCGCAAGCCATGCTGCTCAAGTGGGAGCAAGGCGACAAAGAGGTGCGCGCACTGTGGGCGAAGATGAACGAGTGGGTTTATGCCGGATTTGATGAGACGTACAAACAGATGGGCGTCAGTTTCGACAAGATCTACTACGAATCAAACACCTATCTCGAGGGCAAGAAAGAGGTAGAGCGCGGACTCAATGAGGGGCTGTTCTACCGCCGTGAGGACGGTTCGGTTTGGGCTGATCTGACAGGCGACGGCTTGGACGAGAAGCTGTTGCTACGTAGCGACGGCACATCGGTCTATATGACGCAGGACATTGGCACAGCCAAGCTCCGCTACCAAGACTACCCGATTGACAAGATGGTGTATGTCGTAGGCAACGAACAAGAGTACCACTTCAAGGTATTGTCACTGCTGCTCGACAAACTTGGCTTCCCGTTCGGCAAGGAGTTAGTGCACTTCTCGTACGGAATGGTGGAGCTGCCCAACGGCAAGATGAAGAGCCGCGAGGGAACAGTGGTTGATGCCGATGACCTGATGGCGCAGATGATTGAAGACGCCAAGCAAATCAGCAAGGATAAAGTCAACACCCTACCCGACATTACGCCGGAAGAGGCAGACGAGATAGCCCGCATCGTAGGTCTTGGTGCATTGAAATACTTCATTCTGAAGGTTGACCCGCGCAAGAACATGTTATTCAATCCCGAAGAGAGCATCGACTTCAACGGCAACACAGGACCTTTTATACAATATACGTACGCGCGTATACAGAGTGTGCTGCGAAAAGCAGCAATCAGCGGTCAGCAGTCTGTGATCAGCAATCAGCCGCTCAACGAAAAGGAAATCGCACTCATTCAGCGGTTGACGGATTACCCGAGCGCTGTGAAGCAAGCAGGTGACGAGTTTAGTCCGGCAGTGCTGTGCAACTACGCGTACGCACTGGCACAGGAATTTAACTCGTTCTATCATGACTACTCGATACTGAACGAGGCTGACGAGCAAAAGAAAAACCTCCGGCTCTTGTTGAGCGCAGAGGTTGCGAAGGGCATCAAGCACGCGATGGCGTTACTTGGCATCGAAATGCCTAATAGAATGTAGGTTATTCCAGAACTTGTTCGGCTTTTAGGTAATCAAGCACGCTGATGACAGCAGATTGTGCGGTGGCAGTGTCCACCGCATATTCGTTTGTTATGCTGGTTGTCAAACACGAGATAATATCAGATTCCGTGAGTTCCGTAGATTCCGTACTCTTGCTATTATCGGCGCTTGCATGTTTCATTAATTCTAAGACAATAAAATGCCCCACCTCATTCAGTTGGAGTACACCATTGAAGAGGTGGGCATTTTGTCCGACAGCAGATCCGAGCCAAGTCTCGCCTATCTGCTGAAAACGGAACGAATAACGTAGTCGCATAGAGTGCGCTACTTAGAGACGACCGGTTTTAATCTCAGTGTTGCCTTCGTCGAAGATACTGCGACGACGTCCCGGTGCTTCACCTTCAACCTCGCCTTCACCCGGGGTAAGATCACCACCTACGCCAATGCTCGTGCATAAGATGGACGAATCATAGCGCACAACTTTCACTTCCGGTGCAATAAACTTTTTCATATCTATTTACCTTTCTATTATTTCAATTATTTTACAAAGAACTTACGTCCGTTCTGGATAAGAACGCCTGTTGCGCCTTTACCTACGCGCATACCCATTATGTTGTAAACAGGCTCGTTCCAGTTGATGACGCTATTCTCTGCCAACTCGTCGATGCCGGTGGCAGTATCTTCCATACCGAGTTCGCCTTCGAAACCTTCAGCACGAACGATGCGTCTCTTAGGAACAGACTTGGCATCAACATCTTCCAGCTCACCTACATTGATGTATGCGCGGTACGCTCTAATAGAAGCTGTCGTTCCTGCTGCTACATAACGCAACTTACCGCTTTGCAATATATAGTTACCGTTAATACGCTCTACTCCATTGGGTACATACGTCTTTCCGCCATTGTCATCCACCAAACAGCCAACGAAACCATCTGCGCCATTTTCCCATGCATGAGTAACATGATTCATACAGCCGGTGAGGTTGATTGCTGACGAGCCCGCATCCACTTGATAGAAATACGAGTGACCGGCAACCAGTTCTGTTTCAGGATCTTCGCTGAGTACGATTCCCGCGAGCTGTGTCTTATCACCATTCAGCACTTTTCCTGTCAGTGAATAGAACTTCGCTCCGGCAGTTGACACATCGGGCACGTCGTACGGCGAGCAGAATGTACCATAGCCACCTTCGGTCAGCGAACGTGGGTCATTGATCTCTGCGCCGGAAACGGTGCTATACGAACCGAATGGGATGAAGTATGTGCCGATCAGTGCCTCTACAACGCCGTACGAAGGATTCGATGCGGCTGCAAAATTCGAACCTCCGTAATTCGGTCCCCAGCTGGTTGGGTTAACGAAGAAGTCGTTTGCATCTTTCCACCACTCAAATGATTCCGCGCCAAAAAGCAACTTAGATGTGGGCAACCTCAAATAGTTTGATGTGGAAGGTTTCATGATGGCAAATTTGTCGTCATCCACCGAGGTGGTCATTACGTTCCATGTGATATTTGCCAAAGTAAGTTCAGACGGATCATAGTAGTAATAATCACCGCTCTTCACCACTTTTACGCCGTTCGCCTTGCCGTCTGTTACGGTATTGTCCATTGCATAGAACTTACCATCACTTGCTTCGGCAACCAAGGCTACCTCGCGAGGCGAAACAGTAATATTTTGCAACGCGTCACCTGCGTAGTAGTGAATAGACTTTTGCGTTTGTATTTCAACCTTTGCAGTTCCGGTAAAACCTTTAATAGTAAATGTTCCCTTACCATCGTCATCGGGTTGCGTATATGATGTAACGGCAAAGACACTGGTATTCTGAGAAGTAATAGTCACTACTCCGTCATAATCAGGGTCGCTGGAGCGGTTATACTTCAATTCGTAGTTAAATGTTTGGGAAACGCCAGACTGGATTTCGACCGGTGTTGACGGCGAAAGGGGCGTACTACCGTCCTTAACAGTAATCTGTTGAGGTTTCTTCACCGGCATATCGTCGAATGCGGGCGTAAGAGTAATATTAGTACCCGCTATTTCAGGCATGATAATCTTGTATGTCCCCGTTTCCTCTTCCTCCAGATAACCGATACAGGACAGATCGAACTCCATATCGCCAAACGTAAAGCCCGTCAAGCAGTAATCCAGTTCGGGAGTAACCTCGATAGTAATCACATCACCTGCTTTGGCTGTTGTAACAGTAGCACCGGCAGTGGCATCAACACCATTAATAGTAACAGCACCCATATCAGGATCGTACCCCGCGTCCATCTTAACATTATACGACACCTCTTCCGTCCAAGTAACATTAACATCCGTAACGTTCAACGTAGCATCTCCTACAACAGCAACGTAATGATACCCCTTTGCAGAGAAATCAGTAGATGCTGTGTTCGGATAGGTAATAGTTGCCAGAAGTTCACTTGCGTCGTCAGCGTCCAATATTGCAGCAGTCTCCGAGCCGGTATATGCCGTATTACTACCGTACACCAAAAGGCTACAATCCGTATTTGTCCCGTACCAAGTAACAGAAACCTGAGTCAGGATGCCACCGGAAGTAGTAGAGGCTATACGAGAGGGATCACCATAGTTGAAAATTAGATAATGTGAATTATTCCAACGGATGTAACCGGCATAAACTGCAGATGACGCAAGACTAAAGTCTGATACAGTCTGTCTCACGGTTTTAGTACTCAAGCCGTATTCAGTGGCAATAGCAGACTCCGAGATATCATCCGTTACCGTACCGCCCCAAGCGAAAGTTAGGCTTGCGAGAAGCATTGTAAGAGTTAAAAACAAATGTTTAGCGTTCATTGTTTTATTTTGATTTAATTAATATTCGATTTTTATGGTTTTGTGCTCGCATATATGCTTACGCTCTCGTGCATTATGCGCACACACATAACAAGGCACAAAGTTACAATTTTTTTTTGGATAATGCAACACACTGCAAAAAAATATGCTATAAAACATGTCACAAACTGCATTTTGCGACATAAAGGCTACAAATAGCCGTAATTTGCTCTACATGAACCATTCGGGGAAGAGGTGTTCAGCGAGTTCGCGAACAACAGCATCGCCGCCTTTGCGGGACATGACATGAATGCCCGGGATATTCAGCACTTTTCGGCAAGCATCGCTCGGACAAGCGGCGTAGCCGACCGCCGCGAGGATATCGTAACAGTTGAGGTCGTCGCCGATATATGCGACTTGCTGCATAGTGATGCCCATTTCTTGGCATATCTCGTGAGCAACAGCGAGTTTGCCACCGTCACGGGCACCAAGACGGAGATAATCCACACGGAGCTTGGCTGCACGGCGGGCAACAAGATCGCGTTGCTCGGAAGTGATGATACCCGTGCGGATGCCATGGTCGTGTAGGATCTGTAGAGCCATGCCGTCGCGGGTGTTGAACTTCTTGAGTTCGTCGCCGTTCTCGGTGTAGTACATACTGCCGTCGGTGAGTGTGCCATCAACGTCGCAGAGGAAAAGACGGATATTGTTGGGGTGTTGCATAGTAGGGAAGGGATTAGGTCAGCCAAAATTGGCTGACGCACATATTAGGTAAGATGGATTACTTGATCGGCTTGGGGGATGAGGTTGTCGCGGTGGGTGATGCAGATGAGAGTAAGCTGAGGGCGAGCAGTGCGGATGTTCCGAAGGATCGTCTCGGCTGTGGGGGTATCCAACGCAGAGAACGCCTCATCAAGGATGAGAGCCTGTGCATCGACGAGCAAGGCGCGGGCTATGGCAATACGTTGTGCCTGACCTTCGCTGAGTCCTGAGCCTCGTTCGCCGCACGGGTAATCGAGTCCGCGTTCGTCATCGAGGACGAAGTCGGCATCGGCAAGATGCAGGGCTTCGCGCATGGCGGATTCCGTAGCAGAGGGATTGCCGAAGAGAAGATTGTATCGGATCGTGCCGGAGAGGAGCGTGTTGCCTTGCGGAACATAAGCAAACCCTACGGAAGGAGCGACAACAGAGCCTTGTTCGACCGGCAACAGTCCAAGCAGGAGTTGGACAAAAGTGGTCTTACCGATGCCTGTCTTGCCGACTACGGCGGTAAGCGAACCGGCAGGGATCGTAGCGTTGATATGCGTCAGTACCGGCTCATCGGAGTCAGGATAAGTGAAGGAGAGATCGTGGACGGTTATTGTTGAGTGTTGAGAGTTGAGTGTTGAGAGGAGTTGAGAGTTGAGTGTTGTGGGATGAGAGCTTAGGGCGGCGATGCGTTCGGAAGCGGTGGAGACATTGACGAATGTACCGACGTAGCCGATGAGTGTGCGCATGGGCTGCTGGATGCGGCCAACAAGTTGAATGAAGGCTACCATGGCGCCGAAAGTAATCGCGTGAACAGAGAGACTATATGCACCCCAGAAAAACGCAATAAGATAACCGGCGACAAAAGCGAACCGAACAAGCACCATTGCCAAAGCAGAATATTGTGTCATACGCATAAAACTCTGTTGATAATCAGAGTGGCGTTCATCAAGCAGAGCGGAAGCATACGTTGTGCGATTGAGTGCCTTGAGCAGGAGCGAGTGCTGGAGAGATTCCTGAATGAACGATTGTATAGATGCCTGATCTTCACGCACCTGATGTCGATGACGACGCATGCGGCGGATATAGAACTGTGCAGCGACGATGAGTGCCGGTGTGACAACGATAATGACGATTGCCAGCCGCCAATCAAGTACACATAGGAAAGCGAATGCTCCGATGAACTCCAGAACAGCGGTAATGAGTGCAGGGAACTGCTCGGAGAGGAATGAGGAGATCGTACTGATATCGTCGATTAGGGTGTTGGTGAGCGTGCCGGAGTGCTGCTTGCGCAGGAAGAGCCACGGGGATTGCAGCAATCGGGCATATTCGCCGGCTTGCAGGCGATTGAGCGAGCGGATGGATAGTTTGGCGCGCAGCCATCGCACAGCATATGCCAGGCACACAGATACGAGCATACATGCCACAAGCATAACCGCCAGAGCGGGCAAAGACTGCAGCAAGCCACCGTCCTTCCACGACCATACTTGACCGGTCGTAGCAGCATCAATAATTCGCTTGGTTAGCCATACTTCCAGCAGACCGATGCAGACATCGGTGATGCCCAAGGCGATGTTCACGCTCATCTGCAAGCGATAAGCATGCGCCGCATGGCGGAGATAAGATATAGAGGACTTATCAGACATAGTGATTTTTCTTGCGCCAGAGGTAATGGACGGTTCGCCACGGGAGGTTGAATAGTGACTCCGATGGATAGTCACGGCGGATAACACGCGAGACTTGCCGTTCGGGCAGAGCTTGCAAGATGTGACGGGCACGAGGGCTCAAGGACGCATGGGATGATTGATTGCCAAAGCAATAGTCGGTTAATTCGTCCATCGCGCCGGCAAAACTTAAGAGCCCCAAACAACCGTACAACGCTTGCGGAGCCTGCACGCCGATGCTGCGGTTGTGGCGGCACACAAGATGATAGTCCAACAGATGTCGCAGAGCTATGCCATCGTGGTAAATATGACGGAAAGCATGCAGAAGGGTGTAAAGCTCTTGCAGTTCGGGCGTAAGTTGTCCGGCGCGGGCGAATGTCTGTTGCAATCGTTTGTTGTGAACAGGGTTGCAAAGCCATGTGGGCGTAACATGCATTTCCACATCCGTGCCGGCAATGTTTGTCTCGATGTGATGATACACCACGGCATTGACGACTATGCCCTTTTGGCGCAAACAAGCGAGGAGCGACTTGCGATGTGCACTGAGCGAACCTTTTTCGGCCTTTTTCGGCAGTACCCACAAATCTATATCCGCTGCCTGACGATGAGCCGGGTTGGGGTAATACGCTGCCAGCGCTGCACCTTTCAACAATTGCGAATCAAAGCCCTTCTTATGCAATATATCATGCACTGCTTCAGCCATAGCAGCCCGATACTCGTTGGTTGCTACGATCGCTTGGGCATCCGCGAACCATTTGCCCATCAGATCAGGCGGCAACTCGCTCAAGGCGTTCGGAGCCAGGTCTTGCAGGTGCTCTACTCCACTCCACGCAATGGCGATGACGGCGTGCTTCGCAGCAAGGCGATAGACCTCACGCCATTCGTCGGGGGACAGAGGCTGCGTATTGACCGGCTCGGTGTTAGTCCCCAGTGCCAGCCGCAGCATGTATAACAGATATGTCCAGGGGGGATTCATAACATATTTCTGACTTCCGCACAGGTTTTCATAGCCGCAGCCATAGCTACATCCATGTTGTAGTATTCCCAATCAGCAAACCTACCGGTGAAGAGGAAGTTGGATTTGGCGAGTTCCTGCTTCAGGCGCTGAATCATCTGACGGGTTGAGGCAGCCTGGATGGGATACGTAAACGGATGGAACCGGTGCGTGATGTATGTAGGATGGAACGGCATCCGCTCCAGATTAGCCAAGATATCTGCTTGGGATATGGCATCGGTAAACTCTATCGTAGCCGTTATTCGTCCTTGAGGAAGGCTTGAGGCATTGTTGGAAGGGGCGAAATTACCGGTGCAGATAATACGATGGCAGGCATAACGTTCAGACGGCAAGTATATCCACGAATAGGGATTAGCATCTATCTCGCAGAACACCGTTGTCGTGCCGTGATAAGGCAAGGATTGGATGTCAGCTATGTACGCATCCATGTTGACACCACGCAGACTGGATGGTAGGTCTTTGATGTTGCCGCACCAGATAACGCGGTCGTACACTTCGTCGGCGATGTGCCATTTGCCACTCTTGAATGCGAGGGATCGGATGTCGGTGGCATATCGGATATTCAGTCCTTCGGCGAGTGTATCGGCGATGAACTGGGAGCCGCCTTGCCGCTCGTACCAGAATGAGGAATGCACAAACTGTTTCTCTTCAACATGATTGAAATTGTTGAAGATCATCTCCTGAACGGTCGGCATCGGCAGCTTGCCTTCCAGCCACACGAGAGAGACCTGCTTGAGGTCGCAACGCCAGACCTTTTCGTTGTAGGGCTTGAAATAGAGGTTGTAAAGCGTATCACCAAACCGTCCGCGCAAGAACGCCTCGAAATCCTCCGGCTCCTTGGCTTTGGTGCGAGCTATCGTGAGGCAATCCTCGATGAAGCGACGTTGCGTATCATCGTCAAGCATATACACATGATTCTCTATCGGATAGGGGATCAGTGCCTGCTCCAGTTGGACGACGGAGTTACGATCGGCTTTGTGGAAGTCCTTATCTTGGCAGAACCGGCTCCAGAACCAATTGGCGACATCCTGATTCTTGGTATTGAACACATGTCCGCCACAGGTATGAAACAGGCTGCCGTCGATGCGTTCGCACCGAATGAGTCCGCCGGGTTTGGCAGCACGTTCATAGACGGTAACGTCATATCTGCCCTGCAAAATGCGTGCGGCAGTCAGTCCGGACACTCCGGCTCCTATGATGGCTATTTTTTGCATTTGTGCACTATTTTGCGTTGTGAGCACGTTTCTCTTTCTGAATGTACTTGATGAACTTCACATTGCCGATGATGTATCGGCGCCACATCCGGCGCGGTTCTTTGATAAGACGATAGAGCCACTCGAGAGAGTGCTGCTGCCACCATAGTGGTGCACGTTTGGCTGTGCCGGCGTAGAAGTCGAACACCGCACCGATGGTACCCACATGGCAATGAATGTCGAGTTTCTGCCAGTAACGATACGTCCATTTCTCCTGCTTGGGAGCAGTCATCCCAATCCAAAGCAAATCGGGATTCGCAGCATTGATAGCACCGATGATTGCTACGTTGTCTTCCGGCGAAAATTCGGGCTTGTAGGGCGGCGAATAGGTCAGGATCTTCAAGTATGGGAAATCGAGCGCGGCACGCTCTTTGATACGTTGGAGCACGTCGGGCGACGAGCCCATGAAGAACACCGTCGGGTGCGTATTGTCTGTCTCAGCGCGTTTTTCTAAAGCGGTCATCTCATAGATGAACACATCCCATCCTGCCACGCGCTCTGTGGGTTGTGAGGGGGTATTGAGGTAGCGGCAGGCATGTACGATGCTTGCACCGTCGGCAGTCAGCACGTCGCCTTTCTGAAGCGCCTCGGCAAATGCCTCATCCTCCTGCGCCACGTTGTATGAGTGGGCATTGATGGTGTTGATGAGCAACTTGCCATGAGGCAAGTTTGCTATGGCTTGCCGGTTGGGAAGTATGTTCAGCTCTCGCAATGATAACATCAGTTTCAATTCTCTTAACCGATTATCTTCATTTTTGGCATTATAAACAAAACACTACTCCCCCACAAACGCCATCAGCATCCGCTCCAGCACCTCCTCTGCCCCAGCTCCATGGATCCCCATCGCCTTCAGCGCATCGCTGTTCGGCATGTCCGTCCGCACCATCTCCGCAAATGTCCGCACATCGCTCAGCAACTCTGCCGGTACCGCAAATCGTTCCTCCGCACCCAGCATGGCCGTTAGACGGAACACATCGCGCTTGTGCTTGTTCACTTTCCGGCTGTCTATAGACTCTCCATCCGCACGACGACGCGCCAAATCCATGTACGCTCGGCACTTCAGGCATATCAAGCTCTCCACTTTCGCCACATGCACACCATCCACCACTTTACAATGCTCTATCGTATAACGATAGTATGCCTCGTTCATCAGGATAGCTGACAGGCTCGACAGGTCCTCATCCACCGGTATCGCTGTCAGTCGTGCATCTGCAGGTGCCGACAAGATTCCGATGTCTCGGGAGAACAACTCTATCTGCTCCGGAAAACCCGGCTCACTCGGCAGACGAAAACGAAAATGCTCATGCTTGCCTTGACTCGTCTCCTGTCCGCGATAACCTCCGTCTTTCACAAACTGCCAAAACCGCTCCACAAAAGCATGTGTCAATGCCTCCACTACCAGCACCGTATCTATATCATGCGTCACACGTGGTGTCTGCGCGTACATCTCCGCGTACAATCCGCATGCCGCACCACCGATAACCACATAATTACTCTCGTATCCCGCAAAATACTCCTTAAACTTCGCTATTCCTTCCATTTCCTATAACCATTCTCCATTACCTTATTAACCATCTCCTCCATCTCCAGACACACGCGCTCATCCTTGTCCTCTCGCAGCGTCAGATATAACGACAACGGATCCACCACCCCGTCTTCGCTCAGCACTTCCGGATCATAGCGCCATATCTGAATCTGCACCGCGTTCTCCTCCTGACTGAACGTTGCCGGTATCTTCCCGAACCATGCATACACACGCTCATCCGTCCGTACCAGATGCGTGTAATGCGCCAATGCGTTGTAACCGCTCAACATCCCCGTCTCTTGCGCTGCATACAGCACTTTCTCCACCGGACTGTACATATACTCCAACGATTTCTCCCATACTTCGCGCTTGTTCGCGTCCAGCGATATCAACTTCCATTTACCGTCCTTCGTTTCATGCGCCAATCCGTGTCCACGCAACCAACTGATAGCCTTGTTGCATGTCGCGTACGACACATGCATCCGCTCTGCGATGTCACCTATCTGTTGCTCCACAATCAACTCTCGCTCCAGGTGATACAATACAATCATCTGCGCTGTCGGGGGCATCTTCTGACGCTGATCATACGCATTACGTATCGGACGCATGTCGATCAGCAACTCCGGCATGTACATCAGCTTACCAACAACGATGAAGTTCAACCCTTGCTGTATCATTCGCGTCTGGTTATAACCGCTTATCTGCTCATATACAAACACGCAGTTCACTTCCCATTTCTCGCTGATCAGGTTCGCCACTTTCTTTAGCTGCACCGGACTATAGGTCCCTGTCTTGTCTTGTGCAAACACGATGCGCTTGTTGTAAAGCTCAGCCACCATCAATTCGAACGCACCGCTAATGATCATGGGTAGTGTGTCGATTTGTTTTTTGGATGGCTTGGTGAGTTGTACGTTCACCTGCAAGCATTCCCGGATGTAAGCTTCTATTTGTCTTTCGATTTTCATATTCACACTTTTTGCAAATATTCACACCTCTAAAAATTTTTGCAAAATTACTATTTATTTATGAAACTTACAAATTTCGCATCACTTTTTTTCCCATTTTTTCACTTTTGCAATTCCGTTATGCAATTTTAATATCGATGTTCCACATAATCATTCATTCAAACCTGTTGATTTTTCGAGTTTTTACGGGCATAAACTCGAAAAATTGCACGAATGGGCATTGATGGTATTGATGAGCAACTTGCCATGAGGTAAGTCTGCTATGGCATGCCGGTTGGGGAGTATGTTCAGGTGATATAATGACAACATATTGTTGGAACAATCAACTAAAGTTGGCTGATGGCGTTGCGATGATGGATTTATGTGGTTGATTCAGTCCTTTCTCTTCCACAATTCAATTTCACAAATAGAGGGATTTGTCATCGCAATACATTCATAATTCGCTTGAATATATTCCCAATCGCGCCTTTGCCAATCATCAACTAACCACACTGACTCAATATCACGAGACAACATAATCCATTTAGGATTTTTCTCTTTTACATCATCGGATTTCCGAAGCGTTTCATCAATAAACACCATCACATAAAATGGCACACGGTTACATTGCACGACGCCATGATGCACAAATATAGAGGAGTATGGTTTTACATGAAATCCGAGGTTATAATTCCATATCTGATCTTGTTCGTGTTCAGGCACGAAAGAGAATAGTTTTTCTGATTCTGCATAAAAAGGATATACAAGGGTCTGCTTGACGTAATAATCCTGCGCTATTTGTTTTACTCTATCTACTTGTTTTCCAGCTATTACGGGATTACAAATTGAAATAGCAATTACACAGGCAACAGCAAGTGATATTAAGCCTATGCTTATTTTTTTCCAGTAAAAAGCGGCAATGCCGACAAATGAGATTAATGGCAGCAGGCTTATCCAATAATGTCTGTCTAATCTTTCCCCGGTAAAGAGCCATGCCAAAATGATTTGCGAGACCACGACAAAAAGTATCGCCGGTTTTTGTTTTACACCGACCAGAACGGCTGTCAGAAGCAAAGGGGCAAAAAACATCAATTTGGTGCTGGCCGTGATTGACTTAAAGAACCCTGCAAAGCCGTTTGCATATCGCGTATTGTATGTAATCATGGCATACCACATATCATCCAATGCATCAAAGTGAGCATAGAAAATTATACTGGGTAACGCGCAAATAACAAATGTTGCAGCCATCACTACTGCATTCAAGAAAGCCTGTTTGTATAGCCGTTGCGTCACGAGCCATAAAAAGATGCCAAACATCAGTCCACCTATGTATATAACAGCATCATTTGGACGAATAAGAAAGCACATGGCTAAACAAAAACCATAATAAGCACTATGCAATAATATACGCCGTTTTGTCGTTTGAGTAAAAAAGTCATTTAAGGAAATATACAATGATGTCGAAATACATGTTAGCATCCACTCCTCGCAATGTGCTCCTTCTCTATAAAAAAGCGCATACAAAACGAGAATAGCAAAAAAGAGTGGCACAGAGGATCTTGCGTCAACAAATAACCTAATAGTTCGATATATAAAAAAGAAACTTATTGTATTTGCTATTATTTGCAAATAAACAATGCCAATCTTTCCTCCTCCAATCCATAAGCCTAAAGCATTGATAAAATACAAAATCGGCCCCTTATGATCGAACAGGTCTACATATGGAATCTTCCCTTTTAGCAATGCCAATCCCATGGACTGAAAGACTGCGCTATCATATCCATCATGAAAATACAAAGGGGATGTAGAATAGGAAAAACACAGCACGAAAGCCACAGCGGTTATGAACATGCCAAAAACGAGCAAGCCATTTGTCAGAAGCCACCGCCTTAATATTTTAACGTTTGGGATAGTCATAATCTTGTTTAAATTTGCCCAGATCACAAAATACTTTTAATTATCTTTCCGTTGATACAGAACGACCTGCAATTCATTACTTTTTTTTTAGAATGGAGATAGAGTCGGTAAAAAAATAACAGATATGCACAAGCGCTTATAATGCAAAATATAGTCAACCATACATTTTGCATTATTCTACTATTTTTCATTTCAAGTTTTTATTTATCGTTCGAAAATCTGAGACTGCTGTTACACCAATCTTGAATATCCGCTTCATATTTATGGAGTTTACTCCACCTTGACGGGGACGGAACGTAATTGGATACCATCCTATGTTATAGTTCCAACGCACAGCAATTGCGCTCACTGCCACATTAGCCAGATTATAATCCTCCGGGATAATATTCAGTATCGATTTTAATTTATCTACCTTTAGAAGGCGGAACGGCGTATTGGCATCCTTCACCCATACATGGAACATGAGCCATACCACTAATCGCAAGGTCTTCGTAACAAATATACGACTTATTCCATCTTGCCGACCTCCACGCGTGCCAATCTGGAAATCGTATTCATGCCTATGTTCCCACATCTGCCAAAACTCTTCTGGCAATGTTTGTCCATCGCTATCTGTCTGGAAGATATAATCCGCATTATTGCTGATAGCATAGCGATACAAATATAAAACTGTAGCGCCATGACCGGAATTCGGTTTATCAAGAGGTTCTAACAATGGATATTTGGATTGCAATTGCTGCATGATAGCAAAGGTGTTATCTTTACTGCCATCATTCGCAATTATCAAACGCGCCTTATTACCATCGTTGTCAATTCGCTCACACACGGGATGCCATTGCCGAATTACATCTTCAATGTTAGCTTCCTCATTATAGGCCGGCATGACGAAATATACTGTCTCTTTCATTTCTGACGAATTTTGAATGTAATATATTTATTTAATATGAATTGCACAAGTGCCACAACTACGATAGATAGCAACTTGCATACCAATTCGTTCCAACCACCGACCGTCACCATCAGATAGAGCATTAGTTCACTTATGCCCAATCCAGTAAGTCCTACCGCATAGAATGAAAGAAAGCGCATTGCTGCTTTGTCTTTTACCTTGAAATTAACAGAACGGTTGAGAACAAATGATGTGAAGATACCGACATGTATACTGATAATGTTAGCCCAAAGATAGGGCATGATATCCCAATAGCACAATGCAGTATAGATGCCAAAATCTAAAGCAGCGCAAAAGCCGCCTATAATTCCATACAATATCAGATTGCGGAATCTGCCATATACTTCGAATACTTTTCTCATACTTCACAATATTTCTTATATATTTCCATCATTTCTTTTGCCTTATTATCCCATGATAACACAAAAGCATGTGCAAAGCAATTCTTTTTCATGCGCAGGCAAATCTCCGGGTGCTTCCATAAATAGGTCAACGCTTGCGCAAAATCGATTACCGACTGTTGCGGATTAGAAAGCGGAACGGTTACACCGACTTCATCTGTCACCACATCCCCTTGCCCACACGTTTTATGGCATACAATAGGTAAATTATTCACCATAGCTTCTGTGACCACATGCGGTGTTCCTTCTGCCACCGATGTAAACAATAGCACATCTGACCTTCGCATCATGTTTTGCACTTCGTCATGTGGCAACCTTCCATACCAAACGGCATGTACATTCAATTTCATTGCCAGTTGCTTGTAACGAGTATTATCGCCATCACCCACTACATGTAATATCGCATTAGAGATTTCGCTTTGGGCAACAGAACGAATAGCCAAATCCAATTGTTTTCGGAAGTCCATCTTTCCGCACCACAAGATTTCAAAAGATTTCTTAGCAGTATCTTCAATTATGGTTGGATTTCCTTGTGTTGTTTCATCAATTGTGCAACCTGTCTCATTCAACAAAATACTCTGCTTGTTCCAATAGCGTAAAATACTTTGCTGTGAGTCGCTGTTTGCGCTTAATATCACAGATGCTTGATTGGCTGCTTTACTGACTCGCAGCATATAGCGCAATTGCAAACGAGTTATTATATTCTTCAGCCACAGAAAAGCCTTTACCCGTATTGGTGCACTATCTGCATACGCCATCGGGAAGCCCGGCTTGGCATCAATTGGTCCCCAGACAAATGGTATATTCTTCTCTTTCGAAACTTGCCATAAGTACCCCGGCTCACGAAAGCCAATCATATTCAACTGATGAAGTATCTGTATCGATTTGCCTGACAGGTGTTGTGATTCAATTATCTCACAAGCATAGTCAGCCGCCCTTTTTTGCCATTTCCTGTAATAGTAATAGAAACGCCAATCCCCTTGATTTCTGCACATCTGTCGAATACGTTCACACTTGGAAATATCCTGTCCCCCTATTGGCAACCAGTAAAAATGCAGATTAGAAGCTATCGTATCATTCTCCGGCTGGGCTAACCATTGATTTACTTGCGGACGGAACTCTCCTTCTGATATGACAAAACATTCACAATATTCAGCAAGTGAAACAATCCATTTCCACCCCATCCCCGGTTCTGATCCGAGGTCAGGGCAACACGCATAACTATTTATTAAAATTCTAGGACTATCGCTTCTTATCATATACATTTGTTTCCTACTTAACATCCTATACAATGCAAAAGAATCTCCCTCACCCGTCTTTCAAAATGCTCAATAATATAATACTGTTCGTATCTTTTTCTCCCTGCTTGCCCCATTCGGATACTCTCTTGCGGATGCTCTATGAGCCACTCCATCCCTTCTGCTAGAGCACTTACGTTTTGTTTTTTGACTATCAAGCCTGTCTTTTCGTCACTTATTATATCAGAAATTGCACCTTCATCCGTTGAAATAACCGGCAATGCATATTGCATGGCTTCAATAAGAACAAGCGGTAAACATTCGGCTGGATAGAATGTCGGGAATACGAACACATCAGCCTGCTGTAGAAACGCATCCTTTTCTGCTCCATATTTTGGACCAAATGCTTGTACGCAATCTATAATACCCAACTGAGCACATTTAACATCAAATGCTTCTTTTGTAACATCAAACCATTGTCCCACAAAGTTGCAGCGGAAGGCATATCCTTTCTGCTTAAGGAACGCACACGCTTCAAGTAGCACGTATACGCCTTTCATCTCAATCATGTTGGATAAGAACAGAAACGTAAATGGTAGACTTGTATCATTACCTTTCTTGTGAATACTCCCCGCTTTATCAGGCATACCGTTCGGGCATATAAACACGTGTTTGCATAGCGGTGTGAACTCTTCGAGTTGTTTTGCTAACGCGTTGCCTAAAAAAATGGCAGATACGTCATCAAAAAAACTCCTCCAGAAACAACGATTATACCACTTATGCAAGAACGCATTTGTTGGTTTGTTGTGAAGATGGAGGACTATATTCTGTTTCCGATTTCGAAGCAATCGAATAGTAATAACATCCCTGTAGAATGCCCAACCGGAAGTAGAAGGAGTAAAGTAAACCAACTCAGGTCGTTCTTTTTTTACCGCGTTCAACACTTGCCGATAAAATGCGAGTGTCCTCGTGATTTTCTTTATGAAGAATCGCCCTACATCGTCCAATGACGTTGACGTGGACACATTGATATACGAGCATTCGTACGAATCACGAATTAGTTGGGATTCGTATATCTGTTGTCCCACCACAGCTGCGCCATGCACCGGTGGTGGCATGTGCATGCAAAACAATATCTTATGTTTTTTTTCTTTCATCATGACTACTTTACATAATTCACAATACACTATAGAACTCCGCTCATAGCCATTTTTTATGTATTAACCCAAATAAACGTTCTTTAAGAAAAAATTTGCTATCGTAACGTTTCTGCTTTTTATCCACCAACTTCGTATCGTTATACTTTAATGGCCAGGACATAGATTGCAATTCATACCTAAAAGCAGGATTCAATGAATTAGCATTTTCAGCATAGTGTTCTCCCGATGACATGCCAATATTTATACCCATATTCACTCCCGGGCATATTACCAAGCCATCATGGCATGTAATACTTAACGCCCAACGTGTTGCCCAAGAATTAGATTGATTTATATGAGTGTACATATGATTAAAATAATAGTACCACATACACCCTTTAAATAATCCCCAACGTTTGATTAGGTATGGTATTGTAAGCATTTTTACACCTGACATTGTCATATCCATACATTTCCATGCCCTACGCCAGGTCGCCCATCCCCAACAACTATCCGATTGAGTATAGACATAAGTATTTGGTATATCCGTCCGTCGACTTGTATTACGAGATACGATTTGCATAATTCGGCGTTCGTTCTTATAGCGAGGTAATAAATCTTCACAAAGTTTAAAGAAATCCTGACTCACTATGACATCATCCTCAAGAATCACGCCATACTCTTCATTCTCAAAGAACCATGTAATAGCCTCATAAACTCCTTGAGCACACCCAAGATTATGATCGCGGAACAAAGTGTGCATTTCACAATCCCAATTAACACTCTCGCGCATTACCCGTTGCACGTCTTCCACACGTTCTTTATCCCCTTGCTTTTGCAAACGGGGGCCATCACACGCAAGATAGATACGAGACGGTTGATAGATTTGTGCAACTACCATGACTTGCGCCACCAAATCTGGACGGTTATACGCAAGGATGAGTATAGGAAGTTTGGAAGACATAACTAATTCAAATTTCAATAACGAACACGCCTCAACCAAAGTCGAGGGAATGCACAACGCACATATATGGTAAAATAATGAATAGTAGCCATTATTATGCCGGTTTGTTTTTCTAAATGAAATATCTCACACGGAGGCATTCCATTGGGTTGATGCATTAATTTCCAGCGTTTGAGCAGCGGAATATCTGGATTACACCATCCATCTGCTGTGGCATGTGCATCACATATCCCCAATACATCCCCACATTGGTATATCATAATACCGGCTTTACGAGCACGTATCCCATAATCGATATCACCTTTACTATGCCAATAGTAATAGTCCAAATTACCAAGAATACGATACACAGCTTGCGTAACCAGCACTATATTTCCATTAAATTCTTCCACGCAATGCGGCTCTCCGTCACATCGAGGGATATTTCTTCCCACTCTACCTCCATATGTCAACCGGTCTCCGTCAGATGATATAGTGGCTCCAACGATAATAACTTTATTACTAAATTGTTCGCATAACTCCAACATTTTCGCAATGGCATCGGGGAGTAAATTTGTATCATCGTTAAGCCATAGATAATAATCATAATCTTTTTCTTGTGCTGCTGCTTGCCATGCACGATGCATTCCTCTGTTCCAGTATAAAGTTCCATCTGCTTGGATAATATGAACAAGAGGAAATCGCTTTCGCACCTCATTTGCTGTACCGTCAGTGCAGCCATCATCAACTAGATAAATATCTGTAGCAACATCCGCCGACAATTGCTGATTGTGCAAATTGTTTAAGCACGCTATGGTCTGCTCTCTTCTATTATGGACAGTGAGGAGAACGGCCAATGTTTTCTTGACATCCATCATCACGCTACACGTTCAGTTCCTTAATCACTCTACATGGTATACCCGCCGCCATAACATTAGCCGGAATATCTCTAGTTACCACACTACCAGCACCGATAACAGAATTTTTTCCAATATGTACCCCTTTCAGCACCATAACATTCATTCCCAACCACACATTTTCATCAATCACAACCGGGGCATTCTTCCCTGCTCTTGGATCTTCAGTATGTGCATCGGTATCTGAAATCAACACATTCGCCCCACACCGGACATTATTTCCGATTATCACATTAAGATCAGCCCTAATCCTCACTCCGGAGAAGCCACAATTATCTCCGATTCTGATTTCTGCACCTTTTTCTCTTGTGGTAAACATGCAAGGACAATATAGCCCCATTGCATTAGATGTTGAACGTGAAGAAAAACAACACCCTTTCCCAATAATTATGCTACTATTCTGACGCCTTTTGAAATACACACGCCCCTGTGCCTTGCATTGTTCGCCCAATTTTACGCCCCACCAAACAGCTCGCACTTTAAGCCATATTGTGCTATGTACTCTGTCTAACACAATAAATATTTCACTGATATAATGAGCTATATTATTCATATATTCCAACGTAGTATTTTTCTTACAATTATTGCATTATCATTCTATCACCGCGCTTAGCCAATCATCAAAATCAGCATCTGTCATTTCTCTAAATAACGGTGAGTAACACATTCCTATCATCGCCCATAGCAAAAACATATTCATATCAAATCTTGTTGGATCTTCAATCCATCCCATCATAAATCTAAAAGCCACATACACCCCGACAATGGGTATAAATCTATTATTTGACTTATAAATTGCCAAATAACTGGCTATCAAGAATAGGAGCATATAAATAATAATCCCCAATATACCAAAGTGCATAAACACATTCAGCACACTACTTTCCGTAGTTCCTCGTTCACCGAAGTGCTCATCACCCGTTACTACTGATTGGTCATTATTGCGAATCATCCATTCTGAATAATATCCTCGCGCCGGTGTTCCTCCCCATAATATGGTATTACGGTCAATTGCAGTAGAAATGACCTCATCATATAATAGTGTTCTGGTATCCGAGAGAACCATGTTTTGCATTGTTTCTTCTTTTTCTCCAATATCATTTATGTATTCAAAGATATTGAACGTTCCATTAGCGGCCAATGTAAACAAGGCAAATGGCAACACAAAAAACACCCAATACCATTTTTCTAAATATCTTTGCATATTCTCGTTATTACATATAAGGCCGACGATCATACAAAACGTAAACCTCATTATATCACTTCGGGAATCGTTTCCCCAGAATAATGTAATACCTAACGCAAGCCATACAAATAATTTGTATTTTGTATTCAATGACGAATAAAATAAGGCAAGAAAAGAAAACGGAAGTAAGAATTTTGCTATTCCATCTGATGTCATGAAAAAGAAAAGAACAACAAACAATATCCAAATATTCTTATATAACGCATGCAATGAGTTTCGCAACACATCCGGTTCGCTTACTGCAAAGGCCGTCAAACATATAGAATAACATATTAAATTGCCAATAAATTGTCTCCAATCCCAATAATCTCTGCAAAGGAAAGCACCTGCAATCCCAGAAACCGCCAAAAGCGATATCCATACAACAATAGGTAGGGGGCGATACTTCTTGTCCCACAAAACGAACATCGTTGCCGCAATCAATAAATGTATGAACCACCACAACGTAGTAGATCCTAATCCGAAATATAGATGGTTTGTAACCGAACAAACACATAGTATCGGCATACTATATTTCAACAGATTACTCCAATTAATACGCGACATGATTTGCTTTTTTCTTTTATTCTATTTCCAATAGCATGCACCTTCAACAGCTTGTGTATTACTTGGCGTATCAACAGGCAAAGGATAACACCAATGTTCATTGAACAGGGGTGTATAATCTATATCAATATCTTTCCCCGGCAAATAATGCCACGGAGACATCTTCGGATAGCCTTCTACCCACCGTTTCCCCAAGATTCCAAATAGGAGTTGCAATCCTCCGCCAAAATGGACTGCTTTTTTTCCCTTACGCTTGATATAAGCCGCAAGAGGCAATCCGTATGCGCCACAGCCAATAAGGGCTATATCAAACTCTATTCGGTCTATTTGTTCTTCCATATAATGAAGTGCTTCGAACCAATCGTTAAAATCCGACTTATTTCCAGCTACGGTTTGGACTGCTTTCAATATGATTAGTTCAAAATTGGGAAGCACTTCGGGGTTATCAAACAATAGTTCACGTTTGGCAAATTGCTGTCGTATCGTTTGCTCAAACGGATGAATTACCAAAACGCGCTTCCCTTTTAGCATTCGTGTCCAAGGATTTGCCACATAGAACGGATATAGCGTTTCCAACTGAATTCTAGGAAGTTCCGAAGATAAAGGCAAAAACTTTTCTGAATAGTTGAAACAAGCCAGCATATCCATTTCCGGCATATCTTGTAAATATCGCTGCGAGAAACGTTCTGCCACGTCCTGCGTCTCAGGAAAGATACCACTATATATACTCATAATATGGAATTGTTCGCGATTCCACCATGGAGTAGGAGTATTATCTGTAATATATTCCACCCATTTCCGATAAATTGACTTATTGCTATGAACGCACAAATAATTATTGATGCAATTCAGTTCCGTAGATCCCAAACGCGCTATCATACAAGGCGCATTCGAGATTAACAGATTATATATCATATCATTGGCTATCTGCCTGTCGCATTCACATTCAGGACGTGGGAACTTTTTTCTCGTTGTAATACGATAGATTTTTCTTAAGCCTCTAATCACATAATCTTTCGGAGTATTTTTCATTATCTTTTGCATTTTTCTGTTGGTAAACCATTGTAATAAAAATCAGCGACTGCTGACAAAAGCAGACTGGTTATCAGAGAGACAAAGAAAGTCCATGGTTTAGGTATGTAGCTAGCAATTGTTACCCGCATTGCAAAATTTGTAGCACCATGTATTAGATAAAAGAATCCACTGATATTTCCCATCCATACAAGCGCTCCAGTAGACAACATGTTGTAGCCTATTGAATTGGGGGAGATAACGGCAATTAGCCCTAAACAAACTATACATTCGATAATCACATTCCATGGAACGAAAACTTTCATACGCATCGCTAAACATGCAAAATACACAACAAATAGAAATAGTGTGACGAAAGCTATGATATTTTGCAGAGCAACAGAATATTGTTTTTGCAAACAAAACTTTCCGATTAAAAGCCCAGCACAAAATTCAGAGAAACAAAAAACAGGATTATTGTACACAAGCCATACGTACCAATTCTCTATATAATGCACTTTACAAAGTTGTGGCAATATGACACGCTTCGCGAAATCCAACCACATCCATTGAATTACGAGTAGCGCAATTAGCACTACTATGATTCTTCTTGTCGGCAAAGAGTTTAATCTATTAATAAAATTTGGAAACGTATATACAATTATCCATATTCCGAATAAAGCAGAAAGAAACCATGCTGGTCCATTAAATGAGTTTATAACCCACGAAAACGGGATAAATGCTTGTGTCAGAGTAAGATCAAAGCCTATACTGATTGCAGCCTTTGTCCAATCAAGAGAACTAGATGGGAAATTGGAAAGAAAAGCAACAAGCATCGTTATCAGATACAATCCATACATCTTACTTACCTTTCGCCAAGCAGATTTGATGATTGTTCCTTTCTCATACGTTGGTATAACTACATTCTTATATGATGTTAAAAATCCTGACAACATAAAAAAGGCTACCACACCGGCACCGCCGATTCGATTTGCAACTGGTCCGAACCAGCCTAAATCATCAGTAAGCCATGCTGCCGTATGGGTAATAAACACACTCAGTATCGCTAATGCACGAATGCCTTGTATCTGTTCTAATTTACTTTGCATACAACGTATTGAATTTATTTATTACCCGCCTTTAACAATCTTGCCAACATTTTTATTTGCAATTCAACATCACCGCTCCCCACGACAATCCAACTCCAAATCCCGCAAGCATCACATTCCCCTGCAATCGTCCTTCCTCACGTGCCGCACACAGCGCAATCGGTATGGTCGAACTCACAGTATTCCCCACATGCTCCATGTAGATATAGAACCGCTCCTTGTCGATCTCCAGCATCTTGCGGATATAATTTATCATGTACTTATTTGCTTGATGGAACACCCACAGATCCACGTCCTCCATCGTCAATCCACTCTTGCCCAGCACGTCCTCCACCATCTGCGGCACCACGTCCGACGAGAAATCAAAAATCGCCCCACCGTCCATGTACAGCGGCTCATTCGAACGCTTGATCAAGTACTCCGCACCGCTTCCATCCGTTCCCAGGCTGCACTCACCAATCTCCGCAAATCCTTCCTTACCAACCCACGTAGCCGATGCTCCGTCACTGAAAATCGTCCGGTTGCCCTTGTCGTCCTGCGACAGATATTTGGTGTACAACTCAGCCGTAAGCAGCAGCACGTTCTGCGCTACTCCACTCTGAATCAGGCTTTTCGCCACCACCAATCCGTACTCATAACCCGAGCAACCGAGGTTAAAATCAAACGCACCGCATTTGGTGCTCAACCCCAACCGATGCTGCACCAGGCATGCCGATGATGGCAACATATAATCCGGACTCTGCGTGCACAACAGCACAAAGTCAATCTGACTCCTGTCATGTCCGTTGGCAAACAACCGTTCCGCAGCAGCCACAGCCATATCGGATGCAGTCTCATTCGATGCTGCTATATGCCGTTCAGCGATGCCTACTTTTCCTGCAATTTTATCTGTAGTCCATTCCGGGAACTCCGCTGCCAGCTCCTCATTCGTCAACACCTTCTCCGGCAAGTAATATGCAATATCTTTTATAAATGCGCTCATAATGACTGCGTGCCTCCTGTTAATTCCATGTTAGAACCTGTCACCCAAGACGATGCATCGCTAAGCAAATAAATAGCAGCACCAGTGATATCTTCCGGCTGCGCATACCGCTTCAGCGGATATTTTAATTGATCTTGCTCCAATTCTTCACACGTTGCACCTACTAATGCCAAGTCAGTCCAAACCATTGCCGGACTGATACAATTGACACGAATTTTAAGTGGTGCCAGTTCCAAAGTTAAGCAGTTGGCGTAAGCGATGATAGCAGCCTTGGATGCACTATACAACGCATTTCCTGCTACAGCCGAACGCGCCGCAATAGATGCCACATAGACGATGGACGCACTTTTTCTGATCTTGCGTTCCTGCAACAGTTCTGCTTGCAGCAATATCGGAGCATCGATATTTGGACCAAATACAGCCTTGATATCTTCTTCCCTGATGGCCTTACACGGCACACGATTTCCGATACCTGCGCATTGCACCAATCCATCTAATTCCTGCACACGTTCCACTAACTCTTGCCTTTGCTCACTATCCGTCAAGTCCGCTGGAATAATGCAATGATTGTCCACATCACACATCAAACGTAGCGTCTCCTCGAGACGAGATACATTGCGCCCGTTTAGGATGACACTCGCACCAGCTTCAGCACAAGCAATAGCGATGGCTCTACCAATACCAGACGACGCACCGGTTACAAGTATAGTCTTACCTGCTAATGAAAACTTATCCATTACAACTTGCTCTGTACGAGATTATACACATCTTCAACCGTTACAGATGCTTTCAGTTCTGCCGGAGAAACTTTCACTCCGTATTTCTTTGCAATCATATTCAGGATTGCCAAGCCTACCAAGCTACTCCACTCTTCCAAGTCATGGAACACACAATTCGGTGTAAATACTTCTAATTCAGTGTCATCCCACTGATTTGCAAAATTCTTTATAAACTCTTTCATATATTCTTTACAATATGGCTGATATTTCGTCAAGCCTGTTTAAATAATATTTATCGTAATTTTTCTCCAATTTCGACAAAGGTATACGTTCCTCTTCCGAATATATCTTCTTTTCATGCTCAATCACTTCTTCCGGAGTATAGTTAAATCCGATTACTTTTGCCGGATTACCCATTGCGATAGCGTATGGGGGAATACTCTTCGTTACTATTGCTCCTGCTGCTATCGTGGCTCCTCGACCAATCTTGACTCCTGCTAACAACGTCACATTTGCCCCAATCCACACGTCTTCTTCGACTATAATATCCTTATTCTCATCGGCTTCCTTGGTGCGCATTAATTCTTTAACAAAAACACCTATTTTTCGATGATGATTACCTGTAATAATAGTTAACCCCTCCGCAGAGCCACTATTGCGTTTCATCACGAACTTCCCTTCCGCCCCTATAGGCGAAATGATGAATTTTGCATGTTCAAAGATATTGGTATTTTCATATAGGTAAATCTTTGACGGGCAGGTACAAGAATCCGGAAGTTGCAATATTGCAGTCTTGTCTAAATGACCAAGTTGAAGTTGCAATACTTTCAATTCAAAGTATGCATATAAGTGTTTTATTCGAAGGGGCAACTTATACGCAAATAGCAATAATCTATTCATATCTCAATATTCGAATGATAAAACGGCTACACTTCTCCACTAAGCATGAATACCAATAACATAGTCGGCTTACGCCATTGCGTTTGTGCCTATTCTGATGCCACATCTTTATGTAATGGCAATGAGTGTGCTTGATAGTCTGTTCGTCTAACATTCTAATGTAAGATGGATCAACTGATTTTACATAATCATCAAGACGAACTAGGTGCTCTACATCCAAATCCGGATATCGCAACAGATACCAATTGTACATAGCCAGCAAAGTCACGCGGAATTTATAATCCAGATACCCCTGCTTGTGAGTTTCAAATGCTTCGAACGATTTATAGTCCTTTATGATTCTTCTGCAACATTGCTCATTGTGAGATATGTTTCGCTTGAAAACATCTGGATTTACAGTCTGTCCCTCACGCCCGACAAGATACTTATATACAGTTTTAGAATACGCGACAGCTGTATTTACCGCAGTGAGAGGCGTAAATATCCATTCTTGGTCTGTATATGAGATGCCTTCTGTTTGCCGATAATGAATATCTACGAGGTTTGACCTTTTATATGTTACCGCATGCATCTGAAGAGATTTTTTCGTAAATGCAGGTGTCAATTGTTTCCATGTCAAAATCGTATTAACAGGCAATTCGTATGCTTCATAACTCTTCTCCTTCCCTGCTTCATCAACTATTGTGTAAGGCGTTATAACCATATCTACATCCACATCTCCCAAATAACGAAGATAATTCACAAGGTTCGCTGTATCAAAACTATCATCGGCATCTAGCACTTTCACGTACTTTCCGGTTGCTTCTTCTAGTCCTCGGTTGATACAGGAGCCATAATTTCCATTCTCTTTATCTATAACTCGATAAGTATTTGGATATTGGGTTGCATACTCATGGGCAATCTTTGACGAATCATCTTTGCTGCCATCATTAATGACAAGCACTTCAAGTTGATCCATCATTTCGTCTAAGACGAGCAGTGAATCAAGACAATGACGCAGATAGTTCTGCATGTTGTATGTCGGTATGATGATCGATAAAAATTTTTGCATTATTCTACAGATTAGAGGGATGACTGAATGATCTGGTTGAATTTCTCTTCTGAATAATACTGTTCTATTTTCCGATAAGCATTGTCCGCCATGCTACAGTTGTCATCCGAATGGTTCAACAATCGAATAACTTTTTGAGAGAAATCATTGTCAGATTCAGCCATAAAGAAATCTTTATTCGGGATAAATGCCGGATTGAGTCCTCTTGCACCACATGGAGTTGCTACTACTGCCCGCCTTAATGACATTGCTTCCACCAATTTTATGCTTGTACCTGTTCCTGAATATATCGGAACCACCACACAATGGCATCTCTTGTATTGCTCCTCAAGATCCTCAACAAATCCAAGTGCCTCAACGCCTTCAGTATTCGCGCATAACACCCACAAATTCTCATCATTCATTTTCCCTACGACATGTAATGTAACATTCGGCACTGATTTTCGAATTTCCGGAAATATTGCTGTTATAAAATGTCGTAATCCTTCCACATTGGGATAATACGTGAACCACCCTACCATCATTATCGTCGGAAAGAGGTTGTCAAAATCCGGTGGAGAGAGCGGCTGTTGGAATACGGAGATATTAGGCAGGAAATGAGCATTAGGATAGCTCATCTCAGGTGTAGAGTAAAACGCACATTTTACCGAATCAACCACACCCCTACTTACTCTATCTATCGCATTGGCATACAATCGATGATAGAGTCGTTTCAAAAATCCTTCTTCGCGGGGAAACGACATCTGAATGACTTGCTTCGGATCATCATCAATATCAATGACTAACCTATTAGCATACTTCAACAATCCGCATTCGCTAGCAAAATGTATGTATCGGATAACTATTAAATCATAATTTTGTTTCGAGATAATACCATCCAAGACCTTCTCTTTCCCTGGATGAATAGGATAGCACAAATTAGGATTGCTGGTGTGAATCAAACTGCGAATCTTAGTAATTATGCCGTTGGGAACAATTGTCCAGTCCATTCGATTGGCATATATCACATCAACATCATCAATGGTTGAGTTTACTGCATCAGTAAATGTCACAACATCAACATGTCCCATATGAGCCAAAGCACGAATAACTCGCATGGAACGTTGTGACGCACCACTATCAGCTTTTGCAAAAAGACTGTAACCGTTATTTACGAATAGGATGTTCATCCCCAATTGTTCACATTCTCATAACGCATTATCAAGCATCGATATGCTATCAGTGGCGGAAGCACCAAATGCCACATAGTTCTGATTTGCCGTAGCGTTGCACTTCCGTTTATGAGATACTTGATCGGAGTAACAGGACATAGATTGCGAAGTTTTCGATAATCAGGAAAAAAATCGAGACGACTATCCCGCGCGATATACAGATACAAAGTCCAATAATATATGAGACATTTGACGTATGCCCCATCATCGTGATATGGGTTAGCCTGAATAAATTCGAGAGTATCACTATACGATGATAATTTCTTGCTCGCCCTTGTATTATCAGTTGCTATTGAATTTGCTCTCACGCGATAATAATATACTACGTTGTGAACAATCTTTATTGATTGTATTGATAGCATCGTTTTATATGTCCACAATTCATCCTCATGCAATTGTCCCTCAAGGAATGTTATTCCGTTATCACGCAAGAACGATAACCGGCATAACTTATTCCATGCCATGACATAGATTTTTCGATCTGCGTATGATGCAAAAATTCTTTCATTTCCTGTTATTACTTCCCTTTCTTCTGTCAGCAACGTAGCATCTTGCCGGCTACCGAACATTTGATAATCTCCGACTACTATATCATAATCATTTTCTCTTAATGGAGCTGCAAGAAATTTGATGCAATCATCTGAAATAAAATCATCGCTATCAAGATAATACACGTAATCTCCTGATGCCGTTGCAGTACCCGTGTTGCGTGCTGCAGAAAGACCGCGGTTGCGCTCATGATGCAGTATACGGAAAACTATACTTCCTTTGTACTCTGATATCAAATTCTGAGCGATATCAATACTATGATCATTCCCACAATCATCAATGAGTATACATTCCATCCCACCGGTATATGTTTGTCGCATCACAGACAACAAACATTCCTCTATGTACTCTTCTACGTTATAAACAGGAATGATGATTGATATTTTTGGCATCTTCGTCATGGTCTTTTCAACAATAGTTTTAAAAATGCCTTGACTACAAGTTCACATTTTTTCATTTGCGTTATTATAGATGTCTGCATTACAACCCTTTCGCAATCGGACAACCATGAATTATAGAAATCAGCATTCTTTCCATACGAGTTATCAAAAAGTACAATGTTTTTGGAAAGTAATACTCCTAATATCATAGCATGCAAACGTGTTGTATAAACCGTCTGATATGGCAACAGCAAACCCTCTCCGCACGTTACGCTTTTGGGACGAAAATAATAGTCAGCGTACTGATCCGTTTTGTCACTTCGAGCGGTTATCAGCGCCTTAAGTGTTGTCCACTCATCGCAATCATTTTCGAATGTCGGCCAGTCACGAGTCGGGAGTTGTTCAAACTCCGGTATAATCTTAGCATAATCATAGGGAGCTATTTCATTATCCCAACGTTTTATAAACACTGCGCCATGCCCTGCCACATGGGGTATTTTGTCAATATTGATGCAGAACGCCATATCCGGCACCAAACGAATATCCGAACTTGCCTTGAAAAGTTTCAGCAAATTATAACTATGCTTATCACGCGCACAAACAGTTAATCTGTGGTGATTCCGCAAAATGGCAGCATCCTGCTTAAACGTGTACCAACTGGTATAGAATACCGTTTGAGGTAATATAATTATCTTATTATCCGGATATGCTTTGATTACAGACTGACGGAACAACTGGTGCTGTCGATACAAGTCACCAAAGTTTCCTCCTCCCAGCAGCAAGATGATTACCTCCTTTGCCAATTGCGGGAAATCAAATGATTCCTTTGATGATGTCTGCAAACATTTGAATGGCAAATGGGACAGCCAGTCACGTGTACCTTCCCATATCAGGACATCACCGATATTGTTATAATACGGCACATCCAACAGGACGTAGTCGTTATCAATTAACGGAGACAACGTCTGTTCTATCAGCGATTGCAGTTGATGTATTTTATCTGAAGGTCTCATTTGAGATGTAGGATCCGAGTTAAGACCCGCCGGACATTATGCTTAAATACTATATATTCATTCCTCAGGTCAGCATAGCACTTCATTATGGAGGAATACTCCTTATTGGAGTCATACAGCCTCGTACTCATGAATGCTTTTACCTGCGGTTGAAGCCATTCAGTTCCGCCAGTAGTGACGCGATTGCGGAGTTCGGCATACGTAGGTGCGGCTAGTTCCGGGATGCAGCCCAAAGTAATCCACGAATGACCATTCCAGCAATGCAGTGACGGACAATGATGTCCTACCGCCAACTTGGGTAAGGGTTTCGAAACATCGGCATACATATTCCCTATTACCTGACCATGATAACATTGCCGGATATCACCGGTTAACAAATTAATAAAGTAAGCCCAATCACCCGCATAACAGAACTCTTTGCGCTTCTGCTCAAAAATGGTCATCTTATAGTCAAACAAAGCAGACTGATATTTCTTTCCCCACGTCTCTTTGTATTGCTTTCTGTCCAGTTCCGTGAGTATAGGCAATTTTCCATCAATCCGCTCATCTCTTGCCACGGATATATGCGGAACTGCTCCAACTTCTTTGATTGCCCTGTCAATAATCTCGTCTTGAATCGGAATCACATCATCAGATGGCGTTTGCTCCAATGTAAACGAGCAACCGGCATCCCGGACTTTGCGTATGTTATCAAAGAATGTATCCAAAAGTCCGCGCTCCTGTAATTGCACGTAATGGTACGAAAACTTGAAAAACAGATGCGCTGTCAATTCTTTTGGAAATTCTGCTATTTCAGCCAGCCGTTTGGATAATGTACCATTCGTTACTACTGATACATAGTGCCCTTCTTCAAGAAATGCACGGATGAAATCAACTATTTGAGGGGATAACAACGTTTCACCACCGGCACAAAGGTTAACCAAGCATGTCCCTCCCAAACGTTCTTTGGAATATGCCTGCTTGATAAAATTAGCATCAAACGGGTAGTGAGGTAGCGGTCCCTCAAACAACCTATGTGTGGTTATGTAACAATATGAACAGCGCAACGTGCATGTTGTTACCGGCACATGTATTTCGAGCCATCGTTTAATTATATCCATTATTCACATATAAATTTATAGCCAAGCACGTTTAAAGCAATAACTGCCATGGCAAGTTTAATCTTGTTTCTCCTGTTTAGTATCCACTCATGGGTAAAAATCACAAGGGGATAAGTTGAATTCCGACAAATATTTTGAATTACATGCCTGTCTCGTTCAATTCGAATTCTTGTCTTCCATACAGGTATAGTATCAATCTCCGTCTTTTCACAATCCGGCTCGCCTAAAATAGTTTTCACCCCGTATTGCTTTAAGACTGCCATATATTCTTTAGGATAGAACCAGTTATGCAAACGCAAAATATGAGCTATTGATGCATCTCCCGCAAATCGCCGTATTTGTTGTGTCACAAACAGGTATTGCTCTTCAAAGTTTGGCAACACGACATCCCGCTTCTGTTCTTCGGATACGGCATGAAATCCGAACTTCAACCAATCTGCTGCATCTCTCAATTCACTACGATACGTATTTGGTATATCAGCAAGCGACCAATCATCGTGCCTGGCATATACGTATAGTGTGATTTTCAATCCAAATAATCGATGCAATAGACTTATATACTTTAAAAACGGCTCGTCAAATACACTTGGGTAACGATGGGTGGATAGCTGTTGCAAAGCAATAGTTACATCATCTACAGATATATGTGTTGACTTTTCCATATCACCTCAACGCCCATGCTTGAGCAATATACAACTCCTCGCATTTTTTTCGGAAGGATGTATTCATAACAAATCGTTTTAAGAGATGTTTGGCATAACTCCTCAGCGGTCTATGCTGCTTAGCATCTTTCCAATCGGATAGTCGGCAATACTTATCCCATAGCGAACCGAATGGAAGACCGTAATACTGCATCTGCCAAGGTTTCAAGTGACCTGTATAATGCACAACTACAGGATTCTGACTTTCAGATAACACTTGATTGCGAAAGTCATCATCATAATGCTGCCAACGCTCTTTCGTCAAAGCCAATGTCTGGAAGTTATACCTGTACGGCAGTCGTAGCGTCTTGTCATGAAGTAGCGCATTCATCGCATCCTGATCCATCCAAGTGACTTTCTCCGGATTATCTATTATAAACTGAATCGCCTTATGCGAATAATCCATCTGACGTAATTGATCGAAATCATACACAACTATACCGTTGTTGTAAACCCCATACTTCTTGTCATACCCCAGTCTTTCATACTGTTCCTCATCATAATAAGCAGCGCCTGTTACCTGCGCACATGCATATCCCTGTAAATCCAGATTCCACAAGGGCCGGATATCGCCATTGACAATCATATCGCCGTCCATATATATGATACGATGAATTGTATCCGGCAATAATGCCGAAGCACACAGATTGTAGTATGTCGGAAGCGTTATATGAGATTTGGTCGGGAAATCAGCAAGAACCTGCTCATCCACCCAATACACATGAAATGTAGAATTGTATTTTCTCGACAAAGTCTCGAACTTTTCCGTCATCGCTTGTGGCCATGAGCAATCCGTTAGCAGGTGTATATTGAACTGACTATCACAATTGTTTAAGAACAGGGATGTCAACATAACCCCATAATATGGAGCATAGTTGATATCCGAAGCAATCAGTATATTTATAGGATTATTATCATTCATGGAATTACTTCTCTTGATCTGTCATCTTATTGTAGTTATCAACTGCCTGATTATATGAACGCCTAAAAGTTGGTGTATTGATTGAATTGATAAATCCTACTATCTCTTCCAACGATTCACAATGAGGAAATCCTAAGTCTGTTATACCCTTAAACAAGTCTCGTCTCCCTGTCACATTAACAGAGCATAACAACTTGCCTTTGAATCCGCCATCCAACATGGCTACAGAATGCTCACCAAACACCACATCAACGCCCACTAAATCTTCTTCAAACGAGTTTCGACTAAACGAATGACGAAAACCCGTTGACTCATTCGGATTAGGAATATTTGCGGATATATGCATATTCGGCACATTTAACCATGCAATATATTCTGCAGCCCTATTGATGGAGTTTACACCTTGATATTCCGGATTAATCCACACTGGATGACAGCGATATACAATTTCAATTTCGGGAAAAAACCTTGCAACTTGCCCGAACACCTGCAACATTCTGTCTTCATCACTTCTGTTCTTTATCGCCGTCCAATCTCCGGCTCCGCTTGTAGCAACCAGAACTTTCTTAATCTTCGTGGGGAAAGCCGGCATAGGCAAGTATAATTTTTTCCTAAACGGGCAAACCTCATTCGATAAGTGAAAACGCTGAAACATTCCCTGTCCCATAACATCCCACGTATAAAACAGCGTATGCCGGCCAAAGAAATACAGATAATTACTGCCATAGTTTGGAGGCAAATAACCATCCTGCAACAGCCTGACATTCATTTCCTCGGCATCTTTCCACTTGCCATGTCCTTCATGCAAGGTTGAAAGACGGATTGTCTTATGCTGGGTGTTAATAAATTTATCGACGTACGCTCTTACATATTCTAACCTATTGGCCGGTCTAAATGTCAAGTTCAAGCGATATGCAATCCTGTTAAGACTACCCCAGAATACATATTTTTGCCCATCTTGATATGCGACGGAAAGATGCTGATCCGTTCGCATATGACGTATCGTGTCTCTGAAAACTTTTAACGATTGGTAGAACTTCATTTTTTGAAGTTTCTGCCTCAATGTCGGTTTTACGTAAGCCTTGGGGGCTGATTGACGAGTGAAAAAGTACTCACAATCCACCTTCTGATATCCGGCTTCAATCCAACTGTCAACATGAATTCCCAAATCATCGCATATTATAAATTTGTTCTTAGCTGGATAGTTCCTGTTAATCTTTTCTATAATACGATGATTCTTTATAATCTTTATGTCCAAATAATATGGGTTAGTATCCGTCTGTTTTTCATCAGGATGGAAAGCATCCACATCACAGGCCTCCAATTCTGCATCAGTCATCAAATCGGAAAAATTAAGATAAGTGCACTTGCACCCAAGTACATTGTCTATCTGCTCGGCCTCATTCTCGAAAATGAGTTGAGTAGAAATAATGAGCGTTTCTCTTCCGGGTTTGACAAATTCTGTCAAACAAGACAACGAAGGAATTTTTACGTTTTGCGATATTACTATGATATTATCCATCGTTAATCTTATTCAATAAGTTTATCACGGAGAATAGAAGAAGATATTCCATCGGTATGATCAAAGTACACGATTTCTACTCCAACCGTCGCGAATTGACGCTCATATTCATTCCACTGAGGTGTGCCTTTCCAATCGGATCCGACAAACATTTTATCAAAATGATACTTTCTCCATGCTTCAAACTTATTTTTGTTCTCTTGCGGCACGACCTCATCCACATATTTAATTGCTTCTACGATTGAGCATCGCTCACTGAAAGGTATAATCGGAGATTTATGTTTTTCTGCTTGCACTAATTCATCCGTGCTTACACCAACAACTAAGTAATCACAATTTTGTTTCGCTTTGCGAAGAATGTTAAGATGTCCAATATGAAACATATCATAGACACCTGTAGTATAACCTATAATCTTTTTATTATCACTCATAAGTTGATCAACTTTTCTTGTCCAAGGCTGCAAAGATTGTTTTAAAGTGCCCTCTTAATATTTTAGAATTCGGAAGTCCCTTTGACGTATCACCGAAATACCTGTTTATAATTTTCAAGCGAATATTACTATCTATAGGCCTAAAGATGTTTTCAACGGAATCCAAATTATCAACATCATACAAATGGAAACCTAATGAACTTGACAATGATGAAGCCATCTGATACAAGCAGTATTGAAAATCTCCTGCTTTTACAGCATCATTTGACACGAAACAAACCGGTTTGTTGTAATATGCTATAAAATTTATCGAATTACTCGAATGCAGAATAACAGCACGACTATCTTTCACTAACTCAACCGTCTTGAATTTTATACATTTACGCTTTCCGAATGGATTATTATCATAATTAGCATTAGGATGAGCTGCTACAATTACTTCGCATCCATACTGCTTTTCTACTTTGTCAAAGAACGCCCGCATAGATTTATAATATGGTTCACCTAATGCATCCCAATCAAATGAAGGATTACGTTCTTTCCAATCGGCATGATAGGGATAAAATGCATCAATAAACACTATGTATGGTTGAACATTTTCATTAATCTTACCCAATTTTAGTATTTTGTCATAGTCCGGATGACTGGTTTGGAAATCAGCAGAAGGAGAAACTCCCATATAATATACATGCGGATAATAACTCATCATTTCTTTTATCCGCAGATCATTTTTAATTTTTACATATTGCTCTCCACCTCTATACTTAACAAACTGGGATAATAAATAAATCTCTTTATTCTTGTAAAATCGTTTTTTTATCCTGTTGATTAATCTCTTTATTATTATCTCATGACATGGATTTTCATTTTTATCATCTTTCTGTTCAAAAGTGCCTAACATGCAATCCCATATTCCCTTATTCAAATAATACAATACTCCACAAGAAACTTTTGGACCTATCAATTTGTGAATGTCATACATATCTACATTCACAAAAATCTTAAGAATAGCTATCGTCTCAGAGGGTAAATTGTCTAATCTTTTTTTGAGAGAATCAATATCATTCACATCATACACCCATGGACGTGATATCGAATTAGTCATTAAATCCACATGCGGGATGCACAGAGCATTGCAGTTCCAGTACTCTACATCAAACTCTTTGGCCAACTCGTCCATACATAATTCATCCATCAAGCGCTGAGTTAACACTTGATGGCCAAATACAACAATCTTTCTATCTAAATTTTTCATTAAATAATTATATCATGTATTTAGAGGAAGAGCTATAACTTTTGTCTAGAGCAATCGCCAATATCTTCTAAAAATCTAGAGATATATACTACATCATCAGAATGTTCTTTAAAATATTTATTTATTTCTTTATGCATATAGAATTCTCCACGACATTTTGGTTTTACCAGAATAGCAGGCATACCAGCAAAAATTCCAGATTCGCCACATGAATAATCCTTATTCACTAGGCTATTACTCGCTACGATGCTATCATTTGGAATCTTTGCTCCTTTTGCAATTGTTACTCTATTGGCGATCCACACATTATGCCCAATAATGACTTCTCCGTCTTTTCTTTTTATTTCACCAGATTCGTTAACAACAAAATGAAAATTTGTATCATATATTTGACATTCCCATGAAATGTTGACATGATTACCTATTGTAATTTTTCTGTAACAAATTATACGACTATATGTGCTAATAACGCTTCCGGTTCCAATTGTTAATACAGCATCCGGATGAACAATTATACTGGCGCCATTATAAATTGTACCTCTATCACCTACGAACAACTCCCCTTTTACGACTATTCTTGTTATACTATTGCTATTTGCCAAATGATATGTTTTACGACCGATTGCCCATGATTTAAACAATAATTTAGAGCCAGAATGCCGGCGTACTCCTCCTCCTGAACGATATGGCGTGCACTCATCAAACCTAACTATACCATATAAAATGAATGGAAAATGAATAGCTTCATCGAGAGGAAGCATTTTAAAGTTAAACCATATGGTACTAAACAAATTAGCTCCTTTCTTTTTTAACCATAAGAATTCATTTATTCGATGCAAAAATCTATAGATTCCCATAATTATCCTAAATGATTACATTTAATATATTCAATCACTCGCTTCAAATCATTAGGGGTGTCCACCGCTATCGTCTCACTATCTACTTCTATATACTGCACACGATATCCGTTCTCGATAAAACGTAATATCTCTATATCTTCGACAGCCTCAATCTTTGCCTTTCCGTACTTCTTTCCATAATCGCAATAGAAACGTAACGCTTTGGGAGTAAATCCATACACACACACTTGTTTGTAGTATTTCACATCAATATTGCCTTTAGGGAATGGGGCTGCCGAACGAGTTAGATACACACCTCGCCCATCATTTGCTGCTAACACCTTGGGCACTGTGAAATTAATCAAGTCTACAGGATCTTTTATCTCCGTCATCAGATTGGTAACTTGGATGTCCGTATCAGGATTATTAATAAAAGGCATAATCGCAGCGCGAATTGTACTGGGTTCTATCAGTGGTTCATCACCTTGTATATTAACGTACAAATCTGCCGGAATCTTTTCCGCCACTTCACCTATTCGGTCTGTTCCTGTGCGATGAGATGTACTCGTCATCACGCAAGGTATATTACGTGCCACACACGCATTGTATATTCGGTCATCATCCGTGGCCACATAAACCTCTTCAAATTCATTCACTTGTTTAGCCTGCAGATAGACACGCTCTATCATAAGCTTTCCGCAAATCTCTGCCAATGGTTTTCCCTCAAATCGTGAGGATTGATACCGAGCCGGTATTACTGCAATGATCTTCATGTGTTTGACTATTATTATAATTTACTATAAACGCTTTCTACTTTTAATTCTAAATATAATGTAGGAAGAAGTGATATTAACGCTTCGCCTGTATTACTTTTATATAGTTCAAAAATCTCGCTATTTTCCTTATTCAATGTAATCTCTTTTTCAGTTAAAGCCTCACCTTTGTATCCATCATATCCGGAAATATAAACATCCTCTGATGACAACAACGAAGACAACTGCAGTGCAACCGTTGTACATGAATCTGTATATTTCCCGATTACAGAAATATCTGATAATTCATACGTGTGCCCCTGAGCAAATGGCGGAACATCTGTGCCCATAACCCGTGGATAAGGAGGTAAAATACATGTATCTCGAAATTCATCTCCATGAATCTTAGTGAATAGACGTTTCCCTTCATTACCGACAAGAATATAAAACTTGTCACACATAACGCCATCAAATAACTCCGTAAAACGCGATGTCGCAAAAACTATAGCTGTATCATGCTTTTCGGCAAAAATTTTTATCCCGTCAATATGCCTCTTTATTGATGCGCCACCACCAACTACTATCACATGCTGATACTTTTTTCTCGCCTTAAAGAGTGGATACTTCGCATTGTCTTGAACTCCGTCTTTTCTGTTATCCAAAGCACGCACGATACTATTGAACGAATATACACGATTTTGCACCCATGCCATCACTTCTTTCTGAGGGATTGAGTTGGCACCTGATAACATATAAGGCAAATTGGTTCCCCAATTATATTGATGTTGAAGTGCTTCAAAGGATTGTACCGCATCGCCTAATCTGTTAAAATCAACATACAAGTTTTGATATTTGTTCAAATATGTTAAGAGTAACTCCAAATTAAGATTACCCGCTCCACGTCCCATGCCCATGATTGTAGCATCTATCACTTCTACGCCATGCTCCAAAGCTGTAAGGGCATTAATGAGCGCCAACTGAAGATTATTATGCCCATGAAATCCTAATTTTGTATCGGTGTTTCTCTGAACCTGTAGAATTGTCTCTTTTACCAATTCTGGCGTCATACTTCCAAAACTATCAACCATACAGAATAAATCTGCGATTCCATCTAATTGGCTCAACTTTGAGTAAAATCCCTCTATGCCACTCCATGTGGACATATACATCATGTTGAATGCCACAGAAAGACCCTTTTCTTTCACAGCTTTTGCTAACACAATTGCTCGGTCAAAGTTTTTGGGATCAACAGCCAGTCGGACCATATCGACCAATCCTTCTGTCGGGGACAACAATTGGTCCAAATCCTCCAGACGACTATCTTTCTCATTGAGCATGACAGCCAACTTTTTTTCTGACAAAAATCTAATGTGCTTCAACGTGGAAACAGGGCAATATCCATATTGCCCGAGATATTCGGTCTGTGGTTTATTGCGGTATCCAAGTTCTATATAATCAATTGGGAGAGCATTCAGATTGCTAATATACGAATCTACTATCGCATCCTCAAAATCCCAGTTGGTGTAATACCCACCATCTCGTAACGTACAATCAAGAATCTTTATCATGTTTTTATAAGTTACCGATTAAGAATACTTTGCAACGCATCACGTAGCAAGTCAACATTATGCCTATGAGCGGTCTCTTTTCCACACATAAAATTTCTAATATATTTATCTCGTTTCCAACGATGCGGCGTGTCAAAACAAAGATCAATATTCTCCAATCTATGAATCGGCAAGCCCAACATCTCACTTATATCCGATATCCGTTCAGACATAAATAAACTCTCTGCAAGTTCTTCACTTGTGAATAGAATCAATGGCTTTCGAAATAAAACAGCGAAACTAAAAGATACAGAAGATGTTGTCACCACACCATAACAATCCATAACCAACTCTGCCGTTCTATAACAAATTGATATTCTGCCATTATATTGATTTTCCGAATAGTTGGCTGTTGGATGAGCTGCAATCACTATAGGCATCTTATACTTTTCTTCCAACTGAGAAAAAAAAGTATTTAGTTTGTTATAATAGTGTTGAGCCCTCTCTTTGTTATCTTTTTGCCAATCTTTCTCTTTTACAAACAATTCACAATGATACGGGAAGTAGTTATCCAAATATACTATATACGCATTCTTTCGGAGTATTGGATAATCTTTAAATAATTTTTCATTCGCTGTTTGACTTATAGATAAGTATTGATCGTAATCTGGACTATTTACTCTGAAAGCTTTTGCACCTTTCTCCAATCCATCATTTTGATTGGAACTAATCAAATAACAATCTTTAATTGCTGCATTGTTTACATATTGTCTGGCTACAGATAACTTATCATTACTTACTACACTCCGAATTCGGTATGCTTCTTTTCTTAATATTATTTTTATAATATTCTTCGTCTTTTGTTTTACACTATCTACAATTTTTGAAAAACGCTGATGCAAATTGGGCTCTGCCATGTGGGATGGAGGAATAAACTCAACCATTATGAACTCACTTCGGCTTTGATATAGCCACTCTATTAACCAGTCTAATTTAAAGAATCTATGCAATATTCTAAAATGACATCCAGCAGGAAGAGCATATACAGCATTTCGCAATTCTTCTTCTGACTTAAAAACATGACAATATGGTCTCTCTATCTTTTCGGGCAGAACATCCCCATACTCCATCCACGATGAGCAATCCCAATACTCCACATCTATATCACCCACCAACTCATCTAAATGAAAGTAACTTATCCAACGTGGTGATAGTTGATGGAATGAAATAATGATGAATTTCCTTTTCGTCATGTCTCTTTGGTATTACTACAACAATTAACGCATTATAGCCTGCACTTTTTAATTATAGGGTTCGTAGATATAATCTGCCGGATCAAATGTTGTAGATGCAAGCACCATCAGTATAGCATCGGGGGTAAAATCATACATCGTATGCCAATCTTCAGGTTCAAGTATCAGGCACTTATATGGTTTGTCAAGTATATACTCTTGTTGAGTGACATTATTGTCACAATGAATCTTGCAACTGCCTTGAATACATATTGCGGCTTGCACTGTCGTATGATGCCGATGTCCGCCGCGTGCCGAATCATCTACCCCATAGATATAAAATATTCGCTTGATATCGAAGGGTATAACTTTCTCTATAACCGTTAAGTTTCCTCGGTTATCAGTGTGGGTGTTTAGATTTATTAAGCGTGCCATATACTATACGTTATTACAATTTCATAAAACATTAATGATTCAACTCTGAATTTGCCAATCCAGTATTGTACCAAAGAATCCTCTACGTCGGTTTCCTCTGTCTGTTTTATAGTCATTCAATTCGAAACCGACACAAGGATAAGCTCTATCGATTACATGACCGGATATATTAAAGCGGCTTGATAAATTGGTATTTATCAGATATTCTCCCGGAGCAAACATTCTCTTTGGAAACGGAATCTTCACTTTTGATATTCCTATAGGTAATTCCTCAAAACTATTCTGCGACACATCGTTACTATCCGATTGTAGCAATAACATGGTATCAGGTCTATTTTCTATACCAAGATATCCATAAAGTCCCGGAACCTTTTCACGGACATCGTATGTTATTTCAATGAAAAAATCCTCGTCACACGATAGCGAATATGTAGGAACACCTTTTGAATTTTGTATTTCCACATGAATAATTTGAGCTAGCTTATCCTCAATTATTGTTTTATCCCAAATTGCATCTACTTTTTCTGTGATTGCTTGTGATACATATTTGTCAATCACATCGCCCATTGGTCCTATCATATCCACCATACCATTTTTCATCAACACACCTGTGTTACACAACTGTCGAACAGAAGCCATGTTATGACTGACAAAAAGAACAGTACGCCCCTCACCTTTGCTCACATCCTGCATCTTGCCGATAGCTTTTTTCTGAAATTCTGCATCACCAACAGCGAGGACCTCGTCCACTACAAGAATTTCCGGTTCAAGAAAAGCGGCCACAGCAAAGCCCAAACGAACTGTCATACCTGAACTATAGCGCTTGACCGGAGTATCAATGTACCGTGCACAGCCGCTGAAATCAATGATGTCATCCAATTTGCGTTGAATATCCGCGCGTGACATACCGAGGATAGCACCATTCATAAAGATATTCTCACGGCCGGTCATTTCCGGATGAAAACCGGTACCGACCTCCAGCAACGAACCAATACGACCATGGGCGCGAATCGTACCTGTCGTTGGACCGGTAACGCGGCTAAGGAGTTTCAGCAAAGTGGACTTACCAGCACCATTCTTGCCGATGATTCCCACCACATCGCCTTGCTCAATCTTGAAATCGATGTCCTTCAGTGCCCACACATACTCCGATTCGCCTTTGGAGGTGCGGTCATTGGTTTCACCAATCTTCAAGTAGGGATCTTCCTTACCCAATATGTTCGTAATCCAGAATCGACGGATGTCGTGAGCAAGGGTTTGGGTGCTGACTAATCCAAGCCGATACTGCTTGCTTACGTGATTAAATTCTATTGCTATATTACTCATTTCAATGATTTTACGTGTGTTCTTTATAGAAAATAAACCGAAATAAACCCTTTTGAGTGTTTTGAAACTGATGTTTCTTGCGCTAATTGCCGATAAAAACTTCTCAAAAGCAAGCTTTCGGATAGTTTTTATCATCAATTATCACCACTCTACGAGCAAAACACTCAAAAGCAATAAACATAAATAAATATGATGAATATTCAAAAACGAAAATTTATATTATTGATTTGATATGTCAACGATTTGATCATTCAACATTGTTATCGCCTACAGCATCTACGTCAATATCAATGTGTTCAATCATCTTGAGGAGTTCATCCTGATCAGGCAATGCATTACGCAGTCGTTCAGGCATGTCGGTTGATGTCTTGTAAGTCACAACACCCATCGGCTTATCGTAATCCTGAATCATATACTCAACATACGCCTTATCGGCACTTTTACATAGTACGATACCGATAGACGGATTCTCATGAGGCTTGCGGACATAATCATCCAAAATACGTAAATAGCCATTGAGTGTGCCAAGGTAACTCTGCTTGAATTCTCCTGTCTTTAATTCTATCGCGACAAGGCAATTCAAATCTCTGTTAAAAAACAGTAGGTCAATGCGATGTACATGATTGTGCACTTTTATTGTATATTGGTTACCAATAAACAGAAATCCTTGTCCAAAGCGCAAAATGAACTTCTTGATGTTATCCACAATCTTCTGCTCCACTACTGTTTCATCCACCTCCTCAATATCGCGCGCACCTAGTTCCTCAACGTTAATGAAATCCAGCAGACATTCATCCTTAAAAGCTAAGATAGCGCGTTTGGCAAGACTGCTAGAAGGCAGTCGCTGGAGGAAGTTATTAGGTAACGCCCCTCTCTGCGCATAGAGATTTTGCTTGATGCAATTTTTGATCCCATCCGGAGTCAAGTGCTCCCGCGCACAAAGCGATATATAGAAGATGCGCTCTTGGCGAGATTTACATTTTGCGAGTATCTCTGAATGATGCGTAAAGCCGATACTCCGAAAGTCATTTCCAGGAAAAGCATCTACTGCTGGAAAGTTGAACGGCAGTAGTGGAATTTCGTTCGTTTGAATGAACGAAATAGCAGTTGACAATTCGCCCATCTGAACGGGCGAATTTGCATCTCGCTCATAATCAATATTTTGGAGCGAATTTTCTAAATCGTCCGTTTGAACGGGCGAATTTGGTTCTTGTACCTCTGCATCCAAATCATTCCACTCCTCGTAGAATGTACGCATACGCTTGAGGTTGGATGCCGAGAATCCTCTGAGCCCCGGCAGATCTTGCTTAAGTAGGCGACTGATGGAAGCGATTGCACCTGTTCCCCATTTCCCCTTGCGCGTATTCTGCGAGATATAGCGTCCAACCGAGTAATACAACATCAGTTGCAAGCTGTTCGCACCACGCGCTGCTTCATACTGAGCACTAAGAATAGCATTCTTAATAATCTCAGCATCATGGAGGTATTGTATATCTAATTTGCTTGCACTGAGCATACTATATCCTGCTTACGTGAAGAATTTCTATTGCAGTCATATTCTATAGTTGATAGCGACCACGTCGCGTTTGAGCAGTTGAACTGCGTTTATAACTGCGTGTTTATAACTTTAGTTTATACGTTCGATCCTTGTTGGCACCGAGACGGATAATGAGACCTTGTTCGACAAGTTTTCTTAAATAATTACGCGCTTGGCGATCTGATACAGCAAACATTTTCGCAACGTCCACTTGCCTAATCACTCCGTGATTTGCTCGCATTCGAGTAATAATTTTCTGTTGCTTATCGGAAATTCCATCGGAAATCTGTTCGCTTATCGGAAATTTATCGGAAATCCGTTCTATCAGCCAACCATCCGGACGACGAGTTGATGTGGAGAAATTGAGACCAATCAATATTATCTCTCGCTCATCCAAAGCCCATGGAAGTGAATATTCTTTCTCCTTGATTTGCTGCAATGCAACTTGAGCGGTGTTATCAATCTTGCACTCAATAATATACACATATTTATCCGTGCGTATCAATAGATCAATGCGTCCATCGGAGGTTTGATACTCAGCGTCAACTTGCAAACCAATAAGTTTGCAGAGAATATATAGAACATTGCGGAAGTGAGCCTCAGGTGTAGTTTGTGCATCGTACTGGAAATCGGCAAAGAACGACTGGAGTCGCATCATAAACGCCTCAACTTTCCCTTCGCGGACTTCGTGTACAAAGCTATCTATCGCTGCATTTTTTCGATCATTTTGCACGGACGTGTAGTACGGAAGCAAAAACTTGAAGAAGCCATCGCGCACTTCCATGTTCGGGAACGTTAACCACGTTTGTTGTGTATCAGTGTCGCTCTTATCTATCGACAAATACCCACTCTGATACAACAACGGGACAATACTGTCTCCACTCCCATCTTTACTATCCAATTCTGCTGTATCAATTGACTCATCCAAATTAGACAACACATACTGTTTGCGTTTCAGCATCTCAACAAGTAGCGTCGGTGTGCCTGTATCAAACCAATACCCGCGACACTCTTTCCACCATAGCGCATTCATCAAACTAAAGGGATTGTATAGTCCCTGTGTTTCTGCTGCGAAATGATATCCATCGTACATACGACGCAAATCTTCCCGTACCACATCATAACTTTTACCCGCCTCTTCTGCATACGCACGTATATACGGAGTCAGGTCACGGTCAACCTCCTCGTCCGTTAAACCACACATACTTGCAAATTGCTTCGTTCGAGATATGTCGCGCATATTGTTCAGGTCACTGAAAATACTCACTTTGCTAAATTTGGTGATACCTGTAAGCAATACAAAACGAATATACTTATTCATCGCTTTTAGTACCGCATAGAATCCTCGCAAAATATCCCTGTACTTCTCCTGCAATTCGGGATTCCCTATTGTCTCCAACAACGGCTTGTCGTATTCATCCACCAATATCACAACACCTCTGCCTGTCTTCTCGCACGCAAGACGCACTAACCACTTAAACCGTAGCGCAACATCTGTCTCTCCCTCTTTTCTTCCATACTTTGCCTCATACTCATCCAGGAAATCATTGAGGATATTATATATATTCTGCTCCGATTTGTAGTTTTGCGTACTAAAATCCAAATGCAACACAGGATGCTCTGACCAATCTTCTTCTTTATGCGAAATGTACAATCCATCAAAAAGTTCACGTTTACCTTGGAAGTACGCTTCAATCGTACTTAACAGCAATGACTTACCGAAACGACGTGGACGAGAAAGGAAATAGTACGTCCCCTCGTGGGTCAAACGGTATATATCTTCCGTTTTGTCCACGTACAGGAAGTTTGCTTTCCTTAATCTTTCAAACGACTGTTCTCCTATAGGAAGTTTCTGCAAATCCATATCGACTAACTTACGTGATTAAATTCTATTGCTGTCATAAAATTATTATAATTCTTGTTTAGAAGGGGGCGATCATGGCTCGCCAATCATAATCCGCTTTTTGGAATGTCTGAAGAATTAGTCGTCCCAACGTGCGCACGATATACGCAAAAAGGATTACGGCAATCATGATTAATGGTATGTTCCAAGGAAAGATATGATTTAACTTAGTAGTAAATATAAGTTGTTGACAAATCAATATTTCCAAGCATAAGCCACCGATAAATCTCAAAATTGTCCCTATATACTTGTTATTCATCAATTTCTTGGATACATCCGTATTTGCGAATCGCCACAAAAACCAGCATATTCCCATCAATGGAATCAACGAAAACAATTGAAATGGCTCATATTCCGGTAGCCGCCGGGTGTACATGTAAATCCCATAAAACACAACCACAGACAACAACAGACCTATTGAGGAAATAAAAATACTTGGGCTAGACAATTTAATAGGAAAAGAAGAAGTGCTACTGGTAGATGCTTGATTATCTATCACACGCCATCTTCCACATATTGCTCCCAATAGCATGAAAGCAAAATAGAAACACCACTTCAAAAAATTAGGTCCATAAATATTACCTCTTGATACAATATCTATACCTATTAAGAAATACCACACCACACTCAGTAATATAATTGCCAAAATTGCCCCCCCAAGATACTTCGAAGCATACTGTTTGATGGGATAGATTATTACATAGTAAATCAGAATACATTGAATAAACCATGATACTCCCATTTTAACTGGAACACTGAATCTAACACATACCCCCCATATCATAAACATAGCTATCACTGATGGAATAATTCTTTGTATACGGCGTTTGTACCAATTGAAGAAGTTATCTGTCCGCTTGCTTAAGAAAAGTCCATATCCTGAACAAAAGAAGAACAATGCATCACCAATAGCACCACCCGTCCCTAAATACGAGTACTCACCATACATCGCATCCATGTGACTGTTCATCACAAGGAGAGCGGCTATGGCTTTCAGCATCTCAATGCTCAAATCCCAACGCTTGGATGATGTGGCTATGTTGTTACTCATTTCGATGATGTTATGCGTATTTTTATTGAAAATAAACAGAAATAAACCCTTTTGAATGAGAAGAGTTTTCTCCTCGTGTAAATCGCTCCTAAAAATTACATATCTTTCATTGACAATCCCATTCGTTCAAACGTATATTTCCCAAATTGTGCCAGAGGCAGTGCGCCCATCTTCTCCTCCAACACCGACATACTGATTTTTCGCTCATTTCGCTTAATTTCTGCTATCACTCCACGCTTCGTGAATTCATTCAGCGCAATCATATCTATTTCATTGTCCCTGTCATAGAACCTCATAATATAAATCTCCGTTTATATAAATAGCCATTTACATTTTCACAAGTTAGAACGACTCCCGTCAACTAGCCCTTTCAAATGTGCGAAATTGATTTTTGTCATTCGTTCGTAGACGAACGGTTTTCAATATCTACTTCTCCGCCTCTTTCGCATCTTCAAACGGAAGCTTCTTCACATTTGGCTTCGGCGATTCTGATATTATGTAATCCGAAGCACGTTCTTTTGATACAACCGGATGCCCTAGCCGTTTCTCCATAGTTGCACGCGCCTCACGAGCAACGCTGCCACCTTCCTGTGCAACACGTTTACTCTCCTCCATCGTCTGCGGATTCGATTGCCGCGAATACTCTGTCGTCGCCACTTCCGCAAGCGTGTTCAGCGCCAATTCGATGTTCGTCATATTGTCCCGTAAGTTCTCCTTCGTCAGACCTTTGAATTTCTTATATTGCCCTGTCGTCATGCCGCTCCATGCTTGCGTCAACACGTTCGTCAGTATCGCAAAGTCTTTATGTTCCGTGATGCCACTGCGTTGCCACTCGTCCGTCAACTCCTTGCGCATCTCAATGGAACGCATCCGTTCGTTGATCCATCTATCTGAATAACCCTTACGCCTATAGTCCTCAACAGCCATTTGGAACGTTAGCTCCGGATCAATCATCTGGTCAATTCGCATCTGTCCCAACTCAGCCAACCACTTCTTGATTGGTTCAGCCTTCTTGGAAGGGATGGACTGGATGATGCGGAAGATGCCGGACAAGTCTGCAAAGTTAACTTTTTGCTTACCACCAAGCGTTTGATACGAAAGGGGGGTTACAATTTGTAACCATCCTTTGGCAAGTTCCTTGTCACGAGATTTCATTGTTTTGATATAACTACTGACATTGACTGTATCCGTCAAAACTTGAATAATATCAACAACAGAGAAATAATACTTTTCCTCTTGTTCATTCCACAAGATGCGGACTTGGTTGCCTTCGAACAACTTAATGATTGATTCGTCTGCCATCTTTTTTGCCTGTTAATTAGTTATTATTGTTTTGTTTATCAGGGGGGGACAATTTGTCCCCTACCTTTCTCAATCCCAACTAATAGTCAATTGCAACACTTTATGTATTACCGGAGCCATGTCGTAGTAGGCGTAGTCGGCGAGGCGACCTCCGAAAATGATGTCTTTTTCTTCTGCGGCAAGAGCCTTGTATTCTGAAACGATAGCGGCGTTACGCTCGTCATTCACCGGATAGAACGGCTCCATGCCTGCCTCCCACTCAGTGCTGTACTCGCGACTGATGACGGTGTGAGGGTTGTCATATACGGCTGCACCGAAGGACTCAAAATGCTTGTGCTCAATGATACGGGTATAGGGCACTTCACGCTCGGTGTAATTGATGACAGCATTACCCTGATAATTAGGCGTATCGAGTGTTTCTTGCTCGAAGCGGACGGTGCGGTATGCAAGCTGACCGAAGCGGTAGTCGTAGAACTGGTCAATCTTGCCGGAGAAGACCATCTTGTCGGCTATCTCACGCCATGCCTCTTTCAGGAGACGGTCGTCGTTTGTCTCGGGAAGAATGTCCGAAAGTTTGGCGGTAAAAAAGTCGATGCTCGTCAGGCAGGTTGAGCCTGCAAGAAGCTTATCAATGAGAACATTGTATCCACCGATAGGTATGCCTTGGTATGCATCGTTGAAATAGTTGTTGTCATACACCAGTCGTACAGGCAGACGACGAATGATGAACGCCGGAAGTTCGGTGCAGGAACGTCCCCACTGCTTCTCGGTGTAGCCTTTGATGAGGCGTTCGTAAATGTCCTTACCGACAAGGGTAAGAGCTTGCTCTTCAAGGTTCTGCGGATCGCGTCCACCGAGTTTGGCTACCGCCTCGGCGCGTTGCTCGTCGATCTTCGCTTGTGCCTGCTCCGGCGTAATCACGCCCCACATCTGGTAGAACGTGTTCATGTTGAACGGCAGGTTGTATAACTTACCCTTATAGTTCGCAACAGGCGAGTTTGTGTAGCGGTTGAAGGGAACGAGGGAGTTGACGAAGTCCCACACCTGTTTGTCGTTGGTGTGGAAGATATGGGCACCATATTTGTGCACATGTATCCCCTCCACATCCTCGCAATAGACATTGCCGCCAAGTTGTGGACGACGGTCGATGACAAGACAACGCTTGCCTGCTTGCGTAACACGGTAAGCAAATGTCGCCCCGAACAACCCCGAACCTACTATCAAATAATCAAATTTCATATTGCCACTTTTGGAAATATCCTTAGGAAAATAAACCTAAATTAACACTTTTAAACGCTTTTAATGCTTCGCATTTTGTGTAACTCGCCGATAAAAGCTCCTCAAAAATAAATTTTTATATTGTTTTTATCATCAATTTCCACAACTCTCTGAGTAAAAGCATTTAAAAGCCATAAACATAAATAAATTTCAATGAATAAATAACAATGATTCTTATATGTTCACTAATTAATCGAATTAAACGAATTCGATGGATTTGTTCAACGGTTTATTTGGGTTTATCGCTGCTTGTGGGTTTGCACCTCGTCAGAGGTGAAGATTAGATTGATAAGGTAGCCATCAAGCTCGCTTGAATGAGTACCTTAGCAAGATAAGATCCAGGTGCGAAGCACGGCAAATGCACAAGCAGTGTTTATGTATGTTTATATTCACTTTTTCCAACGTATTATTTGGATAGCGACTGTTTGTACCAGTCAAAGAGGCGCTGCACGCCGTCTTCGATTTCGACTTTGTGCTTCCAACCGAGAGAGTGGAGTTTGCTGACGTCAATGAGTTTGCGCATCGTGCCGTCGGGTTTGGTGGAGTCGAAGAGCAGTTCGCCATCGAAACCGACCGTGCGAACAACCAATTCTGCAAGTTCGCGGATGGTGAGTTCCTTGCCCGTACCGACATTGATGTGGCAGTTACGGATCTCACCCAACGAAGGGATAGCCCCACCACGACCGGTAGAATGGTTGCGATCGACCGTGCCATCAGCGGCTATGCCGTAGTGGACTTGGGAGTATTTCTCGATACCGATGATGTCGGAGAAGTTGACATTGAGCAGGATATGCACGCTGGCATCTGCCATATCCTCACTCCAGAGGAACTCGCGGAGCGGTTTGCCGGTTCCCCAAAGCGTGACGCGGTTGGCTTCGATGCCATAGAAAGCAAGCACCTTGATAATGGTTGCCTCGTCGGAGCTGCCGTCAATGACGTAGCGGACAACATCGCCGTTCTCGCGGATGTTCGCGCCTACGGGACGGATGGAGAGATCCTTACGGATCATTTCCCATTGCCCATTTGCCATTAGTTTGGACAGATAAACCTTGCGCATCATCGCCGGCATCACATGGGAGTTCTCCAAGTGGAAGTTGTCGTTCGGGCCATACAGATTCGTCGGCATAACGGCGATATAGTTCATGCCATATTGGAGGTTGTAACTCTCGCACATCTTGAGTCCGGCAATCTTGGCGATGGCGTACTCCTCGTTGGTATATTCGAGCGGCGAGGTGAGCAGACAATCTTCCTTCATAGGTTGCGGCGCGTTCTTCGGGTAGATGCAGGTCGAGCCGAGGAACAACAATCGTTGCACGCCGTGCTTGTAGGCTTCCTCAATCACATTGCACTGGATCTGCATGTTCTTCATGATGAAGTCCGCTCGGTATAGGCTGTTAGCCATGATGCCGCCTACAAAGGCTGCAGCGAGGACCACAGCTTCGGGCTTTTCCTCGTCAAAGAACTTGCGTACATCAGCCTGACTAGTCAAATCCAACTCCGCATGACTACGACCGATGAGGTTATGATAGCCTCTATCCCACAGGTTATTCCATATCGCTGATCCAACTAAGCCTCTATGCCCTGCAACGTAAATTTTTGTATTCTTGTCTAACATAATTTGCTGATGTTTTAAGATTGAAAATAAACCTATATAAACACTTTTAAACGCTTTTAATGCTACGCATTTTGTGTAAATCGCTGCTAAAAACTCCTTAAAAATATATTTTTAGACAGTTTTTATCATCAATTTCCACAACTCTACGAGTAAAAGCATTTAAAAGCCATAAACATAAATAAATTTCAATGTATCAATTACAAAGAATCTAATCTGTCAAAAATTGTCAAAAATTATCCCAAAATAACCAATGTTAATTTTTGAAAAATTTTGGGACATTTTGGACAAATATAATCCGATGGATTTGATTAATGGATTTATTTGGGTTTATCGCTGCTTATATGGTTTTGCCATGTAATGGTAAGGATTAGGTCGGTAAGGTGATCGTCAAATGTACTTGTAAGAGCACCTTAGCGAACTAAGCCTTAATGTATGAAATACATCAAACCATACAAGCAGGGTTTATGTATGTTTATTTTCTAAAAAACTCCATTACTTCACAACTCCTTTTTCGAGGTATTCGGCGAGATTGACGTGCTCGCGGATAGCATCGGCAGCAACCTTTTGCATGTCGCACTTGACCATAAGTTCAACAAGTTGCTCGAATGTGGTCGATTGCGGATTCCAGCCGAGTTCGGCACGGGCTTTGGTCGGGTCGCCCCAGAGATTAACAACATCCGTCGGGCGGTAGAAATCTTCGCTGACTGCCACGAGGGTCTTGCCGATGATATCCTCGCCGGCATGGAGCTTGACGGCGTCGGTAGCAGCTTCGCATATTCCGACTTCGTGGATACCTTCGCCCTCCCAGCGCAACGTAATGCCAGCATGTTGAAAGGCGAGTGTAGCAAACTCACGGACAGTATGTTGCACGCCTGTGGCAATAACGAAATCTTCGGGAGTCTTGTGCTGAAGAATAAGCCACATGCACTCGACATAATCCTTGGCGTAGCCCCAGTCACGGAGACTGTCGAGGTTGCCGAGGAGCAGTTGCTTCTGTTTGCCTTGGGCTATACGTGCGGCAGCGAGAGTGATCTTACGGGTAACGAAAGTCTCGCCGCGACGCTCGGACTCATGGTTGAACAGGATACCCGAGCAGCAGAACATCCCGTACGCCTCACGATACTCTTTTACGATCCAATAGCCGTAAAGTTTGGCTACGGCATAGGGGCTATACGGGTGGAAAGGAGTGTTCTCATTTTGAGGCACTTCCTCGACCTTGCCGTAGAGTTCGGAAGTGGAAGCCTGGTAGATCTTGCAAGTCTTCTCCAGATGGTTAGTGCGGACGGCTTCGAGGATGCGGAGTACGCCTACAGCATCAACATCGGCGGTAAACTCCGGTGCATCGAAGCTGACCTGAACGTGGCTCTGGGCAGCGAGGTTGTAGATCTCCGTCGGCTGAACTTGACCGACGAGTTTGACGAGGGACATCGAGTCCGACATATCGGCGTAATGCAGATGGAAATGCGGTTGACCTTCCAGATGAGCGATGCGCTCACGGAAGTCAACAGATGAACGACGAATGATACCGTGTACTTCGTATCCTTTTTCTAACAAGAACTCACTTAGATACGATCCATCCTGGCCTGTAACGCCTGTAATTAATGCAATGTTTTTATTCATAATGATAGATTTTTCGAAAGTTTGAAGTTTTTTATGAAAATAAACCTAAATAAACACTGCTGTTGCCTGTTGTCCGTTCCGGACTTATGTCTTTGTCTGCTTCGTCACCCTTTCAAATACATTTGACGTGTGCCGTAGCATCCAAATCCATACTCTTCGAGTAACAGGCAACATCAGCAATAAACATAAATAAATTTCAATGAATCAATTACGAAGAACATTTACAATGTTCCAAGCAGACTAAAACATATACATAGTACCATCGGAATCTAAATAGTAATGCTCCGATTGGTCCTTAATAGGAGCAAAGTTATATAGGATACCTATAGGTTTCTTTGTTAGTCGCATGTAGTTCCATAATTGTTGACGATGCTCTATGCATAGTTTTTCGACAGCCTTACACTCTACAATTATACTATCATCCACCAAGAAATCAATATAGTGTTTATGAGCGATTTGTTTCCCATGGTAATCTATGCTGAAATAATATTCTCGCATGTAAGGAATCTGCTGCTCATCAAGTAATATTTGCAGAGCATCCTGATATACATACTCATTAAGAAATGGTCCTAATTCCTGATGTACCATTGCACAACATCCATTCACTGCATAACACTTCTGCTTCAACTCCTTTATCAATTCAGGATACTCATCAACTATTCGTCTAAGTGAAAAATGCATTGAATGTTTATTTCTTTTTATCGCTGCTTGTATGGTTTTGCCATGAAATGGTAAAGATTAGGTCGATAAGGGGCACTCAAATGTATTTGAAAGTGACCCTTAGCGAACTAAGCTTTACTGTATGCAATACATAAAACCATACATGAAGTGTTTATGTGTGTTTATTTTCTAATCGTCTCACTATGCATTAACCTTCTTCAGAAAGGCTTTAGGCACGTAGGCGGTGGAGGCAATGCAGATGCCTTCGAGGCTAACGAGGACGCAGGTCTGTCCGTGCAGACGGGCGACACGACCGCGAACACCGGCGAACTTACCTTCGATGACTTCGACGTAATCGCCAAGTTGAGCAGAGAAGGCATCGTTGAGATATACGCGAACATGCTCATCGTGCTGCATGGTGACGCGGATGAAATGGCGCATCTGCTCGAAAGGGACAGTCATCTTCTGATCTGTGCCTGTCAAAGTTTTGCGGGTGTGGTCGTACATGAAACGAAGCTGCCCTGGCTGGCGATGCGGCATATCTTTGAGAGGTATCGGACGATCCTGATACTGAGCGAGTTGCTCCTCGCGCGCGTATGCAAAAAACATGTTCGGCAAGGCGGATTTCTCCTCCATCACGCGCTTGCCCGCCTTCATGCGCGCTATCGTCTGCACGGGCGCGTACGTTAGAAGCGTAGGCGACTGGATAGAAGCCGCCACTTCGCGCTCGCGTCCGTAGGGCACGCGAAGCACGAACCAGTGATAATCAGCAGGCTGGACGAATGTTGGGCTGAGGACATAGTTTAGGGACACCCCTGATTCGTTCATTTCGGAACAGAGGTTGTCCGGCAGCGCGGCTGCCTTGAACAAGGATTCTTCATTTAATGCATTCACAGCCAACAACTTAGCCTATTGAATACAAAGGATATTTTTTGTAATTCTTATTGAAGATTTATGAAAATAAACCTAAATAAACACTCATATTGTCTGTTGTCCGTTCCGGACTTATGTCTTCGTCATATAAGTCTCTCGTTTAAGTGTGACTTAACGATAGCCTTATCCGCCAAATCCATACTCTCCGAGTAACAGACAACATCAGATATAAACATAAATAAATTTCAATGATCATTTTTCGGTCAACAACATCCCACAACAACCATCAACTCCAATGAATCTTTTTAGGTTCACAAATTAACCAAATTAAACAAATCCAATGGATTGATCAATGCGTTTATTTACGTTTATCGCTGCTTGTGGTTTTGCGCCTCGAAGAGGTGAAGATTAGATTGATCAGGTAGTTATCAAGTTCGCTTGAATAAGTACCTTAGCAAGCTAAGATTCACATGCGCAGCATGGTAAACACACAAGCAGTGTTTATATATGTTTAGTTTCTTAAATACCTCAATGTTCGCTTGTTTTCTGTGTTGAAAACATTTGCCTTAGTAGGCGTGTTCGTCATCATGCAGGAAAATGGCTTTGATCGTCAAGATAATGATCTGCATATCCAGCATGAAACTATAATTCTCGATGTACCACACATCCTTCTGGATGCGCTCCTCCATCTGCCACAGATGCTCTGTTTCACCACGTGCGCCGGTGACTTGTGCCCAGCCGGTAATTCCCGGTTTCGCCCAATGGCGCACCATGTACTTATCCACCAATTGTGAATATTCCTCAGTATGCTTGAGCATGTGCGGACGCGGACCTACGATAGACATCTCACCACGTAACACATTGATAAACTGCGGCGTTTCATCCAAATTCGTACGACGGATAAAATCGCCAAACGGGAACTTGCGCGGATCATGTTTAGTTGCCTGCAAGGTGTCTGCCTGATCATTGATATGCATCGAGCGGAACTTGTAGCACGTAAACTCTTCTCCACGAATACCTGTACGCTTCTGCTTGAAGAACACAGGTCCTTTGCTAGAGAGTTTGATTCCGATAGCACAAAAGATGTATATGAACGGAAATATCGTGCACAAGAATAGTAGCGAAACGATGATGTCAAATATACGCTTGATTATTCGGTTATACGGCTGATTCAGCGGTTCCTCGCGTAAGGAGAGAACCGGCATATTACCCACCATCTCCACCTGCATGACATGATGCACATAGTTGCGCACGTTCGGCACGGAGTAGAAACGAATAAGGTGGTTCTCACAATAGTTCATGAGTTCGAGAATCTCCTTGTTATGGCGACTCGTGAGGTTGCAGAACACGATATCCACAGGTTGCTTCTTGAGATACGATTCTATCTCAGCTATACCGCCCAAGCGAGGCAGCACATCGGTAAACTGGTTCTGTGTACTCTCGTCGAAATAGCCCTTGATACGAAAACCTGTGGTCGGGTTGTCGGTCAGTTCGTCGTAGAGGTAACGCAGGTTATGCCCGGCTCCGACAAACAACACACGGCGGTTGTTGATACCATAGGTGCGGAAACGGCGGATTATATTTCGTGCCCACATACGACTGCCAAAGAGCACCAACGCCAATGCTGCCCAGAGAATAGGCATATACCACAGATGCTCCATGGGTTGATATATGCGCGCAGCATAGACTGCCAGCGCGTACAAGCCGAATATTAGTACCGAACTCCACAAAGCATGATTAGCAATCTGTGCCGCTTTCGCAAGAGGCATGTGCGCCATCGGGGGATAAATGATGAAGACGATGATATAACATATACCGAGCCACACATACCAACCCTGAATCATTGGGATCATACCAACAGTCATACCTCCCCAATAGAGGAGATAGATGACCAGCAGGTCAACCAAGGCGACAACCCATCGCCATACTGATTCTGTGTCTGCGAATGTTGGCATTCTACTATATTGTTTAATCTAAAAATAAACCTAAATAAACCCTGCTTGACACCCCACTGCGTGTTACTTGTGGGGACCCCGTTTGCTGTCTGTTGTCCGTTCCGAACCTATGTCTTTGTCTGCCACGTCACTCTTTCAAATAAATTTGACGTGTGCCATACCAGCCAAATCCATTCTCTCCGAGTAACAGACAACATCAGATATAAACATAAATAAATTTCAATGTATCAATATCCGAAGTGGCTTATTTGTGTTTATGTTCGCTCGTTTCCTTTGCAGGAAACTACATATTAAGCGTCTTTGTGTTTTTCTCCGTAATAGCCGTAACCATATCCATAGCCATAACCATATCGACCATATCCGTAGCGACCATAACCGTAGCGACCATAACCGTAGCGACCGTAGCCGTAACGACCGTAGCCGTAGCCACGCTTGCCACCGGTAGAGGCGTTGAGGATACATGCCATGTTGTGCATTTTCTGGCTAGCATAGATATCTTGGATATACGGAAGCATCTCTCTTGATATATAGTTCGCACGCGTGACGAAGATCGTCATGTCCGCATACTTATCCAAATGGAAGGTATCCGATACGAGATATAGTGGTGCTGTATCTACGATGACATAGTCGTAGCGTTCTTTCAGCGCATTGAATAGCGTTTCGAGGCGTGCCGACTGAATCAGTTCACCCGGGTTCGGCGGAATAGCGCCTGATGGCAAAACATCGAGATTATCCACTGCACCGGAAGGAATAATCATATCATCTAATGAAATCGTCGGATCCAACAGATAGGAGGTCAACTCTCCCTTGAAATCAATATGCAGATACTGAGACAAAGTCGGCTTGCGGATATCCAAGCCAACCACAATCACCTTCTTCTTCAATAATGCCAGTGATGCTGCAACATTGATTGCCACATACGATTTACCTTCGCCATTTAAGGCGGATGTCACAAGGATAATAGGAGACTTCTTATCTGTGAGCATAAATCGAAGATTGGTTCGGATTGTTCGGAACAACTCCGCTTGCGCCGAGTTGTTATGGCTATCCACTGCCACCACCTTATCAGATGGCATATAAAGAACGTGACCCAAGAACGGGGCTTTGACTACTGATTGGAATTCACGCAAATCTTTGACCTCATCATTCAAGTAATCAATAAGGAAGATCACTAAAAATGGCAATCCAAGACCTATCGCTATTGCGATTATAGAAATACGTCTGGTACGCGGCAAAACAGGTCCAGTAGTAATAGGGCTATCAATCGTTTTGGCAGGCATTACTGTTGATGCCAAGGTTAACGCATTCTCTTCACGTTTCTGGTACAGATAGATATATAGTTTCTCTTTTATCTCTTGTTGGCGCTTAATCTCTATGTATTTACGCTCTTTTTCCGGAGTTTTGTATAATTGCGAAGCAAACTCACGATCTCTCTTCGCCAAATCAGACTTCTGGATTTGCAACCCACGACGAATATTGTTGATAGAAGATAAGATAGCTTGGCGTAAAGTAACGGACTCCTCTACCGATTGGATATACGATGGGTTTTGCTCAGTTGCACTACGTTCCATACGCATTTGCTGGAGCAACAATGCATTGTAATCACCTATCAATTTCTGCAATGAGCCATCCTTTACTCCTAAATTAGAAGGAATAAGTGAACGTTCATTTGCCGGTTCCTGTAAATAATCATCGAGGAAATTCAACAGATTAATTTGTGTTTCGACATCAGCCAATTCTTTTTGATAAGCCGTTTGATTGGATAGCGCGATGCGCAACTCCTGCGACATATCCGTCAAGCCATTCTGCTTCATGTACGACTCCACTGCCGTTTCTACTTCACCCAATTCCTGTTCTACAATCTGCAAACGATCGTTGATAAAGTTCGCTGTATTGGTCGCCATGATATTCTTGTCAACAACCGCATCCAAATTATAAAGTTCCACCACCTTCATTACGACATCATTTGCTCGGGAAGGCATATCGCTCTGCATGGAGACAATAATCACATTGCTTTCACCCTTATTTCTCGCAGGGCGGCAACTCAACTGTCCTAGTAAAGCATTGGCACGAGCAAAAACAGATGTGGTAGTTATGCGCATTTTATCCCCAACCTTCAACGCACGCATTTCGGAGAATGTTAACATACCGGCTGAAGTCGGGACTGGAGACTGAAGATCATTCACGTGAATTATTGTTTCAACACCACGATAATTCAACGTCAGTACATATTCTGACTCTTTTCGCTCCAACTCAACGATAAGTCTTCTCAATGTATCCAAGACGCCCGGCTCAAACGATAGGAGCACATCAGGGTTGGGATATTGTCCTTCCCAACGTAGTCCTACCTTTTTCCTATATTCCGTTTGCAAATTCAGCGCACGGACAGCCTGCTCCATAATGGTTCGGGAACGAAGAATCACCATCTCATCCTCAACAATCTTGCTCGTTTGATAGCCCATCATTTCCAACATATCCGTCTGCAAGGACGAACGGGACATATTATTGTCCGTGCGAAGCATGATGGTAGCAAAAGTCGTATATACTTTCGTTTTGCTTTGGATATACAAGGTTGCTATACCTGCACTTATCGCTCCGCACAATATGAACCAATACCAATAATGCAAACAATGAAAAAACAGTTTGATAAAATCAAACTCCTGAACATCTTGTTGCTTTTGTTGTTGAGCCATGAAATATAATTAATTATTGCCTTTTGATTTATTCAACTCTTGAATTGTTAGTGCGTTAGAATATATTGACACTATGAGAGTTGCCATCGAACCTAATGTGGTTATCATTGACAAATACAGAGGAATATTCTGTGAAGAGATTGCTCGTGCATTGTTAGGTTCGACATATATCACATCATTTTGACGGATATGAAAATATGGCGAAGCGAATATCGCTTGATCATTCAGATTCAAACGGGCGAATTCCATCTTGCCGTCCACTTCACGCGAGATAAGTACATTATTACGCTTGCCATATATGGTCAAATCCCCAGCCAAACCGAGTGCTTCAAATATAGTCATTCCTTGTGAACCAACTGCATGGCGCCCAGGATTCTTTACTTCACCCAATACCGTCACAAAGAAGTTCATGAAGTTGATATTGATTATCGGGTCTTTGACTGATTGTGAGATAAGCATTGTGAGCGTATCCCTCAATTGAGTGGTCGTCATACCTTCAATATGTAGTTTCCCCAAAACAGGAAAATTAATATTTCCATCCGGATCCACCCAATAGCCTTGCAATGAACCACCGCCAGTATTTGTAGAAACTTGTCGCGAACCTAAGTTTTGCACATTAGCAACCGGCATATTAAATGCGCGCACCGCCTCTATATCCAATGCATTGACGAAGATGGATAACAGGTCACCTTTAGTGATGTAGTTCTCGTCAAGCGACTGATAGGTCTGATTGATGGAATCTGCTGAAGCCGCTGTCACATCACGAAGATAGGATAGTTTGCGCTGAGAGACGCATGAACTCAATAGAGTCACGCAACAGATAATCAATATGCTATATACGAAACGTCTCATTCTTATTCATCAAAGTTGAGTGAGTCCGGGATAACCAGTTTCGGTTTCTCTACCGGGTAGATAATCACATGGGATGCACGTGACAACTGCACATCACCGCCCTCAACGACCTCTATCTCCGTGGTGATATTCTCAGGATCAACACCGTTCTGAATCAGCACCTCACGGATTGCATCAGCACGGCGTTGCGCCGTGCGCTCATTAATCTCGCGCGTACCGGTTGCCGCATCGGCACTACCAATCACCTTGTACATGTGGGTGTAATTGGGGTCGTTCAAACTGATCAGACGAAGATACGTATCCATGTGCGCTCGCTCGTAAGAGGACAATTCCGACGAGTTAATTGCATAATATACAGTCATCTCCATCGTATCCGGAGCACCATAGAACACGGTATCCTTGGTGATGGCATCCACAAGTTTGGCAATATCTTTACGCTCCTGATCGCGCTGGCTCACAGCATCCTTCAACTTCTCGGCCTCCTCTGTCGCTTGATTACGCTGCTGCTCCAGTTCACTATTGGCAGCACGGAGTTCATGCAAAGCATCTTTGTACGGATTCTCCACCTTCTTCTTCCAACCCACTTTATCAAAACGATACGATACACCTACCAATGCATTCAGGTTGACGGCTATACCGGAAGGCAAGCCATATTTACGCGCTGTAGTAAGCGTGCTGCGCAGATCCAGATTGATAATCCAATGCTCAGCAACATGAAAACGGCTGAGGTAACCAATACCACCCGCTACACCGGCATTAAATCCAGGGTTAACAGCCACACCTACATGTAGATATGGGACAGCATCATAGATACGATCGGGTTTGTAGCCACCAAACTGAGTCGTCCAATCCCACAAAGCGTCACCGTGAATATAGTTGTCAAACTCGGCTATACTTGATGGAGCGGATTTACTTGCATTAAAGGGTAGATACCCCGCCATCCAACCAATACGCATTGCCACGTACGGGTTGAACCACTTGGTAGCGGTGATTTCGCCTACGCCACCTACGGCATCGTAGAATTTACGGCTACCGGAAACAACCGGAGCGGAATTTGTTTCATCAATGTGCCCAAGACCGTTAAACAACACACTAATACCGCCGGCAACATTGAGTTCCCAGTTGTCGGCAAACGTGTTAGGGGCGTACTTAATTGCGATTTCTTCGTCACCGGCGAAATCTTCGGTGACGGCTTCCGACTCCCCGGAAGCTGCTTCTACGGTTGCAACTGAATCATTTTGTGCTTCAGCAGCCTGATCCTGCGGCTGCGACATAGCAGGTAAGGTAAACGCCACTAATGCGGCTAACAAAATAGTAAAGTTTCTCATCGGAATATATCTATTTTTAGTAAAACATTCATAAAATTTATAAAAAGCCCACAAAGTTACAAAAAATTTTTAATATATGCAAATTTTTCTCCAAAAAAATGTTCATTTTGTGCCATTTCTTATTTTTTTATAGTATTTACGTTCATTTAGGCATATCAAAGATGTGACAAATCAAAGAATCCGCTAAAAAGAAAATAAACACCAAAAAAACTTAAGAAAAATAGATTTATTGATTTTCTTTAATCGAATCTTTATTTAACTGCTTCATTTTACAAGCAATTTCTTATCTCGTTTCACTCGAACGATTGCTTGACATGAATCACTCAAATAAATCTTCCGATTTTTGCAAAATCAAAATCAATAAATCTTCAAAAATGCCAAAAAATTCCAAAAATGATTTTCAAATCGAAAAGTCACAATATGCTCATAAGGCACAGAATATAAGTTATTTATAGAATATATAACAAAAGTTAACGCAACAGTAGTAAATTAAAAACATCAATCAGTATGGAAACAACAGAATTAGCATTTCGCAAATGGCTCAGACTGCTATTTGCAGAGCAATTAGGCAACAAGATCGACCGCACACGCGGATTTGTTCTTCCAATCAAGTCGATGCCACGTATCGCGGCAGAAGAGTTGAACGAGTATGTACATCAGCAAGGATGGCATGTCACGCAGGACATGCTGGCAAATATGCTTGGTATTGGCAAACGCACCTTGCAGAACTATGGAATCTATGCCAATACATGCTCCGAAAATGAACTTTAGAGAGCGAGATTACAAGAAAAATGCATAAACGAGAAAAATTTGCTCGTTTATAAACTACTTTTGTTGTAATTTTGCAGCGTCTTTCGAGAGTGAAGGACAAATATATGAGTACGGAACGCTCGGAATGAACGGAAACAATGATGGATTTGATGGTCAAAAAACACCCAAAATGATCCAAAAACTATTTTTGAGTCAACATCAGCCAATAACATTCAACAACGAACATTGAATTCCGTCAGTTCCGTCAATTCCGTACTCTAACCGAAATCATTAACCCGCGAAAGTTGAGTGTGACTCGCACGTGCATTGAGTGGCCACTAGCATACGAGACCTCGCACAAAACTTTCACAAAAATGACAAAACAATTAAACGCCGAAACACTGGCGCAGATCGCTATCGATCAAATCGAAGAAAACGACATCGTTAACATCCTGTCCGAGTTGTACGACAACATGCCAAGCATCGATCCGGAAGACCCGGACGGCAACAACCGCGACTATGACCGCTACTTCGCGGCCAACCGCATCTCGCGTGCCAACAAGTCACTGCTCGACAAGTACAAGAAAATCGTGTACGACCTGATGAAGGGACCGAAAGGCAGCGAGCCTTGCACCAAAGTCTACGGCACGCGTATGTTCAAGCTCTACTACATCATCTCCTACACGTGGCAGAACCTCCACCTCCCCGACAAGCCCGAAGAGGAGAAGACCGACAAGGACCGTCAGATTGAGAAGGAGTTGGCATTGTTCAACGAACTCAACGAACAATGTAGTAACGCAGAAACGGCGTACAACATCCTCAAGCAGAAAAAGAAAGCTTCCGAGGAGACATTAGCAGCACTGATGCCGAACTCGAAATGTATCCACCGCACCCCGGTGATGCAGGTGGTGTAACGAATGAATGAGTGAATGAGTGAAGGAATGAAAGAATGAAGGAATGAAGGAGTGAAGGGTTAGCGGAACGCGAGCCTGACATCTCACGCACTGAACAAACTAATTCGCTCATAGAAATCGCGAACACAAAACACCAAAGACCGGATATGATCCGGGGCTAATGGACAAAGGAAGAATGCCAAAGGACTATTTCACAACGGTTTACCATCAAAAGGCAGTACGCGTGCTGGGGACGAGGGATTTGTACCTGCGCACCGTGTACTGCCACGTGGTGAACTATACCCAGTCACAAGGTAAATGGTCCGGCACCTTCCAAGAGATGGACAACCAAATTGAAATATCCAAATCAAAAATCTGTAGATCTATGAACCAACTCATCGAGATGGGACTGGTGCGCAAAGAGGACAAACACACCTTCATCGCTACCAATGTCCCGCAAACTGTTGCTAATAGAAAAATTGCCAATAGCAATCCGGTCGTTGCCAACAGCAATGAAAACGATGCCGATAGCAACGAATGCGTTGCTAATAGCAATTCCCCCTGCACCCCCATATACAAGGAAGAGACACAGGCAAGCGACGCACGCATGCAAGCGCATGACGTGCCCTGTTCCGAGGTTTCTTTTGCTGAATTCTGCGCCGCATACCGGCGCACTTGTGGTCCGATTAGCATGAAGCAAAAGGATGATGCTTATGACGCTTGGCGCAAACTGAATCCGCGGTACAAGAAAGCACTGATGGCAGAGTTTGACAAGCCGAATGGCATGAGAAAGGCACGCGCAGACTGGCAAATAACAGACTATGCAGCACTAAGACCGCATTGGCTCACGGGTGCGGAGCAAGAAAGACTGCTACGGGAAGGCAAGACAATCTGCATCTGTCTGGATATCTTCTCTCCGGTGGAGCGGAGGCAGCCGATAGAGTACGAGGAAGCATGGCGATTTGAGTTACCGTGCCTCAGGATGGAGCAGATGGATGCGCGCGGGAGGTTGATAAAACGAGATCACACTACCTCCGATGAAATAGATCTCCCTTTAGACCCGCGATTGCTAATAGCAACGAGTAACGGTTAGCGGTGAGCGTCCGCAATTATGCGAACGAAAACAACAACCGGCATGCGATGCCGGGCTAATTGACGAAGAGGCGCCGATTACTAATCGGCAAAATTAACAAAGCAATGTCGGATCATATCCGACGTAACTCAAAGAAAATAAGAATTATGGCAAAGATTGAATTACCGGCATTCATCAAGTCGATGTCGGGGACAATATCAAAGAAGAAATTGGCAGATGGGACGATGGTCAGTTGCATCGTAACGAAGAAGAACAGGATGTATATCCGTCCGCAGAAGCCACGCACATCACCTCCCACAAAGAACGAGAAAGAAAAGCGGGAGAAGTTCGGGATGATTGCGCAAGCGGTGCCGATTGTGCGGAAAGAGTTGAAGATGGAAACGGATCCTGAGACGCAGAAGCGTATTTGGTCAGGTATGAGCGATGTATATGACCTGCTGAAGAAGCGCGGGGTGAAGATCACAGCGAAACTGTTGGCGGAGAAATATGCATACTTAGAATGGTGAAAAGTGAATGGAGCGTGGGGCTTTTGTTCTCGGAAGATGGTCCCGTGATGGTCGCGTTCGGCAAACGGTGCTTACCGATGCTGCATGCAGCATAAAACGCACCGTTGCCTCCGCTCTCCCCAAAAATTAAAAATGTTTGGGGACCCCATACTAAAGAACCGGATACAATCCGGTAATAATTAACGGAGAAAAATGCTTATGAATAATGACACTAAGACAAAGAAGCCCAAACGGTATAACAAAGGTAAACTCCGCGAAACGCTGGAGATGAATATGCGGAAGCGCAGAAACGAGCCTGAGTTGACAGTTACTCCCATGGAGTTCTCGCGATGGTTGCAGTATTTCGTAGAGCGATTCAACCTCCCCGAACGAATCTGCCAAACCAAGACGCTGGATGAACCCATCGTCGATGCTTTCGGAGAATGGTTAGGCGATCCGCTACGTTGATAAGCAAAGGCGCGGCTCCGATTGGAAGCCGCGTCTTTGTTTAGATCCATTCATCACTAGTGTTACATTAGTGCAGATGCGTTAACTTCAAGAAAATAAACCAAGATAAACACTGATTATTGATTTTATGTGCTACGCACCATGGGATCTTTGTAGAACTGCCCTATTTTTAAATAAATTTAACATAAGTCAGCCCTACAAATCTCCCATCCCTTCGAGATAAAATCAATAATCAGCAATAAACATAAATAAAATTGCAGTCAAATCAAAAAGGGGCTATGTAACACAAAAATCGGGGGTACGTAACACTTGGGGGCAAAAAAATTTGGAAAAGTGCCCAAATCCGGTATATATTTGCAAAAAATTTTGAAATCATGGCACCGAACACACAACTCATCACCGCTTCTATTCTCTCGATAGGAGGACTGATTTTGCTCTTTTGCGGCATATTTATCGAACCGCAGGGGCAAATACACGAGACGCTGCTGGTAGCATTTGGCGAGACAGCCACTTTTGCCGGAGCACTCTTTGGAATCGACTACACGTATCGTCAACGAGACAACAAATCAAAGTAAACAATAAGAATATGTATTACAAGTTAATACGGCAACCGGCTGAGGGAAATGCCGTTCGAGGGACGCTGTACCGCACAGAACATCGTTATTCAGGCAGTGCCGGGGAGTACAAGGAGTACTTGAATCCAATCTGCTCGACACTGGAGAATGCGGATTATCTGATTCCGGCTTTGGTATATAAAGTTGCGGTGACACAAAGTCCGAAATTCAAGCGATTGCTGCCCGTCCTCGAACAAGTGCCCAATCGCACCGGCATCCGCATTCACCGAGGAGCCCATCCGAAGCACTCCAAAGGCTGTATCCTTGTTGCTCGGCACATGGAACATGCGTTGACGGAACTGTTCCTCACGCAGCAAAGGACGCGAGAGGAAATCCGGCTGGAGGTTTGCAACTACACTAACTTAAACACGAACCGAATATGAGAAAAATCTTGATTATGATGACAATCATCGCAGTGGGCGTGTGCGTCACGTCCTGCAAAGCCTGGAGAACCATCTCCACATCAGCAACGTACGTTCAGCAGAACGACACATCCAAAACGACCACCACCATCTCGACGAAAACCGTCGAGGAGTACACCGGGGTGAAGAAGAATTGATGCGATGGCAAAAGTGGAATTTGATCCGGGAATCGATTCGGTATACGGGATACTGATGGGAACAGATCCTTTCTATATCCGTCGCTATCCGCAGCGCGGAGGTGGCGTGATGCATATCGTACAGGCCCGTCCCAATCGCAGCGGTCACATCCCCACTCCAGCCGAGGCACATACCCGCATCACCTTCGGGCAGATTTTCGGAAGACAGAAGCACTTGGCGTTTTTAGAACGCAAGTGGAAGAACCAACTCGAACTGCCTTTCGAAACCTAACAACCTTAACAATTTCAAACAATCTCAAACCTAAACAACTATGGCAAAGATTACATTACATGGCATGTTTGCCCGCGTGAAGGGCAAATTCAACAAGTCGGAAACCTTGTATTTCAAGGGTTGTCCGTGCGGCAAGGAGCAACTCGGCGTCGACCTGCTCAATCCGAGTAAAGCAAACGGCGCGAAGAATGTTCAGTCGCAGAATGCGCTGAAGACCGCGGTACAAGCCGCCAAGACCGCGCTGGCAGATCCTACGGAGCGCGCCACCCTCGAAGCCGCCTTCAAGGCGCAAAAGAAGTACCACTCGCTCTTCGGCTACACCGTCGCGCAGAAGTACGTCAGTCCCTTCGGCGCGTAAATGCGGCGGTTTTTTAGGTTGATTTTCCAAATTAATCACTTAACAGTTTAACAATTTAACAACCTTAACACGACATGGCAAAAGTAGAATGGAGTGCCGGTATCGACAGTGTATCCGGTGCATTGAGTAAACCGGGATCGAGTCCCCAACACAGCTGCGCTAAGATGCTGCTTGGCACGCACCGCATGGCAGCGACCACGAACCCGAACTGTAACCGCTTGTATCTGCGCAAGAAAACCAAGCGTTCCACCCCCGTTACTGCCGACGAGCAGGCAGCACGTACGCGCTTTGCGACAGTGGCTCGCGCGGTGCAGGCACGTAAGCAGGATCTGACGAAGATCGCAGGTGACCTGGCAGCCTTCAACGCCCAGAAGGACAACGCGAACGGCAAGAAGACCATGCGCTCGTACCTGTGGATGGTCTGCGACGCAGAACTGGGATAAGCAGTCAGCGGTCAGCAATCAGAAGTTAGAAATCAGAAAAAATCTGACATCCAAAAAATTGAGGCAAGCGCCTCAATTTTTTGTTTTATTAGAACGGATATCCTATACCGAAGTTGATGCGCAGTCCGTCGAGGACTGAGGGGATATTGTAATAGGTGTTGATGGGTTTGGTGTAGTCAACTTTCCAGTCCTTGTCGTACTTATAGGTCTGATAAGGTGCGTGGATAGCGACGCCTATATCAAGGCGCACGACGAGTCCGTCGATATCCAGACGCAGACCTGCACCTGTACCCAGAGCGATCTGGCGGGCTACATAGGGATTATCCAGAATGCCGTCATACAGTTCGTCGGGGATCTGCAGACGCTCCTTGTAATTGTCAAATCCCGCAGCCTTGAACAGATCGGCACTTGAGTACCAGTTCCACACGTTGCCGGCATCGACGAAGGCTGCACCGAAGAGTTTCCACACGATAGGGAAGCGGAACTCGAAGTTCGCCTCGAGTTTGACATCGCCGGCGTGGAAGAAGTTCTGGTTGTACTTGGCGGAATAGAAGTTACCCGGTCCGTAGGCGTATGGTGATGCAGCACGCAGGCTGAGCGGTCCGCCGGTGTAGAACGCCTCGGACAGAGGAGTGGACTCCGAGTTGCCCAACGGGATGTTCGCTCCGGCATACAGACGCGTGGCTATACTTACTTTGTCCGTAAAATTGAAGCGGTTACGCAGTTCGGCGGTGAGCTTGACGAACTGGTTGAATGTGATCTTACCGAGCGGTTTCTTCTTGTCGTTCCACTTATACCCGAAGGCGCAATAGATAGCGTTGATTAGGTTGCCTGACTCTTTGACACCAAGGTTGAGGAAGGTGTTGACGGCACGCTTGGAACGATAATTGTCATAGATGAATGCGTAACTAATAGATGGAACGAACTCATCGCCGGCAAGGATCTTGATCAGTTGAGGGAACTCGGCAGCCTTGTCGTACAAGCTATCCGACTCTATCTTCATCAGCACCACAGACAGCGAGAACGGTGTGATAGCGTGAGATATGTAGTCGTTGAACGGAGATTGGATGAAGTAGGTGAACGAACCGGATGTCTTATGCACACCATAGCCACCGGCTATATTCTCGTACTGATAGCCAAGCATATACCGTGTTTCTCCATCAGGGATATTGTCGCCTTTCCAATGCAAGTAGGGGAAGAGAAGCGAGGCGTTGGCACCTAACTTGTAGGTATCGGTCTTTTTCGGGTCACCCGGGTGACGGTTACGTAGTGCCCAATAGTACGCACCATTGCCTTTGATGGTAAATAGTTCGCCTCTGCCTAACAGGTTCTTGACGGTTGATTTGATTGTGACGTCAGGGCCTAAACTGTTATTCGTACGATATGCCACACCGGCATCGGCTGTCAAGCCGTATGTACGGGTGATGGAGTCGTTTGTTGAATGGACAATAGGCGAGTGGACTTCCGTCGTCTTTCGCCATTCTTTCGTAGCCCGCACGGCAAGACCGGTCTTATAGAGTTCTCCCTCGAGGATACTGTTGAAGTCGCGTTGCGCGTACAGATGCAACGCTATATTGCCCTGTTTTGTCAGTTTGTAATCGGCAGCAAAGTTCATGAAGAATCCTTTGGAATCGGTGACATCCGGATTATCCGACAGGGTTGTGCCCACCGTGATGCGCAACCGATCCTTAAAGAACGCTCGGCTGATGGATACATTCAAATCATTCGTCCTACCTCCGGTGTGTGCGGTCTGTCCGCTACTGATGTCTATATCCACGAGTTTGCCCACTTTGGAGTTAGCCATCGCGGCATTCAGTCGGCTGTTGATGATCGACGACAGGGCATATCCCGAGCGCTGTGCAGCTACGTTGCTTTCGCCTACGTACATACCCGTAGCCAGCAACGTTGCCGCTATGCCTTCACGCGTATCTTCGTCGATGGTTTCGAGCTCACGTGTTACGACTTCGTCGTTGGGCGCTTCGAGGAAGAATCCGATACTACCTATACCAATTGAATCCAGTTCGCCGTTGACACGCACGCCGGTGACGAAGTCCACGCGGCGCGTCTCTTCGTCCTCGGACTCGACGTCGGCTTTGACTTTCTGCGAGGCGGATATATTGAGCTCGGTTTTTCCGATGGGACCGTTGAACGCCACATGGCTACCCGAATCGACGTGGAAAGGCATGATCGGGTATGCCTTGGGTGAATAGCGCACGAAACCGTCATCGACATTGATGCGTCCGCCGAGATCCAGCGCACCGTCCGCTACGCCGTAGCGCACATTGACCTTTCCATAGGGCTTGACTTGTGCGAGGTTCTTCTTGTCAATCGGATAGGTGATGTCGGTAACCGGCAGAAGTGTCACATCGACATCCGCTACGATGCTATCCAGCGGACCGGTAACCTGACCGTTGATATCAACTGCCAGTTCACCATATACAGGTAGCGGTCCGCCTTCGGGCAACTTAGCGGGAGCAAAACTATCCGCAGCCAAGCTTATATCCACATACATACTATCCAGATCCAAACCGCCGGAGAGAGCCAGGAACGTGCTATCCGCACCATATATAGGCAAACCGTTGAGATCCACGTGGTTGTGATCCATCACGATAGGTGTCTCGCCCAAGCCGATAGCAACCTGATAGGGCTTGTATTCCACATTGACGCCAAGCGGTTGTACCTCGGCAGATATATCCGTTTTATTCGGTAATCCATCCACCGTTGCCGAAGCGCGCACTGCACCGCGGAGAGCTATATCGTCGAGCTTAACGAAACTCTCCACGATACTGAGCGGTATATCGTTGAGTTGAACGTCCGCACGCAAAGCATTCTCATAGCGCTCGGAGGGGGAGATCTGCATATCAATGGCGTGGCTGCCAAAGGCGAGTGAGTCGTAGGTGATGCTGTCGAGCGTGAGGCGTCCCGCGCCATTCAGCAGGCGTCCTTCACGCGTCAGATCTATACGGAGCGCCACATCCGTACTCAGGTCATGAAAACTCATGGCACCATCCGTAAGTGAGGTGTTAGCCAGCAGTGTTGCATCCGTCTTGCCTTCGGTCATCTGTATTCCCAGAGATGCCTTCATGGGCGGCAAACGCATGGCGGTACTGTCTTCGGCATGCTCAATATGGGGCGTGGAGGCTTCCAGCGCCAGGTCCGTTTGGAGGGAATCGGAGTTGAGCGTGAGAGACACTTCCCGGATATCCAAACCCGTACTATCGATGAACGGCTGTATCGGACTGCCTTTGCGCAGCGTTATAGCAGCATCGATGTCGGGTATAAGCCGGCGAATGGTATCCAGCATTGTCAAGTCTTGCAGCGAGGTGAGGGGAGTGATGACGGCTGAATCGCTGACAGCATTGAGCAGGGGCTGAATCTCGTCCACGAGCTTCATCACATGCATCGGACTGCGGGCGGTCACATTCAGACCTTGCGTTGCCAGATCCACCGAGGTGGCGGTATCCGTTGCGAAATCCAGCCGCAGACTATCGGCAGCCAAACGATTACCTGACACGCGCGCACGTACATTATATAGTTGCGCATGATAGTCCACCGCCATCTGTTCGGGCGTCATGAATTCCGACACACGGAACTGATGCTCGGTCTGCGCCTGTACGTTCAAGGTCTCTTCGCGCATGGTTACGGGCAGATGGAGCGTACCGGCTACGGTTTTGTTAGCAAGTTGAGCATCAAGCTCTATACCCGATACGTTGATGTTGTCATAAATAGCGTCCGTGAGGTGAACATGCACCTTACTGCGCATTGCAGGCGATTTGGGGTCTATTCCCCTACCCTCTGCCTGTATCTCGCCTGCGAGGATAACGGGTGTGCTGTCTTGCGTAAACGGAGCGAGATTGACCCGATCGACATGCACCGTAGCGTCATAGGCTTCGTCGTCGATATCGTACATTGCGCGCAGACTGACTTGGCTGCCTTGGTACTCGGCATCGCCGACTACATCAACGCGCATCGTCTCCAGATTCAGCCTCGTTGCCGTGAGGTCAGCCTCAGCGCCCAACTCATCGGAGCGCACATGCAAGCCGCTACTGGTGATCAGGTTGCTCGCCAGATCCACACGGGCGTTACCATAAATCGTGTCAGCAGGGATAGAAAGGTCACCGAGACCAAAGCGCAGATTGCCTATATCTATCCGGCGAGCATCATACAGGTTAGCACCCACATCGGCTAATACGTCCGGTGCCAAATAATCAGCACGGATATCCATATTCATCGGCGTAAGGCGGAAGTGAATGTTTCGGATCTCGCCATCCGGCACATCAAACGCCATCAGCATCGGTGTGGTGTCTTTTGCCGTGGTGTCCGGCGGTGTTTCCCTTAAGTCGATGCCAATGTTGGCATCATTCAATCGGAGTCCGTGCAGCGGGTACTTGCCCTCGGCTATCACAATCTCCGGACTCTTTACGTCCAGCAGCCCTACGATAGCATCTATGCCCACCGCCTCAATCAAGTCGCCGGAGTGGAAGGTTGTTTGGTCGAGCTGCAACTGCTCCACTTCGATGGGCAGGGAAGTAAAGTCGCTGAATGGATTATCCTTACCAGCCGTCAGCACTTTGGCTTTGAGCCGCAGTGAGTGAGCATAAATGAGGGTGTCTTGTCCGCGATGGCCGACGAACAGGCTATCGATCGCAATCTCCAAAGGCAGGTCTCCCTTGCCCTTGTACGCTCGGTAGAGCACCATAGGTGAGTGGTGAAACGGCGATAGGTAGATGTTGCCGAGGTCAATGTCGTAGTCGGTTTTCTCGTTGGCGACGGCGAGACCTTTGTCTATCGCCTTCGAGCGCAGGGAAGGTACATACAGAACACTTGCTACTGCCATCAGCAGTAGCAACGCTATTCCCGACACTACGCCCGTAAGCGCCAGCGGAATCTTCCATAATAAGTTCCACTTACTCAATTTTCAAACCTTTCAGAAGCTCTTTTGCACACCGAACTTCAGTCCGTACAAACCGGGGGTAAATTGGTTGGCTACCAGGTTACTCAGTTTGCCGGAGAAGATGATTACATCGTTGCTGTACTCGTTATGACGCCCATCGGGTGCATTATCGTTGTAGAAACGCGTCGTTCCGCTATAGCCCAAACTCAAGATTGAGAAGAAGATTTGGAACGTACTCTTGCGATTGAACTGATAGGTAATCACAGGTGACACTTGTAATCCGTATGCCAGGCAATGCTTGAGGCCATCGTAGTCGGTACCTTTCACCGAACCTTCCGTCACGCGCGGAAATTCCATTCCGGTGTACAAGTGCCCTTCAATCCAGATTCCCACCTTGCCGTTAAACAAAGTTTTTAACCGATAGCGAGCATAGGGCGTCACTTCCCACGAACCGAACATGACACGTATATCTTCCGAAGATTTGGTTCCATCAGCCCTCTCATGATAATAGGTGGTACGCAGACTCTGATACGATCCGCCAAAACGCAGACCTAAATGTACGCGCTCCTTTAAGCGCCAACCTATCTCCGGCGTCAGAGCTATCGACCAGCCGTTTTCCTTCCTGGAGTCTTTGGAGTCATGATGGAAGTATATGTCGAAGTTGTAACCGTAGTATAGTTTTTGCTTCCACAACGGCACCTCTACGACCGGAGCAGTTGCTAAAGCGCTATCTTCTGCGACATGAGTCTCACCGGCTATAGTTGCCACCGTAGCCAGACCTTCAGCAACGTGATTATCCTGCGCCATCATCGTGGCTGCACCGAGAACTATTGCGGCTATCAGTATATATACTCTGTTCATAACTTTCGACTTTGGGCTAACTACTTTGAAAAAAAATAAAGCAGACTCGCGCCTAAATATCGCGAGTCTGCTTTCTAAAATTAATGTACTACATTTAATTCAATTTCCTCGTTGATACCGCGACGCAGCTCAACAGTTTTGTCTTTCCAGCCTCTCGAACCTTCGTCCCAAACCATGAATTTATATTTCAATTTGGAAACGGACAGAGAAATTTGGATTTTAGCAATGCCGAGGGCATTGGTTGTAGCATATTCCCATGCGTCATTCGTATCATAAGCGAGTTCTTCCGGGGAAGGAAGAATTTCACCGATGATCAGAGATGCCAAGTCGGCATAGAATACCGGACGTTGTGCTACAGGGAGCTCATCTGAGTCCTGTACATAAATGGTAATAGTGGATGTCTCGGTCTTGCAACCGGTGAAGACCATGGTCAGCATTGCGACCAGAACCAAAGCTAATTTTTTCATACGATTTGAATTTTGGGTTGTTATTATTGTTTTAACTTGTTGGCTCAAACCAACGCTTATTTCTCTTTCGGCTGATCATTCTCGCTCATATTTTTGATAAACAGATTGACTACGTGCTTGGTAACAATCGTCTTGCGCACAGCGTGACGCACCTTGTCAGCTGTGGATGGTGCATCGGTAGCGGTAGCGGTCAAGGCAGCCTGTTCAGCCTCAGCCACCTCTTGCTCGCGTTTGTCAATCTTCGCACGGAAAGCGGGCGATGCGTGGTTGTACAGGAAGTTGTAGCACGGCACAGTAGCCTTCATGATGTACGGCGTGAGGAACGTCGTAAGCACACTCGCTGCCACAATAATCGGATAGATAGCCGGATCGGTTACGCCGAGACTGCTACCCAAGCCGGCAATAATAAACGAGAACTCACCGATCTGCACAAACGAGAAACCCGTCAGCATCGAGTCCTTGAACGTCGAGCCACCCCACCAGCAGCCCAGTGTACCGAACACGATCATACCTACGATGATCACTACGGATACAAACAGAATTGCCGGCCAGTACTCTACCAGCGACGAGGGGTTGATCATCATGCCCACTGACACAAAGAAGATAGCAGCAAACACGTTCTTGAGCGGCATCATAAGGTGCTCAATGCGATGCGACTCCAGCGTTTCCGCCAGCACCATTCCCATAATGAACGCACCCAGTGCACTGCTGAATCCGGCTTCCTCAGCAGTCAGCACCATGCCGAGGCACAAACCCAACGCCAGAATGATCAGCGTCTCATCGTTCAGGTACGGACGAACTAAGCGAAGCAAGGTCGGGATAATCAATATACCTACCACGAACCAAATCACCAGCGTCACAGCCAGTACACCGACCTTCTTGAGCAGCACAACGCCCTCGAAATTGTTCTTGACGGCTATACTGGACAGCAGCACCAACAGCACCACAGCTACTATATCTTCGAGAACAAGTATGCCTGTTGCGCCTTTCACGAAGCGTGCTTTGCTTAGTCCCGCCTCGTCGATGGCTTTCATCACAATCGTCGTACTCGACATACACAGCATAGCAGCGAGGAACAACGAGTTCATGTTATCCAATAACGAGAACCGACCTACGCCATAGCCTAACACCAACATACCCACGATGATCGTTGCTGCGCCGACTAACGCCACTTTGCCACTTTGGAACAGGTTCTTCAAGCGGAACTCCAGACCGATGCAAAACAGCACGAACAGCACACCGATACTACCCCACGCCTCAACATTCTCGTGGCTGACGAGATTCTCACCGAACAGGTTCGGACCCACCAGCACGCCGGCTACAATGTAGCCTAATACTACAGGCTGCTTCAGTAACTTGAAAAGCAGACTGACTACACCTGCAGTAATCATCAAAATATACAGATCTTGTACCATAAAAAAAACTTAATATTCAAAAAACGTACAAAGTTACGAAAAAAAAATGATAAATGCAAGACTTGAGTGCATTTTTCTTACAGAAAAACGCAGAAAAATGAAAATATACTACATTATTTGCAAAAATTGCACACCAAATCAAACATTTTGCACAAAAAAAAACCGCGAGGGATGAACCCCGCGGTTTTTGGATGGTAAACCGTTAAAACGTTAAGCGGTTATGCTTACAGCAGTTTCTTGACTTGGTCATAGACGTTCTGGGCAGTGAAGCCGAGTTTCTCGTCAAGCACCTTGTACGGTGCAGAGAAGCCGAAGGAGTTAAGTCCCCAGACAGCACCGTTCTCGCCTACGAGCGACTCGAGCGTGCAAGGCAGACCAGCTGTCATGCCGAAGCGTTTGATGCCCTTAGGCAGCACAGTGTCCTGATACTCTTTGGGTTGCTCGCGGAACAAGCCTTCCGACGGTACACTGACAATCTGCAGACGCACTCCGTCCTTACGCAACAGTTCGGCACCGGCAAGCAATGTTGACACTTCCGAACCCGAGGCAAGCAGAACGACTTGCGGGTTCTCGTCCTTGCTGACGATATACGCGCCTTTGCGGAAACCGTCGAGGTTCACGTTAGGCACAGCAGCTATATCCTGACGGCTGAGGATAAGTGCACTCGGCGTTGCAGTATTCTCGATAGCCAGACGCCATGCAAGGGTTGTTTCCTCAGCATCGGCAGGACGCAGTACAAGCATCGAGGGTTTGCCGTGGTGGTTATGGAGCTTCTCCATCAGACGGATCTGTGCCTCCTGCTCCACAGGCTCGTGGGTCGGACCGTCCTCGCCTACGCGGAAGGCATCGTGGCTCCAGATGAAGATGACAGGCACTTCCATCAGTGCAGCCAGACGAACAGCAGGTTTCATATAATCCGAGAACACAAAGAACGTACCGCAAGCCGGGATAACGCCGCCGTGCAGACTCATACCGATGCAGATGCAAGCCATAGTAAGCTCACTCACACCTGCCTGCAAGAACTGACCGCTGAAATCGCCCTTGGTGAATGCTTTGGTCTTCTTGAGGAAACCGTCGGTCTTGTCGGAGTTACTCAGGTCAGCCGAGCTAACAATCATATTGCCCACATTCTCAGCCAGGAACGACAGGGCGGTAGCGGAAGCCGAACGGGTAGCCGCACCGGCCTTCTGCTGAACAAGACTCCAGTCAATGCAAGGCACCTCGCCGGACATATATGCCTCGTAGTGCGCTGCATCAACGGGGTTCTTCTGCTTCCACTCGAAGTATGCTGCATAGCGTTTGTTAGCCAGTTCGCGGAGCTCGGCAGCACGCTGCTCGTAGAGTTTCTCGACCTCGGGGAAGATAGCGAATGGTGCCGCAGGATCACCGCCCAGGTTGGCGATGGTCTTCTCATAAGATGCGCCGGATTTGCTGAGCGGGTTACCGTGCGTCGAGCACTTGCTCTCAAACGACTCGCCTTCGGCGGTCACGCAGCCCTTGCCCATAATCGTATGACCGATAATGAGCGACGGACGCTCTTTCTCGGCTTTGGCAGCCTTCAGCGCCTCGCGGATGGCATCAGGATCGTTGCCGTTGATCTCCTGCACGAACCAGTTCCAAGCTTTGTACTTCATGGCTACATCCTCGCTGGTTACCTCGCGGCACATCGTGGAGAGCTGTACTTCGTTGCTGTCATAGAACATGATCAAGTTATCCAAGCCAAGGTTACCGGCTATACGGCCTGCACCTTGCGATATCTCTTCCTGCACACCGCCATCGGAGATGAAGGCGTAGATAGTAGGGTTATGCACCTCGCCGAAACGTGCATTCATGAACTTAGCCGCGATGGCAGCACCTACGGCAAACGTGTGACCTTGACCGAGCGGACCGCTGGTGTTCTCAATCATGCGCTCGATGTCACGTTCGGGGTGACCGGGCGTTACACTACCCCATTGACGGAGGTTCTGAAGGTCTTCGAGTGAGAACTTACCTGCCAGGCAGAGCTGTGCATAGAGCATCGGAGCCATGTGACCCGGGTCAAGGAAAAAACGGTCGCGTGCTTCCCATGCAGGATTCTCGGGATCGTACTCGAGGAACTCCGAGAAGAGTACATTGATGAAATCTGCGCCACCCATAGCACCGCCCGGGTGACCACTCTTGGCTTTCTCGACTGCTGCCGCCGCAAGAATGCGGATATTGTTGGCAGCTTTGATCATTAGTTCTTTGTTGTTCATAATGGTATTAATTTTATTACGTTGGGACTTATGGAGTAAGGAGTAAGGAATAAAGACTTAAATGTATTCGACTGATGTAACGTTACCTTAGTCTGTCAATAAAACCCTCATTCCTCATCGCTTAAACGTTTTCTAAAGTTAAATATGCGTTTTTGCAAACTTTCTATATGACTTATGAGAGAATAATAATTCTCCGATGTGATATATGCACGGCGATTAGCTATTTCAACTTGCGTTTCCAGCTCATAAAGCGAACTCAGTGATATTGCCAGGAAACGTGTAAATTCGCGATCAGAATCCCGACCTGATCCTTCAGCTATATTTGATGAAACCGAAACCGCAGCACGCTGCATTTGAGATGCCAAGCCATACAACTCCGTACGCGGAAATGCATCTGTCTGACAATAAATCATATCTGCCAGTTCCACACTATCAATCCATACATCTAATTTACGAAAATTATGCATTCCACTAATTCATTTTAGTCTTTACTCTTTCAGCGAAGCGGTCCTTACTCCTTCAGCGAAGCGGTCTAGAAGGTGTAGCCTAAGTAATACTCAAATCCCCAATTGGAGGTATCGCGGTAACCGAAGCCGGGGATGTAATAGGGTGTGCTTAGTTCGCTGTGGCTGTTGGTGGTGAACAGGAACTTCATCCTGATAGCCCAACCCATATTGAACCCCTTCACTATATTCACCTGCACTCCGGCAAGCACCTCTCCCCACGCATCGGCAATCCATGTACCGTTCAATCGCTCCGGCGTATATGCACCCGGCTCTCTTGCAGCTTCTCCCGTAAGCACTTCTGCCGTTGATTCGCCTTGTTTTTCTACGTCCGACAACAGGAAAGGCATCTTCTGCCAACTCGTTCCGGCACGCACACCGATGAGCATGTACGAACGGCTCTCGGGATGTTTCTTAAGCGGGTTGACATCCAGTCCTAACCGCACGAACTCTCCATAACCGCTATATGCAGGCACCGGTGCGTCCTTTACTTGCAGAAACCGTCCTGCGTGCCCCAACTCGATGGTCGGGAAGAGCCTGTTGAGCAGTCTGACACTCACCGCCGCCTCAACGCTGTATGTATGCCAGTTGCTGCGCGCCAGGTCGAGTATCGGGTTGAGCAGATCGATGCGTACGGTGGTGGACTGATAGACCTGTTTCTTGGGTTTCTTAGCCACACTTGTTGTGTCCGCAGGTTCGGACGGTTCTTGCGCCAACATCGGCAAAGCCAGTGCTATCATCCATATGAACGCCAAGCGTCTCATACCAACGTAGCTGCTTCGGCATTCAGCGCGTGCAGGGCTTTCTGGTTGGCAGTTTCGCCGTTGGTGTTGTAGGCGGTGAGCAGAATCTTGGCATAATCCAGCGATGTGCTCTCCGGCGGCAGTTGCATCGCCATGGCAGAAACGAAAGCCAACATCTGTCCGCGCGCTGCAACAATGAGTTCCCACACCTGCTCGGAAACGTAGATCTGCTGACTCAGATTGTGGTCAAACTCCAGACGGATCGTTTGCAGCAGACGTTGTTGCAATTGCGCAGCAGTGAACTGCGACACATCCAGATCCATCAACATGTGCTCGGGTTGCGTGCGCTCCAGCATCAGCGCCAGACGCTCGTAGGCACGCAGGCGAATAGGTGAAATCTCTTTCTGCGCAGCACGCTTGAGTTCCCACTCACGCTTCTGCTGTTCGTTTTTGAACAGTTTGTACATCACAATCCACGTCGCCAACAGTACAATCAGCGAGGGGATGCAGTATTTGAGTATCTCAATCATAATCCGGTGTTTATTGCGTTAGAATAGTGACCCTTGCGAGTCATGGCTGATCGGTGAACGGTGCAGATGGCGGTATGCCAGCTCGGTCACCTCACGTCCGCGCGGTGTGCGCTTGATGAAGCCTTCCTTGATCAGGTAGGGTTCATACACATCCTCGATCGTTCCTGCATCCTCGCCCATAGCGGTAGCAATGGTGTTCAGACCGACCGGTCCGCCACGGAACTTATCGATGATGGTGGTGAGGAGTTTGTTGTCAATCTCGTCGAGACCGAAGGTATCGATGTTCAGAGCCTCAAGGGCATATTGTGCTATATCGAGGTCAATAGTGCCATCGCCTTTGACCTGTGCAAAGTCACGCACACGGCGTAGCAGGGCGTTGGCTATACGCGGCGTACCGCGGCTACGGCGCGCTATCTCGGCAGCAGCGTGACTGTCGATATGTACGCCGAGCAATCCCGCACTGCGCGCCACGATGGCGGAAAGGATGTCGGCGTCGTAATATTCAAGGTGGCAATTGATGCCAAATCGTGCCCGTAAAGGCGAAGTGAGTAGTCCGCTACGGGTCGTAGCGCCTATGAGTGTGAAATGATTGAGGTCGATCTGAATCGTACGTGCCGACGGACCTTTGTCAATCATAATGTCGATTCGATAATCCTCCATCGCGGAGTATAGATATTCCTCCACGACAGGTGATAGACGGTGAATCTCGTCGATGAACAGCACGTCGTTCGGTTCGAGCGAGGTGAGCAGTCCTGCGAGGTCACCGGGTTTGTCGAGTACAGGACCGGAAGTGACTTTGAAGCCTACGCCCAGTTCGTTGGCGATGATGTTACTCAAGGTCGTTTTGCCCAGACCCGGAGGACCAAACAGCAGCACATGATCAAGGCTTTCGCCGCGCAACTTAGCTGCTTCGACGAAGATGCGCAGGTTACTCACGATCTTCGTCTGCCCGGCAAAGTCGGCAAACCGCAAAGGACGCAGGGCATTGTCCTGTTCCTTTTCGTTCATCTGTTGGCGTATGTCAAAATCACTCATTGCTTTATGTCGTTAAAGAGTGCGACCATTTTAACTATTTAACGTTTGCGTAGCAAACCTAAATGCAGCTTCGAGATCAGAGATCTCGGCGAGGGGTTGGTCGAGGCGTATCTGACCGTGGTCGATAATGATGACGCGGCTACATATAGCCTTGACTTCCTGCAAGATATGCGTGGAAAGAATCACCGTGTGATGCTTGCCCAAATCCCGTATCAGAGCACGTATATCTTCCAGTTGGTTGGGGTCGAGACCCGTGGTAGGCTCGTCGAGTATGAGCACTTCGGGATCGCCCATCATCGCTGCCGCCAGCCCCACGCGCTGCTTGTAGCCCTTGCTCAACTCACGAATGCGCTTATTCGCCTGAGGCGTAAGACCGACGAGGTCGATAAGATGTTCGACCGCTTGCTGATTGCTGACGGCTGACTGCTGATTGCTTTTTCGCATGCGCGCGACAAATAACAGGTACTCGCGCACGTACATGTCTGCGTATAGAGGATTCTGTTCAGGCAGATACCCTATGTGACGATGTACATCATCGGGGGTCAAGAGCACATCTACGCCACAGACCTCTACTCGTCCCTTCTCAGCTTTCCACAGCCCTGTGAGCACCTTCATCATCGTGGATTTGCCGGCGCCGTTCGGACCAAGCAATCCGACAACCTCCCCCTCACCGACGTGCAAACACACGTCGTTGAGGATGGAGGTTTTGCCGATTGACTTATATAAGTGCTCTACGTGAATCATTTAGAGCCAACGTACGTAGCAGAAGTCCATACGGTGAGGCAGCAGATCATTCTTCGGGAACATACGCAAGCCGAACTTCAACGCACCGGCGTAGTTGGCTTTGTAATTGGTCTCGAAGTGCAGAATCGTGCCTACGGCCTTCTTGAGGTCAAACTCTTGAACTTGATAGAGCTTGTCGTTGTTGTGCAGCGACGAACGTGTTACTACGAGTTCAACACCGATGCCCTTGTCGCCAAGACCCTTGGTATCAAGGATAACCTCGAGTTTGTAGTTCTCACCTACCGTCGGTCCGGCAGCAAGCACCTCTTCGATATTGCTGCTTACGACGCTGATCTCGTCCCAGTGGTTAACGATGTTCTCCTTCCAAGCCACGATCTGTTTAGCCAGTTCGTAGTTGTTGGCTGCGAGTGTAGCGTGACGTTTAGCCAGTTTGCAATAGAAGCGGTCGAAGTAGTCGTCCATCATTCGCTTGGTAGTGAAGCGCGGAGTGATCTCCGTTACGCTCTTCTTGATTGCCTGCAACCAAGCCGGTGAGAAGCCCTGTGCATTACGTGCGTAGTACATCGGGATGATCTCGCTCTCGAGCATCTGGTAGATAGTAGCAGCATCGAGCTGGTCTTGGTGAGCCTGGTTCTCGTAGGTACGTTTGTCGGTCAGTGCCCAACCTGCGCCGGGAACATAACCCTCGTACCACCAACCGTCAAGCACGGAGAAGTTCAGCACGCCGTTCATCTGGGCTTTCTCGCCGGATGTACCGGAAGCCTCGAGCGGACGAGTCGGAGTGTTGAGCCAGATATCCACACCGGAGATCAATCGCTTAGCGAGATCCATATCGTAGTTCTCGAGGAAGATGATCTTACCCAGGAACTGCGGCATACGGCTGATCTCGATGATACGTTTGATCAATCCCTGACCTGCACCGTCAGCGGGGTGAGCCTTACCGGTGTACAGGAACTGAACAGGATAGTTCGGGTTGTTCACGAGGCGCTCCAGACGCTCCAGGTCGGTGAACAACAGGTGTGCACGTTTGTAGGTAGCAAAACGACGACCGAAACCGATGATCAGCGTGCTCGGGCTCATCTCGTTCAGTGCGCGAACGATACGTGCAGGATCGCCTTGCGACTTCATCCAGTCCTCTTGGAACTTATGACGGATATAGTCAATCAAACGTTTCTTCAGGTACATACGTGTACCCCAGATCATCTCGTCAGGGATATTCAGGTACTCACGCCACATATCTTTGTTCGACTGATCGAGCCAGAAGCCCTTCGGGAAGTTCTGACGATATACTTTCTTCCACTCCGATGCAGCCCATGTCGGCATGTGAACGCCGTTGGTAACGTAACCTACGTGGAGCTCTTCGGGGTAGTAGCCTTTCCATACGGGCGAGAACATCTTCTTGCTCACCTCGCCGTGCAGCCACGATACACCGTTTGCCTCCTGGCAGGTGTTCAGCGCGAATACGGACATCGAGAACTTCTCGCTGCTGTCCTCGGGGTTAGCACGACCCAGACCGATCAGATCACCCCACTCGATACCGAGTTTGTCGGCGTACGTGTGCATATACTTGTAGAACAGTCCTTCCTCGAAGTAGTCGTGACCTGCGGGCACCGGCGTATGGCAGGTGTACAGACCGCTGGCACGAACAACCTCCAACGCCTGACGGAAGTTCAGACCTTCGTTAACGAGGTCCACCATTCTCTGCAAGCCCATCAAAGCTGCGTGGCCCTCGTTGCAGTGGTAAACGTCTTTCTTGATGCCGAGTTTGTTCAGGGCAATCACACCGCCTATACCGAGCAGAATCTCCTGCTTGATACGGTTCTCCCAGTCACCACCGTAGAGTTGGTGCGTGATCTGACGATCCCACTCGCTGTTCATATCGTTGTCGGTATCGAGCAGATACAACTGAATACGACCTACGTTCACCTTCCACAGGAATGCGTGTACGAAACGATCAGGATACGGTACGTCGATTACCATCGGGCTACCGTCCTCGTTACGAACCTGTATGATAGGCAGGTTGTTGAAGTTCTGTGCCTCGTAGTTGGCAATCTGCTGACCTTCCGGAGAAAGAGTCTGTGTGAAGTAACCGTAGCGATACAGGAAACCGATAGCGGTCATATCCACGTTGCTGTCCGAAGCCTCTTTCAGGTAGTCACCGGCAAGAATACCCAGACCACCGGAGTAGATCTTCAGCACGCTCGACAAGCCGTACTCCATCGAGAAATACGCAACCGACGGACGGTCGCCACGTGGCACTTTCATGTAACTGGTGAAATCCTCATAGATCGAGTCAAGTTGCGCCATGAACACGCGGTCCTTGCTCAGTTCGAGCAGTTTGTCATAACCGAGCATGTTGAGCAACAGTACAGGGTTCGACTGTGCGCGATGCCATGCATCATTGTCAATCTGACGGAACAGGTTCTTCGCATCACTGTTCCAAACCCACCACAGGTTGAATGCAAGTTCACGTAACTTAGTCAAGTTCTCGGGCAGATGAGCCTGAACCGTTACTTCGCGAACCTGCATTTGATTTGCATTACTTACTTTGATTTTCATAACTTTTATGATTTTATTGTTTACTGTTCGATTCGATGTATCACATTTGTTCCTTGTTTATTGCTTCGCAACATAACCGGCTACAAAGATACAAATAATTTTCTAAATTTGCAAATTCACGCCTAAAAAATGTATAATTTTATAATAAAAATGTCATTTTTTTCGAATTTAGGCAGAATTACATACCTTTTAGGTATTTGTCAGCTTCGATAGCAGCTTTGCATCCGGCAGCCGCAGCGACGATTGCCTGACGATAATGCGGGTCGGCGCAGTCACCGGCTGCAAACACACCGGGTATGTTCGTGCAAGGGCTGTCGCCTTTGACCTTGATATAGCCCTCGGCATCAAGGTCAAGGTAGTCGGCAAAGAGTTTGGTATTCGGCTGGTGACCGATAGCCAGGAAGAATCCGTCGATGGCTATATGACGCTGCTCCTCGTCAGGCAAACCTTTCTTGTAGATCAGGTCAGCGCCCTCAACCTTCGTTTCGCCGGTCAGCCGCAGCGTGTTGTGCTCAAACAGCACCTCAATCTTGGGGTTGTCGAACACGCGCTGCTGCATAATCTCCGAGGCACGGAAATACGGTTTGCGAACGATCATATACACCTTCTGGCAGAGATTAGCCAGATAGATCGCTTCCTCGCAGGCTGTATCGCCGCCACCGACCACGGCAACCGTCTTGCCGCGGTAAAAGAACCCGTCGCACGTTGCACACGCGCTCACGCCGCGTCCTCTGTACTCTTTCTCGCTCGGTATACCCAGCCACTTGGCACTTGCGCCGGTAGCGATGATGACAGTGTCTGCCTCGTAGAGCGTGCCGTCGTCCGTCCAAACTTTATGGCTCTTGGCGCTTGGCTCTTGGGCATTGGCAAATTCCACTTTCTCCACGATAGCCGATACGAACTTCGTACCAAAGCGCTCGGCTTGACGACGCATATCGTCCATCATTTGGAACGGTTCAACGCCGTCCGGGTAACCGGGGAAGTTCTCGACCTCGGTGGTTATAGTGAGTTGTCCGCCGAGTTGCGGTCCTTCGATCAGTACGGGTTGCAGGTTAGCACGTGAGGCGTAGATGGCGGCAGTATAACCTGCCGGACCTGAGCCGATGATAAGACATTTCATGTTTAGTATTCAGTTTTCAGGATTCAGTATTCAGTTTTCAGTATTCAGTTACGATTGCGGATATTGTATTTGTTGGTGATCGTACCATTGTTGAGCACAAATACACCCGGGTTGGCACGAACGATCGTTTTGAGCATTATGCCGTCGGCAGTGAGGAACATCGCACGATCTATATCAAGGCTATTTGCCTCAATGAACTCCTCTATCTGTTCGTCGGTGGCGGAAGTGAGGATAAATAACGGTACGTCACGTCGCTCTGTCTCGCGGCAAAGTTGCACAACCTTCGGCAGTTGGCTAAGGTCGGTTTTGCTCAGATCGTACATCACGGCGAGCACAACCTCATCCATCTCCAAGATGTCGTACGTGAGGTCTTCGCCCTCGTAGTCAACAAGAACGAAGTCGTGAATCGGCGGTTCATAGCCCTTGCTGATTAGCTTCGACTGCTGATCGACGAACCGCCACGTGCTGTCGCCACGCGGGTAGTCTTGCAGCGTGAACTCCTGCTCAACGCCGTCTTTCTCATAGATGAGGGTAATGGCGTACTCATCGTGCGGCGCACCCTCAGGAATCTCCATCAACTCCGGTATATTGTTGCCGATCTTGTACGGTCGGAAGTCGATAAGCGGCAGATGGTAATGCGTATAAAGCATCAATCCTCCGGCGAGAGCCAAACCGATGACAACGATGCTGAGTTCCGCCCACCAGACGAAGGTCTGAGGGATGTGGCGTTTGGTGCAGAGCAGCACAACGACCAGTGCGGTGAGCACGACATTCTTCCAAAACGTCTGCCAGTTGCTGATCACCAGTGCATCGCCAAAGCAGCCGCAGTCGCTGATCGGGTTCGTCAGGGCGATATAGAGCGTAAGCGGCGTCATCACCGCATAGAACGCCAGAGCCAGCCACGCCGTCAGCCCGGTGCGGATATTGCAGATCATCATTACGCCCAACGTCCATTCGGTCAGAATAAGCAGCACTGCCGCCACTGTCGCCAACGGCAGCAACGAGGTAAACACCCCACCGAAAGCGGTGAGGTAGTCCTCGATCTTATAGACCGTACCCAGCGGGTCAACAGCCTTGACGAATCCCGAGAACAGGAACGTCAATGCAAGCAGGGTGCGGGCAATAGAGCCGATGATATGAAGGGATTTTCTCATTTTCGCATTTTCTCATTTACTCAATTGGTCATTGAGTTCCGGAGTGGTCTGGATCAGATAGAACACCGCGTAGTTGAACATATCGAAGTAGTTGCCGTCCGCACCCTCGGAGATCAGCGTCTTGTTGTCGTTCGAGGCGATCTGCTTGTTACGGTTGATCTTCGTGAGGATAATATCGGTGAGCGAGGAGGGCAACATATCCCGCCACGCCTCGCCGTAATCATGGTTCTTGCGTAGCATCAGTGCTTTGGCTTCGGCAACGTACTTGTCGTAGAGTTCGGTCGCCTGCTCGGGCGTCATATCAATGCTATCGGCAAAACCGTGACGCAACTGGATGATTCCCATCACCGAGTAGTTGATGATGGCGCGCATCTCGCCGGCTATATCTTCGCCCACAAGGTTCACGCCGGTCATCTCCAGCGTGCGCACCCGTTTGGCTTTGATCAGCAGCTGGTCGTTCACCGTCTGCGGACGCATGATACGCCACGACGGACCGTAGTCTTTCATCTTCTTGATATAGATCGTCCTGCATTGCGCCAGAACCTTGTCGTATGCTTCGGCTGTTGTCATGATGCTTATAGTTTTACACCCAGCAGGTTATACACTTCATTACCCCGGATGATTACCACTTGCCCGTTGCGGACAGCCTTCACTGCTGCCACACGCTCCGCTGCAACCGCCTCAACGGCTGTCTGATCATTTCGGGTTGTATAGTGGCTGTAGGTAGATATACCTCCCCATGTGAATGTGATGGAATTCAGGCTGACTGCACCCAGCGCAGAACGAACACCGACATACGCATATTCCCCGGAGATAGTAAGCTCGGTACTCTCACCATCGGCGAACTTGAGGCTACCAAGTTCGGTCAGCGAGCCGTCAAACAACTCCCCGATCGACGTAAACGGAGTATTCTTGCCATACACCTTGATCGTACGGTTAGCCGTCGTGTTGTCGTTCCAATCCACGGTGATCTTCACAATCTTGCCGCCGGAAGTGGTGGTCAGAATACCCGAACCGCTACCTATCGAACGCAACTGTATGGAGTTGTTGCCGCCGGCACTGTTGCCTGCATATACGGCTGGGGAGTTAACCGTCTTCCCGCTCCAGCCGGTATAGGTCGAAGAGGTTACACCGGTGATACTACGGTTCAGCAGATCGTCAATCGTCACATCCGTACCCTCTTCAACGGTGGCAAACACGGCGTAGAACACATCACCTTCCTCAGCCGGATCACCTGCCTGAACGAACTCCGGAGCAGTCGTCTCGCTCGTGTAGTCAGCTGTACGTGTCCAACCTACAAACACCTGTGTGTTGCTCAACGGCGCAGGCTCGTTTTCCGGCAGCACAACTTTGCCCTTGGAGACGGTCGTTGCAAACACCTCGTCACCTACCATCCATGTGAGTTCAAACGGATCAACGGGCTCCTCGATATAGATGAGCTTGATCAACTTGCCGCTCTTGGTAATATTCGTCAGCGGTTTGCCGCTCACGCCCTCCCACGAGTTCGTTGAATTGTACGGCCAGACGTTCTTGGCGCCGCCGCTGCTACCGATCATCGTGCCCGAAGGAATGATCAGGGTGTAACGCGGGTTGTTGTCTGTATTGTTAGGCGCATTCTGCGTCCAAGCGGATGAACTGAAATTCACCTTCCAAATCAACATGCCCGATGCGGGCAGATAGGTATCCCAACCGCTCTTTTGGCGGTTCTCTATATAGTAGTTCAGACCTTCCTTGGTCGCTTTCTCCAGCTTGCCGGAAGTGTTGATCTGATAGACATTATGCTCAGCTGTTCCGTTGGCGTAGAGCGTCAGCGCTGCCCCTTCCGAACCAAGGTTCACGGGAGTGAGCCAGCCCATAAAGTATTTCTCCCACGCGCTGTAGTTCGGCGGGCAATGACAGCCGCCGTTGTACCCGCCGCCATCCATTATATCCCACTCATTCGGGGTTAACCGGTTATTATAGTTTGTGCCGTACTGCGTATCATAGAAGTCCGGCAAACCAATCACGTGTCCGAACTCATGGCAGAACACACCGTTACCGGTACGGGCTCCGGTCGAGCCGTTCAACTCCTGCGACATAGCGTAGTTGTCCAGATACTTGCCGTCAAGCTTTGTGTCCGATTTCGAATAGACCGAATATGTCCCATAACCTTTATACTGGATAATAGTCTGCACGCTATAGTTATGCGGCCATATGGTACTGGCTCCACCGCCGTCGGCTTCACCTTTGCCGGCATAGATGACATATACGAAATCTACATAACCGTCGTTGTTCCAGTCGTAGTTGGCAAAGTCCAAATCAGAGTACTGTCCGTTGGCAAGGATACACGCCTCAATCACGGCATCCGTAGCGTACTTGTCGCTGCCCTGCGAACCATTCTGTCCGTAGTAACTCTGCTTGTTGCTCAGAGTCACCGGACCATATACGTCAAACACCGGTTGGTATTGTCCGGCTGACTGATCTTTGAAATACTGCGCAGCCGACCCGTAACCGCCATTCACCTGGCAGTCAACGGCATTGATCAGCGAGTCCATAACATCGTGGTCATTCGTCGATTTGAACGACACGTCCGAGAAGTTAACCAGAATAAGCAATCCACGCGGAGCGGGATAAGGTGATGTACCCACGTCGGTTTTGGCGCGACGTTGCTGGGCGGCTGCGGCACGGCGGGCAAGTTGCTCGGTGCGGGTAACGGCTGCAGGGGCAAACACACCCTCAGCCTCCTCATAATACACCGTCCCCTGGGCATCCTCGTACCAGTGCGCATACTCGTCACCGGCGAGAGTAAGGGTCAAAACCGAGCCGTCAGGCTGTTGATAGTCGTGGAACACACGACGTGCCGGTATCGCCATCGATGCCAGACTGATTGTCATCACGACAAACAATAATAGATATTTTTTCATGACCTATATATAATTTTGAATTTTCAAATCTCAAATCTTCAAATCTTCAATGCCCGTCAGGCATTGCTCGCCTGTCAGCATATTTTTGAGCATCACTTTCCGTTCTGCCAATTCATTGCTGCCGATGATCGCCACATACGGGATATGTTTGGCATCGGCATACGCCATCTGGCGCTTCATCTTCGTGGCTTCCGGATAAACCTCTACGCGCATTCCTTTTCTGCGCAGCTCCGTGGCGCTCTGCATGGCAAACCGCAGTTCATCCTCGTCAAAGCAGGCAAACAGCAGCTGCGTCGTCGATTGCAGATCTTCGGGATAGAGGTTCAGTTCCGTCAGCACATCGTAGATGCGGTCGGCACCGAACGATATACCTACGCCCGACACATCCGGCAAACCGAAGATACCCGTCAGGTTGTCGTAACGTCCGCCACCGGTGATCGAGCCCATCTGCACATCCAGCGCCTTCACCTCGAAGATCGCACCCGTATAATAGTTCAACCCGCGAGCCAGACACAAATCCAAATCAATTGGCAAATTACAATTGACAAATGACAAATGATTGAAGATCCTCTCCAACTCCTCAACACCTTTCAGTCCGACCTCACTGCCGGCGAGGATCGTGCGCAGTTGTGCAAGTTTCTCTCTGTTATCGCCACTGAGGTTGAGGATGGGTTGCAGTGCTGTCACAGCCTGCTCGCTCAGTCCACGCTCGCGCAACTCTTCGTTGACCTTATCCACGCCGATCTTGTCCAATTTGTCGATCGCCACGGTGATATCAATCATCTTGTCCGGCGCACCGATCACTTCGGCGATGCCGGCAAGCACCTTCCTGTTATTGATGTGCAGACTCACGCGGATTCCCAGACGGCGATACACCTCTTCCACGATCTGAATCAGCTCAACCTCCGCCAGCAGACTGTTCGTGCCTACCACATCCACATCGCACTGATAGAACTCTCTGTATCTGCCCTTCTGCGGACGGTCGGCACGCCATACAGGCTGGATCTGGAAACGTTTGAAGGGAAACTGTATCGTGTCCCTGTGTTGCACCACGTAGCGCGCAAACGGTACGGTCAGGTCGTATCTTAGACCTTTCTCCGGAGCCTCAGCAGCCTTCTCACCGGAGTTCTGGATGCGGAACAGCAGTTTGTCACCCTCCTCGCCGTACTTGCCCATCAGTGTGGACATCAGCTCCATTGCCGGCGTTTCGATCTGTGCAAATCCATACAACGCGAACACCTCGCGGATGGTCGAGAAGATATAATTCCTGCGTGCCATCTCCAATTGCGAGAAGTCACGCGTTCCTTTGGGTATAGCGGGTTTTTGTGCCATTATTTTTAGTATTCAGTTTTCAGTATTCAGGATTCAGTTTTCAGCCGAATAGTTTCTTATAGATTTTATCTGTTGCTCCTAACTCGGATTCGACGTAATCAGAAGCTTTTTTGCCTATTTCCTCATGTCGGACGAGGGCTTCGTCCATCGCGGCTTTGAACTCGGCATAATTGCGTACCGGGAATCCTCCGCCTGCATCGATCAGCGCACACGCTTCGCGGAAGTTCTTGTAGTTCGGTCCGAACAGTACCGGCAACCCGAACACCGCCGCCTCGATCGTGTTGTGGATCCCCACACCGAATCCTCCGCCTATGTACGCCACTGTGCCGTAGCGGTAGATCGACGACAGCAGTCCTATCGTATCCACCACCAGCACGCGCACGGCATCGAGGTTATTGATCGTCGCTTCCGTCAGGCGCACATACCGTCCCTCAAACTGCTGGAAGATCTGATGCAGGTGCGCCTCGTGGATCTCGTGCGGCGCAAGCACCAACTTCACGTCGGGGTGCTCATGGATGTACCGCGCCAGTAGCTTCTCATCCGGCTGCCAGGTGCTGCCCGCGATGATAATCTTATCACTGCTTTCCACAAACCGCGCTACTTGCGGTATATCCTTCGGAGTCTGCGCTATAGCATGCACACGGTCAAAACGCGTGTCACCGGCTACCTCTACTCGGTCTATACCATGCTCGTGCAATAATCGTGCCGAAGCCTCGTCTTGCACGTACAATGCCGTGAACAGTCGCAGCAGATTCAGGTACGGCTTACCCCACCAGCGGAAGAACGCCTGTTTCTCGCGGAAGATCGACGATATGCTGTACGTCTTCACGCCGCGCCGGTTGAGTTCCCGCAGGTACGCCGGCCAGAACTCGTACTTGACGAATATCGCCACGTCAGGCTTGACTACATCAAGGAACATCCGCGCGTTCCTGCGCGTGGCAAACGGCAGGTAGGTCACCGCATCCGCCTTGTCGTAGTCCTTCCTGAGCTCGTACCCCGACGGCGAAAAGAACGTCAGAACAATTTCTAATTTTTCATTTTTAATTTTTAATTGTTCTATAATCGGTCTTGCCTGCTCAAACTCCCCGACCGACGCCACGTGAATCCATATCCGTTGTTGCTTGCTGGATTTATGCGGTAACTTCAGCCGCAAGGCATCCGTCGCCTGCCGCTGACCGTGAAACAGCATCCGGGCTTTCCTGTGCCCGAACAACCCCGCCAGCCATATCAAAAATATATATAGGTGCATTATTCAATTATAAACTTTCAACTCTTAACTTTCGAACTTCTCTCAACTCTAAACTCTCAACACTCAACTAAAAATATCATCTTTCAACTTTTATCAAAAAAAGCCTACAAATATACAACTTTTTTTTGGAATTTCCAAATATTTGTTGTAAATTTGTGCAATTTTTTGAAAAAATATGAAATTTGAAACCATAAATTTGAAATAATCGTGCCCGTAAGGGCTAAGAAATCATAAATGATAAATATTCTTTCTATCGAATCCAGTTGTGACGACACCTCCGCGGCAGTCATCCGCGACGGACTGCTCCTGAGCAACGTCACCGCCTCGCAGTCCGTGCATGAGGAGTTCGGCGGCGTCGTACCCGAACTTGCCAGCCGCGCGCATCAGCAGAACATCGTTCCCGTGGTCGATGCCGCGCTCCGTCGTGCCGGAGTGGACAAACGCGAACTCTCCGCTATCGCCTTCACCCGCGGACCCGGACTGCTCGGCAGTCTGCTCGTCGGTACGTCGTTTGCCAAGGGTTTGGCATTGAGCCTGAATATTCCCCTCATCGAGGTCAACCACCTGCAAGGACACGTCATGGCGCACTTCGTTCATCCCGCTGACTCGATGATCGCCGCCAACCCCAAACTCCAAGGCATAGAATTCAAGCATCCCGCCTTCCCCTTCCTCTGCCTGCTCGTCTCCGGCGGCAATAGCCAGATCGTCTTAGTGGAAAGCGGTCAGCAATCAGCAATCAGCAATCAGCACGTGCCAACGATGAAGATTATAGGTCAAACCATCGACGACGCTGCCGGCGAGGCGTTCGACAAGTGCGCCAAGGTGCTCGGACTACCCTACCCGGGCGGACCGTGGGTCGATAAGCTCGCACAACTCGGCGATGCTACCCGCTACCCCCTCGCCAAACCGAACATCCCGGGCTATGACTACTCGTTCTCGGGACTGAAAACATCGTTCCTCTACTCCCTGCGCGATCAGATGCGAGCCGAAGGTGTGGAAACCATCGACGAACTCGCAGCCAAAGTGCCGAACCTGCGCGAGGACTACTGTGCCGCCTTGCAGACCACGGTCATCGATATACTCATGCGCAAACTCAAGCGTGCCGCCAGCGACCTCGGTATACGTCAGGTCGCCTTAGCCGGAGGCGTAAGCGCCAACTCCGGGCTGCGTGCCGCCATGCTCGATTATGCACGCCGCTACCATTGGCAGGCATTCATCCCGCCGTTCTCCTTCACTACCGACAACGCCGCCATGATCGCCCAAGCAGCCTACTACAAGTTCCTCGACGACGACTTCTGCCCCATCGATGCCGTCCCCTACGCCAAAACAACGATTTAAGTTTGTATAATGATTCCGTCCGTTCAATGTGAAGTTTAGAACGCGACCATCACGGGATCATGTTCCGAGAACATTACTTTCAGAACAATCTGACACAACACGAGCGACTCATTATTTGAGCCGCTCGCTGTTAATTGACCGTTATATGGGTTTAGCAACCTGCTTATATATAGTTTTCACCAACCCTACTCCTTTATGATCCGTTTATCTTCTCCTTTGGCGTCGGCTCGGAAACTTCCTGTCATATCGCACGCAGTCCAGCCCGTACATCAGCAAGCCGCCTGCAACCACCGTCAGCACCAGTCCTCACGGCTGCTTTTTTTGTGCCAAAACAGAAAAAAATCACCCTGCTCGCGAAAAATGTACCTTTATTTGTTGCAAATTTAAAATATTTTTTGTACCTTTGCAGTCGCAAATAGAATATATCGAAATACCATGTTTTTTCAAAGCAGTGTCATCAAGAAGTACCTCGCAGCACTCAACAACGAGCAAGTAACTAAGGCGTGGGAAGTGTACAAAGCGTATTTCCTCAACCCCGAAATCCAGGACAACATCCGTTCATCGAAAGAGGAGCAGTTTCAAGAAGGTTTCCTGCGTGAACTCTTCGTCAAAGTCTTTGGCTACACACTCAACCCCTCGCCGAACTTCAACCTCATCACCGAGCAGAAGAACGAAACCGACGCCAAGAAAGCCGATGGCGCTATCCTGCGTAATGACAAAGTGATCGGTGTCATCGAACTCAAAGACCACAAGACTACCGACCTCAGTCACGTTGAGCGCCAAGCATTCGGTTACAAGAGCCAGCACAAAGACACGCGCTATGTCGTTATCTCCAATTTCGAGAAACTGCGTTTCTATATCGACAACGCGGTCGAGCATATCGAGTGGAATCTGTTCACACTCACCGAAGATGATTTCCGCCTGCTCTATTTCTGCCTCGCGTGGTCGAATATAGGTGCCGACCTGCCGCTCAAAGCCAAGCAGGAGAGCGTCAGCAACGAAGACCAAATCACCCAACAACTCTATCGCGATTATTCCGCTTTCAAGCGTGAGATCTTCGCCGACATACTTGCCAACAACACCGACGAGAATACACTCAAAGAGCATATCCTGCTTCTCTTCCGTAAGACCCAGAAACTGCTCGACCGGCTACTGTTTATCTTCTTCGCAGAGGACTGCGGACTACTACCACCCAACTCAATGGTTGAGATACTCAAACAATGGGAACAACTCAAGGAGATGGATGAGTACAAACCGCTCTACAGCCGCATCAAGAAGTATTTCGGCTATCTGGATACCGGTTACCAAGGCAAGAAATACGAGATCTTCGCTTACAACGGCGGGCTGTTCAAACCCGACGAGGTGCTCGATCAGATAACGATCAGCGATGATATCCTCGCCCGCTTCACCCGCAAACTTGCCGACTACGACTACTCGACCGAGGTCGATGTCAACATCCTCGGACATATCTTCGAGAACTCCCTCAACGAGATTGAGGAGGTCACCGCCCAAATCAACGCCGGTGAGGTGCCTACCGTTAGCAAACGCAAACGCGACGGTGTGTTCTATACCCCGCAGTATATCACCAAGTACATCGTCGAGAACACTGTCGGTCGGCTCTGCGCCGAAAAGAAAGCCGAGATGGGCATCGATGAAGCCGAATATTTCGCTGACAAAAACCGCCAGATGACAACCAAGAAACGCCTGTTGGAGCGTTTGGAAGCCTACCGCCAGTGGCTGCTTGATATCACGATCTGCGACCCCGCTTGCGGTTCGGGTGCGTTCCTCAATGCCGCGCTCCAGTTCCTCATGGCTGAACACAAGTTGCTCGATGAGATGTATGCCAAGGTTACCGGCGGAAGCATCGTCTTCCAAGAGACGGAGAACAGCATCCTCGAGAACAACCTCTACGGCGTGGATATCAACGAGGAGAGCGTCGAGATTGCCCGTCTCGCTCTGTGGCTTCGTACCGCTAAACCCCACCGCAAACTCAACTCCCTGAACAACAACATCAAGTGTGGCAACTCCCTCATCTCCGATCCCGACATCGCAGGCGACAAAGCCTTCAACTGGCAACAAGAGTTCCCCCAAGTCTTCGCCAAAGGCGGCTTCGACATCGTCATCGGCAATCCGCCGTATGTACAGTTGCAATCAATGGGAGAGATGAGCGATGTCTATGCACAATGCGGGTATGAGGTATATAATAAGAGTGCCGACTTGTATTGCCTATTTACCGAGCGTGGATATAGTCTTTTGAAAGAAGGCGGATATCAGTCCTTTATTATGCCGAATAAGTGGATGTTAGTGGCTTATGGCAAAGAACTCCGCCGCTTTATGGCTAATACAAACTTACAACAGATAGTTAACTTTGGAGATGTGCAGTTTTTTGAAGGAGCGACCACATATCCTTGTATCTTTATAACTAAGAAAGGTGGTAAACATAATGATGTAGAGGCTCTATCGCTAAGTCAAAAAAATTATCACGGCGACTTCATTAACGAAGTTAAAGCAGGTCTTGAATTATTCCCTCACGATGAGTTTGGCGATGCTGAGTGGAGTATCCAACCACGTGCCCATCTTAACATCCTTAAAAAGATGAAGCAGGGCACACCGCTTAAAGAATTGCCGATAGAAATCAATTATGGTCTCAAAACTGGCTATAATGATGCATTCTTTATTGATGAAGAAATACGCGGACGTTTAATTAATGACGACCCTAAGAGTGCCGAATTAATCAAACCTCTGATGCGTGGACGTGATATTACAGCGTGGTATTCTTCTAATGAAGGGCTATATATCATTAATCCACACAATGGGATACCAAGTCGAAATATTCCACCCGTGAATATTGAAGGTTATCAGGCAATTAAGAGATATTTAGATCAATACATTGATAAACTCTCCAAGCGTTATGATAAAGGAATTACTCCGTATAATTTAAGAAATTGTGACTATATTGAGGAATTTGCCAAGCCCAAAATAATTTATCCTAATATGACCTCTGTATTCCCATTCACATACGACGAAAAGGGATATTTGGGCAATGACAAAACTTTTATCCTAACAGCAAAAGATGATTCAATTAGTCTGAAATTCCTAACGGCTATATTTAACTCCAAATTGTGTAAGTTATGGATTTGGTATAACTGTCCTGAATTGCAAGGTGGCACGCGTGAAATACGCAAGGTCTATTTTGAGAATTTCTGTATCCCAAACTGCCCCGACCAACAACCCTTCATCACCCTCGCCGACCTCATGCTGTCCCTCAATCGTGATCTCCAAGCCAAGCGCGCGAGGTTCTTGCGCAGGTTGCAGGACAACCTGCCAGACATCAAGATCACCGGCACTCTGGAATCCTTCGATACCCTCGATTTCGCAGGCTTTGTTGCCGAACTCAAAAAACAGAAAATCAAACTTTCCCTCGTTCAGCAAGACGAGTGGGAGGATTATTTCCGCGACTACAAAGCCGCCTGCAATGACCTCACAGCTCAAATAGCCGCCACCGACCGCGAGATAGATGAGCGGGTATATCAACTCTACGGGCTGACGGAGGATGAGATTAAGGTTATCGAAGGCTAACCCCGAATATGGAGATTACGAAACCGGCATACTACAACGAGACGAAACACTCGATGCATCGGCGATGCGACGGGTGGGATTACAAGGGGCGAGGCATATATATGCTCACGCTGGCTGTTGAGGGCAGAATGCCCCTCTTAGGCAAACTCATGGGCAAGGAAGCAGAGGCGGCATATATAGAGATGTCAGACTTGGGCAAAGTTATCGCCCAAGAAGTAGAGAATATACCAAGCCACTATCCGCAGATACGCGTGCTATGCAAGCAGGTGATGCCCGATCACCTGCATTTTGTACTATTTGTACAAGACCCGCTTCCGGTGCATCTGACAAGTGTAATCACCGGATTTAAGACCGGATGCAGCCGCGCGTTTTGGCAACTATACCCCGCTCATGAAATCGCGGGCACAGAACACCCAATGGGCACAGAACTCTCCGTAATCACAGCCGCCCCCGGAAAAGAGGTGTCATGTGCTGCCGATTTCCATGAGGCAGTTAATTGCCGTAACCCCAAGAGACCGGGGCTATGGGAAGCCGGATACAACGACCGTATACTATTTCACGATGGTCAGTTGGATGCCATGATCCACTACGTCCACGACAACCCTCGCCGCCTGTGGCTCAAGCGCGCTAACCCCGACCTGTTCCGCATTCGTCGCCAGACCATGGTTGCCGGCGTCGAGTGTACCACGCTCGGCAATATGTTCCTCGCCGAGCGCCCACAGCGCACCCTGCTGCAATGCTCACGTAGCCTATCCCAAGCCGAGATCGACGCCAAGCGCGAAGCCTGCCTCGCTGAGGCTGACAACGGCACCGTGTTCATTAGTGCCGCCATCTCCGAGGGCGAGAAACAGATCAGCCGCGCTCTGCGCCGCGCAGGTTACCCGATGATCATCCTGCTGCAAGACGGGTTCCCCAAGCCCGGCGACCCGCATGAGCGCTACTACAAACCCGGTGGCGAATACTTCGAAGCCTGCGCCAACGAACAACTACTGCTCATCGAGCCTTCACAAGCACTGCTTGACGCACCCGAGGTTGAAGCTGCCGTCTATCGCAAGGCGCACGATATACCGCATAGCTCCCAACGCTACCGTTTCCTCGCACTTAACGTCATCGGCTGGATGATGCAAACCTAAAAGCACATACATCACTAACCTGATCCGCTTCCGAAAGGAGGCGGATTTTTTTTGCCCGAATATTTTTATCC
>JAEEGH010000598.1_pt1 | contig 126026 bp, 79 predicted proteins | sample 9134181 | NCBI WGS metagenome assembly JAEEGH01 (sample SAMN16246544, study PRJNA631951) | gut metagenome | biome: gut microbiome; feature: rumen; material: DP-attached | host: Bos | place: Iran: Karaj | collected 2018-10
CCCACTTCCATCAGCCCCTGCACTGGCTGAAATTATCGACCTTTGCCGTGCCATCATTTTCCCCGGCTTCTACGGCAAGTCCCTCCTCAGTCGTGAAACACTCCCCTATCACATCGGCGTCAGCCTGGACCGCCTTAGCCACCTGCTCACGCAACAGGTTTTGGCAGGCCTCTGTTTCCAAAGAACCGAGCCGGTGGAGACGTGCAAACTCACCGAAAAGGCACAGACGATTACCGGCGAGTTCATCGCTTGGCTGCCAGAACTGCGCCAGATACTGGCCACCGATGTCGAAGCAGCCTACAACGGCGACCCGGCTGCCGATTCGTATGGTGAGATTATCAGTTGCTATCCTGTCATCAAGGCACTTACCTGCTACCGGATTGCCCATGAGTTATTGCTCTTGGACGTGCCCTTGATACCTCGCATCATTACCGAAATGGCCCATAGCGAAACAGGCATCGACATCCATCCGGGTGCTCAGATAGGCCATCACTTCACCATCGACCACGGAACAGGCGTGGTCATCGGAGCCACGTGCATCATCGGGAATTACGTCAAGCTGTACCAGGGCGTCACACTCGGCGCAAGGAGCTTCACGCTCGACGACAACGGGCATCCCGTCAAAGGCATTCCTCGTCACCCAATCCTCGAGGATAATGTCATCGTCTACAGTAATGCGACGGTGCTCGGCCGCATCACCCTGGCCAAAGGCACCGTGATAGGCGGCAACGTCTGGGTAACGGAAAGCACTCAGCCAGGCGAGCAACTCGTACAGGCCAAAAAGCGAAAAAGCCAGCTGGTGCGTCCCGAAGACTGGGGGTGCCTGTAGGAGAATTGAAAGTTGATAATTGAAAATTGAAAGTTATATAACGCCGAACAATGGAAAACCCCAAGTGGAAGACTCCCGCAAGCAATGCCGGAGAAGAGTTCGAGATGATAGCCAAGACCTTCCAAGGCCTTGAAACAGTGCTGGCTACGGAGCTGATAGACCTCGGCGCCAACAACATCCAGATAGGACGCCGCATGGTCAGCTTCACCGGCAACAAGGAGATGCTCTATCGCGCAAACTTCCAACTGCGCACAGCCATCAAGGTGCTGAAACCCATCAAGCACTTCCGAGCCACCTCTGCCGACGAGGTGTATGAGGCAGTGCAGCAGATAGACTGGACCGAGTTCCTGACCAACGAGACGACCTTCGCCGTGGACAGCGTAGTCTTCAGCCAAGAGTTCCGCCACTCCAAGTTTGTGGCCTATAAGGTCAAGGACGCCATTGTGGACCAGATGCGGGAGCGGACAGGAAACAGGCCGAACATCCGCGTCACCAACCCCGACCTGCAGCTCCACATCCACATCGCAGAGTACGACTGCACGCTCTCGCTCGACAGCAGCGGAGAGAGCCTGCATCGTCGCGGCTACAGGCAAGAGACGGTGGAGGCGCCGCTGAACGAAGTGCTGGCGGCCGGCATCATCATGCTGACAGGCTGGAAGGGCGACTGCGACCTCATCGACCCGATGTGCGGCAGCGGCACCATACCCATCGAGGCGGCTCTTATAGCCAGGGGCATCGCTCCCGGCGTCTATCGCAAGGAATATGCCTTCGAGAAATGGCCCGACTTCGACAAGGAACTCTTCGACAACATATACGAGGATGATTCACGAGAGCACGACTTCGAGCACCACATCTATGGCTACGATATCAACCACAACGCGGTCAGCATAGCCACGACAAACGTCAAGGCAGCCGGTCTGAGCAAGGAAATCAGCATCCAGCAGCAGGACTTCGCCAACTTCAAGCAGCCCGCAGAGAAGAGCATCATCATCACCAATCCCCCCTACGGCGAGCGCATCTCGGCGCCCGACCTGCTCGGCCTCTACAAGATGATAGGCAGCAAGTTCAAACACGAGTTCACGGGAGGCGACGCGTGGGTGCTCAGCTATCGCGAGGAATGCTTCGACCAGATAGGACTCAAGCCGTCGCTCCGCACACCGCTCTACAACGGAAGCCTCGAGTGCGAACTCCGCAAGTACCAGATGTTCAGCGGGAAGTTCAACGACATGCGTGCCGGAGGCGGCGACATCAAGACCGCTCAGGAGCGCCGCATGATGGCCGACCGCAAGAGATTCAAGCAGCACCGCGACTTCAAGGACAAGCTCGAGGACGACCCCCGCGAGCGCTTCACCCGAAAGAAGGACAGGGAAGACTATCGCAAAGAGAACAAGAGGGGCGACTTCCGCAAGCCCTTCGACAAGAATAAACCAGGAAAGAAATATGGCAAGAAACGCTACGATGATGAAGACTAAACACCTCATACTGTCGCTCCTCATGCTCACCACAACAGGTTCACTCTTCGCCCAAAAGCTCTTCACACTCGAAGAACTCAACTTCGGCGGCAAGAATGCCTCGCAGTTCACGCCCGAACGATGGAAGCTGCGCTGGGACGGCGACCGTCTCCTCGATGCCGACGAGAAACCGGCTATCGTCATAGACCGCGTCACAGGCAAGACTATCGAAGGCGACACAGTGGACCTCGACGCACAGAAGCGCTCGCCGCACGATGGCGAACTGGAGTACTGCAAGGCTTCCGGCGCCGTCGCCTTCCTCCGCAACAGCAATCTCTGGGTCGCATCGGCAGAAGGAAAGGAATATCAGCTGTCGAGCGACGGCTCACGCGAAATAGTGTACGGACAAAGGGTGCATCGCGACGAGTTCGGCATCTACAAGGGCACCTTCTGGAGCCCCGACGGGCAGCAGCTCGCCTTCTACCGCATGGACCAAAGCATGGTGGCCGATTATCCGCAGGTCAACACGTTCGAGCGCGAGGCGACACTCGCTCCGGACAAATACCCGATGGCCGGCATGACCTCGCACAAAGTGACGGTCGGCATCTTCTCGCTCGCGACAGAAAAGACCATCTACCTCGACCTCGGCGACCCCACCGACCGATACTTCACGAACCTGGCTTGGGCGCCGGACGGCAAGACACTCTATCTCTACGAACTCAACCGCGACCAGGACCAGACTTACCTCGACGCCTACGATGCCGCAACAGGCCGCAAAGTCCGCACCCTCCGCGAGGAGTTCTCGGACAAGTACGTCGAACCGCTCCACCCCATCACCTTCCTGCCCTGGGACGACAGCAAGTTCATCTATTGGAGCTGGAAGGACGGCTATAAGCACCTGTACCTCATGGACACAGAAGGCAAGGAGCTCGGGCAACTGACCAGCGGCAAGTGGGTAGTCAAGGAGCTCGTCGGCTTCTGTCCCGCCACAAAGAGCGCCATCATCATCACAAAGGAAGCAGGCGACTTGCAACGCAACATCTACCGCCTCGACCTGAAGACAAAGAAGCGCACGCTGCTCGACAACGGCCGCGGCTGCCACTCCGCACAGCTCTCCGCCGACGGGCAATACCTCATCGACACTTGGCAGGAACCGACCGTGCCGCGTGCCTGCGCCGTGACCGACACAAGGACCGGCAAACAGAGCCTGCTTCGGACAGCAAAGGACCCATGGGAAGGCTGGTATCAGCCCATATTCGAACAGGGCACCATCCTCGCTGCAGATGGCGAGACGACACTCTACTGGCGCATGGTCAAGCCGATGGACTTCGACGCGTCGAAGAAGTACCCGACTGTCGTCTATGTCTATGGCGGCCCGCACGCCCACAACGTCGAGGCCTCGTGGCATTGGGGCTCGCGTTCCTGGGAAACCTATATGGCTCAGAAAGGCTACATCCTCTTCATCCTCGACAACAGGGGAAGCGAGGACAGGGGCAGGGACTTCGAGCAGGTCACCTTCCGCCATCTCGGTCAGGAAGAGATGAAAGACCAGATGCAGGGCGTGGCGTTCCTGAAGTCGCTGCCCTACGTGGACAGCAACAAGCTGGGAGTCCACGGCTGGAGCTATGGCGGCTTCATGACCACATCGCTCATGACCACCTATCCCGACGCCTTTAAGGTGGGCGTGGCAGGCGGTCCGGTCATCGACTGGAAGTGGTACGAGGTGATGTACGGCGAGCGGTACATGGACACGCCGCAGCAAAACCCCGAGGGCTACGAGCAGACAAGCTGCATCAATAAGGCCAAGAACCTGAAGGGCAAGCTGCAGATCATCATCGGCATGAACGACCCGACGTGTGTTCCCCAGCACTCCCTGCAGTTCCTCAACGCTTGCGCAGAGGCCGGCACACAGCCCGACTTCTTCGTCTATCCAGGCGAGGGCCACAACATGGCAGGCCATAAGAGCGTCCATCTGCACGAAAGGATTACACAATACTTTGAGGATTATCTGAAGCCCCTCTCCAACCCCTAACCCCTCCTCCCCCAAAGGGGAGGCGGGGAACCTACTCGCCGCCGAGAGATACTATAATAAAACTATGGACGACTTCCATCGAGCTAATCCAGACTGGTACCCAATCCTCAAGGAACATGCTCGCAGGATGAGAAACAGCCCTACAGAGGCAGAGGCATTCTTATGGAAGCAACTCAAAGCACAGGGTCTGGGCGTTGCATTCAAGCGACAATGTGTCATATTGGACTTCATCGCAGACTTCTATTGTCCGTCGGCTAACCTTATCATCGAGGTTGATGGAGGATATCATCGGCAAGAGGAACAACACAAACTTGACAAAGAGCGAGAGGATAGGCTGAAGGCTAAAGGTTACAACACACTACGATATACCAACGAACAAGTACTATTTGAAATAGATAACGTAATAAAAGAAATCACTATTATGATACACGGAACGGGAACTCCCTCCCCTTTGGGGGAGGGCCGGGGAGAGGGGCGAATCCTTCTTTTAGGCAGTGGCGGGCGCGAACATGCGCTGGCCTGGAAAATAAGCCAAAGTCCGAAATGTGAGAAGCTATACATCGCCCCTGGCAATGCCGGCACGGCGAGTGTGGGCGAGAACGTCAACATAAAGGTCAACGACTTCGAGGGCATCAAGATGCTTGTGTTGAGGAACAGGATACAAATGGTCGTGGTAGGTCCGGAAGACCCCTTGGTGAACGGCATTTACGACTTCTTCAAGAGCGATGCCGAGCTGAGGGAAATCCCCGTCATCGGCCCAAGCAAGGCGGGTGCGATGCTGGAGGGCAGCAAGGACTTCGCGAAGGGCTTCATGCAGCGGCACGGCATCCCTACAGCCGCCTACCGCACCTTCACCGCAGCCACTGTGGAGGAAGGTTTCTCCTTCCTCGAATCCCTGCAGCCGCCCTATGTCCTGAAGGCCGACGGCCTGTGCGCCGGCAAGGGTGTCCTCATCCTGCCCACGCTCGAGGAGGCAAAGAAGGAGCTCAAGGAGATGCTGGGCGGCATGTTTGGCGGCGCCAGCAGTCGTGTGGTCATCGAGGAGTTCCTGGACGGCATCGAGTGCAGCGTCTTCGTCCTGACCGACGGAAAGAGCTACAAGATACTGCCCGAGGCGAAGGACTACAAGCGCATCGGCGAGGGCGACACCGGCCTGAACACCGGCGGAATGGGTAGCGTGAGTCCTGTCCCCTTTGCCGACAAGGAATGGATGCAGAAGGTGGAGGACCGCATCATACGCCCAACGGTGGAAGGCCTCAAGGAAGAGGGGCTCGACTACAAAGGCTTCATCTTCTTCGGCCTCATCAACGCAAAGACAATGGTCGACGGGCAATTGTCGATGGAGCCGAAGGTCATCGAGTACAACGTACGCATGGGCGACCCCGAGACAGAGACCGTCATGCTTCGCCTCAAGAGCGACCTGGTGGACCTGCTCGAAGGCGTTGCCACCGGCACACTCTCAGAGCGGAAGGTTGAGTTCGACGAACGAGCAGCCGTCTGCATCATGCTGGTCAGCGGCGGCTACCCGGGCTCGTACGAGAAAGGCTTCGAAATCACTGGCGTTGACGACGTCTGGGGGAGCATCGTCTTCCATGCCGGAACAGCCATAAAGGACGGTCAGCTCGTCACCAACGGCGGGCGTGTGATAGCCGTCAGCAGTTATGGAAAAGACAAGGAGGAGGCCTTGCAGAAGAGCTTTGCCAACGCCAAGCTGATAGCGTTCGAGGGCAAGAATTTCCGCCGAGACATAGGAGCCGACCTGTAGGCCCTCCAGACCCCCCTAAGGGGCACTTGAAAACGCCGCGTGCGGGGATTGCCAACGCCGCACGCGGAAATGGTCATCGCCGCACGCGGAAATTGCAATCGCCGCAGGCGGCGTTTGACGACACCACACGCGCCTTGATAATCAACGACTTAGAAAACCGAAATGGCCTTAGGTAACAGATTCCATAACAAAATAGCGGGAAGCGTCTTCACACTTCCCGTCTGTGCTGTGTTGGCTGTCGCCTTGTGGTGGTTGCCGCAGCGGGCCTTTACCATTCCCCAGGCTCTGGGACTGGCGCTCTGTCTGCTGACCACCTACATCGTCATGGAGACGAACGGCCGCCTGCACATCATCCGCATCCGCTCGCGCATGATGTCGTGCGTCTGGCTCATCCTGGCTGCAAGTCTCTCCTTCATGCATCCCCTGGCGGAGCCTATCGTGGCAGCCGCATTCCTCAGCGTGAGCTACCTTCTGCTCTTTCGATGCTATCAGAAGCACCGCCCTCAGAAGTACGTCTTCCACGCCTTCCTCATGCTCAGCCTCGGCAGCTTCGTCGCCCCCGTCATGCTGGCGATGGCCATTCCCTTCTTCCTCTACCTCGCCATCTTCCTGCGCACCCTGCCGGCTAAGGCGTTCTGGGCAGGCGTGCTCGGCCTCATAGTACCCTTTTGGTGCTATGCCGCCGGATGTTTCATAACAGGGAACATACAGGTTTTCGTGGCTCGGCTGACCGAAATGGCTCAGTACGAAATGCCATCCGTGGAGGGCGTCATGTCGTTGCCGCTCGCCGAACAAGTGTCCGCAGGCATCGTCGCCTTGCTCAGCCTCGTCAGCATCGTGCATTATCTCCGCACCAACTACGACGACATGATACGCGTGCGCATGATACTATATATATATGTATCGCAAACGCTCCTGCTGACGGCGTTCCTTTTGCTTCAGCCCGCGACCTACGAGACCACGATGGCATTGCTCGTTGCCAGTGCCAGCCCGCTCATCGCACACTACTTCGCACTCAGCAAAAGCATATTCTGCGCCATCTTCTTCCTGCTCTCGCTGTTGCTCGTAGCAGGCATGGCGACGCTGAACCTCGTCCCTGAAACCCAGGAACTCCTCAGCCTCTTAGTCTTTTAAGCCTTAGGGAATTACACTCTCCGCTGCTTCAACCTTACAGCTCTTCACGCCCTCCTACCAGATGTCCTCTGCCTCCTCGGGATTGTCATAGACCTCCTTGGACACATACTCGAAGTAGTCCATGTAGAACTCCCTCGCCTCCTTGTCGAGCACCGACTGGAATCTGATGTAATAATTCTGGAAGGGATACAGATAAGCGTTGACCATGATGCGTCGCGTCATGTAGTGGAACGTGCGGATCGACGTGCTGCTGCCCAGCTGATTCGACCAGGAATTGGGAGCTTTCATGAAGCCCTTCGTTCGCATCGACTTCTCGACACGGTCGTTATACTCGTCGTCCTTGGTATCGGCCTCCCATCCGACATTCGACGGCGTAGTCACATCTCCGTCTCTCCGCTCCAGGCCGCCCAAACGGAGGTCCATAGGGATACCGGCCGCCGGCATATGCTCCACATCAGATCCGAAATAGACTTGTGCCATCGAACGTACGCGGGAACCCGTCGCCACACCAAAGCGCACCTCATACTGCCCTGCTCGCGGCACAGGCGGCAACTTCAGGGTGAAGTCGTAGCGGCCGATGATGTTGAACTCATCACCCTGCAGGTTATGATAGTTCGACATGTATCCCTGAAGATAGTAGAAGAGGGTGCCTTCGCGAATCTGCACGCTTTCAAGGTACGGGTAGTTGGTTGGTATGGCCCGCACGTTGACGGCGCCAAAATTATAGTAGGCGCGTTGTGCCCTCACGTCGTTGTTCATCAGTTCCGGCATGAGGGAAGCCGACTCGACGCGTATGCGTTGAGTGCCCATCTGGTTGCAGACATTCTCTGTGCACACGAGGAGGTTGTCGATGGGATAGATGATACCGTTGGCGATGTTGGTGTCGTCGGTACCTGCCTCTGCATAGGTCAGCACACGCACGCCTTGGTTCTCGTCGGGCCATGCGCTCTTGCCTTTAAGCGTCGGGAACTGTCCGCTCTCATGATAGTCGTTGATGTTCTCTTTGGTGGGGCCGAACTGTCCGCGTCCGTTACGCAGTTTTGGGAATCGGTTCAGGTAGATGCCGTCACTCTCGCGGCTCTCGTAGGTCTTCAGCAAGCGAGGCAAGCCCATCGTCTGGTAGTAGTCCATGATGGGGATGGTGGGGCCCTTATTATTGTTGTAGTTGAAGCCCAGCTCATTATAGTGGATAACCAGCTTGTCCCTGCCTATGCGCTGAGGCAGCAGGTGATAGGTGACAAACTGGTTCAGCACGTTCCTCTCGCTGGTGTAGTCCTCGTCGTAGGTCGTTCCGGGTATATGGTCGAAGAGTCCCGACTCGCGGAGGAAGTTGCAGACGTCCTCGACGGTAATCTCGTCCACACCCTTGCCGAGCGTTTCCTCCCAGAAGTGGTCGGTTTCGGCGAAGAGGGTGAAGCCATAGTAGCGATGCGGGGGTATGGTGCCTACCTGCCCTACTGAGGTATGGTTGGGCAGGTCCTTCACTACGCCCGTCAGGTAGAGCATTTCCCACTTCTCGTCGCGGAAGGCATTGAGCGTGTCCAGCAGTCCGCAGGCGAGGACGAGCTTCGACATCACACTGTAGCCGCTTCCCGAAGTGCGTGCCCATTGGTACATGAAGTCGCCCAGGCGGTCGTTGCTCGGCGCTATCACGCCTTCCACCTGATGCACGTAGCCGTTGGAGAGGACGATGTCGCGGTTTGTCTTCGACAGCATCGCCTGTCCGTTGATAGAGATGCTGTCTCGGTCATATTCCCCGATGAAAACGCGCAATTTGCGGTTGTACATGTTCGTAATCCCGAACTCATGTTCGCTTTCAGGGAAGGCTGTGACGGTAAATGCCTCCTGGTCGCCGCTGTCGAGGATGCTGTTATAGACAATAACCTTCTTGATGCTGTCCAGGTCCGACTCGTTGGTGAAGCCATTCCAGGAAGGCTCGGTGATGAGTCCCTTGTGGAAGAGCGTGTCCAGATAGTCTTGGATGGCGGCGTTCGTAGGCGCGAAGACCGTATAGTGTCCGCGTGCCGAAAGCAGCTGCTTCAGTGTGGTCTCAGAGACGGCGCTTACGGGCATCTCGCCGAGCAGGCGGATGTAGTCGCTATAGTACTCCTTGCCTTCCAGGTACTCGGCAATGGTCTTTTGCGTAAAGACGTACCGGTCCGACGTATCTATGTGCTCTGTGCATCCTATCAAGGTAACAAAAAGGACTGCTGCCAGGAAAAGTTTTTTCATTCGAGGGTAATTCTTTTTCGAAACACCGGTTATGGGGGTTTCTCGGGTTAATAGGGCTGTTAGTTTTAGCGGCATAGTGCAACTGTCGGTTCACGACTTTGTACACTATGTGTGCAAAGTTAAGATTTTTTACAATATGTTGTACGATTCCACCCCACTTATTTCGCATTTATATGTGCAATAGGCGAGAAAATGTGCTTTATCGTATCCGAATCACCCCTTCCGGCAGTCGGATTCTTGGTGCGCAGGCTGCGTATGAAGCGTTGCAGGCTGCGTTTCGTCAACCGCAAATTGCATTTCTGCATACGCAGGTTGCGTTTCAAGGTTTCTGAAGTGTGCGATGGAGAATCCTGCAGCGTCGGAATGACTTTTCCGAACGCCATAAACGGAATTCTTTCGGGGCGAAAATCTACATTTTGAGATACATAAATGCACATATTCTGTGAAAGGTTCGTTTTTTTATAGAAAAAAATCGTAAATTTGCAGGCATGAAACCCTATCTTGTCGATATTCCGGTGCTCATCCTGTTCTTCAACAGGCCGCAACAGCTGGGGCAAGTCTTCGAACAAGTGCGTAAGGCTCGTCCGTCCAGGCTGTTCCTCTATCAGGACGGCCCCCGCTCGGAAGCAGACATGCCGGGCATCATGGCTTGCCGCGAGGTCGTGGCACAAGTGGATTGGGAATGCCGCGTCGAGACATTCTACCAAGAGAAGAACTTCGGTTGCGACCCTTCGGAATACATCTCCCAGAAATGGGCTTTCAGCCATGTTGACAAGTGTGTGGTATTGGAGGACGACGATGTGCCGGCCGTCAGCTTCTTCACCTTCTGCAAAGAGATGCTGGAACGCTATGCCGACGACGAGCGCATCACGATGATCAGCGGCTTCAACGTGGAGGAACAAACCACGGATGCGGAGGGCGACTACTTCTTCTCCACGAACTTCAGCATCTGGGGCTGGGCTTCCTGGCGGCGCGTCGTGGACCAATGGGACGAGCACTACACTTGGCTCGACAACCCCGTCGCCGTGCGCCAGCTGGAGGAACTGATACGCGAACGGGGCTATCGCGACGACTTCCTGCCCATGTGCCGCAAGCATCGCCAGCAGGGCAAAGCCTTCTACGAGACCATCTTCTGGTCGCACATGCTCCTGTCCGGCGGCCTCGCCATCGTGCCCGTCAAGAACATGATAAACAATCTGGGCGCTACGGCAGACAGCACACATTTCGGCGGCTCGCTCAAGACGATGCCCCGCGGCTACCGGCGCATCTTCACCATGAAACGCTATGAGCTGCCCGAGGGCCGCACACTCGTTCATCCGCCCTACATTATCGAACATGTTGCCTATCGGCATCGGGCCTACCGCATCATGGGATGGATGTGCCCGATGGTAAAAACAGGCCGTTCCATCGAGGAATTGTGCCTTAACCTGCGCTACGGCAACTTCCGCTTCATACTCACATCCATCCGTAACCGCATCAAAAAATGGCTGGGCAAGGAGGCTTACCGATGAAGGTCTTGCTGATTAGTACCTGCGAACGAAGCGGCGGCGGCGCCATTGCTGCGCACCGCCTCATGGATGCCCTCAACAAGAACGGCGTTGAGGCAAGGATGATAGTGCGCGACAAGCAAAGCGACGACCCCGCCGTCGTCAAGGTAGGCAACAAGCTGCCGAAACTCATGGAACGCCTCACAATCCTGCCCCGTTGCGGCTTCCGGCGCTCGAGGCTCTGGCAAGTGGACATCGCCAATACAGGCATCGACATAACCCGCACCGCAGCCTTCGAGGAGGCAGACGTCATACACCTCCACTGGGTCAACCAAGGCATGATTTCTCTCGATGGAATGGGCAAAATTATGAGCAGCGGCAAGCGCGTGGTCTGGACACTGCACGACGAATGGCCCTACCTGGGCGTATGCCACTATCGGGCTGGCTGCGAAGAGCGGCTCTGCCAACACTGTCCCCTGCTCTACGGCTCCCTACCTTTTATTGTACGCGCGCGCAAACAGGCGCTCTTCCATCGCTGGCACCCGACTTTCGTGGGCTGCAGCCAATGGATCACCGACGAGGCCCGACGAGTCATGCCTCGGCTACAGGTCGTGCACATCAACAACTGCATTCCCTCCTCCCTCTTCCATCCCACAGACATGCAGCAGGCACGCAAGGCGCTCTCTTTGCCGCAAGACAAGCGACTGCTCCTCTTCTGCAGCCAGAAGGTGACAGACGAGCGCAAAGGCATCGCCTTCCTGACAGAAGCCCTGCAGCAACTTTACAGAGACGACCTGCATCTGGCCATCGTAGGCAAGAACGCAGAGAAGATTCCCCTGCCCGACGGCATAGAAGCCACCTGCTTCGGCTCAGTCGGAGAGCAGATGATGCCAGCGCTCTACAATGCCGCCGACGTCTTCCTCACGCCAAGCCTGCAGGACAACCTGCCCAACACGATTGCCGAGGCCATGAGCTGCGGCACACCTTGCGTGGGCTTCAATGTGGGAGGCATCCCCGAGATGATAGACCACAAGGAGAACGGCTATGTGGCTCGCTACCGCGATGCTGCCGACCTGGCAGAGGGCATCCTGTACGTTCTCGGCCACGACCTTCGGGAAGCCGCACGCCTAAAGGCCGCAGAGGCATACGACGAAACACGCGTCGCACAGCAATACATCCAGCTATACACCCAATCGGAATACCCAGAATACTCTGAATAATCCGACTCCTCCGAACAAGAAACATGAAGCCGCTCATCACCATAGCAACCGTTACCTACAACGCCGAGACAACCCTCGAGCGCACGCTCAAAAGCGTTGCCTCGCAGGACTATGACCGCATAGAGCATCTCATCATCGACGGCTGCTCAAAAGACCATACGCTCTCCCTCGTGCAGCGCTACGTCGAGGAGAACCAGGCTCGACACAACATACGCCTCGTCTGCGAACCCGACAACGGGCTCTACGATGCCATGAACAAGGCCATACTCTATGCCACAGGCGACTACATCGTCTTCCTCAATTCGGGCGACTGCCTGCACAGCACCGACACCATCTCTGCCTTGGCCAAGCAAGCCAACTGGACAAAGGGGGAACATCGGCACCCTGCCATCCTCTATGGCGACACACACATCGTGGACAATGACGGCACCTTCCTGCGCCGCCGCCGACTCACGCCGCCGGAAGTGCTCACACAAGACAGCTTCCGCAACGGCATGCTCGTCTGCCACCAATCGTTCTATGTGCGCACCGACCTGGCCAAACAGGAACTCTACGACCTCAGCTACCGATACTCCGCCGACTTCGACTGGTGCATACGCCTCATGCGCCGCGCCACACGACGCCGCCTACGGATGGTCAACACCCACCTCGTCCTGACCGACTACCTCAACGAAGGCATGACGACACGCAACCATCAGGCATCGCTTCGTGAGCGCTTCCGCATCATGGCACACTACTACGGCTGGCCGTCAACCATCATGCGGCACTTTTGGTTCATCGTCAGAGCAATAATAAAGAAGTAAGATAAGAACAACTGCCTTCCCCTTCGGGGGACCTCGAGGAGACTATATGCTACGACCCTTTTACCATAAAGATGTCATCGAAGCCGGCTGCGACGAAGCAGGACGCGGCTGTCTGGCAGGACCAGTATATGCAGCAGCCGTCATCTTGCCGCCCGACTTCAAGAGCGACCTCCTCAACGACTCGAAACAACTCAGCGAGAAGAAACGCTATGCACTGCGCGAGGTCATAGAACGCGAAGCACTGGCCTGGGCCGTGGGCATCGTAAGCAATGAAGAGATAGACCGCATCAACATCCTCCGCGCCAGCATCCTCGCCATGCACCGCGCCCTCGACGGGCTCAAGCTGCGGCCAGAGGAAATCATCGTCGACGGCAACCGCTTCAAGCCATACGGCGACTTGCCCTATACCACCATCGTCAAGGGCGACGGCAAGTACATGAGCATCGCCGCCGCAAGCATCCTGGCAAAGACATACAGGGACGACTGCATGTGCAGCCTTCACAAGGAATATCCAGTCTATCACTGGGACAAAAACAAAGGCTACCCTGCCCCCGCTCATCGGCAGGCAATACGCGAACACGGCACAACCCCCTACCATCGCATGACCTTCAACCTGCTTGGCTCACCTCAACTGGAATTCAACTTCGACCAATAACACATAGCTTGATTAAAACAAATACCGTATGAAACGACAACTGTTACGATTAGCCTTTGTGCTGATGGGCATCTTGGCGGCACAAGCCCAAGAGCTCACTGTGTGTACCTACAACGTCAGGTACAAGAACTCGGGTGACACCGATGCCGGCAACGGCTGGAACACCAGGCGCACCTACCTCATCAACTTTGTCAACTTCCAGATGCCCGACTTGCTGGGCGTGCAGGAAGCAGTAAAGGCTCAAATGGACGACATGGCAAACGGGCTGAAGGGCTATGCCTACATCGGCGTAGGACGTACCGACGGCGGCACAAGCGGTGAGTACTCTGCCATCTTCTATCGCAAGGACCGCATGGTGGTTCTCGACCACGGCGACTTCTGGCTGAGCGACACACCGTGGAAACCGTCGAAAGGCTTCCCGAGCCAAGGCGGCAGCGAGCAGTACTATCGCATCTGCACATGGGGAAAGTTCTTCGACAAAGCAACAGGCACGGTCATCTACCACTTCAACACTCACCTGGACCTTGACGAGACAAACCGCCAGCAGTCGTACTATCTCATAAAGCAGAAGATTATGGAGGTTGCCAGCACGAGTGCTCCCGTCATCATCTCGGGCGACTACAATGCCGTGCAGACAGGGGAGGCATACAAGCTCTTCTATGAGTCCGGCTTCCTCTACGACTGCTTTCTCAAAGCCAAGCAGAAGTTCATAACGAATGGCACCTGCGCGGGTTTCAATGCGTGCAACTACAACACGGTCAACGGAGAGTTCAGGCGCATCGACCACATCTTTGTGACGAAGGCTTTCACCATCGACCGATATGCCGCCCTCAACCCCTGCTACTATTCTACCGACGGAACGGCGGACTATCCCTTGAAGGCGTATTCTGACCACAGCCCGGTGATTGTGAAGCTGACCATCAAGAACCCTGAGATGTCTGAACTCAACACGACTCCGCCGCCTGCCGTTGACGGTGTTTACCAGATATCGAATCTTGAGGAGCTGAAGGCCTTCTCATACATTGTCAACGGCATCGAGGGATACACCAAGAACGCTAAAGCAAAGGCTGTCCTGCTGAACGACATCGACATGACTGGCGTATCTTTCTGGAGGCCCATTGGGATGGGCGGCACTCAGTTCCAGGGCACATTCGACGGGCAGGGCCATCACATCTCCAACTTCTCGATGACAAAGATTTCGGGAGACAAGAACGGTTTGTTCGGCAACGTGAAGAACGCCACCATACAGAACTTCAGCATCAGCGGAAAGCTTTCCTTCCTCTATGGCGGTTCGGGAGCCGGTGTCATCGGCTGGGCAGAAGGCTCCACCATCCGCAATGTCCACTCCATGCTCAACATCACAACGACAAAATCCGACATCCATCATGTCGGTGGCGTCTGCGGCAGTCTGCGTGTGGGAAGCACGGCGAGCGGCTGTTCGTTCAGTGGCACGCTGAAGGACACGGGGAACAATGACGACTGCTTCGGAGGAATAGGCGGATACTCCAACGAGAAATGTCTCTACGAGAACTGCGCCAACTATGGCACCATACTCTTCTCGAGTCCTACCTGCTATGCAGGCGGCATCCTCGGATACATCAACAACACTGCTTTCTATGGTGTGAAGAACTGCCTCAACGTGGGGACTGTGAAGATGACCACAGACTCGCAGCCCACTTACGGCGGTGCGCTCATAGGTCGCGCAAGAGGCCTCACAGTGTCCAACAATCAGAACAACTACTGGCTTGAAGGCAGCGGCAACGGAGCATGCGCCGGAGAAAATCCCTCATCCGCCGGTGCCGTCACTGCAGAGCAGCTGAAGAACGGCAGTATATGCTATGCCCTGAACGGCAACCAGGCTGTAATCAACTGGTTCCAGACGCTTGCCACGGACGACTATCCTGTGCTCGACCCCACTCATCTGCAGGTCTTCCTCAGCGAAGAGGGTGCGTACTTCAACGACGACCCCAACGGCATCACGGACCTCAAAGAAGCCGACGACCTCAGGAACAGCGTCATCTATAACATCGCTGGTCAGAGGCTTGCTAAGCCGATGGAGGGCATCAACATTATTAACGGAAAGAAATACATAAGAAAATGAAAAGGACTTTATCATACATCATCATATCGATGATAGTGTTCTGCGCTGCGGCTCAGGACCTCTACATCGGCAGCTTCTATGTCACCTCAACCAACGACGAAAGCAGCTTTGGTGACGGCAAAGACAAGTGGACGTCGCGCCGCACCCACATCTATAACATGTTCAAGTTCGAGCTGCCCGACGTGCTGGGACTGCAAGGCCTGACTTCAGCACAGCTTTCCCAGATGAGAATCAACATGGGATATTATGGCGCCGGCGACATCCTCTACAGCAAGTCCCTCGAGCTCGACACATGCGGGACTGTCACCGATATGCCGGAAGGCAACACCTGCTCCTGGGCAAGACTGAAGAAGGACGGGACTGCTTTCTACGTCTTCAACTTCTGCTTCACCCCCGACAGTGCCCTGGTTTCGACGATGCGACTGCGCACCGCCGCAGGCGAAATCAACACAGAGAACCTGCCGAGCTTTGCCGTGGGATACCTCGGTGCGAAACAGACCACGACGGCTTACAGCAGGCTGACGGCGAAATTCATCGACTGCTACACTAAGGCTACGATAAAGAGTGCAGAGTTCGGCACCATCAACAACTTCGACCTCGAGAACAACCACGGGACAGACCGCTACGACTTCGTGATGGCCTCCGCGGGCATCAGCGTCAAAGCATACGGGCAGCTGCAGTACGGCTACTTTACCCTGGAGGCCGACAACAGCCACAAGCGCCGCCAGCTCTCCACCCACTTCCCCGTCATGGCGAAAGTGACGCTCCCTTAGGGCAGGCAGAACACATCAAGCTTAGGACGCCCCGAAGGGGCAGAAAGCTGTCAGCCCAGGGCAGCGCCCTGGGTACAAGCACATATGTGTGTAAATCACGCCCCGAAGGGGCAAAAGCACTAAACCACATCGCTTTTGCCCCTTTAGGGCGCTTTCTATTTTCACTTCATAAACTTTGGGTTGCAATGTGTTCACCCCACCCCTGACCCTCCCCGTAAATGGGAGGGGAGAATAGGTAACCGATGTCTCAGGGGCAATGTCCTGCCCTTCTGCGGACAAAAACACGAACCAGACCGAAATGACAAAGTGTAAGCAAATCAGCCGATTTGCTTACACTTTGGCTTTTAGGCAAACCGCCGAGAATCGCATAAAATCATCTCGGTGGCACTTTTGTACCCTTTTTCAATTTGACGCGCTTAGAACGCGACAATTTCATAACTGCATGATTCACAAGGGGCATTTTCTAATGGTCAATGGCCAACGAGCAACAGAAAATAGCCGGATTGACAACTCCAGATAGCAAAAACGCCCCATTTCATCGCAAAAAACGCCATTTTCGGCTGTAGAAATCCGCCGACTTCCGCAGGCGGAAAAACAATCGCCGCCTGCGGCGTTGGCCATCGCCGCAGGCAGAGTGTGCAATCCCCGCAGGCGGCGATGGAAAACACAGCGTGCCAAACCCTCTTTTTCCCCCTGTTTTGAACAGCCCCAAAACTGACAAAAGAAAAGGGAAAAGCCCGTTTCGCTTACTTTTTGACAATTCGACATTCAGCGTTTTCTCTTTTGGGGGCCATTATTCCACAATCTTAACACATTCACCCCCACTTTTGCACCCTTTCTGTTAATCTGTGTTAATTTTTTACATTAAGTATTGTATGCACGCACGCGTGTATCTTAAAATAATATAAATTTACGCAGGATTTCGGACAAAAAGGAGCGAAATCGACGGTTCCCGACCTCGTTCAGAGGAAAAATGACGATATTGAGTTCTATATATTATTAACACTAAAACTAAACTATCATGAAAGAGAAATTCTACTCTCTATTCCTGACTGCCATACTTGGCATGTTGGGAATGCAAGTAGGGGCGCAAGAGTTGACCACTACGGAGATCGACGGCGTCAGCTACTACGAGATTAAGACTGGCGATGACCTCAAAGTCTTTGCGGACATGGTGAACGCCGGCACTTTCAATGCCAATGCCGTGCTGACAGCCGACATCGACTTGAGCCAAATCTCTTGGGAAGACCCTATCGGCAGCTCGAACGGCGGCCAGTACAGCGGCGTGTTCGACGGTCAGGGGCACTCTATCACCGGCTTTAGCGCAACATGCGCGAGCGACGGCAGAGGCCTCTTCGGATACACCAGCGGGGCAACAATCAAAAACTTCAGCATCGCTGGAGAACTGATTTCAACACGCGGAACAGGTTCTGGCGTCGTAGGCTATCCCTCGAACAGCACCATCACCAACATCCACTCCTCACTGGTAATCAGTGTTCCGGAAGCCAGCGTGCACCATGTAGGCGGTGTGGTAGGTTCTGCCCGCGGCGGCAACACAATCAGCCATTGCACCTTCCGCGGCACAATGTCAGTAGTATTAGGCAGCACCGACAACTTTGCCGGCGTAGTGGCCTACCTTGGAGGCGACAACGTGTCCTACTGTGCGAACTACGGCACTATCACCTTCGAAGACACAGGCTGTGCAGCAGGTGGTGTGGCAGGCTATCTCAACAACACTAATTCATACGTACAGGGATGCCTGAACGTCGGTGAAATTATTTGCACCGAGCCTGATGCAACACCCAAGTGGGGCGGCGCCATTGTCGGACGCCTGAGAACTCACAGCCTCTCAAAGCTGAGCAACAATGTATGGATTGAAGGCTGTGCAACCGGAGCAGGCAAAGACAACGACGGCAACGTCAACCTGGAAACAGCCATGTGTGCAACCCCCGAGCAACTCGCAAGCGGCGAGGCCTGCTTCTTCCTGAACGGCGACCAGAGCACTATCGCCTGGTACCAGACCCTGGGGGCAGACGAGCAGCCCACACTCGACGCCACGCATGCCCAGGTCTATTTGAATGGACGAATGCACTGCAACGGCGACATATATGAGGGCGCAACCTATACCAACGAGGTTATAGTAAACAAGGACGACCACGACTTCGTGGACGGCTTCTGCAGCTATTGCGGCCTCTTCGACGTGACCTACATGACACCCGACGAGAACGGCTACTACCAGATAGGCACACCCGCCCAACTCATCTGGTTCGCCTATAGGGTTAACACCGGCATGTACGACGCCAACGCAATGCTCACGGCCGACATCGACATGGAGGGTGCCGACATCAGCTACTTCCCCATCGGAGTCAACACCGACGCAACAGCCGGACGCTACGAGGGCACCTTCGACGGACAAGGCCACAAGTTCAGCAACTTCAAGCTGATTAGGCCGGATGCCCCCAAGAACTTCGGCATGTTCAACACCAACACAGGCGTAGTCCTCAAGAACTTCTGGTTCGACGAGACCTGCGAGATAGAAGGCACCGAGGTTACGAGCCTCATCGGTCGCCACGACGGCGGCGGCTACTTCGAAGGCTTGGGCAACTTCGCCAATGTCACCGGCAAGAACAACAACATCGGCGGCCTCTTCGGAGCCATCTTCGGCAATTCGTCAGACAAGAAGCAGGTAACCATAAAGAACTGCTGGTCTGCCGGCACAGTCCTCTCCACGAACACCTCAGCATCGAACTACACGGACTGCGGCGCACTCAGCGGCTGGTTCAACAATGCCAACATCACCATAGAAGGCTTCTGGACAATAGCAGAAGTGGTGAACCCAAGAGGCGATGACAAGTACGTGTTCCGCAACGGCTCAGGCGCCAAGTTCACCATCAAGAATTGCTTCAGCATGTACGGCGCTCAGTCCAACTTCCCCAACTTCTCCGAAGACCAGCTGACAAGCGGCGAGATATGCTGGAAGCTGAACGGAGAGTCGTTCATCGACGCCGCATGGCGCCAGACCTTGGGACAAGACCAATATCCCCTGCCGTACGGCACAGGGCCTATCGTCTATCTGACAAGCACCGGAGACTATGAGAACATCAGCAATGACTCAGACCCGAACGAGATAACCGACTTCATCAACAAGATCATCGAAAGCGAGACAACGTTCCTCGAGGACATGGTGGCTTATCAGGCACTGATCGACCAATACAAGGCCGCCATCGAGTCGTGGAGCGACATCGAAGGCCTCGACGAGTTCTTAGAGAAATATAAGGCCGACCTTGAGCTGAAGGAAAGCGTCAAGACATCCGCCGCCAACTATCAGGCTTATGCCGATGCTTGCAATGCTGCCCTCACTTACCTGGATGAGAACCCGGGCGAAGGCGAGTGGTACGACCTCATCACGGCTTATCTCCAGAATGAGGTAGAGCCAGGCAACGACTATCCTAACGGCAGCTACCCCTACATCATGGAGAATCTCTCCCTGGACGACGAGGCCATCACAAAGGAGATAGCCTTCATGAACCAGATGCTGCAGAATGCCATAGCAGGCGGCATCACGGCAGGAACCGAGGTAACTCGTCTGCTCAACAATCCCGCCTTTGCAGAAGGCTTTGAAGGATGGACCAGGGAAGCCGCCGACGGCATGGCCCTCGCTTCTGGCGGCACAGCAAGCATCATGCCTATCCTTCGCGGACTTGGAAACGGCACATTCAATGTCACACAGTCCTTCACCGAAATACCTAACGGCATATACATGATGTCACTCAACGGCATGTACCGTCCCGGAGCAGATGTCACCTACAAGCTGCATGCCGGACAGCTCTACATGAACGACACATACAACTTCGTCATGACTCCCGGCGAGGATGTTATCGCAGAGGGAGATGCCGAACCTGGTGTGAACTGCCTCGGCGAAGGCAGCGATGCCCTGTATGACGACGGCGACATCATAGGATGGGTGCCCAACGCAATGACCGGTTCTTCCGTAGCATTCAAGGCAGGCCGCTACCAGAACTTCTGCGCAACAGAGGTTACCGACGGTGTGCTTGCCGTTGGCGTGCGCAACCTCAGCTCAGGCCTGGATAACCAATGGCTGTCTTTCGGCAATCTGCACGTCTACTATCTTGGCACGGCAGAGGAAGCTGACGAAGACCTCTCACAGGTTCTCGAAGGCTACAAGGCTCGCGCTCAGGTTATCTTGGATTTCGAACACAGTGACAGCAATGACGACTTCTTCGTTTATCCCAACATGTACAAGGGACTGAAGGAGCAGATTGCATTCACCGTTGAACAGGCCGACACTCTGCTGACTGGCGGCACCTTAATAAAAGGCGAGGACAAGATGGCAATCATCAACACCTTCTCCGACCTCTTCAACGAGGTATATGCCTGCCGCAAGGCTTACATCGCAATGTATGATGCAGCCAACAAGCTGTCCGACATCATTGAAAGCCTGTTTGATGCAGGACTCATTGAAGAAGAAGCGTATAATTTGTGGAAACAAGAAATAGAGGACGCACGGAACCACTACAGTAATGACGATGGTGAAGGAACTGTCACGACTGAAGAGGCAATCGCCATCGCCGAGAAGCTGAACGGATGTGATTTGATGATAAAGCCAGTGGACGGCGTTTACCAGCTTGCCAGTGCAAGAGACGTAATGCTCTTCTCTATGAGAGTGAACAACGGTGAGTCGGACGCTAAGGCTGTCCTTACGGCAGACATCGATATGGGCGAATTTATCACAGAGCATGGCTACGAGCCTATCGGCACCCCAGACCATCCCTTCAAAGGCGAGTTCGACGGACAGAACCACAAGATAACCAACTTCGGCCATTATGTCGTGGAGGAAGAAGGAGAGGCAGGCTACTATGACTTCTCGCTTAGCGGCGACGCTCAGGGCTTCATAGGCTATGCTTCTGGCGCAACCATCAAGAACTTCAGCATTGAAGGTGCCTTCGAGTATAACGGCGGCACAGGCGTTGGTGCTATCGGTTGGGCAACAGGCACTAGCCTCAGCAACATCCATTCTTCACTCAACATTGCAGTTCCTGATGTTTCACATCACATCGGTGGCGTCTGCGGTCACCTGAGCGAGAACAGCTCAGCCACGAACTGCTCGTTCAGCGGTAGCATCAATGACAAGGCAGGCAGCAATGACTGCATTGGCGGCATTGGCGCTTACTCAAACAATGGTGTCAAGTACACCAACTGCGCTAACTACGGCACTATCACCCACATAAATGCTAATGCTTATGTAGGTGGTATTTGCGGTTACGTCAACAACAACAACTTCACCGGTCTCTTCAACTGCCTTAATGTAGGTAAGATTTCTGAGGCTGGCGGAAATCAGTCCACTGGTGGCCTTGTAGGTCGTCTGCGTGATCACGGAAACTCTAAGTTCGAGAACGTCTATCTCCTTCAGGGCAGTGCTGCTAAGGCTGCCAACAACGACAACTTTGCAGAAGCACTTCCCCATGCGGGCTTTGTCTCTGCCGAGCAGCTGGCAAGCGGCGAGATTTGCTTCAAGCTCAACGGCAGCCAGAGCGAAGAAGTCGACTGGTATCAGACGCTGGGCGAGGATGAGTATCCGCTCCTCTTCGACACGCACAAGATTGTCTATCTCGCCGACGACGGTTCCTACACCAACGAGAAGCCTTCCACTTCGCCTCTCGGCTCTAAGGACAACCCGTTCGTAGTGAAGACGGCTGCCGACCTTTCCGGTCTGCTCAATCTGCTTGTATCAGGCCGCACGAACTATATTGTGATGCAGGACGATGTCGATATGGCTGGCGTAACAGACTGGACGCCTCTCTTCAACATCCCCGACCAGTCGAACGGCTATCCCTTCATCGATTTCGACGGTCAGGGCCACGTCATCCGCAACCTGACATCCAACACGACCGGCTCGTATGACTATTGCGGTCTCTTCGGCGTGCTTTGCGGAAATGTGCGCAACCTCGGTGTGGAGAACGCTACCGTAGAATGTGCAGGCGGCACGGGCATCCTGGCCGGCTACCTCGGTCACTCCACCTACGGCCGTCCTTGCTACATCGAGAACGTCTGGGTAACCGGTAAGGTAACAGCGAACGGCTACTGCGGCGGCATGTTCGGCAACATTGCCGACGAGAGCCACATCACCAACTGCTATGCTAATGTGGAAGTCAACGGCACGAGCGACTACACGGGCGGCATCATCGGACGTGTACGCAACAAGGTAGTGATGAACAATGTCTATGCAGCCGGCTCCTCCAACCACGGAGGCATCATCGGCGGAGGCTTCCAAGCTGCAACGCCCGCAGGCTCGTACACGAACGTAGCTGTATGGAACAATACGGACAAGAACTTCGGTCCGGTTCGCGACACAGAAGAAATGAGCGGCATCCTCTACTACGATGGCAACAACTTTGCCGAGCTGCAGAGTCAGGTTGTGGCATGGGATCCCACGGTATGGTCTTGCGACATGGAGCCGGGCAGCTATCCCATCCTGGCCGACTTCGATCCCGTCGGCATCAAGGGTGTGACGGCAAGCGAAAGCATCCAGACCATCGGCATCTACAACCTGGCAGGCCAGCGCCTGAGCAAGCCAGCTAAGGGCATCAACATCGTGGACGGCAAGAAGATTCTTGTTAAGTAAACCCTCTCCCAACCCCTCCTCCAAAGGGAGGGGAAAGGCAGAACAAAACAAGCCCGCCTGTGCATCTCCGCATAGGCGGGCTTTATGTGTAAAAACGCCGCGTGCGGCGATTGCAATCCCCGGCTGCGGCGATGACCATTTCCGCGTGCGGCGTTGGCAATCCCCGCACGCGGCGTTTTCAACCCCCTCACAAGGGGGTTTTGAGAGGTCTGAAAAAAGTCTGTGGAAACGCCCAAAAGGGGCAGGATTGTGCCCGCCCGATGTGAGCCTTAGTTGTGAACCAAAGAGCCTATCTCCTCTCCGTCGAGCACGCGCTTCAGGTTGCCCACAATGTCCATGTTGAAGACATAGATGGGCAGGTTGTTCTGCATGCACATGGCGGTTGCGGTGATGTCCATCACTTTCAGGCCGCGGGCAATGACTTCCTCATAGGTGATGTCGTGGAACTTTGTGGCAGTCGGGTCCTTCTCGGGGTCGGCCGTATAGATGCCGTCCACACGCGTGCCTTTGAGCATCACGTCGGCCTCTATCTCTATGCCGCGCAACGATGAGCCGGTGTCGGTGGTGAAGTAAGGGCTGCCTGTGCCGGCACTGAAGATGACCACCTCGCCCCTGTCCATGGCCTCGATGGCCTTCCATTTGCCGTAGAACTCGCCGATGGGCTCCATGCGGATGGCTGTCATCACCCTGTTCTTCTGGCCCACAGCATCCAGCGCGCTGCTCAGCGCCAGCGAGTTGATGACGGTGGCACACATGCCCATCTGGTCGCCCTTCACTCGGTCGAAGCCCTTGCCGGCTCCTGACAAACCACGGAAGATGTTGCCGCCGCCGATGACGATGCCAATCTGCACGCCCATGCCGGCGGCCTCTTTAATCTGCTGGGCATACTCGTTCAGACGTTTCACGTCGATGCCGTAGCCCTGTTCGCCTTGCAGGCTCTCGCCCGAAAGCTTAAGAAGAATGCGTTTGAATCTCATGTCTTTATTTTATATTTGGTATAGTGGATAGTGTCGGACTATAGGACAAACCTGACCTCCTTGAACTCATAGCGGCGCAGCTTGCCCTCCGAATCCTGCAGGACGAGGTGGCCGGAAGGCTCCACATCGACGAGCTTGGCGCAAAAAGCGCCCATTTCATCGACATATTTGTGCTCCTCGCCGAAGCGGTAGAGGTGCGTCTTGTAGTGCTCGTGAAGGGCATCGAGGGCGTCGTCCTTGCCCTCGTCTATGAGGTTCATGTAATGCAAGAAGCGTTCCATAAACCGCTCCAGCACGATGCGGCGGTCGATGTCGTGCCCCACGATGTCTGCCAAAGAGCGCGGATTAGGCGCATCGCTCAGGAATCGCCGCTGGTTGACATTGATGCCGATGCCGATAACAGAACTTCGCACCAAGGCCCCCTGCAGGTCGTTCTCGATGAGCATGCCCACCACCTTGCTGTCCTCATAGTAGATGTCGTTGGGCCACTTGATGGTAGCCTCACCCGTCCCCTCAAAAGGAGGGGGGAACGGCGCAGTAGCAGCGGACAATTCCCCCCTCCTTTGGAGGGGACGGGGGAGGCTGAAGCTGTCTATCGTTTCCTTCAATGCCAGCGCTGTGGCTTCCGAGAGGGCGAACATCCGTCGGACCGGCAGGTTGGAAGGCATCACACGCAGGCTCAGCAACAGGTTCTCGCCGCGAGCCGACTCCCAATGGTTCGTGCCGGCTCCCCGGCCTGCACTTTGGTACTCCGCCGTCACCAACGTCATGCGTCGGTCGCCCTGCATGTCCAGGCGTCGCAGGAAGCTGTTCGTCGAGTCCACCTCGTCGAGCGCTATCATGCGAAACGTCGGCGAGTCGTCTAAGCAGAAATGCCTCTCCATTGCTCTCTTGTCGGCTAATTAACTGCGCAAAGGTACGAAAAGATTGGGGATTAGGGATTATGAAGCGGGAAAAAGAGCATAATATAATAAGTTTTTAGGCGCAATGCTTCATGTTGTACAAACTTTTTGCTATCTTTGCACGAAAAAACCAATTTTATGAAACGACATCTTCTATCCATCCTGACGCTGCTGGTGGCTATGGCCTCCGGCGCACAAAAAGACCTCCTTCGCGACTTCCCCGCAGGCAGCACGCCTCAGGAAGTGGGACGACGCCTCGCCTATCACTTCATCGATGGGAAACACGCCTGCTGGGGCGACACGAAGAACCTGGGCTACCACGAAGTATGCACCTGGAACGGGGCATTGATGTGGGGACGCGCCATGAAGGACGACGTCATCATCCGCAAGATGAAGGAACGCTTCGACGACCTCCTGGCAAACTACAAAGAGAACTTTCCCGCCAAGAACCACGTCGACTTCAACATGTTCGGGTCGCTGCCGCTGAGCCTCTACAAGTCATTCCCCACCGAGGAGAGCTACAAGGAAATGGGCCTCGATTATGCCGACACACAATGGCAGTTGCCGCCGAACGCCAAGGAAAGCGAAAAACGGCTGGCACGCCAAGGCTATACGTGGCAGACGCGCATGTGGATCGACGACATGTACATGATTACAATCGTACAGGCCTGGGCATACTACACGACGGGCAACCGCAAGTACATCGACCGCGCTGCCCACGAGATGGTGAAGTACCTCGACGAACTGCAACGCCCCAATGGTCTCTTCTACCACGCGCCCGACGTCCCGTTCTACTGGGGACGCGGCGACGGATGGATGGCTGTCGGGCTGACCGAAGTGCTGAAAGCCCTTCCGAAGGACAGCCCCTACTACAAGCGCATCATGAAAGGATACCGGAAGATGATGAAGAGCTTGCTGTACTATCGCAACGCCGAGGGCCTCTGGAACCAGCTCATTGACCAACCCGACTTCTGGACAGAGACATCGGGGTCTGCCATGTTCACCTACGCCTTCATCCGCGGCGTGAAAGAGGGATGGCTGCCTGCCGGAAAGTATGCTCCCGCTGCACGAAAGGCATGGCTCGCCCTGCTTCCTTATATAAATAGCAACGACGACGTGACGAACATCTGCGTCGGCACCAGCAAGAAGAACGATTTCAACTACTACCTGGACCGCCCCAAGATGACCGGCGACTACCACGGCCAAGGCCCGTACCTCTGGTGCGCTGCGGCACTGCTTGAGAAGTAACGATAACAACGAAATACTGAACACATGAAACACATAATCCTTGCCTTATTGGCACTCATCGCATTGTTGCCCGCCTCGGCAAGCGACAGGCACAACTACATCAGCCTCGACTCCCGCCTTCAGCACGGCGGCAATACGACGTGGTACATGATGCGCGACGGGGAGACGAAGGCTACGGGCAGAGAAATCTCTATGCCCGGCTTCAACACAAGAGGCTGGAAGGAAGCCATTGTGCCCGCCACCGTCTTGACAAACCTCGTCGAGCAAAAGGTCTACCCCGAGCCGTACTACGGGCAAACCAACAAGCTCTCGAACGACCTCATCCCCGACATCGCAAAGGTGGGCCGCGAGTTCTACACATACTGGTTCCGCACGGAGTTCGTCGTGCCCGTAGAGTACAAGGGCAAACGCATCTGGCTCGAACCGATGGGCATCAACTATCGGGCCGAGATATGGGTGAACGGCTACATGATCGGCACGATGGCAGGCATGTTCAACAGCCAGCCGTTCGACATCACCGGCCGCGCCGTGCAACCCGGCCAGAAAGCTGCCCTCGCCATCCGCGTCTTCCCCGTCGACATCCCTGGCACATCAACACCAAAGACTTGGGGAGCAGGGGACGAATGGCACAACGGCGGCGACGGCTGGATCGGACAGAACGTCACACATCTCATGTCGGTGGGATGGGACTTTACCTTCGTGGACGGCGTCCGCGACCGCAACACCGGCATCTGGCGCCCGATACGGCTCTATGCCACAGGCCTCCAGCAGATGCGCAACCCCTACATCTCGTCGGAGCTCTCTCACCCGAACTACGACGAGGCACGGGAGACAGTGAGCGTAGAGATATGGAACCCCAACATCGGCAGCGGCGAGTGCTCCGTCAAAGGAGAGATAGACGGGACAGGCATCACCTTCAAGTCGAAGAAGATAAAGCTGCAACGCGGCGAACACACGACCGTTACTTTCTCGCCCAAGGACTATCCCCAGCTTGTCATGAAGCGCCCCCGTCTCTGGTGGCCGAAGAACAAAGGCGAACAGTTCTTCTACACCTTGCGACTGATGCTGCTCGACGACAAAGACAATCTCCTGGACACGCTCTCCACACGCTTCGGCATCCGCGAAGTCATCGCTTCCCGCGAAACACCCGACAAGTCGAAGGTCTTCATCGTGAACGGCCACAAGGTCTTCGTTCGCGGCAGCAACTGGATACCCGAGGCTATGCTCCGCACCAACAACCAACGCATGGAAACAGAGCTCGCCTACACTGACCAGTCAGGCATCAACCTGCTTCGCCTTTGGGGAGGCGGCATAGCAGAGAGCGACCGCTTCTACGAGCTGTGCGACGAGTTAGGCATCATGGTCTGGCAAGAGTTCTGGATGACAGGCGACACGAAGCACCCGATGGACGAGGAACTCTACCTTGCCAATGTGGAGAACACCATGAAGCGCATCCGCAACCATCCAAGCATCGTCTTCTATGTCTCGAGCAACGAGAGCACTGCTGTATCCGGTGCCGAGGAACTCATCAAGAGCCTGGCGCCAGAGGTGCCTTACCAGATGCAGAGCGAGTGCGACGGCATACACGACGGCAGCCCTTACAAGCAAGTGAACCCCATGCGCCATTACGAGAACACCGGTTCGGACAGAGGCAGCCGCGTGGACGGCTTCAACCCTGAGTACGGGGCGCCAACGCTTCCCATCGTCGAGAGCCTCTACGACATGATGCCTCGGGAAGACCTCTGGCCTGTCAACAACCCCACATGGAACTATATGGAAGGCTCCGGCTTCTACCTCATGACCACCGTCTACAAGGACATGGTAAACCAATACGGCGAGTCGCACAACATCGAGGAGTTCGCCCGCAGGGGGCAGATGGTGGGCGCCATCAACTCGAAGAGCATCTGGGAGGTGTGGAACGAGAACAAGCTGCAGTACGGCGACCGCTGGTGCTCGGGTCTGCTCTTCTGGTACCACAACAGCCCGAACTGGCAGGTGTGTGCAAGGATGTGGGACTGGTTCTTGGAGCCGACCGCTTCCCTCTATCACACCATGCACGCCCTCGAGCCTGTCCACATACAATACGATTACATAAAGGGCACTGTCAGCGTTTACAACGACCTGCTCACAGAGCAGAGGGGGCTCAAGGCTAAGGCTGAACTCTATGACATGCAGAGCCACAGGATAAATTCTGTGACAGAAAATATCGATGTGCCTGCCGACGGCGTGGCAAACGACATCATCTTCGTTGACATTCCCACTGACATATCTCCGGTTCACTTCATCGCTCTGGAGCTGACCGATTCCCGAGGCAATGTCGTGAGCCGCAACTTCTATTGGCGCTCGACGAGCAGGTACGAAGGCAAGAACACATTGACCGGCCCCTGCACCGGTGGCTTCGAACCGCTTGCCTTCCTGCCCGAAGCAAAGCCCGCCGTGACCTCGCGCCGCCTTCCCGACAAGGACGGGAGCCTCGTGTGGGAGGTGACAATCAAGAACAACAGTCCGCGCATCGCCTTCTTCTGCCAGCTGCTCCTGACGGACATACAAGACAGACCCATACACGGCACGTTCTACAGCGACAACTTCTTCTCCATGCTGCCGGGCGAGACGCAGGTCATCACCATCCGCACAAGCAACCGCGACAAAGCCGACTACCGCCTGCGCTTCAACGAGAACATGGGAGCGAGGCAGAACATCGCACTAAGATAGATTTCCCGAACACACGGATTATTCACTTTATACAGACAGAAAACATGAAATGCCAAGAAAGATTCCAAGAGATATATAAGCGCGAGCCTGAGGCTCTTGCCTTCTGTCCCTACCGTGTCTGCCCGCTTGGTGCTCACAGCGATGCCAACCTCGGCAAGATTACCGGCTTCGCCATCGACAAGGGCATCCATATCGCCTACAGTCCGAAGCACAATGGTGTGGTGGAGCTCTGCTCCTTACAGTTCGACAAGCGTGCGCAGTTCCATGTCCGCGATGTGCCTCGCCTGAAGTGCGACGACTGGGCCGACTACCTTCGCGGCGCCACCATCAAGCTTGCCGAGCACTATCCCCTGTCATGTGGCTTGAGCGGCGTCATCGAGGGGAGCCTTCCCATCGGCGGCCTCTCGTCGTCGGCAGCAGTGGCCCTCGTCTTCCTCAAGGCGCTCTGCAAAGTCAACGACATCCAGCCGACGCCTTTGGAGCTCATCCTCATCTCGATGGCTGCCGAGAACGAATATGTGGGCGTGAACAGCGGCAAACTCGACCAGAGCTGCGAGGTCTATTCCAAGAAGAACCACCTGCTCTACCTCGACACGAAGACCGACGAGTATGAGCTTATCCCGACGCATCCGTCGATGAAGCCGTATCGCATCGCCGTCTTCTTCAGCGGCATCGAGAGGACGCTGGCCGGCAGCAAGTTCAACATGCGAGTCGATGAAGCCCGCAGTGCCGCCTACGCCCTGATGGCATACGCCGGCATGGAGTACGGCAAGTTCCCCGAGGCCAACCTGAGGGCCGTGCCTCGCGAGATATACGAGCAGTACAAGGAGCGCCTGCCGGAGACATGGCGGCGCCGAGCCGAGCACTGGTACACGGAGTTCGACCGCGTGGAGCAAGGCGTAGAGGCCTGGCGCCGGGGGGACCTCGAGACATACGGCCGCCTCAGTTTCGAGAGCGGACAGAGCAGCATCTCCAACTGGGAGACCGGTTCGCCGGAACTGAAGATGCTCTACGACATCATGCGCCACACCGACGGCATCTACGGCGGACGCTTCAGCGGCGCAGGCTTCAAAGGCTGCTGCATGGCCCTCATCGACCCGGCCTTCGAGGCAAGCATCGCGGAGCACGTCACAAGAGAATACCTCAAGGTCTTCCCGCACCTCGAGGGCAAGTACAGCGTCCACATCTGCGACAGCGCCGACGGACTTTTGTAAAAAGTGAATAGTGAAAAGTGAATAGTGAAAAATAAGAGTTACTGACGCTTCAGGGCTCCTTTTGAAGAAGACATTTCTGTTTTTCACTATTCACTTTTCTCTTTTCACTTAAACAGATACTTTTATTTTTCATTTTTCACTATTCACTTTTCACTTAAACAATGAAGTGCCTTATCCTTGCGGCGGGCTATGCCACCCGCCTCTATCCCCTCACAGAGAACTTCCCGAAGCCGCTCCTCAAGGTGGGCGGAAAAGCCATCCTCGACTGGCTCATCGACGATATCGACGGTGCAGGCCTAGTCGATGAGTACATCGTCATCTCCAACCACAAGTTCGCCCATCACTTCCTCGACTGGGCCGGGACGAAGACACAGAAGGTGACGGTCGTTGACGACGGCACGGAGAGCAACGAGACGCGCCTCGGAGCCGTCTGCGACATACAGTTCGCCATCGACAAGCTTGCCCTGGACGACGACATGCTGGTCATCGCAGGCGACAACCTGCTGGACTTCAGTCTGCAACGCTTCGTCCGCTATGCCCACCATAAGCAGACCTCCTGCATCATGCGCTTCTATGAGAAGGACGACAAGAAACTCCTGAAATGCGGCATCGTCACCATTGACGGGAACGACCGCGTGCTCCGCATGACGGAGAAGTCGCCCACACCCGAAACGCACTGGGCCTGCCCGCCCTTCTACTACTACACGAAGCAGGACGCGCGCCTCGTGCGCAAAGGCATCGAGAGCGGCTGCGGCACAGATGCCCCGGGCAGCTACATCGCCTGGCTCTGCACGCAGACACCAGTCCACGCCATGGAGATGCCCGGACGCCGCTACGACATCGGCAACCTGCAAAGCTACGAACAGGTGCAGCAGGAGTACCGCGGCATCACCGTCTGAACCCCGAAAAACAGGGGGCTCCACAAGGCATTTCCCACCCCCCAGAAAGGGCCTTGAAAACGCCGCGTGCGGCGATGGCAATCCCCGCGTGCGGCGATGACCATTTCCGCGTGCGGCGTTGGCAATTTCCGCACGCGGCGTTTTTCACCCCCTCACAAGGGGCATGAAAAAGCCGTTCCTGCAAACAAAATTCCCGCCTTTTCGCCATTTTTCTTCCTAATTATTTGCAGGTTTCGCAGAAATACCATACCTTTGCACGCGAAAAGATGAAAGTGAGGGGCTCGAGAGTTCCTCACTTTTCTTTAATAACCTAAAAAACACTTAAGACAAATGATCAGCAAAAGTGCAGTGCAGAAAGCCGTAGAAGAATGGCTTGAAGGCAAAGAGTATTTCCTCGTTGACATCAACATCAGCCCAGATGACCGCATCGTCGTGGAGATAGACCATCAGGACGGCGTGTGGATAGAAGACTGTGCCGACCTGAGCCGTCACATCGAGTCGCGCCTGAGCCGTGACGAAGAAGACTACGAGCTCGAGGTGGGCAGCGCAGGCCTCGGACAACCCTTCCGCGTGCGTCGTCAGTACGAGATACACATCGGACAGGAAGTAGAAACACAACTCCACGACGGCCACAAGTTCCACGGCACACTGCTCAGCGTAGGCGACGACGGCTTCCAGCTCGGCATCATGCAAAAGGTCAAGGAAGAAGGCAAGAAACGCCCCGTCACGATGGAGGTCCCCACAGACTTCCGCTTCAGCGACGTAGCCTACACGAAATACCTCATCAAGGTGAAATAGCCCAAGAAAACCTGGAAAATCCTTGGAAATCCCAGGAAGACCTATGAAATCCCCCTAAAACAGAAAGAAACAAAACAAATCATAATGGCAAAGACAACTAAATCAAAGGACTCGGTGGACATGATAGAAGTGTTCGCCGACTTCAAAGAGAAAAACAACATCGACCGCGCCACACTGGTCAGCGTACTGGAGGAATGCTTCCGCAACGTCATCGCCAAGATGTACGGCTCAGATGAAAACTACGACATCATCGTCAATCCCGACAAGGGCGACTTCGAAATCTACCACAACCGGGTCGTCGTGCCGGATGGCGAAGTGAACGACACAAACAAGGAAATCTCGCTGAGCGATGCACAACAGATCGAGGACGACTACGAGATAGGCGAGGAAGTAAGCCAGCGCGTCGAGATGTCCGAATTCGGGCGCCGCGCCATCCTGCAACTCCGCCAGACCCTCGCCAGCCGCATCATGGAGCTGGAGTATGACTCGCTCTACAACGAATACAAAGAGCGCGAAGGCGAAGTCATCAGCGCCGAAGTGTATCAGACCTGGAAGCGCGAGACAATGCTCATGGACGAGGAAGGCAACGAACTGCTCCTCCCCCGCCAGGAAATGATACCGGGCGACTTCTTCCGCAAAGGCGAAAGCACCCGCGCCGTCATCCTCCGCGTGGAGAACACCGGCGGCAAGCCCCGCATCATCCTGAGCCGCACAGCACCCGAATTCCTGCAACGCATGCTCGAAGCCGAAGTGCCCGAGATACAGGACGGCCTCATCACCATTCACAAGATAGCACGCATCCCGGGCGAACGCGCCAAGATTGCCGTGGAAAGCTACGACGACCGCATCGACCCCGTAGGAGCCTGCGTAGGCGTGAAAGGCAGCCGCCTGCGTGGCATCGTACACGAACTGAGAGGCGAGAACATAGACGTAGTGACATGGACCTCCAACACACAGCTCATGATCACCCGCGCCCTCAACCCCGCTCGCGTCAACAGCGTCTCTATCAACGAAGAAGAGCACACGGCAGAAGTCTATCTCGACCCCGACCAGGTTTCCCTCGCCATAGGTAAAGGCGGACTCAACGTCAAGCTCGCCAGCATGCTCGTGGGCTACACCATCGATGTCTTCCGCGAACTCGACAACGACGAAGACAACGACGACGTCAGCCTCGACGAATTCACCGATGCCATCGAGCCCTGGATCATCGACGAGCTCAAGAAGATCGGCTTCCAGACAGCAAAAGGCGTGCTGGGCGCACAGCGAGAGATGATCATACAGAACGCCGACCTCGAAGAGGAAACCGTCGACGAAGTGCTGCGCATCCTGCAAGCCGAGTTCGAATAACACGCCATAAGACCACCCTTAGCCTATTAAACCCATTAAGCCCATTAGACCCATTTAACCATTCAAGGAAGAAGCCGGAATAATATATGAGCATCAGATTAAACAAAGTAACCAAGGAATTCAACATCGGACTGCAGACGGCCGTTGACTTCCTGCAGAAGAAAGGCTTCAGTGAGGTTGAGGCCAATCCCAACTACAAGATTACTGAAGAGCAATACGCCCAGCTGCAAAGCGAATTCAGCTCTGACAAAGGACTGCGCAATGAGGCGACACAGCTCATTCAGCAACACAGCGGCGGGACCAAGAAGGAGCGCAAGGAAGCACCCAAGCCAAAGCCTGTGGAAGAAGTGCAGATTGAGGCACCCAAGATGGAAGGCCCCAAGATTCTGGGACGCATCGACTTGAACAAAGGACGCGCCGAAGCATCGAAATCGGAGAAGGCTCCAGCTGAAAAGCCAAAGGCAAAGCCTGCCCAAGAGAAGAAGAAGAAAGCAGAAGCGCCCAAGCCCGCTCCAAAGGAAACACCTGCCGAGCCCGTACAACCAGAGAAGCCTGTTGCTCCGACAGAGGCGCCTGCAGAACCCGCTCCTGTTGAGAAGAAAGAGGAAGAAATCTTCCGCCTCACACCGGCTGCCAGCGCGGCTCCTTCTTTGACCATCAAAGGCAAGATTGACCTTGACAGCCTGAACCAGACAACGCGCCCCAAGAAGAAGACTCACGAGGAACGCCGCCGCGAACGCCTTGAGGCTCAAGGTGGAGACAAGAAGAAGCGTCTCCGTGTAGGCAAGGAGCGTGTCGATGTCAATGCCGTTGCCAATCAGCCGCAAGCCGGACAGAAGAAGAACAGCAGCAACCAGCAGCAACAACAGAACAGCGGCGACGGCAAGAAGAAGCAGAAGAACCAGCCCAAGCAATCTCCCCTGCAGCCTGAGGTAAGCGACGAAGAGGTGGCAAAGCAAGTTCGTGAGACGCTTGCCCGCCTCACAAGCAAGGGCACGAAGATGGGCAAGGGCGCCAAGTACCGCCGCGAGAAGCGCGAGGCCATCCGCCAAGGCATGGAGGAAGAGCTGGCCAACGAGGCAGCAGAGAGCAAGGTGCTCAAGCTGACCGAGTTCGTGACGGCCAACGAGCTTGCCACGATGATGAACGTGCCCGTCACGAAGATCATCGCCACTTGCATGAGCATCGGCATCATGGTCAGCATCAACCAGAGAATGGATGCCGAGACGATTAACCTTATCGCCGAAGAGTTCGGCTTTACCACAGAATACGTTAGTGCAGAGGTCAGTGCTGCAGTCAGCGAGGAAGAGGACGACGAGGCAGATCTCGTGCCACGCGCTCCCATCGTTACCGTCATGGGCCATGTCGATCATGGTAAGACGTCCCTGCTCGACTACATCCGGCAGACGAATGTCATTGCGGGTGAGGCAGGCGGCATCACACAGCACATCGGTGCCTACAATGTGACGCTCGATGACGGACGCCACGTCACCTTCCTCGACACTCCCGGCCACGAGGCTTTCACCGCCATGCGTGCCCGCGGTGCTCAGGTCACCGACATCGCCATCATCATCATTGCTGCAGACGACGACATCATGCCGCAGACGAAGGAGGCCATTGCGCATGCCACAGCTGCCAACGTGCCCATCGTCTTCGCCATCAACAAGATAGACAAGCCGGGCGCTAACCCCGACAAGATAAAGGAAGGCCTTGCTGCCATGAACTTCCTCGTGGAGGAATGGGGCGGCAAGTACCAGAGCCAGGACATCAGCGCCAAGAAGGGAATCGGCGTAGAAGACCTCTTGGAGAAGGTGCTGCTGGAGGCTGAGATGCTCGACCTCAAGGCAAATCCCAACCGCAAGGCGACGGGTTCCGTCATCGAGTCCAGCCTGGACAAGGGCCGCGGCTATGTGGCTACGGTGCTCGTCAGCAACGGCACATTGCATGTGGGCGACATCATACTGGCCGGCACGAACTACGGTCGCGTGAAGGCTATGCTCAACGAACGCGGACAGCGCGTTGAGGCTATCGGCCCGTCGCAAGCTGCCACGGTTCTCGGCCTCAACGGTGCTCCGCAGGCTGGCGATGCTTTCCACGTCATGGACTCCGACCAGGAGGCTCGCGAGATAGCCAGCAAGCGCGAACAGCTGGCTCGCGAACAGGGCCTGCGCACCATGAAGCGTCGCGGCTTGGAAGAGTTGGCCCACAACATCGCTCTCGGGGGTGTGCAGGAGCTCAACCTCATCGTCAAAGGCGACGTGGACGGCTCCATCGAAGCCCTCAGCGACTCTCTCATCAAGCTCTCTACGGAGAAGGTGCAGGTCAATGTCATCTACAAGGCAGTGGGCCAGATCAGCGAGAGCGACGTCAACATGGCAGCCGCAGCAGACAACTGCTTCATCGTAGGCTTCCAGGTGCGTCCCTCTGCCGCTGCACGCAAACTGGCCGAGCAGATGGATGTCGATATCCGCCTCTACAGCGTCATCTACGACGCCATCGAGGAGGTGAAGGACGCCATGGAGGGCATGTTGTCGCCCGAAATCAAGGAAGAAGTCACAGCACAGGTCGAGGTTCGACAGGTTTACCACATCACGAAGGTGGGCACCGTGGCAGGTGCATACGTCGTGGACGGCAAGGTCAGCCGAAGCAACAAGGCACGCGTCATTCGCGACGGCATCGTGGTCTTCACGGGAGCCATCAACGCCCTGAAGCGCTTCAAGGACGACGTGAAGGAGGTATCGACGAACTTCGAGTGCGGCATCTCCCTCGTAGGCTACAACGACCTGCGTGAAGGCGACATGATTGAGACATTCCAGGAGATCGAGATCAAGGCTACGCTCTGAACGAGCCTGAAATCTCTGTCCCCCGACGCTTAAATGTCAGGTTCGGCACCCGGCATTCAGTCACCGGACATCCCCGATTCTTCCGACGCAAGCTGCGTACGGAGAGACGGAGGCTGCGAACGGACTGTTGCAGGCTGTGTCTTTAGAGACGCAGGCTGCGTATGAAGAAACCGGCAAACGAAAAAGAGCATGCCCGCTGCGGCAGCGACTCTTTTCCGTGTGCCGCGATAGATGGCGACGGCGGCTGCCTGTCCCGTCCTGGAGGCAGACGACAAATAACTAACAACTGAACAACCATACATGGACATCCTTCTGCTCATCCTTTTAGGAGTCGGCTTCGTCAGCGGGCTCTTCTCGGGAGCCGTCAAGCAGCTCGTCTCGCTTGTGGCTTTCGCGGTAGGTTTTGTCATTGCCTGCCTTTACTATCAGGAACTGGCAAAGGTGCTGACAGGCTTCCTGTCGATGCCTACCCTCTGTGAGGTAGTGTCATTCATATTGCTTTGGGTCATCGTGCCTCTTGTCGCGAACCTCGTCGGTTCCCTGGTCTCCTCGCTGATGAACCATCTGCCCGTCATAGGGCTGCTCAACAGGCTGCTGGGCGGCATAATATGTCTGGCGAAGTATGCCCTCGTGCTGGGAACGCTCATCTGGTTCTTCTCGTCCATAAAACTCCTCAAGGAAGAGACGATGGAGAAATCCCGACTCTGCAAACCCCTCAAGGCTCTGCCCGAATATGTCTATAAAACACTGAAAGCCCCCTCCCTACCCTGCGACGCAGAGAAGGAAGAGGGCCTCCGATAATTCTAATCCCATAACACTATTCCCTTTATGAAAGCAAAGCTCTTAATTTTCCTGGCGGCACTGATTCCAATGGGGGCTGTGGCGCAAAGTGACGAAACGATGTCGCAAGTGATAGAACGCAGCCTGCAAAGGGCTACCAGCCAGTCGCTGCTAATGGCCAACACATTGAAGGACAAAAAGGACGCGCTGCCACGCACCTACGAGAAGGGGCAGCTGCAGACCTGCCGCTACGACAATTGGGTGTCGGGCTTCTTCCCGGGTGTTCTGTGGCTGCTCTATGAGAACAACAGCGACGAACAGTTGCGACACTTTGCCGAGCTCTTTACCGACCGTGTGGAGCCTGCCAAGAAACTCACCGACACACACGACCTGGGCTTCATGCTGTACTGCAGTTTCGGTCAGGGCTACCGGCTCACGGGCAACAAGCACTATCTGGATGTCATCAACGAAGGCACACAGAGCCTGCTCACGCGGTGGAACCCTAAACTGGGCGTCATTCGCTCTTGGGACTTCGGCAAGCAATGGCAGTATCCCGTCATCATCGACAACATGATGAACCTCGAGATGCTTTGCTTCATGACACACGAGTTCTCCGACCGACGCTATGTGAAAGTAGCGGAGACACACGCCAAAACCACCATGAAGAACCACTTCCGCGAAGACTACAGCACATTCCATGTGGTATCATACGACACCATAACCGGTCAGCCTCACGCCAAGAACACAGCTCAGGGCTATGCCGACGGCAGTGCCTGGGCACGCGGTCAGGCATGGGGACTGTATGGCTACACAATGATGTACCGCGAAACGCGGAATCCCATCTTCCTGGAGCAAGCCCGCAACATCGGGAAATTCCTGCTGAGCCACCCCAGACTGCCAGCCGACGGAGTGCCCTATTGGGACTATGACGCCCCCGACATACCAAATGCGAAGCGTGACGCATCGGCTGCCGCCGTCATGGCCTCCGCTCTGATAGAGCTGAGTCAGCTCGACCCGGGTGAGATGGCACCGAAATGGCTGGCCATGGCCGAGAAACAGCTGCGCTCGCTCAGTTCGCCCGCATACCTCGCTGAGGAAGGAGAGCAAGGCGGCTTTATCCTGAAACACGGCCTGGGCCACATGCCCGAGAAGAGGGAAATCGACGTTCCCCTCACCTACGGCGACTACTATTACATAGAGGCATTGATGCGCATGAAGAAGCTGTTGGGAAAGCCGACAGGCATGGACAACCGGCGCCTGTGGGTGCAGGAAATGACCCGCATTGCGCGTCCGGTCTTGGAGAACTTGGCAGCAGGAACGCTGAAGCAGAAAATGCCATTCGAGTCACTCTCCGACGACCCTTTGCGCCGCGAAGTGTCGTACCTGGAGGCAGTGGGGCGCACCATCTGCGGCATCGCCCCGTGGCTGGAGCTCGGCCCGGACAAGAATGATGAAGAGGGGCAACTGCGTGCACAGTACATCGAGCTTGTCGTGAAGGGACTCAAGAACGCCGTCAACCCCAGCTCGCCCGACCATCTTATGTTCGACAACCGGCACACCCAGCCGCTGGTGGATGCTGCCTTTCTGGCCGAAGGTCTCTTGCGGGCACCGACGCAAATATGGGGGAAGCTGGACAAAAAGACTCGCAGCTGGCTCGTGAACGAGTGGAAGACCTCGCGGAGCATCAAGCCCTACGAGAGCAACTGGCTGCTTTTCGCCTCCATCGTCGAGGCTGCCCTGCTGGAGTTCACAGGAGAATACGATGCGGAACGCCTGAACTATGGCGTCAGGAAGTTCCGCGAAGAGTGGTACAAGGGAGATGGCTGGTATGGGGACGGCAACGCCTTCCATCTGGACTTTTATAACAGCCTTGTCATCCATCCGATGTTCACCGAGGTGCTTCGCATCATGAAGAAGCACAACTTGGCCGGCGCCGACTTCCTGCCCACTCAGGAGAAGCGGCACGGACGGCTAGCAGCGTCGCTGGAGCGTATGATTTCGCCCGAAGGGGCCTATCCCGTCACAGGCCGCTCCATCACTTATCGCTTCGGAGCCTTCCATGCCCTCTCGGATGCCGCACTGCTGCACCTGCTTCCGACGGACGTCAGCCCAGCCGCTGTGCGTTGTGCCCTCACCGCCGTTATCCAGCGCCAGCTGAGCCAACCGCTCACCTTCGACAAGGACGGCTGGCTTCGCATAGGCTATACCGGCAGCCAGATACACATGGCTGAGGAATACATCAACACGGGAAGCATCTACCTCTGCATGGCGGTCTTCCTGCCCCTCGGCCTTCCCGCCGATGACCCGTTCTGGGCAAGTCCTGCCACCGACTGGACGTCGCTCAACGCCTGGAACGGTGTCGATGTCGGGGCTGACCACGCTATTGGGAACTAAGCCCAATCATCTGTCATACCGCTGAGGTCTTCTTGCAACACCGGCTGACTGTCGTTCCAATAGTCGAAGAAGTCCTGAGGTTGAGGGGCGCAGTCATTCTGCGCCTCAAGGAGGAGTAGTTCCCTTTGCTGACGGTCGCGCATCTCGTCGGCCATAGCGACGAAGTATTCCCGCGTATCCTGCCAATCACAGTCGTACATCTCGTACCAGAGCGCGTCGTACCAGCCATCGCCAGCCCTATACGCCCAGCTGTCGCGTCCATGGGCGTCGGAGAGCCCCACGCGACGCTCCACATCATCGATGCGACGGCCCAGCATCTCGCAGACGCCGTCGGAGATGACGTCCCTGAGCCTGACGTATTCCGGACGGAAATGCACGTCGATCCAATCGTTGTAGTCCTTCATGTGGATTTGTCTGAGCGTGTATTTCCAGACCTTCAGTGCCCACATCAGATGTCCGGCTTCCGCACAGAGGTCGCCCAACAAGAGGCCTTTCTGCGCTTTGCGGGCACAGACCGAAGCCGCCCTGACCACGCGTATGCCTTTGTTCACGATGGCATTCAACATCCTGGCTTCCAGGTACACAACTCCCTCGTTGGGCGTACATCTGCACACCCAATCATGATTGAAATGTTTTCTCACGATTAAACGGTTTTAGTGTAACAACAATAAATAAAAGAACACGCTGCACACCCTTCTTCCGAAGGGCGGCATTCAGGTTCCTGAGAACCATCTGTTGTTACACTTGCCGGCTGGCGATATGGGCTATCCAGTCATCATACCGTTCAAAAACGGCTGCAAAGATACGAAGAATATTTCATAATCGGCAATCCTTCATCCAGAAATATTTTTACGGACCTCTTGTTTTACGGTTTTCCGAATTTGACAAAATGATACTTTTCGGGCGATTTTACTTACACTCGCATTTTACGGAAACGTTCCAGAATCGCCGAAAATCCATTTACCCTTACTTATCCACCCTTTTTCCGTTTTTTGCGCTTAGAACGCGAACATTTCATAACTGTTTGATTTACAAGAGGCGTTTTCCAATGGCCGATGGCGAATCTGCATTGTTCAATGGCCAGATTGCCAACTCCAGCTTACAAAACAGCCCATTTCATCGCATTTTTGCACACTTTTCCGCCTGCGGAATCCGTAATCGCCGCATGGGGAAAATACAAACGCCGCACGCGGCGTTGACCAACTTCGCGTGCGGCGTTTGGAATCCCTCCACTCGGCGCCACCAAATCCGGCGTTTTGCGGCTACATTTTCCCCACTTTACAGAGTGTGCAATAACTGACACTTTGCTACAAAAACGCCTGCCTGAGCCTACATTTTGATTTCCGGTAAAACAGTCAGGCGCACGCCTTCCGAGCAATGGACATCAGCGCCGAACAGGATAATAAATGTTAAAATAAAGATATTCTCGACGAAAAGTTTGGTGCTATTGCGTTTTTGGTGTACCTTTGCCCCCAGTTTTGAAAACTATCACACAACATTTCATTTAGGTACATGAAGAAAAACATCAGTGGATTGACCAGCTGTAGGGCTGTTCTGTCGCACAGTTAATGCTGTGCCATAGAACTCGCATCACCCATGCAGGACTGTATCCTGATGTGCGCTCTTTGACTTATTGTACCCATCCTGTGTTTGTGTGATAGGGAAATCATCCAATGAAATCTCTATGGTAACCGCGGGCATTTGCTTCGGCATTTGCCCTAAAACTCTTGTGCCCTTTACTGAAAGGGTTTTGTCCTTATTGTTTTATTATGATTATCATTAAACAAAAGAGATTATTATGACTGGAAACAAACTTATAACTGAATTCAAGAAACAGAACAGGGACACTATCTGGCAGCACCTCGAATCGCTTGCAACGAACCGCAAGGTCTATTCCGATAGCATGAAGGGCATCCATCCTTACCTGCGAAACAATACATTATTTATATATGCCGCTCATAAGAGTCTGGTGGTGGTCTGCCTGGACAACTGGCCGACGAAGGAAGAACTGGCCGACGAGGAGCCCTTCAACCTCGAGGACCCACTCTATTTCAGCGAGAACAGCCACCGCGTCAGCCCCGTCTGGCAGCTGTCCGAGACAATCAACCTCATCAGAAAGAAGATGGCAGAGGGCCGCAACAACTGGCCCATCCTGGGCGTACTGCTCACGGAAAGCACGATCATCAACGCCAAAGACATGCAGGATGTCTGGGACGAGATGGACGTCAAAGTCATCGACCGTGCGGACCTCGACGTCGAGCAAACCTTCGCCACACATCCCGACAAGGAGCTCGTATTCGGCACGATGATTATGAACTTACTCAAGGAGCTCGACGAAGAAAAGCGCCCCAAGGAGTCGTCCACCGGAAAGGAAGAGGATGAGTTCGCCGCCATGCTCGAGAAGTTCCTCAACGACGACTCGGGAAACAAGAAAAAGGAGGGGGAGAAAGATGAGGGAGAAGACGATGACGAGGAGGATGAGATGGAGGAAAAGGAGACGCCCTTCGGAAGCGACGACTCCGACATCGGCCTGCCGTCGGGCATCATCGAGCAGAACAACAATGTAAGCGTGAAGGTAAAAGTCCTGCCACCCTTGGCCAATCCCCGAAAGGAGCTGGACAAACTGGTGGGCTGTCAGGAGATAAAGAAACGCATGGACGAGCTGTTGGCACTCACCCGCTACAACAAAATGGTGCACAATGCCTTTCCCAACGCCAAACAGCACGAGGTTTCGCTCCACAGCATCTTCTTCGGACGGCCCGGAACAGGCAAAACCACCGTCTGCAAGATATTCGGTTCGCTGCTCCACGAGGCAGGCGCCCTGTCGAAGGGGCATGTGTTGGTCACCGACCGCGGCACCTTCATCGGGACACTGTGGGGCGACGAGGAACGCAGCGTCCGACAGGTGTTGGAGATGGCTCAAGGAGGGGTGCTCATGATAGACGAGGCTTACCTCCTGAACAGCAAGCACGAGAACGACCCGGGGCGAATAGCCATACAGATGCTGATGGAAGTGCTGGCCGACGAGAAGCAACGCGACATTGCCGTCGTGCTGTGTGGCTATAAGGAGCCTATGATGCAACTGCTCGACACCAACCCCGGACTCCACTCCCGCTTCCCAAACCGCTTCGAATTCAACGACTTCACGGTTGACGAGCTGATGGAGATTACGCGTCGCCGCATCGGAGAATACCAATACCGCCTTACCCGTCAGGCATGGCAGAAGTACAAAGACATGCTCACGGCAGCCTATCAGATGCGCGACCCCCAGTCGTGGGGCAATGCCCGCTTCGTGAGCAACCAGCTGGAACGCATCTTCATCCGGCATGCCCAGCGCTGCGTGAAGCAACAACCTGCCGACGGACAGCGACTGCTCACCATCACGCCTGCCGACATCACGCCCATCGATGTGCCACGCCCCAAGCCCCGAATCGGATTCTGAAGCCGTCAAGACAGCTCGGAGCGAGCGACACTATCTGCCTTCGCCTGGACAGACGGACATCAGGCCTTCACCTTGATTATGGCCTTGCGCAGGCCCGTCGGAGTGATGGCAGGAGCGTGTCCGTCTTCCGGGAAGAAGATGGCAAACTGCCCCGGGTGCAACTTGAAATAAGTGGTAGCCACATCCTCGGGCGTCTTAGGCGCTGCCGGGTCGTGAAGCGTCATGTCGATGGCCTCGTCATAAGGGGCGTCGGGCAACAGAGAGGCCGGCGCCCAGCCATACTCCTCGCTGTCGTTGAAAGGCACCTGTATGTCGATCATGCGTCGATGCGTCTCGAAGCGAGCTTCCTTGCGCGTCTTTGCAGGCGCCTCCTGTACGTTGATGAAGAGGTCGTCGCCCTGAATCTTCGTGATACCTGTAGGGAGAGAGTTGAGGTCCGTCGTGCGCAGAAACTCTGCCACAGCTGGGAAAAGCGGGTTCAGACCGAGATAACGGTCGAACGCCTGAATGCTGTCAATAATCATATCTGTCGATTCTTTATATTTTGGTGTTTTGCATGCAAAGATACACAAATAAGTGGAATAGTCCGCGAGCAGTCATATTAAAATATACCTTCTTTGGAAACATTTTTCACTTCAGCAGGTCTTTATTTACAAAAAAGGTATAATTTTGCATTGCATACACTTAAAAACAGACGACCTTTATGCTTTCTTTGATTGGACTTCTCGCCGCAATGCTTCTTTCCCTCACGACGGCCGAAGGGGGAAACGAGCGAATAGACCTGTCTGGCAGGTGGCAGTTTGGCATGGGCGACAAAGAACACTACGACGACCACATCCAGCTGCCCGGTTCTATGCTGACAAACGGGAAGGGCTACGATGTGGACATTCACACGCAGTGGACGGGCTCGCTCTACGACTCGAGCTATTTCTTCAATCCCTACATGGAGCCCTACCGACGGCTGGGGCAGATGAAGTTCCCTTTCTTCTTGACGCCTGAGAAACACTACGTGGGCAATGCCTGGTACAAGCGTACCGTAATGGTGCCGATGGAATGGAGCGGCAGGAATGTGACGCTCTTCCTGGAGCGTCCCCATATAGAGACAACTGTCTTTGTGAACGGGGAAGAAGTCGGACACCAGACGTCGTTGTCGGTCCCGCACTGCTATGATGTGACGCGACACGTGAAGTGGGGCGAACAGAACGAGATAGCCATCCGCATATACAACGGCATAGAGAATGTCTGCGTAGGCCAGGATTCACATTCCGTGACAGACCAGACACAAGGGAACTGGAACGGCATTGTGGGGCGCATGGAGCTGCAGGCTATGCCCATCATCTGGAGGAAAAAGGTCATACCGCATCTGGAGGAGAAGAAGGTGGAGATAGTTGTCAACGAGCAGGCCTACCTTCTGGATTTAGGCGAGGAGGCCGAACTATGGGACGAGTTTAGCCCGCATCTTTACACGCGGACTGTGGACTATCAGGGCATGAAGGTGCCTGTGACGTTCGGTCTGCGGGAAATTAAGATAGAGGGGCGGCAGTTCTACATCAACGGCCGGCCTTTATTCCTGCGGGGAACGGTGGAGAACTGCTGCTTTCCCGAGACGGGCTATGCGCCGATGGACGAGGCGGAGTGGCTGCGTGTGTTCCGGAAGTGCAAGGAGTACGGCCTGAATCATGTGCGCTTCCATAGTTTTTGCCCGCCGGAGGCGGCCTTTGCTGCTGCCGACAAGGTGGGAATCTATCTGCAGCCAGAGGGTCCTTCGTGGCCTAATCATGGAGTGAAACTGCGCAGAGGGCAGAAGATCGACGCCTATCTCCTGGAGGAATCGAAGCGCATCGTCGACACCTATGGCCACCATCCTTCGTTTGTGATGATGGCGGCAGGCAACGAACCTGCCGGCGACTGGGTGAGCTACTGCAACGACTGGGTGAAGCAGATGCATGCCTACGATGCCACGAAGGTGTATTGCGGAGCGTCCGTCGGCGGCGGATGGGCGTGGGACAATGAATCGGAGTATCATGTGAAAGGCGGTGCTCGAGGTCTGGACTGGACAAGCAAAGCTCCCCAGTCGCAAGACAACCATTACGATGGCATACTGCGTCCGAGGAGTTATACGGGAGAAGGCGACAATCAGTCTCCCGTCATCGCCCACGAGCAGGGGCAGTGGTGTGCCTTCCCCGACTTCAAGGAGATAACGCAGTATTCAGGGGTTTACAAGGCTCGCAACTTCGAGATATTCCGCGATTTGCTGCGCGACAACGGGATGGAGGCAATGGCCGAGAAGTTCCTGATGGCCAGCGGAAAGCTCCAGACGCTGTGCTATAAATATGATATCGAGCGGAACCTGCGGACGAAGGACTATGCAGGCTTCCAGCTCCTGGCACTGAATGACTACAGCGGTCAGGGCACAGCACTCGTCGGGCCGCTGAATGTGCATTGGAGGGAGAAGGGTTATGTCACAGCCCAGCAGTGGCGAGAGTTCTGCAGTCCCGTCGTGCTGCTGGCCCGCTTCCCGAAGTTCGTCTTTGAGAGCGACGAGACGCTGCGCATTCCCATCGAATGTATGAATGCCAGCGACAAGGAGGTGCAGGGCCAGCCCTTGATTTATGAGATATGGCAGGACGACAGGCGCATGGTGGCCTGCGACACGCTGTTTGCAGGAAGCATCGCTGTGGGCAAGAACAACGAAACAGGTACCGTCAGCCTGCAGCTCGACCAGATACACGAGCCGTCGAAGATGACGCTGCGTGCAAGGCTGGGCAGCCTGACGCAGAACCATTGGGACTTCTGGGTGTATCAGAAGGGACAATGGTCAACGGTCAATGGTCAACGGTCAATATACATCGCCGACTCTCTGGACGCACAGGCGCTTAAAGTCCTGAAGAAGGGAGGCAAAGTGCTCCTCACCGCAGCAGGAAGGGTGAAACTGGGCAGCGATGTGGTGCAGCACTATTTGCCTGTGTTCTGGAACACATCGTGGTTCAAAATGCGTCCGCCTCACACAACTGGCGCCTACATCGACACAAAGCATCCGCTCTTCAGGCATGGATTCCCAACTGACGACTGGAGCAACCTGAACTGGTGGGAGCTGCTGAACAAGACGCAGGTGATGAACCTGGCGGAATTGCCGAAGGACTACCAGTCGCCCATACAGCCCATCGACACTTGGCATGTGTCGAGGAAACTGGGTATGATGGTGGAAGCACGCGTGCTGAAAGGCAAACTGCTGATGACCACGATGGACATCGTGAGCAACCTGGAGCGGCGAATCGTGGCCCGACAGATGCGAAAGGCAATCCTCGACTATATGGAGAGCAGCGACTTCAAGCCGGAGCTGATGCTCGATGTCCAGACCATCCGCGACTTCTACACGAAACAGGCATCAGGAGTCAACATGTTCACAAAAGACTCGCCCGACGAGCTGAAACAGAAGTAAGGGCCATCCCCCGAGGAGAGGCACAAAGATACAGATACGGCATACCTCCAAAGCTCACGCAGAGTGAGGGGAAAGCCCTCAGATGCTGCGGAAAAGCCTCGCTCGGGGCATCAGATTCTTGGTGTGCAGCTTGCGTATGTCGGAACGCAGCTTGCGAATGTCCCTCCGCAGTCCCCGTCTCTGCATTTGCAGCCTGCGAATGAAGCATTTAATATGGCCGGAGTAAAAAGCCAGCGTCACACGGTTACTTTGCCAGCGTCACACGGTTAGTTTGCAAACAGAGCAGGCCGAATTTTGCAGACAGCAATATTTCTTTCTCTGCTTTATTTTGTTTTGTGCCAACTTATTCGTACCTTTGCACTCTCAAAGAAGGGGAAGCATGGAAGAGAAGAACAGCTTTGTGCGCGAAGTGGCGGAGAAGAAGTACGAGTACGGCTTCTCTACCGAAGTGCAGACCGACATCATCGAGAAGGGACTCTCGGAGGATGTGGTGCGCCTCATCTCCAAGAAGAAGGGAGAGCCTGAGTGGCTCCTGGAATTCCGCCTGAACGCCTTCCGACATTGGCTCACGATGGAACAACCCTCTTGGGGACACCTCAAGATGCCGCCCATCGACTATCAGGACATCAGCTACTATGCCGACCCGACCAGCAAGGGGCAAGGGGCAGGGAGCAAGGGGCAAGAGATTGACCCTGAACTCGTCAAGACCTTCGACAAGCTGGGCATCCCTCTGGAAGAGCGCATGGCACTGGCAGGAACAGCCGTCGATGCTGTGATGGACTCCGTGAGCGTCAAGACGACATTCCGCGAGAAACTCAAGGAGAAAGGCATCATCTTCTGCTCCATCAGCGAGGCAGTGCGCGAACACCCCGACTTGGTGCGCGAGTATCTGGGCAGCGTCGTCCCCTATCGCGACAACTTCTTTGCGGCGCTCAACTCAGCTGTCTTCAGCGACGGCTCCTTCGTCTATATCCCCAAAGGCGTGCGCTGCCCCATGGAGCTCAGCACCTACTTCCGCATCAATGCCCGAGGCACAGGGCAGTTCGAAAGGACGCTCATCGTGTGCGACGACGATGCCTATGTCTCCTACCTCGAGGGCTGCACTGCTCCCATGCGCGACGAGAACCAGCTCCACGCGGCTATCGTCGAGATTGTGGTGAAGGAACGGGCAGAGGTCAAGTACTCGACGGTGCAGAACTGGTACCCGGGCGACAGCGAGGGCAAGGGCGGAGTGCTCAACCTCGTCACGAAGCGAGGGCATCTGCGCGGCAAGGACAGCCGCCTCTCCTGGACACAAGTGGAGACGGGCAGCGCCATCACATGGAAGTACCCCAGCTGCGTCCTCTCGGGCGACGGCAGCCAGGCAGAGTTCTATAGCGTGGCGCTCACCAACAACTACCAGCAGGCCGACACGGGCACCAAGATGATTCACATCGGCCGCAACACCAAGAGCACCATCATCTCGAAAGGCATCAGCGCCGGCAAGAGCCAGAACGCCTACCGAGGCCTCGTCAAGGTGGCATCCACAGCCGAAGGCGCACGCAACTACAGCAGCTGCGACTCATTGCTCCTGGGCAGCCATTGCGGCGCCCACACCTTCCCTTATATGGATGTGCACAACGAGACGGCTGTCGTGGAGCATGAGGCAACGACAAGCAAGATAAGCGAAGACCAGCTCTTCTACTGCAACCAGCGCGGCATCTCGACCGAGGAAGCCGTCTCGCTTATCGTAAGCGGATACGCCAAGGAAGTCATCAACAAGCTCCCCATGGAGTTTGCCGTCGAAGCGCAAAAGCTCCTTGGTGTCAGCCTCGAAGGCGCAGTAGGATAACAGGCTCAGTTATTCTCCATTTCCTCATCGAGGCGACCTCCCCAGAGATATTTGTCGGTTTCCCGGGCCGCTACCCCGCTCAGCAGAAGCAAGGCCACGAGATTGGGAATGGCCATGAGGGCGTTCATCGTGTCGGCAATGTTCCAGATGACATCCAGGCTGATGATGCTGCCAAAGAAAAGGGCCACGATGTAGAGGATGCGGTAGAAGCGGTTGATGCGCTGGTGCTCGATGTAGTTGACGGCGCTCTCCCCATAATAGCTCCACCCGAGAATCGTGCTGAAGGCAAAGGTCAGGATGCCGAAGGTAAGCAAGGGAGCACCCACATACGGTATCTTGGAGAACGCCACTTTCGTCAGCGCCGCGCCATCTGCAAAGCTGATGTCCGGATAAGCCAGGATGCTGCTGACGAGCACCAGGCCTGTGAGGGCACAGATGATGACGGTGTCCCAGAATGTGCCTGTGCTCGACACCAGTGCCTGCCGGACAGGGTTGCGCGTCTGCGCTGCTGCCGCCACGATGGGCGCACTGCCCATGCCGCTCTCATTTGAGAACAAGCCCCGGGCAATGCCGTATCGGGCAGCCATCATTACCGTTGCCCCGACAAAACCTCCCCCCGCAGCAGTAGGATTGAAGGCCGACTCTACGATGAGCTGCACGGCTGGCCATACAAAGCTCCCGTTCATACAAAGAATCACGATGCAGCCTATCACATATAGCGCTGCCATGAAGGGCACGAGCACGGTACACACTCTGGCAATGGACTTCACGCCACCCATGATGACAAGCCCCGTCAACAGGCAGATGAAGACGCCCACAATCCATGTGGGTACGCCGAAGGTCTCGTTCGCCAACAGGGCAATCGAGTTGGCCTGGACTGTGCAGCCGATGCCAAAACTGGCCAAGGCGGTGAAGATGGCGAAGAGCAGTGCCAGCCATTTCATGCCAAGCCCGAGCTCCAAAGCATACATAGGGCCTCCGTAGGTTCTGCCGTCTCCACCCTTCACTCGATACTTTACCGCCAGCAATCCCTCTGCGTATTTTGTGGCCATGCCGAAGATGCCGGTCAGCCAGCACCACAGCACAGCGCCAGGTCCTCCCAGCGCCACTGCCGTTGCCACGCCGACGATGTTGCCCGTGCCAATGGTGGCAGCCAAAGCCGTAGCCAGCGCCCCGAACTGAGACACGTCGCCGGTCGCTCCCTTGTCCTTCTTGACAGAAAGACGGATGCCGGTCAGCAATCGGCGTTGCGGAATGCGGAGCCGGAAGGTAAGGAACACATGCGTGCCCAACAAAAGGATAACCATTGGCCAGCCCCAAAGCACGGAACTGAGCAAAGAGAACAGGTTGTTGATAGCGTCCATCAGGCGTCTTTCTATTTATTACGGCTCACGCTCATCGGCTCGTCTGTCAGAGTTTCCAGGGCTTGCGGTAAGCAGGCATGATGAAGCGGTCGGCCTCTTTGTTGTTGAACGTGTGTTTCTTATCGTCGTACGTGAGGGCTTCGCAGGTTCTTGCTGCAATGTTGCCGATATGGGCGTACTTCGCGCAGAAGCTGCCGTTTGTGATGGGACAAGCCGTCTGCATATCTCGCCGCTTCACGCAATCCATAAAGTTATTGGTGTGGTCGAGGTGGTCGTTGTTTGAAGGTTTGACAAGCTTTGCCTCCACCTTGTCGCCTTGGGGAATCACTTCCCAACTCTCGCGATTGGCTATGAGGGTGCCGTTTGTCCCTTTGAACTCAAGCCCGTAGTTGCGGCCGTATGGACCGGACTCGATGGCGATGTTCGACCATTGTATAAGGTATTCCGGGAACTGATAAGTGACGTTCAAGGTGTCGAAGGTCTCGGAAAAGTTGTTGGGATAGGCATGGTTGCCACCTGCCGCGACGACTCTTTGAGGCATTCCCTTGACATCCATCCCCCACAAGGCCATATCGAGGAGATGCACGCCCCAGTCGGTCAGCAAGCCGCCGCCATAGTCCCAGAACATACGCCAGGAGCCGTGAAAGCGCGAGGCGTTGAAGGTGCGCTTCGGAGCAGGCCCGAGCCACATGTCGAAGTCAACGCCGTCGGGGACGGGACCGTCCTTTGCGGGGTTCAGCAGAGCAGCATACGAGAAGTTTGCCCATACATTGACGCGACCGATGTGGCCCAGCTTCCCGCTGTCGATATACTCCTTCATGCTATGCCACAGGACAGCGCTCCGTTGTTGCTGGCCTACCTGAACGACGCGGCCGTAGCGCTGAGCGGCTGCCACCATCGCATCGCATTCCCCTATGCTGTTGGCAAGGGGTTTCTCCACATACACGTCCTTACCTGCCGAACAGGCATCGGTCGTTATCTTGCAATGCCAATGGTCGGGCGTGCCTACGACAATGACATCCACATCGTCGCGCTCCAGGATTCTCCGGTAGTCTCCATAGAGAGCAGGCCGTTTGCCCCAGTTCTTCTCCGCTTCTGCTGCTCGGTTCGACAGGATGCCGCTGTCTATATCGCAAAGGGCGACGCAACTTGTGCCCGGATACCTCATGATGTCCGAAAGGTCGTACCATCCCATGGAACGGCAGCCCACCAGAGCCACATTCAGGCGGTCGCTGGCAGCTACGGTTTGTCTCGACGACGCTCCTGCATAGAGCGAACGGGGGATGATGATGCCTGCAGCCACAGCCGTGGCCGATTGGCGAAGGAAAGCCCGCCTTGTTAGTTCATTTTTCATGACTGAAAGTTATTGCAGCTTTTTCACCTTTTTACCTTTTTACCTTTTCACTTTTTCACCTTTTCTTCTTTTCACCTTTCTTACAGAGGCCTGATCCAGATGTTTCTGAAGCTGATGGGCTGACTGGGGTCGCCATGCGACTGCAAGCGGATCGGGCCGTCGCCATGCTTCACGGTTCGCGGGAAACCGATATATTCCGTAGTGCCCTGTATTTCGGTATGGTTCTGGAGGACGATGCCGTTCTGTATGACGGTCACGAAAGGCTTGTAGAGGTATGTGCCGTCTTCCTTGAAGACAGGAGCCGTGTAGATGATGTCATAGACATTCCATTCGCCAGGCTTGCGCATCGCATTCACCAGCGGTGGCGTCTGCTTATAGACGCTTCCCGTCATGCCGTTCACATAGGTTTCGTTGCCGTAGCAGTCCAGAATCTGCACCTCGTACATATCCTGCATATAGACACCGCTGTTGCCTCGAGCCTGACTTTCGCCGCTGATGTCCTTTGGCACGCACCATTCCAGATGCAGCTGGTAGCTGCCGAACTTCTGCCGAGTCACGATGTCGCCTTTCGACTTGTCGACGGTCACCACGCCGTTCTTCACCGTCCATCCCGCATCCCCGCCGTTGGGGTTCATCCATGCAGAAAGGTCTTTCCCGTCGAAGAGCACAATGGCATCGCTCGGAGCGGAATTGGTCTTGATGTCGCCCGGGCTGACCACCTTTGGCTGGGGTGTCCAGTACTCCGACATTCCGGGACGCATGGCCTCGGGCTGCGGATAGTTCTTTTTCTCCTGAGCTTGTGTTGATGCACAAAAAACGGCAATCGTCAATGTTGCCAGCGAAAATAGTCTTTTCATAGTTGTTGATATTTTATTGAGGTAATGATTCCTATCTGTTTCTGCTGCAAAGGTACGAATAAGCGAGCACAATACAAAAGAAACAACCAAGTTTTTCTTTTCATTGTCGAGCGGGAGTACCTTCGACGCAAGTCAAAGGTACGAATAAGCGAGCACAATACAAAAGGAAAACCGAAGTTTTTCTTTTCATTGTCGAGCGGAAGTACCTTCGACGCAAGTCAAAGGTACGAATAAAGAGGAGACAGAGAAGCGAAACATTCAGAATTATAAAATGAAAAGAGAAAAAAGAGGAACAACGCCGCTATTCGCGCAAAGCGTATATGCGATGGCTGCCGCGGCCATAGAAAGACAGCAGGGCATCGGCTCCCATGCTCCAGGAGCGCAGTTCCTTACAGGCAGCCGTGTGTGGCATTGATGTGAGGGCCGCATACTTCCGGCCGCCGATGAAGGGCGTTTCGGCCAGGTAATCCAAGAGCCTTGCCCGTCGCTGCGCCTCTGTATAGGGAGAGGCATTGGGGCGGATGATGTCCCCCGAAGGCGAGCGCTGCAGGTCGATGTTGCGGTCGATGCTGCAGACCAATTCCCTGTCGGGACGGAAATTGACGCCTCCCACACAGATGCTCCTTGCATTGCGATGGCTCATGTCCTCCGAGCCGTCCTCCTGTTCCGTGTCTCTCTTCATGGAGAGTCTGGGACTGAAGATGCCCAAACCGTTGATATGCAACGAGGCGCCCTCGCTGCCCATCAGCTCTCCAATACACTCCACCACCTGTATCAACACGCCTTCCACGATGCCTCGCTCGAAACCGCTGTGGCGGCAGACGTGATTCACCAGATACTCGTGCGACAAAGACCGCAGGCCTATCAGCCTGGGAAAGAGTCGCTCCCTGCCATCCCTGTGCGGGATGTTCATTTCTTCCATTACATAGTGTGCCATAGTTCTTTTTGTTTTTATTATAAGTTCCGAGGGCTGAATTCCTTCTCAACCCCTGCATATATTATATACGCCGGAAGAGGGAATTGTTAACCCCGAACAGCAAGTTTTTTCCTCCCGCGAGCTTGATTCTTAATACGCAGCCTGCAAATGCAGCCACGCAGCCTGCATCCGCAGCAACGCAAACTGCGTCCGTCCATACGCAGCCTCCAAACACTCTTTTTCGAAGCGCAGAAGCGGAAATCCTGCTGCGCTGGGGGACGATTCCGGCTGGAATAAAAAAGAAATAAGGGCATTTAAGAGAGGAAATGTTTTGTACTTTAATTAAAAACATGTACTTTTGTACGAACTAACCCCGTTTCGGATGTCGGAAAGATTAAAACACCTGCCTCTATTCCTGCTTGCCGTGGCATTGGTCGCGGCGGCTGGGTGCCTGCTCCGTTTCGAGAGCAACCTGCTGTGGAAGGTGCAGGAGCTGAACCTGCACCTGGACACGGCCCTCTTCTTCAGGCAACAGATGGTGGTGGCAGGCGGATGGCTGACCTGGCTGGGGACGCTCTTCACCGAGTTCTTCTATCATGCCTGGCTGGGCGTGCTCCTGCTGTGCGCCTGGTGGACTCTGCTCATGTGGTTGACTGCCAAGGCTTTCCGCATCTCGAGGAAATGGGCGGTGCTCCTGCTGGTGCCCGTGGCTCTGCTGCTGGCATCCAATGTGCAGCTGGGCTACTGGATATACTGCCTGAAGTTGCGCGGCTATTTCTTTGTGGCCACGGCGGGCTTGACGGTGGCAATGGCCAGCGTGTGGGGATATCGGCGCTTGCCGGCGTGGCTCTGCCCTGCGGCCGTCGTGCTGGGCGGCATCGTGCTCTATCCGCTCCTGGGCGCCTATGGGCTCCTGGCCGTGGCGCTGATGGGCTTGCTGTCGTGGCAACGAAGCGATATGAAATGGCCGCTAAAGGCCGCTAACCTTGTGCTGGCCCTGCTGACGGTCGGGCTGGTGCCCGTCGCCTTTTATTGGAAGGTCTATCATCAGACGAATTACGACTACATCTACAGGGCCGCTCTGCCCGTTTTCGAACTCGACAAGCCCTATCCCCAGTACTATGTGCCCTTCCTTCTGATAGGGCTCTTCTACCTGGCGATGGCTTTGCCCGTCCCTGAGAAATGGCGGCAAACGGCAGGAAAGACGAGGAACTGGATGATGTGCCAGGCTGTCCTTCTGGCGGCTATGGCATGGGGCGTGCATCACTATTGGTACCACGACTATAACTTCGAGAAGGAGCTGGAGATGCGTCGTGCCCTTGAGCAAAGCGATTGGGAAGGCGTGCTGCGAGCTGCCTCCCGCCTGAAAGAAGAGCCCACACGTGCCATCGTGATGATGAAGAACCTGGCGCTCTTCCGGTTGGGACGGCAGGGCGACGAGATGTACCACTACCGGACGGGCTCCAAGGCCGTCAATGCGCCCATGAAGGTCAGGATGACACAAGTGGTGGGCTGTGCCGTCTATTATAACTACGGCCTGATGAACTATTGCTACAGGTGGTGCCTGGAGGATGGCGTGGAATATGGGTGGAGAGCCGAGTACCTGAAGCACATGACGCGCTGCGCCTTGGTGACCGGCGAGACGGAGGTGGCGAAGAAATACATCCGCCTCCTGAAACATACCCGTTTCCACAAGAAATGGGCAGAGGCTCAGGAGCAATATGCCGACCATCCCGAAGCAATGAACGACAATCAGGACTATGCCCTCGCAAAACGCCTGCTTATAAAAGAGGACCGCCTGGCTTCGGATAACGGATTGGCGGAATTGTTCCTGATGAACGCCCTGCTCTATAATGACTCCACCGACCCCCTCGTGCAGGAACTGACCCTGCTCTCCGCCCTTTGGAAGAAGGACATCGGCATGTTTTGGCCGCGATTCTTCAACTATGCCGCTTTGCACAAGGGCGAACACATGCCCAAGCACTATCAGGAAGCAGCCTATCTGTATGGAAACCTGGAACATGAGGTGGACATCAGCAACATGCCTTTCGACGAGGATGTGGTGAGGAACTACAACGACTTCATGGCACAAGCCCAACTGTGCGCCGGCATGACGGAAGAACAGATGCAACCCATCTTCTATCCCCGGTTCGGCCATACATTCTATTACGAATACTTCCTTATCCGAAACCAACAAGTGTACTGATGCATTTACGCTTTACGACATATTTTTGTATCCTCTCGGTTCTGCTGCTCTCGGCCTGCCATTCCGTCAGCGTGCCCGAGAAGTACACGAAATCCGACAGCCTGCCGGACATCTATCCCGACTATATCGACGTCACCATTCCCGTGAACATCGCCCCCCTGACATTCATGATGAACAGCGGAGCCGACGAGATGGTGGCTCGCCTCTCCTTCGCCAATGAGGAAATGGTGCTGGGAGGCGACAGGATTCAGCCCGATGTGGACGACTGGCACAACCTGCTCCAGCAGGCTCGCGGAGGAGACATTGCCGTCGAGGTCTTTGCCCGTCGGGACGGCCTGTGGACAGGCTACAAACCCTTCGCCCTGCACGTCTCCACGGACAGCATCGACCCTTGGCTCAGCTATCGCCTCATCTCCCCATCCTATGTCGCATACGAGGAACTGACGCTCAACCAAAGATGCCTCGAAAACTTCGACGAACGAGTTATGGTGGACAATATGCTGTGCAGCACCGAAAAGGACGGCCAATGCGTGAACTGCCACAGCTACCAGCAGTACAACCCCGACCGCATGCTCTTTCACGCCCGTCAGAACATGGGCGGCACTATCATCGCCTACGACGGCAACCTCATGAAAATCAACATGTCGAACGACTCCATTCTCTCCTCGGGCGTCTATCCGGCATGGCACCCCTGGCTGCCGCTTGTCGTCTTCTCGTCAAACAAGACAGGGCAGAACTTCCATACCGCCAACCAAAATAAAGTGGAGGTGTTCGATACCGCCAGCGACCTCATTGCATACCACATAGAGACGGGCCGCGTGACCAATATAGAGAACGGCCCCGAGGAGTTCGAAACCTATCCCGCATGGGCTCCCGACGGTAAGACGCTCTACTACAGCAGCGCACATTTCGTCTTTAACGACTCGCTGGAGCAGGAAGCAGATGTCATTTCGAGAAGCAAAGAGTTCAAATACTGCATCTACAAAAAGAGTTTTGACCCCGAGACCATGACCTTCGGCCAACGGCAAATGGTGTTCAACGCCGATTCGCTGGACAAGAGCGCCACTCTGCCACGTGTTTCGCCCGACGGACGAAAGCTCGTCTTCACGCTGGCCTCCTACGGCTGCTTCCACATCTGGCACCACGATGCCGACCTATGGCTCACCGACCTGCAGACGGGCGAGAGCAACAGGATGCAAGGCATCAATTCCCAAGACACTGAAAGCTACCACTCGTGGTCGTCCAGCGGCCGATGGCTCGTGGTAAGCAGCCGCCGCGAGGATGGCAACTACACCCGCCCCTTCTTCGCCCATATCGACGGGCAGGGGCACAGCTCCAAGCCCTTCGTCCTGCCACAGGCCAACCCCGAGCACAACCGGCTGTTCATGAAAAGCTATAACATCCCCGAGTTCATGCGAGGCCCCGTCAATTTCAGCCCACAAGACTTTGCACGGGCTCTGCGAAAAGAAGAAGGGCAGACCGCAAAATATGTGCGGGACTTCAAATAAACCTTTAACAACTAAACAACTATTATAACCATGAAACGACATCTCCTTTTTCTCTTCCTGCTTCTGGCTGCCGGCACAACCCGTGCGGCGCTGGTCAGCGGAACGGAATACTTCATCTGGCTGAACATCTACGAGAAACTGCTTGGCAGCACTGCCGACGGGAGCAGTCCGGCACTATCGGCTTGGGGCACCAACTCTTCCACCGACAGCTATGTGTTCGTGGCCGAGAGCAGCGGCAAAAGCGGTTATGTGCTGCTGAAACAAAAGAGCAGCGGAAAGTATCTGGCTGCCAGCAGTTCCAACGCGTGGAGCATCGTCTTCGAAAGCAACCGCTCGACCGATGACCGCTTTTGCTGGAGCGGCGAAGAGGGGACGTATGTCTATCTGACGAACAAAAAGAATACGGGAGCTTATATGGGCGTTGACGGAGCCAACAAGAGCAGCGCTTTCGTGAGCGTCTATTACGACAAGCCCAAGGGCAGCTACTCGCAAATGACCATCATACCGGCAACAGCAGGGGACTACAATACCGACCGTCGGGCTTTCGAGAGCGCAGAATACACAAATGCCCAAGGGGTGCGGGAGATTGACTACATTCAGCTGGCAAGCAAGAACATCAGTCGCGGCGATGCCATAGACATCCACCTCACGGCCAACGAAAGCCCCATTATCGGCTCCTCGACAGTTGACCTGGGCAGTGACCGAACATGGCTCATATTCGACAACATTGTGCCGTCGAAAGTGAAATCGGACTTCCTGAAATATGTTCGCATCAATGGCTCGATAGCCAGGGTGAACGTGAACTGCAGGGTAGAGATTTACCTGAACGGTGCCGCCGTGATTCCCATTCCGCAGACCATCTTCACGGCCGACGGTTCGGGCTCGTTCACGCTGGGAAAAGGCAACCATACCGACCTTGGGGAGCACAGCAACTGCATGACGAGCTTTACGTTGCGACGCGGCTATATGGCAACTCTGGCTACGGGACGCAACGGCGGGGGCTACAGCAGGGTGTATGTGGCAGACCATAGCGACCTCAACATCACGCTTCCCTCCGCTCTCTCGAAGCGCGTCACTTCGGTGAACATCAAGCCCTGGCCGTATCTTTCAAAGAAAGGATGGGGCAACACGGCAGGCTCTTCTGGCGGTCCCGGACTGCGGGCCACATGGTTTTGGGCGTGGAATGCGAGCTATTCGTCAACAACGGATATGGAGTATGTGCCCTGCCGTCAGCACCTTTATTGGCCGAGCGTCGAGGAGGTGAACAGCCATACCTCGACGGCTGCCTTCTCGCTCAACGAGCCGGAACATGCCGAGCAGCACACCAGCAACAAGTGCTCCTGTGGCGGGAAAATCTATGAATGGAATGCGTACCTCCTGACGAAGGACTTTCGTGCAGGAGGCGGTCGCGTCGGCTCTCCACAGCCCACAGATTTCGACTATCTGACGAAATACTTCAAATACGTTGACCAAAACGATAATGAGACGCGATGCGACTTCGCCGTCACCCATGCCTATTGGTATGTGAGCGGCAGGTCCGCATCCTCATACGCCAGTTGGTTCGTTAACCAGTGCAAAAGCATCTACAACAATACGGGCCGTCCGGTTTGGCTCACGGAAATGGAAATCAGCTCCTCTTGGAACAAGAACAATAAGGACAATAGCGACTGGCTTGATGGCGACTGGAGCTACAGCAATATCGCAAAATACCTGCAGGTTCTGTTGCAGAAAATCGACGAATGTCCGTGGATAGAACGCTACGCCATCTATGGGACGGACTGGTATATAACATATATGTATTACGAGGCGAACCCCAGCAAAGGCTTGACGCCTGCCGGAGAAGTCTATCGCGACCACCGCGCCACCTTCGCCTATAACGCTGCCTACACAAAGGAACCCGTATGGTGGACGCCAGGAGTAAAGAAGCCATCGCTATCGGCAACATATGATTCTGCCACGAAAGCGCTGACCTTCAACATCACAAACAAGAATACCGACGCCACCGACCGCCTCGAATTGGAGCGCTTCAACGGCTCATCTTGGGAAACCCTGACGACATTCGACAATCGTCAGCAACTGGAAGACAAGTCGCTAAGCACAACGCTCCCGAATTTCGCATCGTCACAAGGCAGCAGGTTTCGCGTAAAAGTATATACCCTCTACGGAGGCACCAGCACAAGCGATGAGATGGAAATAGGAGGGATAAAGAACGGCACCATCGTCGCCAACTCAAAAACGGACATCCCGGGATGGACATGCGTTCGCAGCGCTAACAACGGCTTCACCAAAGAAAGTTCCGGCGACACTTATTTCGAAGTTTGGCATCCTACGGCTCAAGGCATAAGCTTCAACTATTGGCAGGACATCACGGGACTGGAGAATGGCATCTACAAGCTCACGGCTAACGTGTTCCAGTCGGGAGCTGCTGATGGAGCCGTTGCACTCTACGGACAGACAACAGGACAGCTGTGGACGGCACCTGTTATGACCGATGGCACGATAACCGACTCATCTGTCAGCATCGAGAGTATTGCAATAACTGACGGGAAACTGCGTGTGGGAGTGCGCAACATCGCTCCCATGAAAGCGCGTTGGGCAGGTGCCGACAATTTCGTGCTGACACGTGTCGGCGACGCTCCTTCCTCCAATTATGAACTGCGCGAACTCATGGATGAATACGACAATATCCTCATGGCAGTCTGGCCGCTGAGTGGTGAAGAAACCCGCGATGTATCGGGCATGATTATCAATCCGCAGGCAACGGGAGAACGAATGGACGGCTGGACGGTACAGAACGTGGACATTAGTAAAGGCGAGGCACACGATAGCGACGCCTCGAATCCATACTTCAACTACTGGTCGCCCAACTCTTATACTTCATCCATGACGCAAGCGATTAGCGGATTGCCTTCAGGACAGTACTCCCTTTCAGTCATGCTTCGAGGCAGTTCGAAAGTATCCCTGACACTTGCTGCATCGACAAGCGATGACAGTCAGCAGACCAACTTCACCGGCACAGGAACCACAGCAACCGGCAGCTTGCCAATGGGATGGCAGAGAGTGACATTGCCGGCCGTGAATGTGAGAAAAGGCGACGAACTGACCATCAGCCTCACGGCAACGGGGTCATCATGGTGGAGTGCCGACAACTTCCAGCTAACATTTGAGCCAGAAGACCCCACCGCGATAGATGCCCCGCCCGTCTTTAAGGAAAGCTACAGGCAATGGATCTATGACCTCAGTGGTCGCAAAGTTCAAAGTTCCTTCGGCGACTACAGATTGCCCAATGGATTGAAGAAGGGCATTTATATCGTAAATGGGAGAAAGCTTCTTCGCTAACAATCAAACGATTAAATGGGGATAAAGCACAGCCCAAATGAAGCCAAAGCAGAGATTAAACAGAAAAAGACAAGCTTTTATTTGGTGCTTCGCATATTTATTCATACCTTTGCAACCGCTAAACTACAACTATACATTATATATAATATATACCTTCAATTTTTCTATTATTAACTAAAAACAAATCAAATGAAGAAAATCAAACAACTTTTCGCCGCAGCACTGCTATTCTGTAGCACTGGGACATGGGCAGAGACTTGGACAGACAAGACTAGTCTTATTACTAATCCGTCATTTGAAACGGACGCAGCAATTAGTGACTTAACGGGCTGCGGATGGGCAACCGACCGTGCAACAGGATGGACGATTACACCATCTTCTCCTAGCAATGCACAGGTTGGTATTGGTAATTCCTCATCTACAATTCAGGGTATAGCTAGTTCTTTCAGCCCCAGCGATGGTGACAAATACTTTTATATGCGAGAGAACTGGAATCCTAATACAACCTTTTCCATTTCACAAGTTATTTCTTCAAGTGAACTTCCTGCAGGTTTCTATCGCCTGTCGGTAAAGGCTGCCATGTTCTCCAGCGTGGCTTCTACCTACACCCTTTCATTACAAGAGGGAGAGCAGACTGAGACTGCTGCCACCAATTCTTTCAGTTATGCAGGCACAGCTAACAATGAAAATTGGAGAGACTGGAGTGTCACGCTCATTAAACGGGCTGATGATACAGACCTCACAATTAAAGCGGCGTATAAGACGCCAAAAGAAAATTCAGGTAGCAAGCACTATTCTTTATTGCTTGACAATGTAAAATTGGAATACTTGGCTCAGGCTGATGTTACTTCAGATAATCCAATTGACGTGACTTCATGGCTTGTCAATCCATCTTTTGAATTGAATACATTTAATGGAACTAAGGACCCTGCAAGTTCTATAGAACAGAATGCTGGAGGTCATAAATATGCTACGGGATGGACATTCTTAATTAAAGAAACTGGTTGGAGTAACGTGGCAAGCGTTACCGATGCACCTGCCGATGGAAATTACGCTCATGAGACATGGGCAGGCAATCCTGAAGATTTTAAGGTCTATCAAACTATAAACAATCTGCCTGAGGGAGTGTATGAAATCAGTGCTTCTGCAAGAACAGAGAATTCATCGGCAGATGATATTTGCACGTATGCAAAAGTGGGTAGCACAACCACATATTCTGATCCTTTTGATGTGACGAACATCCAAAGTCCTTGGAATGGAGCATCAAACTGGCAGACGCTTACAACACGTTTCTCCATTATTGGAGGTGGAGCTGCTGAAGTAGGTATTCACTCTACAAAGTTTATGCAGTTTGATAACTTCCATCTGACATATCTCGGTTCTGATTTGCTTTTGTCTGAGTTAAAGAGTTCGTTTGCGACATTTAAAGCAACGGCAGAAGGTCTTCTGACTAATTCCGATTACGATAATGTCGTTGGTACAGAAAGAACGACACTGACCAACAAGAAGGACGTTACACCAGAAGAAACCGTTGCTGCTTGGACGACAGCCGTTAATGAACTTCAAGAAGCCATTGATGCCTTCACTACAGCCAAGGCCAACTATGATGCATACGCAGAAATCCGTGGTGTTGCTATTGCCCTTAGTGTTACACCTGGCGATGCACCAACCACTGCTGCTACAGCCCCCGCCGCAACGAATGCGCTCAATATCGCTGTGTATAATGCAACAACAGCTTCAAACTTTTTTGATGTAACTGAAATCTATACTCCTTCATGGTCTTCAATGGGTACAGGTACCGGACAACATTGGAGTGGGGATACTAGTCTTTCATACGCTGACGAATGGCGTGCAGACACAAATCCATCGTCAAGAAATGCTACAGTTACGCTTCCTGAAGGTAGTTATGTTTTGATGAGTGCTGGTCGTGGTAGTGAGAACACCGTTGTTACGATGTCAGCTAACGGCACAACCATCACATTTGCTTCTAAGGGTGATACTGGTTATGGTATAGATAAAAGTGGTGCTGCTAATTTCTCTGAAGGAACTTATGCAAACGACAATAATGGTCGTGGTTGGGAATGGCGTTACATTCCTGTAACTCTTGATAGCGAAACAGCAGTTACTGTAACTCAGACTTTGACCCGTCTCTCAGGTAGTGCATGGGGTAGCTTCTCTGATTTCAAGATACTGAAGGTTGGTGTTGTTGCTACCGCTGACGACTATGCAGCATTGAGCAGTGCAATTACTGCTGCTGAGGCTAAGACACTCGGTTTCGAAAATGGCCAATATGCTCCTTATAACAATGTAGCAGCTCTTACAGCTCTTGCACAAGCAAACGCTATAGACCCTGCAGCAACAAATGAGCAAGAAACCGTTCAAGCAGTAACAACTGCTCTGAGTGGTGCTACATGGACTGCCAACGATGGTGATGTAGATGCTATCTATAATGGACAATTCGCTGAGGCCAACGGAACTAATCCTAAAGGCTGGACACGCAGCAACAATGGTTGGGGACAGCAGATAACAGGCCTCACAGCTGAAACTAATGGTGTCGCTACAGGAACAACTACTGCATGGTATTATAACAACAACGGTTCATGGCAGTATGGTAATGATGGCATTTATGTTATGCCTCTTGCTGCTAATCAGGCTTATGAACTTTCGTTCAAGTATCGCAAGCATGGCAGTGACGGGCAGAACTGGATGAAGGCAAGTGTAGTCAACAGCAATAACGAAGGCATGGAGGTAGTACAATTCACACCTGCCGAAAATAGTACCACTTTCGTAACAGCAAAAGCCTACTTCACCACTGGTGCTGCTGGTAACTACATCCTGAGCATTGAACAGAACGGCAATGCACATCTCACCGATGTTTCCCTCGTGAAGGCGGCCTCCGCAGGACTTACATTGAATGAAGATGCAGACTATGAGGTTGTAAACCGCACCTATTACGAGACCATCAATATGAATCGCACCGTTAAGGCTGGCTTCAACACCGTATGTCTGCCTTTCGACCTGACAGCAGAACAGGTGGCTAATGTGTTTGGCGATATTGCAAAAGTTTACACATTCTTGGATGTTGCTGATGGCACTAACTCTACCATCAACTTCAATACAAAAGAAGAAAATACTATCGAAGCTAATGTACCTGTCCTCATCGGCACTGCTACGGCTTCAACGGCACAGACCATCAATAGGGTAGTACTGAAGAGCGGTGAAGCAGTAGTTGCGGGCACCAACTTCGACTTCGTAGGAACTTATGCTCCCATGACTGTTGCAGAAGGCGACTACTTCATTGGCAACGGCGCTCTCTACAAGAGTGCCGGCAACACCAGCCTCAAGGCCTTCCGTGCTTACATCAAGGCTAAGACCGAGGCTTCTGTCAAGATGTTCATCAACGGCGAAGAATTCGAGACCTCTATCAGCGAGATCAACGGTGTAGCCGAGAACGGTGTCATCTACAACCTCGCCGGTCAGCGCATCAGCAAGATGCAGAAGGGCATCAATATCGTGAACGGAAAGAAGGTTCTCTTCTAATTCCTAAATCTTATCCCTTAATTCTTAAATAGGAAAAAGACAATGAAAAAGACATATATAATTCCTGCAATGATGGCGGTGCCTTTTGTTGCCACACAAGTGATTGCCGCCAGTATCACACATGTAGGCGGTGACTCCGGACTCGACCTTGGCGATGGAGAGATTCCTGTTGAGGGCGATGTGAAGATCATCACTCCCAACATTTGGGACGATGAATGGTAAGAGAAACCTAAACCGTTAACTGAAAAAAGCCCCGTTCGCAGCAGAAAAACAGACTGCGGACGGGGCTGTTTTTTTCTTTCAGCATTTACCTTCTTCATTCGCAGGCTGCAAATGCAGGGACACAGCCTGCATCTGCCGCGCCACAACCTGCATCCGTCCATACGCGGCTTGCAAATGAAGATTGCCACAGAGCCAAAAGGACATACCCCTTGCCAAGAAGGATGAATGCCTAATGGCAAAAATACATTTTCTATTGTCCGGGGGAAATTGTGCCGACCGCTTTGCTACAGAATATAGTCAGTTTGCATTTTAAGCCTGTAGGGCTTTCTTTTACATCATTGCATTTCCAGCCCATTTCATCATTAGCTGCACACTCCTAGCCATAGGAATGCCATTGACATGGGTTTGGACTTAGTCAACTTATCTATCTGAGATACCCCACCCCTACCCCTCCCCTCAAATGGGAGGGGAGTTGGGATGCTGTGCTCTCCTACCCTCGAATGGGAGGGTAGGAGGGCAGATGTCTTACCGGACACCTCTGTTGTTCAGAACCTTCTTCCCGCCGATGATATTGATGCCCTTCTGCATCTGGCTGATGCGCTGGCCGGAGAGGTTGAAGATGTCGCTGGAGTCCTCCAGCTCCTTCGTGTCTTTGAGGTCTTTTATGCCGTCGGGCTCCGGCTCTGTGTAGTCGATGTCTGCAAGATGGCTGCGAGGCGTGGCTCCCGTCTGGAAGGTGACGTTGAAGACGAGGTAGGCGGTGGCAGTTGTTCCGTCGCTGGCCTTGTAGTGCAGCGCCTCGCGGACCATTCGCTTAGCGCCATCCTTGTTGGCATTCGGATACTGCCCGACGACAGCACTCTTGCTGGCTTTGGTGAACTCGGCAAATACCACGCAGTTGCTGCCGTAGGTGATAGCTGTCCCGCTGGCATTGAACCAGTGTCCGAAGTCCCCGTTGGTGGTCTTGCCTACGCGTTGGAGGCTGCCGTTAGCACGGGCGGCATAGTTCATGATGGTGCCTTTGGGTTGTGAACTGCTGTAGGAGAGGATTTGCCCGAAGAGTTCGTCGGCCTCCATCTGGAAAGCCGTGCAGAGCGCATTGAGGCCGCTGCCCGAGAAGTTGACCGCCGCTCCGTCGTGATTCGAGGTGGGCGGCAGCACGATGTCGTAGGTGAGGGTGACGTCGCTGATGCTGCGTCCGTCGATGGTTTTCTCGAAGTCCGGCTCCTTGATGTAAGGAATGACATTGGTGGCAGTAGTGCCTACGAGCTCGAACTGATAGGGCCACTGGTCGTCGTTCTTGATGTTGTCGTCCCACTTGTGCTGTATGTATGTCGAGAGTGCCGGAGCGACGACAAGGAACATGCGCTTTGTGCCAGCGGGAACAGTGGCGGTGATGTCCTCGGTCACTTCGTCAGAGCCTTTGCAATGGACGATGCTGTCGTTGCTGTACTCGCGGGTGCCGTCTCTCTTGAGGAACACATAACCCACGCGGAAGCCACGCGCTGCGGCTCTGCTGACGGTGTTGTATTTCCTCACATCGGCACTGACCAGTGCGCCTGCCGTGCCATTGTTGTACTCTCCCGGGTCGGCCTCGCCCAGGGCACAGCCTGGCTTGAGGGCGGTGAGCCTTGTGGTGACAGCCGTTCCCGCTGCCGGTACGGACAGTTCCACCACATTGAAACCCGTGCTTTGCGGGGCACTGGCGTATGCCACCTGATACTTGTTCTCATCCAGCGGCACAGCCCGATAGTCGAACCTGCCTATGTAATCGTTGCGATAAGGAGCCGCCGCATCGAAGTCGTAAGTGGCACAATGCAAGGCATAGTCGAAGTAAAGTCCGTAGAAAGCCTCTGCCGTGAGACCTTTCAGCTTCATAAGGGACTGACAGAAGTCCACGGCGCCCCTCATGGGCTGCTTCCACACCTGTGCCACCGTAGTCAGGTCGTCGTAGTGCTGGCAAAGGTAGTAGAGAAACCAATAGCTCTGGTAGCGCATCCACTCATGCGAGAAGGCATAGTTTGCATTGTTGCCGAAGAGCGGATAGCTCTGGCTGAACATATACGAGGGATAGGCCTGGTTCGCCTGCCACTGGGCTGTCTGCTCCCAAATGGCTTGCCCGTTGCCCAAGGGCAGGTGGAAGCCTGTGCCGATGGTTGTGGAGGAAGTGTGATTGTAGTTGGCAGCCTCAGCATAGCACATGTAATGAAACGAATGCCCCACCTCGTGTGCCAGGGAATGTCCGGCTGGCTTCACGGTGGCCGGATTGAGCCACAAGGCACTGCACTCGTAGTCATAACCTCCGCCGTAGCAGGTCCATGTGGTGGTGTAGTTCATCAGGATAAGAATCTTGTACTTGTCCAGCATGTTGCTACTCGAGAAGCCCAACTGATTGACGTTAAGAGCGTAGCAGTTCTCAGCCACCTGCAGCACGTCATCTACATCGAAGGCCATCGATGTCCCGTTCAGCGAAGGCGCCTTGCCCGGGTCGTCGCCAAACCCCTTTTGCCAGAAGATGATACAGTTGTCGGACGCCTTGCTGCGACGGAACGACCACTGCAGCTCGCTGTTTCCGCCCTCGGTGTATTCCTCCGTAGCAGCATCATACACCCAACTGTCTGGGATATAAACCGCTTTCTGCGCACGGATGCATTGAGCCATCAGTGCGATAAAAGCACAGAGCACGAAGCGTTTCAACTTTAAAGCCTTTTAACGTTTTTACTTTTTAACCTTTTAACTTTTTCTCCTTTTGCCCTTTTCACCTTTTACCCTTTTCACCTTTTCTTCTCGTACCACTCTCGAAGCACATATAAAGCCTTCTTGCGCTTCCCTTGGTCGGAGAAGAGACCCTTGCGGTTGAAGCCGTCCTGTATGCCCGGCAAAGGGCGACGCGGCGAACGGAAGTCCTTCAATACCCAAGGGCAGGTGCCTGCAAGACCGTCTATCTTGTCGAGCATAGCAAGGTTCTCGCGATAGAGGTTCTCCTGGAACTCCTCTGTCCATCGCTGCCCCTTGTCGCCATGCAGTCCCGCCTTTGCCCCTCCACCGAACTCGCTGATGATGACAGGCTTCTCGTAGGGAATCTCCCACTTCATCTTCGGCGCATCGTTCACATCGCGATACCAACCGATATACTGGTTGAAGCTGACCACATCGACATACTTGTTCATGTTGTCCTGCAATCGGTTCACGTAGTTCGAGGCTCCCGTCACCTCCATAGCCATCGATATGAGACGGGTGTTGTCGAGGCTTCGCGCTGTCTGTGCAAGCCTGCCGAGGAACTTGTCGCGTGCATCGCTATGGGGTGTCTCGTTGGCAAGCGACCAGATGATGATGGCGGCGCGATTGTGGTCACGACGTATCATGTCGGTAAGCTGGCGCTCGGCATTGGCGTATGTCTCTTCGTTCTGCCATGAGATGGTCCAATAGACAGGAATCTCCGACCACAGCAGGAAGCCCTGACGCTCCGCTTCGCGCACGGCGTGTTCATTATGAGGGTAGTGCGCCAGGCGGATGAAGTTGCAGCCAAGCGAGCGTGCCCAGCTGAGCAGAGTATCGGCATCGGCAGCGCTGTTGCACCGGCGGCTCGTGTAGGCCGTCTCTTCGTGAGAGCATACACCACGCAGGAAGATGGGCTTGCCGTTGAGCAGCAGCTGTTTGCCACGCGTCTCTATGATGCGGAAACCTATCTCGTCCTCTATCGTCTCGCCCTCACGCTCCAGCAACACCTTGTAGAGCTTGGGGTTATCTGGCGACCAGAGCTCCAACTTCGATTTCTTTGTGGAAAGCTGTTCGTGTAGGCATCCGTTCTCGTCGGTGCTGAACGTCCTTCTGATTTTCAGCTCAGGAAAGGTGACAGTCACAGCCTCCCCTGCTACGGGACGGTTTAGCTTCAAAGAGAAATCAATCACGCTGTTCTTGCCGTCCGCGCTTTGTGGAAGAGCATCCAATCGCAGCGAGTAGTCCTCAACATAGGTCTCAGGGACGCTGACCAAGAGCACGTCGCGAGTGATGCCCCCGTAGTTCCACCAGTCGAAGATGAGTGTGGGCACATTATCCTTATGGCGCTTGTTGTCGATTTTCACGATGACGAAGTTCTTGCCCTCGTGTACGAAGTCGGTCACATCGTAGCAGAAAGGTGTGAATCCGCCCACATGTCGCCCAGCTTTCTTGCCGTTCACATAGACAATCGCCTCGTAGTTCACCGCTCCGAAGTAAAGCAGGAAACGTCCGTTGTCTGTGGTGCGTAGTCCGTCGCCTATCTCGAAGTCCTTCTTCATCCATATTGTCCCTTCATAGACAAAGAGCTGTTCGTCCTGTGTATTCCAGTCGCCAGGCACTTGCATCGTGGGGCAAGCGTCGAAGTCATACTCCACGAGATCCGACGGCTTCTTCGGCTTGGCATTGACGAAATAGCCCCAGTTTGTAGGATTCATGCGATAATCGTAGTAGCCCTGCTCCTGCTGGTCCACAAAGTAATGCCAATCTCCGTTAAGCGACATTGTCTGCCGAGCATACACATTCTGCGGAGCCACAACCTCCTTTTGAGCCTTCGCACCAATTGCGGCTACGAGGGCGAGCGTCATCATGATATTCTTTACGTTCATATTGTTAAGTATTAGTTTATGATTGCAAATATATAGAATTATTTTGAATTAAGGAGCCGGCAGGCTCAAAGATTTTGCCTTTTCCTTCAGAATGGCACGAAGGATAGTGCCGCCTGTTTCATGCCTTTTTGTAAACAGGAGGCCTGAAGCATGCTCCGTAGGTCGGTTCAATTGCCATCGGGCTTTGTTATGTTCTGCTTACGGGCAGGGAACCAACGGAACGCGTCGGGGTCGTCGGGATGGCGAGGCTCGAAGTCTTGCCAGTCGCTGCGCAAGTGCTGCACGATGGGCAGGCCCAGCTGTTTCATCCCCATGACAACCATCTTTGCCACTTCGAAGGCACCGTATGGATTGAAGTGTGTGTTGTCTTCCAGAGCCTTCTCTTGTCCGGGGAAGGTGTTTGCGGGATAATGCACCAAAGCCTTCTTGCTGCCTTCGAAGCCGAGGGCCTCGAAGAAGTCGCGCGTCATGTCGTGGAGTTCTATCACAGGCACTCCCTCTCTCCTTGCCACATCCCGCATGGCGTCGGGATAGTCGCCGTGTGTCTCCTGCACCTTCGTGTGCGAGGCCTGGTCGAAGCTTCGGCGCTGGGTGGGGGTGACGAAGACTGGTATGCCGCCTGCCGCACGCACTTGGTCGATGAACTGTTTCAGATGATACTGAAAGCTGTACCATGCTCCATCGCCCGCTCCGTGCTCTTTCTGGTCGTTATGACCAAACTCACAGAGCACATAGTCGCCTGCCTTCAGCATCGAGAGCACTTTCTCCAGCCTGCGGCTTGCCATAAAGGAGCGCAACGAGAGTCCGCTCTCTGCGTGGTTCGAGACAGCCACCTTGTCCGTGAACCATCGGGGCACCATTTGTCCCCACGAAGCCCAGGGCTCTTCCTCTTGGTCCACAACAGTCGAGTTGCCACAGAGGAAGATGGTGGTGGCTGTCGTGTCGCGCTCTACATTGATAGACTCGACTGCAGGGGCGGAGCCGCTGAACTCGAGGGTCAGCATGTCGTCCCAGTTGAGATAATCGAGTTCGCGAGGCTTGAGGCTCACTTTCTTGCCCCCTGCTGCCTGCTCCTTGCCATTGGAAATCAAAGGCGAGCGCTTGTTGACGATAAAGCTGAAGGTCTGGAACTGGCCTTTCCTGGTGCTGCAGCTCTCCACCATGAGCCTGCGCGACTCTGCCCTCACGACCGTATGCGCTGCCCGTTTCTTGGAGCCCAGGGTAACGGTGACTTTGTAGTTCCCGTCTTCCACAGGCACGGAATAGCAGAAAGGCTCCGTCCCTTCCCTACTTCCCTTTAGGGGGATGGAGGGGCTGGCTTCCTCTGATTCCTCAATGAAAGGGGAGGACTTGAAGTCCACCTGCTCTCCGCGGACTTTGCAGTTCTCGAAGTTGAAGTCCCGAAGCTTGTATTTGTCCGATGTGCCCACGTCGAGGAAGTTGTCCGTATTGACGTCGATGTTTCGGAAGGTAATGTCGTTTGCCTGGGAGAGAGGCATATCGGGCCGGTCGCCTGGCTGGAAGAACTGTGTCCAGGGGCGCACCACGAGGAACGAGGCGCAAGTGCCCGAGACGTTTTCCACGCGAATCTTCTCATAGTGCTGAGGGGTGTCGGGACGCATCTTGAGCCACAACACGCGGTTGACGGAGCTGATATGTATGTCGGCGAGCACGATGTTCCAATCGTGAAGAGACTCCGAGCCGAGCGTCAGGCATCCGTGTGTCTTGCCATAGCGGCATGCCCTGACCAGGACATTATAGACCGGTCCGTTATCCGGGTCTTTGTCTGCCCATGTCCCTTTGCCGCCCTTTAGCACCACAGCATCGTCGTTCACCTGCATATAGCAGCCGTGCACCAAGACGTCGTGGCACACATCGAGGTCTATGGCATCGCTCGACGGTGCGCCGTGCTGCTTCGTATCGCCGGGAGGCACGACGCCTTTGGTGGGCGCATAGATGAAGTTGTCGAGGTAGCGCACGTGGTCGCATCGGTACAGGTGGTTCGTCCAGAAGGGAGAGTTGATGAGATTGACATCCTGAACGGTCACATTCTTGCAGTTCGAGAGATAGACGAGCCGTGGACGCATGGCCTCGAGGTTGGTGCAGGCCTTGTTATACATACGCCTGTACCAGAATTCTTCCCAATAGTTGAAGCCATTTCCGTCGATGCAGCTCGAGGGAGCAGGGATGCCGGTCTCGCAGGGCGTTTCTGCCCAATCCAGGCGTGCCCCGTCGCCCATGATGCAAAAGCCGTCCAGCCCGTCGGCATTGATGAGCGCGGCGAAATACTGAAGTGTCTGCCCCTCCAGGCGTGTCTGCACCAAACGGAAATCACGTATGCGGTCCGAGCCTTTTATGCGTCCCTTGACGTAGAGGTTCGTGCCTTGCTTGAAGAAGAGCGAGCCGGAGAGGAAGGTGCCCTCGGGGACGACCACTACCCCACCGCCTTCTTTGGCGCAGAGGTCTATCACGGCCTGTATGGCATCCGTCTGAAGGAGCAAGGAGTCGTTCTTCACCCCATAGTCCGTGATGACATACTGTTTGCCGAGACGCTCGACATCCACTTTTGTGGTGTTGCTGAAGAAGGCGTCCATCGCACTCCCGTCAGGCCAGAGCTTCTGCGCTGCTTTGGGCTTTGCATCGGCGCTCAGGGCAAGCATCGCCAGGAGCGGTAGCAGTAGAAAAATTTTTACAAAATCAGCCGTTTTCGAGGTGCCGGAACAGGGCATCTGGAATTGCCCCAAAAGGGCATTGAAAACGCCGGCTGCGGCGTTGGCAATCCCCGCACGCGGCGATGGCAATCCCCGCACGCGGCGTTGGGCATCCCCGCACGCGGCGTTTTTGACCCCCCTGAAGGGCGTCTTTTCATACCCCTGGAGATGCTGGTTTTGCGATAGTGGAAAATCCATGTTTCTTATGGTCATTTCGTCTGTTTGAAGATTCGGACAAAGGAGTTCAGGCCCGACGGAACGGGCGTCCAGTCGGCGTAGGTGCTGCGTTTATAGTTGATGTCCACCACATTTATCTCGTTGAACTTGCGCCACTTCACCCCTCGTCGGTCGTATGCCGCGATGCGATTGGCAGGCAGGTTCGTCACCTCGATGCGGATGGCATTCTCGCCCTCACGAAGCACGCCGTGGAAGTCCAGCGTAAAGGGCACGCACCAGGCACAGCCAATGTATGTGTCGTTGATAACGACACGCGCCGACTCGCGAACATCCCCCAAGTCTATCCGATAGCTGCCACTCGCCACATCATCGGCAGAGAGCAGGAAGTTCGTCTCGTAAACACCCGTGCCCATGAGTTCCGGGAGGCTGTCAAGCGGCAGACGCTCCCAGGACTTTAGTCCGTCGAGGCTTATCTTCTCGGCAATGGCAGGCTGCGATTCCACGAAACGGAGCGTCCATTTGTTGTTCGTGAGGTCGGCAAGAAGGGAAGAGGACAGAGGAGAGAGGGCAGCATGCGCACCGCCTGGCTGCAGCGCCCCGACAGGATAGACCACCGTGGCTTTGCCATCAGGCAAAGCCTCAACAAAGCAGCTCTCCCCGCTTCGGAGCGAAACATCGACCTTCCCGCCTGTGGATGCCAGCGTCACCTGCCTCTCCACATCGTTTGGCGTGAGGTTGGCAACGAAGTAGCGGTAGGCATCGCCTATCCTGCGGCGTATCATCTTCAGCCCCAGCAGCGTGCGCAACTCCTCGGCCTTCGCACATTTGGCAAGTTCCTGCCCCTTTATATTATATATAATGTGTGCCCCCTGACGCTTCAGGCTCTCGATGTGCTTCTTCACCTTGCCCGTCATGATGCAGCCAGGCGGCAGGATGAGTGCGGCATAGCGTGTGCCTGCCGCCGTCTGGAGCTTGCCGTCACGGAAGGTCGTGGCGAGGAGGTACTTCTCCGATATGTAGTCGCAGTCGTAGCCCAACGAGTCGAGCTTCAATATCGAGGCAATGAACTCGGGAGCCTTCCTGTCCATCGAATTGATTTCGAAGAGCATAAGGCGCTTGTCGAGGTTCGTCCGCCACATATTCCTGACGGGCAGAAGCACAAGGAAGTCGTTGTCGGGCTCTCCCTCCTGCAGCCGCTTCTGGCAATAGTCGATGTAGCGCGTCAGCATCGGGGCGTCGCGCCAGATGGTATTGGTGGGGGACATATCCACCGAGGCATAGAACCTCCAGCCGGGCCACGGGTCGTCCTTGGGGGAATAGCATGCGCCGTGGAAGAACATCCTGTTCACGCCGGCACAGAACATCAGGTCGAGGTCGGGCTTCATCTGTGAGAGAGAGGTCCGGAAATGCTCCGTCAGCCATGTGAACGTCTCACTGGAAACGAGCGGCTTGCCTGTGATGTGTGCTGCCGAGGAAGCGTATTTCAGCATCGAGAGGTCGGAGAAGTTCCTCCTCGTCATGCCCGGGTCGGTGCGCAAGCCCTTGATGCCAAACTCCGAAAGCCCAAAGCCTTCTATTTCCGGGATGTCGACTGCGGCATAGATGTCTATGAGGTTTGCCGGCGAGCCGTGCGCCTGGTTGCGCACCTTCACGCCGCGCTCATGACTCCAGCGCACCCATTGCTCCGTGAAGTTATGCAGCAAGAGGTCGGACAGCGTCTCGCGATAGTCGCTCAGCACTTGGGCATCGCCATCGGCGAACTCCTGAAGCTTATCCTCCAGCTTGTACCCGCGTCTCGCCTCAAACTCCTTTGGCAGAGTCGGCGTCCAGTCGGCACCAAACACCTCGTAGGAATCATTGAAGAAGGTGGCAGGCATGGGAGTGTCCGACGCCTTGAAAGCCTTGTCGAAGCGTGCCAGATAATGTGCCACCGCAGTCGAGTCGAAATGGTCTATCACATAGCCCTCGCCGCCGGGGGCTGCCCGCTTCACCTTCTGGCCTGTCCGGCATTCGTAGAGCGCTATGACGCGACGCTTTCCCTTCACGCGGCTCTTGTAGTCCCTCTGTGCTATCAGACGAGCATACCGCTGCTCCTTCTGCGGCGGAGGCAGCAGGATGTTGCTTTTCACCAAGCGGGTATCGACGAGCGAGTCAACGACGACAACTTTGCAGGCAGCCTCGGCAAGAGGTGTCTCGGGTGAGCCGAATGGCCAGCCCGTGCCGAGGTTCATGTCTATCTGTATGCCAAGGCGTTTCCCCTCGTTGATGGTGTACTTCAGCATCTGCATCCACTTTGGCGAGAGGAAGGGGATGTTGCCTCCTTCATTGCCCTGCACGCCATAGAGCGGCGTTATCTCCAGGGTGCCGATGCCGTGGGAAGCCATCTGCTCCATCTGCCACGTCAGTCCCGCCTCTGTGACGGCCGAGCCCAGCCACCACCAGCGGGCACCAGCCTGCGAGGTCAGGTCTTTTATCAGCCTGTAGTATTCCACAGCTCCCAGCAGCACGCAGCCCGTACCGTAGTCCTCGAAATTGGGAATGCTGGTGTAGGTCACCGGCTGTCCGTCCTTGGGTTCCTTGCCTGTTCCCTGCAGGTAACCGATAAAGCCGTTCGGGTGTATGGCATTCGTGGCAATGGCATTCCAGGCCTTGTCTGTGGCCGCACGATATTCCTCGGCTGGGAGCAATCCGTTGCGCACGCCCCAAGCCATTCCCATCAGGAAGAGGGCAGTGCCCGACGTCTCAGGCCCGCCGAACGTGGCAGGCGACATGAGGCTGACATTCCAGAAGCCATCCTTGCGCTGGCACCCCAGCAGGGCCTTCATCATGGCCTTGAAGTCCGACTTCAGCTCCTCGAGGAATGCCTGTACCTCCTTGTTCCCCTTTAAGGGGGCTAAGGGGGCGTCTATATCTTCGATAGTTCTCACGAGCGCTGCCACTACCCAGCCATTGCCTCGGCTCCAATAGCAGTTCTGTCCGTCGCTCTCCTTGTAAGGAGGGACAAAGTCGGCATCTCGCCACCACAGGCCTTCCTGAGCATTCCACAAACCGCCGCCGCACTCGTTTCTCGCCCATTCGTAGCAGTCGCGTGCAAAGAGGACATAGCGCTCGTCGCCCGTGATTCTGTACATCATGGAGTAGGCCGGCATCGCCATCTGTATGGCATCTATCCATGTCCAATAGTCGGTCCGCCCCTGCGCCATCTGCCGCTCCATGTTCATGCGGCAGCTGTCCAGCATCTGCCTGTCGCCGGTCATTGCATACCTTTGCAGGTAGGTCTGCATGCAGCACTGGTCGTCGGCATTCGTAGTCCTTGTGCCGTTGCGAGGTGTCCACTTATGAAAGGCAGCCCACTTGTCGGTGTATTGTATGTAGCCGGGTTGAGGGTCAATGCCATAGAGCGCCATCAAGCCCTCATAGTACACGCCACGCGTCCAGAGGGAGCTGGGACGCCTTCTTCCCACGAAGGTGTCCTTGGTAGGGTCGGGCCACTTGCTGGTGAAATAGCTGTTGACACGACGTGCCGCATCGAGCACTTCGTCAGCATCCTGAGCAGCGACTGGCATCAACGCGAGCAGGACAAAAGCAAATATGAAGGATATCAGTTTTGGCATTGTTCGAGGGCAAATATATATATAATCTGTGAGAAAACAAGAATCGGGCAAGCCGGATGGGGGAAATCATCCGCAAGGGGTTGGCTCTTTCCCTGTGCTCCGAGGATAATCGCTGCACCTTAGGGATGAATGGGTATCAGCCAGAACTGGAACATCCGGTCTTCGTACTTCACACGATACTGCGGCAGAGCCTGGGCATCCTTGTTCCAGGAGTTGATGCCGCCTACACCCGTCTGCAGTTTGTCCAACGCCAGCTCTGTGTACGTCGACTTCGGTATCTGCGGAGAGTGGCGCTGGGCCTTCTGCTTTCCCTCGTCGAGGTCCATAATGTTGTAATGCAGAGCAGATGCGGTGAAAGGCTCGTGCGACTGGATGCGGAGTCCTACGCCCGCTTTGTCCGTCTGCTGCCACCAGCGTATGTCAGTCTTCGTTCCTGTTTCCTGCGGGCGGATGTAGGGGAAGAACTGTTCGTCGGCAGTCTGTTTCCTCTTGCCTATCAGCATGCACTCCTTGCGGTCTGCATAGTTCTCGATGGGGCCGCGACCATAGTACTCGCTCTGGTCGCAGTTGTATGGCATGTCCATGACCACTCCGAAGCGGAACATGTCGCTGACCTCGGCTCCTGCCATAGTGCTCATTTGCTCGGTGACATGAATGGCGCCACCTTCCAAAATGATATATGTCATAGTGAGCCGAGCCTTCACTGCCGGCATGTCATAGGTAGCCTTGACGGTCACGGGGTCTTGTTTCTTGCCCTTGTCGGCAGTGAGCGACGTGAGCTTCATCTCGGGGTTGCGCCAGGCAAGCATGCTCTCGTGCAGGCCGGCACCCATGTCGTTGTCGGTGACGGCTCGCCAGAAGTTGGGGCGTAGTGTGCCGCCGTCGCCCAGGAGGTCGCATCCGAGCACGGTGTAGCCACTTATGAGACCCGTCTGTCGGTTGAAGCTAACCATGAAATTGTCGTTCGAGACAATGATGTCTTCCGTCCCCTTCTTGTCGAGAATCTTTATCTTTGACGCTGTGGCAGAGGGCAGGGAGAAGGGCTTGTCCTTGTAGGGGCGTATGGTCAGCTGGTTGTAAGCCACTTCCTGGCCGGCCTTCATGAGGGGCTCGTCGTTCTTCAGCATGAAGATGATGTTCAGCATAAGCTCGGCATCATCGTCCTTAAGCAGTGCCGACTTGAAAGGAATCTCGAAAGATCTTGTCTGCTGCGGCTTGACATCCAGGTCCGAGATGAGGCCAAAGTCAGCAGGGAGGCCGTCGACGGTAACTACCCATTTCAGCCTGTAGCCCGACAGGTCGCGGAAGAAGTTCTCGTTGTAGACCTCGATGGTCTTTGTCTCAGCCAGGTTGCCTTTTGCCTTTGCCCAGATGTTCTGATACTGGTAGGCAACTTCGTAGGCATGCGGGTTGAGCTGGCGGTCGGGGCCTATGATGCCGTTGCAGTTAAAGTTGTTGTCCGACGGGTCGTAGCTGTTGTAGTCGCCGCCATAGGTGTAGTCAATCTTGTTCAGTTCAGGGTAGGAAAGATTCGCCACACGGTTCAGTTCGTCGAGCGACGCGTTGAGCATCCTGGCGTTGGGCTTGCGGTGGAGCGCCTGGTCAACGAAATCCCAGATGTATCCACCCTGATATTTCGGATACTTGCGGATGAGTTCCCAATATTCCTTCAGTCCGCCGCTGGAATTGCCCATGGTGTGGTTATACTCGCACTGGATGAGGGGCTTCTGGAAGGTGTTGTCTTTGCAATAGGCCTCGCAGGACCAGGGCGTGTAGTACATGGGGCAGAAGATGTCGGTGTTGCGGCCTTCGCGATGTGCCTGCTCCCATTGGCAGGGACGGCTCGCGTCCTCGGCCTTCACCCAGTCGTAGGCTGCCTCGAAGTTCGGGCCGTTGACGGTCTCGTTGCCTAAGGACCAGACGATGATGGCAGGGTGATTGAAGTGCGAGCGCACGTTGTTCTGGTTGCGCTCCAGTATCTGCTTGGCAAAGAGGGGCTTCTTGGCCTCTGCATCCTTGCCGTAGCCGAAGCCGTGGCTCTCTTGGTTGGCTTCTGCTGTCATGTAGATGCCGTACTCGTCGCACAGGTCGTACCAGATGGGGTCGTCGGGATAGTGGCAGGTTCGGACGGCATTGATGTTCAGTCGCTTCATGATCTGTATGTCCTGCACCATGCGTTCGCGGCTCACCACATAGCCCCCGTCGGGGTCGAGCTCATGGCGGTCTGCACCCTTGATGAGTACGGGCTGACCGTTCACGAGCAGCTGGGCGTTCTTGATTTCAACACGGCGGAAGCCCACCTTCTGCGTGATAACCTCTGTCACCACAGGCTCGCCGGTCTTTACCACCTTGCGGCCAACCTTCTTGGTTGCAGGAGCAGAAGTGATGCGAGCCACGAGCGTGTATAGATATGGTGTCTCGGCCGTCCATTTCTTCGGAGCTTTAACCTCGAGTTTAACACCCCCTTGTGCCGGGAGCGTCTCGAGCCATGAGTTGATGACGGAGCCTGCCACTTTGTTCCCTTCAGGGTCGAGGAGCTCGACGCTTACGTTGCCTTTGCCCGAGAACAGTGCGCGAACATTCAACTCGCCGTCCTGATAATTGTTCACCAAGTCGGGAGTCAGACGGAGGTCGTCGAGATGTGTGTTCTTGTCGCGTGCAAAGAGATACGAGTCGCGAGCCACGCCCGAGAGTCGCCAGAAGTCCTGGTCCTCGCACCAGGAGCCGTCGCACCAGCGGAACACCTGGAAGGCGATGAAGTTCTCCTCGCCGGCTTTCACATACTGGCTGATGTCGAACTCCGTGGCCACTTTCGAGTCCTCGGAATAGCCCACGAACTGTCCGTTCACATAGAGGTAGATACAAGATGTGACGGAGCCGAAGCGAGCCACCACCTGCTTGCCTGCCCAATCGGCCGGGATGCGAAGCGAGCGTCGGTAGGAGCCCACGTGATTGTCCTTCACAGGCACCTGTGGCGGCTTCTGGTTGAAGTGTCCGCGCCAGGCAAAGCCCGAGTTCACATATTCAGCATCCCCGAATCCGTTCATCTCCCACATGCCTGGCACGGGCATCGTGCCCCAAGCGGAATCGTCGAGGTCGGTCTTGAAGAAGTCCGTGGGGCGCTGGTCGGCATTCTCCACCCAATGGAACTTCCAATTGCCGTGCAGGGAGAGGAAGCGCTGCGACTTCGTCATGTCTCCCTTCAGGGCCAACGCCTCGTCCTCGTAGGCAAAGAATGTGGTATGAACGGGCAGGCGGTTCACGTTGTTTACCTCCATGTCGTGCCACTCTGTCCAGGAGGGGGTTGTCACTTGTGCTGCATTGATAATCGTCGCCAGTCCCATAAGGACGGCCCAAAGCGATAGTTTTTTCTTCATAGTTGAGTGTAGTTTTAGTTAAATGGCGATGCAAAGATAGTGAAAATTCCGCAAAATCCATTATAAATGCCATGAATTTTCGATGTGGCGGGTGTTCTTAGACCCCACCCCTCGCTTCGCTCTACCCCTCCCCTTGATGGGAGGGGAGTCGGGGGCGCTGAATACTCTCCGCCCCTATAAGGGGAGGAGTGGCCGAAGGCCGAGGTGGGGTATTTCTCTGCTGAAGAGGAGGGGAGTCGGGGACGCCGGTCTTAGACCCCGCCCCTCGCTCTCAGACGCTCTTCCCCAGCTCGAAGGCTTCCTGGAGCTTGCTGTTTCCCTCGATTTCCCTGGGTTTGTCCACGCCTCCGCAGAAGAGCGAGCCTGCCAGGCGGCTCTTGGGATAGCATGCTATCCAGCCTCCGAGCCCTGTCTCCGCACGCTTCGGCGTCTCGGGGTCGTCGTCGGCAGCGGTAGTGAGGAGATAGGCGTCGCGGAACTTGTAGTCCAGCGCATACATGGCATTCATGCGGTCTATGAGCGTCTTCATCTGGCCGCTCATCTCGTAGTAGTAGATTGGTGTTGCCCAAGCCACTACATCTGCCTCCATCACCTTGCCCATGATGTCGTTCACATCGTCCTGGATGACACACTTCCCCAGCTTTTGGCAGCCCAGACAGCCTTTGCAGAACTGGATGTCCTTGCCTGTGAGGGATATTTTCTCCACATCGTGTCCGGCAGCCTTGGCTCCCTCCACGAACTTGTCGGCCAGCATGTCGCTGTTCGACCCACGACGAAGACTCGTCGAAATTACGATAACTCGTTTCATATTCTGTCGCTTTTTATATGTTTCCGTTGCAAAGATACGAAATTTATCGGATATAAATCAATGAAGACCGGACATTGAATATGGAAATATGGAAAAGAGGACGGACTCACGCCCCTGTCTGCATTCTGTCGCTTCCCTTGCGGAAAAAGCCAACCCCCTGCGCTTCATTTCCCCATCAGGCATTTTCCGTGCTTGATACGCAGGCTGCGTATGCAGAAGCACAGCCTGCGTCGGTCGGTTCACACGCTGCGTCGGCAGAAACACTACTTGCGTCTCACTTCTGAAGCATTCCCCAAGGCATTTTCCATCTGCAGGAGATACTCTTTCCTGGCAATGCCGCCGGCATATCCTGTCAGCGAGCCGCCTGCTCCCACCACGCGATGGCAGGGGATGATGAGCGAGATGCTGTTGTGGGCGACCGCACCGCCTACTGCCTGCGCCGAGCGGCAACCCAGGCGTCGGGCTATCTCGCCATAGGTCATCGTCTGTCCGTAGGGAATGGCGAGCATGGTCTGCCAAACGCTTCTCCTGAAAGGGGAAGTGCGCATCGACAGGCTCGGCGTGAAGTGCGGCACTTCTCCACGGAAATAGGCGTCGAGCCAGCGGCATGTCTCCCCGAAGACGGGAAGGTCGGGCCGCTCTTCGTGTTGTGGATTGAGGCAATCGGCGAAGAACTTCTGTCCGTCGAACCACAGTCCGACAAGCGCTTTGCCATCCGAGGCCAAGGTGATGCCGCCAAGCGGCGACTGATAGTGCGTCGTATAGTCCATTGTCCGGTTTTTGTTTGCGAAGTTACAAAAAATGTTCATGCTTCGGTGCCGAATGTGCAATTTATTTTGTATCTTTGTAGCAGAAAAGCAATAAAAACACCTCATAAAGCACTACGGAATATGCTAACAGCGACTTACTTCTTTGCAGTTGACCTCGGCGCTACAAGCGGGCGCACCATTCTGGGCTCCATTTGCGACGGCAGGCTGCAGCAGCGGGAACTGACGCGCTTCCCCAACCACATCATCCAGACCGGTGGACACTTCTACTGGGACATCTACGCTCTCTACAATGAGATTATCCGCGGCCTGAAGGCTGTGGCCGACGAAGGCATCCGGCTGACAAGCATCGGCATAGACACTTGGGGCGTGGACTTCGTGTGCATCGGCAAGGACGGAGGGCTGCTCCGCAATCCCTATTGCTACCGCGACCCGCATACGGAAGGGGCGATGGAGGACTACTTCAGGCGGATTCCCAAGGAGCGCGTCTACGAGAAGACGGGCATCCAGTTCATGAACTTCAACTCCCTGTTCCAGCTTTCCGCCATGCGCAGCCATAACGACTCGGCGCTGGAGGCTGCCCATAAGATTCTCTTCATCCCCGATGCCCTGATGTACATGCTGACAGGGGAAAGCGTCTGTGAGTACACCATCCTGAGCACCAGCCAGATGCTCGACCCTCGCACAAAGCGCATCGACCCCGAACTGATAGAAGCCATCGGCCTGAAAGAAGAGCAGTTCGGCCGCTATGTGAAGCCTTGCGACACGGTGGGTACGCTATCGCCGGAGGTGCAGCGGCTGACAGGACTCGGCGCTGTCCCCGTAGTGGCTGTAGCAGGCCACGACACCGCCTCCGCCGTGGCTGCCGTTCCCGCTCAGGACGAGCACTTTGCCTACCTCAGTTGCGGCACATGGAGCCTCCTGGGCATCGAGACACAGGAAGCCATCATCAACGAGAAGAGCCTGCAGTATAACTTCACAAACGAGGGCGGCATAGAAGGCACCACCCGCTTCCTGAAGAACATCTGCGGCCTGTGGCTCCTGGAAAGATGCCGACAGGAATGGACCGACGCTCCGCAGGACGTGAACCAAGTGAACCGCGACGCCATGACGGCCGAGCCGCACCGCTCACGCATCAATCCCGACGACCCGCGCTTTGCCAACCCACAGAGCATGGTGGAAGCCATTCAGGGATATTGCAAGGAGACAGGGCAGCCCGTACCGCTCACCTATCAGCAAATGGCTCGCTGCATCTTCGAAAGCCTCGCCATGCGCTACAGGGAAGTGATGGACTACCTGCGGGAACTGGCGCCCTTCCCCATCGAAAGGCTCCACGTCATCGGCGGCGGCACCTACAACCAATACCTCATGCAGATGACGGCCGACAGCCTGCAGATGCCCGTACTGACCGGACCTGTGGAAGGCACCGCCATCGGCAACATCATGCTGCAGGCAAAGGCTGCAGGACTGGTCGGCGACATCTTCCAGATGAGGCGCATCATCAGCCAAAGCATCGAGATGAAAACATACCTCCCTGCTGAAAAATGAAAGCGTGAAAGACTGAACATTTAATATTAAAAGCGTATATATATGAAAAGCGAGAACATCACAAAAGCTTACGAACTGGCGAAAGAACGTTACGCCGAGTTCGGCATCGACACCGAAAAGGTGCTCGAACAATTACAAGACTTCCATCTAAGTATGCACTGCTGGCAGGCCGACGACGTGGCGGGCTTCGAGGTGCAGGCCGGCGCACTCTCCGGCGGCATACAGAGCACGGGAAACTACCCCGGCAAGGCTCGCAACATCGACGAGTTGCGCAGCGACATCCTCAAGGCCAAGAGCCTCATCCCAGGCAACCACCGCCTGAACCTGCACGAAATCTATGGAGACTTCAAAGGTAAGGTTGTGGATCGCGACGAGGTTACCGTGGAGTACTTCCAAAGCTGGATTGAGTGGGGCAAGGAGAACGACACGAAACTTGACTTCAACAGCACCTCCTTCTCTCATCCCAAAAGCGGGAACCTGTCGCTCTCCAACCCCGACAAAGGCATCCGCGACTTCTGGATTGAGCACACCAAGCGCTGCCGCGAGATTGCCAATGCCATGGGAGAAGCACAGGCCGACCCCTGCATCATGAATCTCTGGGTGCACGACGGCTGCAAGGACCAGAGCGTGAACCACTTCCTCTATCGGCATTATCTGAAAGACTCGCTCGACCAAATCTTCGCCAAGCCCTTGCCCATGATGAAGGACTGCATCGAAGGCAAAGTCTTCGGCATCGGACTGGAAAGCTTCACCGTGGGCAGTCACGACTTCTACACGGCATATGCATCCAAGAACAACAAGATACTGACCATCGACACAGGCCACTATCATCCCACGGAAAGCCCAGGCGACAAGGTGAGCGCTGTCCTGCAGTTCGTTCCCGAGCTGATGCTTCACGTGAGCCGCCCCGTCCGTTGGGACAGCGACCACGTCACACTGATGGACGACCCGACCTTGGAGCTCTTCCAGGAAATCGTGCGGGCCAAGGCAATGGAGCGTGTGCATTACGGCCTCGACTACTTCGACGGCAGCATCAACCGCGTCGGCGCATATGTCACCGGCTCGCGTGCAGCTCAGAAGTGTATGACGCGAGCTTTGCTGGAGCCCACGGCACAGATTGCCGAGTACGAGCTGAAGGGCAAAGGCTTCCAGAGTCTTGCTCTGCTCGAGGAGGCAAAGGCATTGCCCTGGAACGCCGTCTATGATGAGTTCTGCCTGCGCAACGATGTGCCGGTAGGCAATGCGTTCATCGCCGAGGTGGAGAAATACGAAGCAGAAGTGACAAGCAAGAGATAAACAAGGCGGAGACATGAACATTCTCATTGGATTACTTATCATAGCGGTCGGCGCGTTCTGCCAGTCAAGCAGCTACGTTCCCATCAACCGCATCAAGCAGTGGAGCTGGGAGAGTTATTGGATTGTGCAGGGCGTCTTTGCCTGGCTGTTGTTCCCCCTGCTGGGAGCTTGGCTGGCTGTGCCGGAAGGTCATTCGCTCCTTGAGCTCTTCACAGCCGCCCAGTCCTTCAACATCTGGATGACCATCCTCTTCGGCATCCTCTGGGGCATAGGCGGACTGACCTTCGGCCTTTCGATGCGCTACCTGGGCGTTGCCCTTGGCCAGAGCATCGCGCTGGGAACCTGTGCCGCACTGGGAACCATCATGGGTCCTGTGCTTCTGAACACCTTCTTCCCCGAGCTGAATGCGCTGGAATCGCTCACCTATGCTGTCATCCTAGGCGTCGTCGTGACGCTCGTCGGCATCGCCATCATCGGTGTGGCAGGCGGCATGAGGAGCAAGGAGCAGGGGGCAGGGAGCAACGAAGCCATCAAGGACCTCAACTTCCCCAAAGGCCTCGCCATTGCGCTGCTTGCGGGCTTCATGAGCGGCTGCTTCAATGTGGGACTGGAGTTCGGCAAGGGCATACACTTTGCCGATACGCCGGACATGTTCAAGACGCTGCCCGCCACACTGCTCGTAACGCTGGGAGGCTTCCTCACCAATGCCATATACTGTTTCTTCCAGAACACGAAGAACAAGACGTGGGGCGACTACGGCAAGACTTCCGTATGGACCAACAACCTGTTCTTCTGTGCATTGGCCGGTGCGCTGTGGTACAGCCAGTTCTTCGGCCTGTCGCTCGGCCGCAGCTTCTTCGAGGCAGGTGGCACTATGGACACCCTCTCCTTCTGTATCCTCATGGCGCTCAATGTGACGTTCAGCAACGTATGGGGCATCATCCTGAAGGAATGGAAGGGATGCTCCAGGAAGACCATCACGGTACTTGTTTGCGGAATCATCGTTCTCATCTTCAGCACTTTCGTGCCTCAACTGCTATAAACGAATGAACAGTATCCTTGATTCCCGTCCTGCTCTGCGAGCCGTCATCGACCAGGTGGCAGAAGTCACGGGCTACCTCTGGCAGAAGGGATGGGCAGAACGCAATGGCGGCAACATCACCGTGAACATCACTGAACATGCCGACGAAGAGATAAAGGCTTTGCCTGCCATCGCTCCCGTCAGGCAGATAGGCAAGACGCTCCCCCACCTGCGGGGCCAATACTTCTATGCGAAGGGGACGGGCAAACGCATGCGCGACCTCGCTCGCCAACCCATGCAGAACGGAGCCATCATCCGCATCTGTCCCGACTGCGCGTCGTACGAGATAATTGCCGACGAGCCTGTGATGCCTACCAGCGAGCTCCCTTCGCATCTGGCATTGCAGGACTATCTCCTGGAGACCGGCAGCACCTACAAGGCCACTCTCCACACGCATCCCATCGAACTGGTGGCAATGAGCCACTCCGAGCGGTTCCTTCGCCCTGGCGAGATGACACGCGTGCTTTGGTCGATGATACCGGAGACACTGGCCTTTGCGCCGCTGGGCATCGGCATCGTGCCGTACAAGCTCCCCGGTAGCGTAGAGCTGGCGGATGCCACACTGGAGCAGATAAAGGAGCACGACGTGGTGCTGTGGGAGAAGCACGGCACGGTGGCTGTGGGTCAGGACATCATGGATGCCTTCGACCAGACCGACGTGCTCTGCAAGGCCGCCAACATCTACATGTGTGCCCGCTCCATGGGTTTCGAGCCCGACGGCATGACACCCGAAGCCGTGAGAGAGGTGCAGCAAGTCTTCAACCTTCCCACCAAACGCCCGTCATAAAAGGGATTGGCGCACGAAACGCAAGGCAGGAAAAATCGCGGGAAAAGGGCTCTCAAAACGCCGCCTGCGGCGATGGCAAACGCCGCACGCGGAAATGGGCAACGCCGCAGCCGGGGATTGCCATCGCCGCACGCGGCGTTTGGAAGTGCCCCTGGCGAAGGTTTTTTTTCGAAAATAATACCTGAAACTGCAGCCTTTTTTACTGATTTCTTCGTACCTTTGCGCTCGAAATCAAAGAACGATATGCTAAAGATAGAGAACCTGCATGCCAGCATTGGCGGCAAAGAAATACTGAAAGGCATCAACCTGACCGTCCGCGACGGCGAGGTGCATGCCGTGATGGGGCTCAACGGAGCAGGCAAGAGCACACTCTCGAACGTCATCGTAGGACATCCCGCCTACATTGTCACAGAGGGCAGCATCACCTGGGACGGCAAGGACCTGCTGTCGCTCAACCCCGAGGAACGCGCCCACGAAGGCATCTTCCTCAGCTTCCAGCAACCGGTGGAGATACCAGGCGTCTCGATGGTCAACTTCATGCGAGCCGCCCTCAACGCCAAGCGCAAGTATCAAGGCCTCGAGCCCATGCCGGCGGGCGACTTCCTCAAACTCATGAGGGAGAAACGCTCTATCGTGGAGCTCGACAGCAAGCTCACGAGCCGCAGCGTGAACGAAGGCTTCTCGGGCGGCGAGAAGAAGCGGAACGAGATATTCCAGATGGCAATGCTCGAGCCGAAGCTCACCATCCTCGACGAGACGGACAGCGGACTCGACGTGGACGCCCTGCGCGTCGTGGCAGAAGGCTTCAACAAACTGCGTCGGCCCGAGTCGAGCGCCATCGTCATCACACACTATCAGCGCCTGCTCGACTACCTGAAACCGGACATCGTGCATGTGCTCATCGACGGCCGCATCGTCAAGACTGGCGGCCCCGAACTCGCCGGGGAAATAGAAAGCCGCGGCTTCGACTGGATAAAGAACGAGATAAAGGATTAGGGACTAAGGATTGAAGAGTTTTCCTTTATCACGAAATAACGTCATAACGTTATAACGAAAGGATGGAAGCAACGAAGCAATACATAGACTTCTACAGCGAAGTGCGCGACACCATTGCCGCCCGCAGCTGTGCCGAAATGAACGGAGAGCGCCCGGCCGCCCTGCAGACCTTCTCTTCGCAAGGCTTCCCCTCACAGAAGGCAGAGCGCTATCGCTATGCGAAGGTAGAGGCAGACTTCTCGCCCAACTACGGCATAGCCCTCACCCCACTCAGCGGACCTCTTCCCCCCTACTGTTTCCGCCTTACGGAGGCCGAGCCTCGCGTGCGCGTATTATATAATAAGGTAGCAGACCGCACGGACAGCATCGTCGCCCTCAACACGATGCTCTCGGTCGATACACTCGTCGTGCATGTGCCCCGCGGCATCCGTGTGGAACATCCCATACAGATAAGCAACATCCTCAAAGGCGAGCACGACACGATGGTCTGCCGGCGCATCCTCATCGTGATGGAGGAAATGGCAGAGGCCGACATCATCATCACCGACCGCGCCGCTTCGCAAAGCAGCTTCCTGACGAACCAAGTCATCGAGGTCGCGATGGGCGATGGCTCACGCCTCAGCCTCTATGAGATAGAAGAGACGCATCTGCTATGCACCCGCTACGGCAGCGTCTTCGTACGCCAAGGGCGGAACAGCAGCCTCCACCACACGAGCCTGACACTCTTCAACGGCCACACACGCAACCGCCTCGATGTGCAACTGCAGGGCGAGGGCAGCGAGGTGACGGCGAACGGCTGCGTCATCGCCGACAAGATGCAGAGGGTGGACAACAACACGCTCATAGACCACCAGGCCCCCTGTTGCCAGAGCAACGAGCTCTACAAGTACGTGCTCGATGACAGCGCTGTGGGAGCCTTTGCCGGCAAGGTGCTGGTCCGTGAGGGCGCACAGAAGACGACGAGCAAAGAGACGAACGCCAACCTCTGCGCCACAAGGGCTGCCCGTATGTACACACAGCCGATGCTCGAGATTTATGCCGACGACGTCAAATGCAGCCACGGGAGCACCGTAGGACAGATGGACGAGGCGGCACTCTTCTACATGCGTCAGCGCGGCATCGACGAGCGGGAAGCCCGACTGCTGCTGAAGGCCGCATTCATCACCGAAGTCATCGAATCCATTCCCCTCGAATCGCTTCGCGACCGCCTCCACATCGTGGTCGATAAGCGCCTGAGGGGAGAACTCAGCAAATGCGAAGGATGCAAGCTATGCAAGTAGCCCCACTCCCAACCCCTCCCTTGTAGGGAGAGGAGAAGATAGTAATAGCAGATGGAAAAGAAAGACATTCAGTCAACAAAAGTAACGTCTCCCCTCCCAACAAGGGAGGGGTTGGGGGTGGGTCTGTTCCCTATCCTGGGCAAGGTTATCTACGGGAAGTATCCCCTTGTCTACCTCGACAATGCGGCAACGACGCAGAAGCCGCGGCAAGTCGTGGAGGCCATGACGGAGGAATACTACAATGTGAATGCCAACGTGCATCGCGGCGTGCATTTCCTTTCGCAACAGGCCACCGAGCTTCACGAGGCGTCGCGAGAGACGGTTCGCCGTTTCCTCGGTGCCGGCAGCGCTGCCGAGATTGTCTTCACAAGAGGCACCACCGAGAGCATCAACCTCGTGGCCTCCTGCTTCGGGCAGGCGTTCATGAAAGAGGGCGATGAGGTGATCCTCAGCGAGATGGAGCATCACAGCAACATCGTCTCGTGGCAACTCCTGCAGGCGAGGCAAGGCATCCGCCTCCGCGTTGTTCCCATCACCGACGACGGGCGGCTCCAGATGGATGCCTACGAGAAGCTCTTCAACGAGCGCACTCGCATCGTCAGCATCACCCACGTAAGCAATGTGCTGGGCACGGTCAATCCCATAAAAGACATCATACGCATCGCCCACGAACACGGCGTTCCGGTCCTCATCGACGGGGCGCAGAGCACGCCTCACATGGCTGTCGATGTGCAGGACCTCGACTGCGATTTCTTTGCTTTCAGCGGCCACAAAATCTACGGCCCCACCGGCATCGGCGTACTCTACGGCAAGGAGAAGTGGCTGGACCGCATCCCGCCATACATGGGCGGCGGCGAGATGATAAAGACCGTCAGCTTCGAAAAGACGACCTTCAACGAGCTGCCTTATAAATTCGAGGCCGGCACGCCTGATTATGTGGCATCGACAGGCCTGGCCCGTGCGCTCGACTTTGTCAGTTCCGTCGGCTTCGATGCCATCGAAGCCCATGAACGAGACCTGACGGCCTACGCCATGCAGCGCCTCATGGAGATAGAGGGCATGAAGATTTTCGGCCCGGACATTGAGGAGCACGATGCCGTCATCAGTTTCCAGGTTGGCAATATCCATCACCTCGACATGGGAACGCTGCTCGACCGCCTCGGCATAGCCGTACGCACAGGCCACCATTGTGCCGAGCCCCTCATGCGTCGCCTTGGCATCGAGGGCACATGCCGTGCCAGCTTCGCCTTGTATAATACTCGCGAAGACGTCGATGCGCTTGTAGCTGGAATACAGCGTGTTAGCATGATGTTTTAGGAACCTGAAAACGCCGCGTGCGGCGATGGCAATCCCCGCGTGCGGCGTTGGCAATTTCCGCGTGCGGCGTTGGCAATCCCCGCACGCGGCGTTTGGAAGCCCCTTATGGGGCCTTTTTTTCGACGCGAACGGAACTCTATTCTGCAGCCCTCAGATTGGCTGCCAACTGCTCGGTAGAACTGGCGCCGATGAGCACGGAGGTGACGCCTTCCTGGGCGAGCACCCAGCGCAGAGCCTCCTCGGCTGTGGTATGCCCCTCGGCCTGTGCCTTGTCCCTCAACTTCAGAATGTAGTCCATGAGTTCGGGCGTCAGGCGCTCGGACTTCAGTGTCCGCTCTCTTGCCATGCGCGAATCGGAAGGTATGCCGTTCAGATAGCGGTCGGTGAGCAGGCCCTGTGCCAATGGCGAGAAGGCTATGAAGCCCACCCCACTCTCGCGGCAAAAGTCCAAAATGCCCGATTCCATCGGTTTCCTGTCAATCATATTGAGCCTGCCTTGATAGATGAGCAAGGGCACGTCGTGCTCGCGCAGATACTTCTCGCCGATGCGCAAAGGCTCGAGCGGCCAGTTCGAGATGCCCACATAGAGCGCCTTGCCCTGCCGCACGATATCGACCAACGCCTGCAACGTCTCCTCCAAAGGCGTCACGGGGTCGAGACGATGACTGTAAAAGAGGTCGACATAGTCCAGGTGCATGCGTTTGAGGCTTTGGTCAATGGAGGCCATCAGATACTTGCGCGAGCCCCAGTTGCCGTAAGGGCCAGGCCACATGTCGTAGCCTGCCTTGCTGCTGATGAAGAGTTCGTCGCGAAAAGGGCGGAAGTCGTCGTCCATGAGGCGGCCCATCGTCTCCTCGGCACTGCCGTAAACAGGGCCGTAGTTGTTGGCGAGGTCGAAGTGCGTGATGCCGTGGTCGAACGCATAATGTGTGATGGCGCGGCTCCGTTCGTAGGGGTCGACGCTTCCGAAGTTGTGCCAGAAGCCCAGGCTCACCTTAGGCAGCAGCACACCGCTCTGCCCGCAACGCTGGTAGAGGCGCTCATCGTCGTAACGGTTGGGAGAGGGCAAATAAGTTCCTTTGATGTCCATAATCAGTTATCTTGTTTTAATCTGTCTGTGTTTTCGGGCTTTCCTGTGCTCCGCATCTGCGGCCCGAGGGAGAACCCTCGGGCACGGTGGCTATGGAGGGGCTGCGGTCAAAAAAGGGCAGCGACGGTGCCTGTGGGCAGAGAGGCGGCAGCAGGGGCTGTCGTGCCCGAGGGTTCTCAATCGGGGCCTGCGCGGCATTTGCAGACCTGCGGCATCGACGAGAAAGCAAAAGCCCTGCACACAGCAATACGGATGCTTGCATGTGCAGGGCTTCTCTTTTCTATATTGACGCGCGGATGCCGGGGCCGGGGTCGAAGCCGGCACTCGCTGTCTGCCGTTGTTTACTGTCTGCTACTCTGCAGCAGGCTCTTCGCCACGCTCGGGACGGGGACGGCGCTCGCCACGCTCTCCGCGCTCGGGACGAGGACGACGCTCGCCACGCTCGGGACGGGGACGGCGTTCGCGTTCACGCTCCACATAGCTCTCGGGCTTCTCGATAAGGGCACGACGGCTGAGCTTGAACTTGCCGGTCTTCGGGTCTATCTCGAGGAGCTTCACCTGAAGCTTGTCGCCTTCCTTGATGCCTGCCTCCTCTACGGTTTCCAGACGCTTCCAGTCTATCTCACTGATGTGCAGGAGTCCGTCCTTGCCGGGCATGAACTCTACGAAGCAACCGTAAGGCATGATGCTGCGGACAGTGCCTTCATAGACCTCGCCTATCTCGGGCACAGCCACGATAGCCTTGATCTTCGCCATAGCTGCATCGATGCATTCCTTGTTGGGACCGCTCACCTGGATCTTGCCCACACCGTCTTCTTCGTCGATTGTGATGGTGGCTCCGGTCTCTTCCTGCATGCCCTGGATGATCTTTCCGCCCGGGCCGATGACAGCCCCGATGAACTCCTTCGGGATAACCATCTGCTCGATGCGTGGTACGTGCGGCTTCAGTTCTGGACGCGGCTTGTCGAGCGTCTTCATCATCTCTGCGAGGATGTGCTCTCTGCCAGCCTTTGCCTGCATGAGCGCCTTCTCGAGAATCTCGTAGGAGAGGCCGTCGCACTTAATGTCCATCTGCGTCGCAGTCAGACCCTTCGGCGTGCCTGTGGTCTTGAAGTCCATGTCGCCGAGATGATCCTCGTCGCCGAGGATGTCACTCAGCACGGCATACTTGTCCTCGCCGGGGTTCTTGATGAGTCCCATAGCGATACCGCTGACGGGAGCCGAAATGGGAACACCGGCGTCCATGAGTGCCAAGCAGCCTGCACAGGTGCTGGCCATCGAGCTGGAACCGTTGCTCTCCAGGATGTCGCTCACTACGCGGATGGTGTAGGGGAAGTCCTTGGGCAGCTGTCCCTTCAGGCCGCGCCAAGCGAGATGGCCGTGACCGATCTCGCGACGGCCTACGCCGCGCTGTGCCTTCGCCTCGCCTGTAGAGAATGGCGGGAAGTTGTAGTGGAGCAGGAAGCGCTGGTATTCACGGACGAGCACATCGTCGATGAGCTTCTCGTCGAGCTTCGTACCGAGTGTGCAGGTAGCGAGAGACTGTGTCTCGCCACGGGTGAAGATGGCACTTCCGTGAGGTCCGGGCAGAGGGCTTACCTCGCACCAGATGGGACGGATGTCGGTAGTCTTGCGGCCGTCGAGGCGGATGCCTTCGTCCAGGATGCAGCGGCGCATAGCGTCCTTCTCGACATCATGGTAGTAACGGTCGATGAGTGTGTTCTTCTCCTCAAGCTCTTCGGGAGCCATATCTGTGTGAGCCTCTGCATAGGCTGCCTTGAAATCCTCGCGGATGGCTTCGAAAGCCTCGGCACGAGCGTGCTTCTCGAGTCCTTGCTTCGTGACGTCGTAGGCTTTCTGGTAGCAAGCCTGCTTGACTGCCTCACGCAGTTCGTCGTCGTTCACCTCGTGGCAGTACTCACGCTTCACGTCCTTACCCAGTTCCTTCTCCAGTTCCTTCTGGAGGCGGCACATGGGCTTGATGGCTTCGTGAGCGGCCTTGAGGGCGGCGAGGAGGTCGGTCTCCTGCACTTCCTTCATCTCGCCTTCCACCATCATGATGTTCTCTTCGGTAGCGCCTACCATGAGGTCCATGTCGGCCTCAGCAAGCTGTTGGAATGTCGGGTTGATGACAAACTCTCCGTTGATGCGGGCCACGCGAACCTCTGAGATGGGGCCTTCGAACGGGATGTCGCTGCAAGCCAGTGCTGCAGAAGCGGCAAAGCCAGCCAGAGCATCGGGCATGTCCACGCCGTCGGCAGAGAAGAGGATTACATTCACATAAACTTCAGCATGATAGTTGCTGGGGAAAAGGGGGCGCAGGGCGCGGTCCACGAGGCGACAAGTCAGTATCTCGTCGTCATTTGCCTTACCCTCACGCTTTGTGAAGCCGCCGGGAAAACGTCCGGCAGCAAAATACTTTTCTCTGTACTCAACCTGTAAGGGCATGAAATCTGTTCCGGGAACGGCATCTTTGGCTGCGCAAACAGTGGCCAGGAGCATCGTGTTGTTCATGCGGAGCATCACGGAACCATCGGCTTGTTTGGCAAGTTTCCCGGTCTCGATGCTGATGGTTCTTCCATCAGGCAACTCGACTGTCTTTGTAATTACGTTCATCTTAATTTAGTTAACTTATTGTTTCCTTTACGTCTTATATGATATAAAAAATCGCACAAAGGTAAGAAAAATAGTTTATAGTTCATAGTTTATCGCAGATAATTATTCTTTTTTCCGCAGAATTGCGTACCTTTGCTGCCGAAATGTCAAATTGTGAAATTGTGAAAGCGATAAAATACATACTTTTTGCGGCTGTTTTGCTTTGTGGCTGTCGGCAAAGGGAGACCTTCTGCATTGAGGGCAACATCACGGGTGCCGACTCGTGCTTGCTCTACCTGGAGCACCTGACTTTGGGCGAGGGCGCAGTTGCCATCGACAGCATCCGGCTGAAGGAGGACGGGGCTTTCCGTTTCGGGAAAGCGGGCGTCGCAACCCCGGAGTTCTATCGTCTGCGCATCGGCGGACAAGCCATCAACCTCGCCATCGACAGCACAGAGACGGTTCGCGTGGAGGCTAACCTGAAGGATATGTCGTTCGGCTACAAGGTGGAGGGCAGCGACACGTGCGACACCATCCGCCTGCTCTGCCTGAAACTGGCCGGCTTGGAGCGGGAGGTGCGTAGGATATCTGCCGACCGCAACTTCACCATCGAGGAACGCGACAGCATGATAGAGGAACTGGTGGACAAGTACAAGGCAGAGGTGAAGCGCGACGTCCTGCATGGCAACTACGGCACGGCCTACAGCTACTACGCCTGTTTCCAGACGCTCGGAGCGAGCCTCATCTTCGACCCGATGCACGACAAGAGCGACCTCAACTGGATGCGTGCCGTAGCCAATGCCTGGAACGAGAGGTATCCGTCGAGCCCGCGCACCGAGAACCTCTGCAACATCATTCAGGAGTGCCGCCGCAACCAAGCCAAGCCGCGTCAGATTGTGCTCGACATAGACGGCGACAAGGTGCGCGAGCTGGGCATCATAGACATGACCTTCCCCGACCTCCACGGACAGGAGCGTACGCTCAGCGACCTCCGCGGCAAGGTCGTTTTGCTCGATTTCACCGCGTTTTCCCTGGACGGGAGCACGGAAAGGACGCTCTTGCTGCGGGAGCTCTACGGCAAGTATCACGACCGCGGTTTCGAGATATACCAGGTGGGGCTCGATGCGAGCGAGCATCTCTGGAAGCAGCGAAGCGAGGCACTGCCCTGGGTGAGCGTCTATTGCGAAGAGGGGCTGGAGAGCGACATGCTGACGCTCTACGACATCCAGCGCCTCCCCTGCTATTTCCTCATAGACCGCAACTGCGATTTGCAGGCTCGCCAGGAAGACATTCCCGACCTCGAAAAAGCTATAGAAAAACTCCTTTAGGGGCGTCAGAAAACGCCGCCTGCGGAAATGCCCAACGCCGCACGCGGGGATTGCCATCGCCGCACGCGGAAATGGCAATCGCCGCAGGCGGCGTTTTTTGTGCCACAAGGTGTACTGAAAATCAGACGCTTAGGAAACAGAAAAGATGTGCCTTCGCACTACTCAGGTGTGATGCGTTCGCGCACCTCCGCCCCGGTCTTGATGTCAGTGCCCTGGATTTCGACATACTCGCACTTGACGTTCATAGGCGGCTTCATCTGGGCAAACATCTTCCGGAGTATCAGCTCGCGTGCCCCAATCTTGACGAGCCCCACCCATTTGCCCTTATGCTGGCAGAGGCGTATGTGCAAGCCCTTGTAGGCCGTGAGGTGGACAATGGCTTCGTTCTCCTTCGCCTTGACGACCTTCACACCGAAAGCCATCTTGCGGTCCAGGAAGGTCAGTCCCTCGATTCTCGTCTCGTGGCCCAGCACCCAATAGGGCTTGAGCGGCTCTTTCTGGTTGAGCTTTCCGCCCTCGAGGTTGATGTCGTAGCACACATAGTTGGTGTTGGTGTTGCGCTCGAACACGAGGATATGCTCCTTGGGAATCGTGATGGCCTCTGCCTGCATAAGGAACAGGGGACAGGAGACAAGGAGCATGAAGAATGCTATGAAGACACGAGCAAACATGGGCTAAGAGGGATAACGATTTAACTGATCAGAAGGAGAAGGTCAGGTTGAAGCGGACACCGTTCTTCTTGGTTCCGGGATGCTCGAAGTAGTTGAGGCGGCGCACATAGTCCACGCCAAAGACCTTGAGGATGTTGCGTATGCCGACAGCCACCTCCATGTAGGGCTTGTGGCCATCGATGGCGTAAGAACCTTCGGGGAACTGGTAGAGCATCTCGTCGCCGGCGTTCTTCAGCGGATTGTTCTTGTCCGTCAGCGAGCCCCATACGCCTCGGAATGCGAAATATTCACGCAGCTTGAGCTTCTTGAAGAGGGGGATGCGGTTGAAGAGCTTGCCGTTCATGTTCCACGAAACTGACCAGAATACGCGACGATCCATGAAGAACTCCATGTTGCGAAGCATGTTGAGCGTGCCTTCCTGCTCGACATACGAGATACAGGTGGGCGGCGTGATGAGTAGCGGGAACGGCACCTTGTTCCATTGCATGGAGCCGGAGGCATATAGGTCGATACGTCCCCAACTGCCCAGCCACTGACGCTTGAAGATGCCCACCTCCGTCTGGTTGGAAGCATACTGTCCTCCCAAAATGCCCTTGAAGCAGATGGCATGACGGATGGTGAACTCCGGACGGTCCTTGTTGATGGGCCAGCGGTCCTGCTTGGTGTTGATATAGGTCTGGCCCGGGCAGAACGTTACGGCAGCGTTCCATTCCGTGGTGCGCATCCTGAAATCCTCCGTGCCGTCGTTCACATGAATGAAGTGGAGGTCACCGACCGGCCGGTTGCTCTCGGCCACGATGTTGGTGGTGAAGTTCAGTCCGTAGTCGGTTTCCCAGACGAAGCCCAACCGCTGCATGTTCTGCTTGTAGAGCATGTTCACCTTCTCGGTCTTGAAGTTGACGAAGAGGTTGTCCTTGCTGTTCTTCAGGAACTTGTCGGAGACGGAGGTGACGTCGTAGGAGCTCTCGAAGACTATCATTCGCTGCGGGAACTCGAAGTAGGAGTTCTTCTTCTTGTTGAAGCAATAGGTGACCTGCCCGCCATAGTAGTTGCCTCCCGACTTGAAGCCGTGCGTATAGTGGCCCTCGAGGAAGAGGTGCTTGTTGAAGGCGGCCGTTGTCTGACCACCGGCACGCAGACGGAATCCGTCGTAGAAGTTGCTCGAGAAGGTACTGATGACGGGGCCTATGTCGAACTTGCTGGGCTTGCCGGCTCTGGAGGTCTCGATGTAGTTCTCGAAGAGCGTCTTGACCACCAGCAACGGGATGCGCATGTTCTTCGACTTGGACATGGCCGTCATGAAGTCACCCAGTCCGCCCTCCTTCTGCGAGAGCTCCACAGCCCGATACTTGTCCCAGAACTCCTCGTCCTGGTTGCGCGAGTCGGCCATACGCTTCACCTTCGCCTGCCCCTTGAACAGGTTCTTGTGCAAAGGCTCGAAACTATAGTCGGAGAGACGCGTGTTGCGCACCACAAGGACACTTTTGCCCAGCAGCGTCATCTCCGCCCACATGTCGTCGTTCGTCAAAGCCCACTCTTCGTTAGGCAACTGGCTATAGACCTGGTCGATATGGAGCGAGCTGACGAAGTTGACATCGCTCTTCTTGGGAATGGAGAGATGGCACTTCTTGACATGAAGTGTGGAGTCCTTCAGGATATAGATGTCGCCGTTGAACCCGATGTCCTGGGGGTTGTTGGGCGTGAACGTCAAGTGGTAGCACGAGTCGCGGTCCACGAGCACCGTATCAGTAATGTAGTACCTGTAGAACGACGTAGCACCCGAACCGATGGGGCTCAAGAAGGGGAACTTCAAAAGCTTGATGTAGTTGTCGTAGATATCCACGTCCTGAAAGACTTCCTTCAGCGTCGTGTTTATCATCTCGCCCGTTGCAAAGAGCTGATTCAGGCCTGTGCTCTGCTCGCCTGTGATGATGTCCTTCTCTTGTTTCGGGTCTTTGCGATAGATGTGCTGCGTGACGGTCTCGTCGAGGGAGATGGGCACGACCATCTTGTTGTTGTACGGGCTCAGCTCAGCCTGCTGCGTCCACTTCACCTTGCCTACATCCGTGCTGTCGAGCTCCTTGACCTTATAGTCGTTCAGCGCCATCGACAACTTCTGGTACTTATTGTACATGTAGTAATCGTGGTTCTCGAGCTTGGTGTCCTTCTTGGCCTCGATGACACGCTTCATGAGCTCGATGGCAGGATTGTCCTTGCGGACATAGCGTTTCCTCTCTGCCTTGATGACAACCTCTCCGAGCTGCTTCGTGTCGGGCTTCAGCTTAATGGTGAGGCGGCTGGGTGTGGCCTTTGTGATGTTCACCGTCTCCGACTTATATCCCATACAAGAGAAGACGAGAGTAGCGCCGTTGATACGGGCAATTGAGAAAAGCCCGTCCAGGTCGGCTATAGTAGAAGTCTTGTGGTCTTTGTAACTTACGCCTGCCAATGAAAGGCTGTCACCGGTGGAAGCATCAAGGATGAGACCGGTAATCTTCTGGCCCAGCACATTCATGGAGAAAGCCAGAAGCAGAGCAAAGGTTGCAAAGAGTTTTCTTCTCATATATTATCTGTTATCTTTCTTTGTCTTGCGTAATCTTGCTGCACGTCTCGAAAGCCGTCATTGTGACGCCCTCGATGCCAGGCAGGATGATGCTCTGTCCTGTGAGCAACAGGTTGGGAAGCGGCGTCCCCACAGAATGGAAACTGAGCATTGATGTGCGGCAGTCCTTTCGCATGCCGAAGGCCCCTCCTTCGGGGCTTCCCAAATAGTCGCGATAGGTGAGAGGCGTGCTGGTATAGCACTGCTCCACCATATCGTGGAGGCTGGGGATGTATTGCTCTGCCAATGCCAAGCATTGCTCGGTCTTGCGCTGGCAGAAGGCTTTATAGGCGTCGCCTCTATGCCCTACCCTTGTCTCTGACCAGGCTTGGCATTCGTGCCAAGGCATAGGGGTGAGCAGGTCGATTTGTCTCAGATGGTCCGAGCCGTCTTCCGGCACCCTGGCGCTTATCATGACGCCCTTCACGGGGTCGTTCTCCTCGGTCATCGTCCAGACATTCGGCTCGTTATAGACGAAGACATTGTGGGCGAAGTAGCGCAAGGCACCGGGTTTTATGCTGAGCTGTGCCGTGAACATGCCGCAAGTGTTCTCTGCTGTCTGCATCCTTCTGCGGAAGGCCTTGCGGACTGACGGACACTGCTCGAGCAATTGGCATAGCACGGCGGGATGGATGTCGGAGATGAAGTACTCTGCTTCGTAGCACTGCCCGTCGGCACAGGTCGCGCTTTTGGTGCGGCCTTCTGCCTCTGTCAAGCGTACCACTCTGCTGTTCGTGCGCACCTCGCCGCCTGCCTCGCTGATAGTCTCTATGAGCTTGTTCACCAGCAGATTGCCGTCGCCTTGGAGCCGCCAGCTGCTCTCGATGTAGCTGGAGCAGGTGTGGGCGAAGTTGAACAGCGGGAGCGATTCGCGCCGAAGCTCGGTCTTCATGGCAGCAGCGCTGACCACGTTCACCAGCAACTCGTCCGAGAAGGTCTGGCAGAGGTAGTCGTAAGCGCAGACATCCATATCTGCCACTGTGATGTTCTGCAGTCGCCCGACATAGCTTTGAAGGGCTTCGCGCTGATGCGGAAAGTCCTTGGCCAGTCCTTCGGCGAACGCTTCGTAGCCTTGATGAAAGGCAAAGTGCCGACCACCTATAATGACGTGGTCGAAGTCTTCGTCCATCCTTTGCCACGGCAGGTCGAGCAGTCCGAGCTCTTCGAATGCGTCGTGCATCTTCTGCCCAGGAGCAAGCCCGCCTACATAGTGCAGTCCTGTATCGTAATGCAGTCCGCCTCTGCGGAAGCTTTGCATGCAGCCGCCCGGTTGATTGGAGCCTTCAAGCACAAGCACCTTAAGCCCGCGCTTGGCAAGCAGTGCCCCGCACTCCAGTCCGCCCAGCCCGCTGCCGATAATCAGGACGTCATAGTTCATAGTCCATAGTCCATAGTTCACAGTCCACAGCTGTAGGGTGTTAGGGCATAGCCTAACTATGAACTATGGACTTTGAACTCTTAACTATTTCTGGTGCTGCTCGATGTAATCGTAGAGCTGGGCAAAGGTCTTGATATTGGGAAGCTCAGCCTTTGAGATGAGCACGCCGTACTTTGTCTGTACGATGCCAATGAGGTCGACGAGGCTCAGACTGTCGAGTTCGAGTGTCTGGTAGATGGGGGCATCGGGAGTGATTGCCGACTCATCGATTTCAAACTCTTCTGCCAGTTCGGCATTGATCTCAGCAATGATTTCTTCTCTTGTCATATTCTACTGTTTTGGTTAGTGATTTATATTGTCTTTCCTTTTTTTATACATTCTTCACGATGATGGTGGAGTTGGTGCCGCCGAAGCCGAAGCTGTTGGAGAGGAACATGTCGAAGTGTGTCTCCTTTGTTTCGGGCAGGACATTGATGCAGGCTGTCTCTTCGTCAGGTTTCTCGAAGTTGATGTTGCCGGCAATGAAGCCGTTCTTCATCATGAGGGTGGAGTAGATGATTTCGCTGGCGCCTGCCATCCACATCTCGTGTCCTGTCTGGCTCTTTGTGGAGGTGACGGGCACGGTGCGTTCGCCGAAGAGTTGTGCGATGGCTTGTGCTTCGCGACGGTCGCCGATGACGGTGCTGGTGGCGTGTGCGTTGATGTAGCCTATCTGCTTTGGGTCGACGCCGCCGTTGCGGAGGCAGAGTTCGAGTGAGCGTGCGGGGCCTGCCACGTTGGGTGTGGAGATGTGGTCGCCGTTGCCGGAGAAGCCCCAGCTTACGATCTCGGCGATGATGTTGGCGCCGCGCTTGACGGCATGCTCGTAGCTTTCGAGTATGACGGTTGCGCCGCCTCCGCTTGGCACAAGGCCGTCGCGGCTGGCATCGAAGGGGCGGCTGGCTTTCTCGGGCTCGTCTTCGCGGATGGAGAAGGCCTGGATGCCGTCGAAGGATGCGATGCCGTACATGTTGTTCTCCTCTGCGCCGCCGCATACCACGCAGTCCTGCAGACCATGCGAGATGAGCAGTGCGGCGAGGCCTATGCTCTGCGAACCTGATGCACAGGCGGCGGCGGCGGTGAGGTTGATGCCGCGGAGCTTGAAGAGGCACGCCAGGTTCATGGTGATATTCGAGTTCATGCTTTGGAAGATGGCGCCGCTGCCGCAGGCCACCGTGCTGTTTGCCTGGCGGAACTTGTCGAGGCTCTGCATTGTGGCTTCTGCTACGGAGTCGTTGCCGTAGATGATGCCCACTTCGTGTGTGTTGAGGTAATCCTCGTCGATGCCGGCGTGTTCGAGGGCTTGCTTGGTGGCGATGTAGCCGTACATAGCCTCTTCGGGCATGAAGTTGCGGAGGTTGCGGGGAACGTAGGGCTTGAGGTCAACCTTGGGGACGTTGCCCACGAGTGCCGAGCGGAAGCCGGCGTCTTTGCGTTCCTGGCTGAAGATGATGCCACTCTTGCCTTGGTAGAGTGCGTCGCGCACCTCGTCGAGGCTTGTTCCGATGCAGGACCATATGCCCATGCCTGTTATTACTACCCTATTCATCTGCTTATTTTTCTTTTTACGATTTACGGTTTCTGTTTATTCTATTTCCTTGCTGAAGCAGCGGCGGCGCTTGTATATTATCGGATTGAGCACCTTCCACTGTGACAGCACCTTCGAGTTGTTTTCGAGCATCGGCCCAGTCTCGGCCCACTCGAACCCCATCTCGTTGAAGATAGGGATGAGGTCGGCAAAGAGCAGTGCGTTGACTCCCAGTGCCTGCCATTCGGGGTGAACGGCTATGAGGAGCAGCTCCACTTCTTCCTCGTGCTTGAACTTGAGTGCCCGCAGCAGGTGGAACCATCCCCAGGGGAAGAGGTGTCCGCCCGACTTCTGGAGGGCTCTCGACAGGTTGGGCATCGTCACGCTGCAGGCTATGAGGTTCCCCTCGCTGTCCTCTACCATGGGAAGCATCCTAAGGTCGAGCATGCTGATGTATTCGTTGACGAAAGCGTCGGCCTCCTCGTCGGAGTGGGGCGTGTAGCCGAAGAGCTGTTTGTAGGACTCGTTGAGGAGCCGGAATATCTTGCGTCCGTAGCCGTTCTTGAAGACGTCGTCGTGTGAGAGTTTCCTGACCTTCAGCCCATACATCTCGCTCACGAGTTTCTGCGCTCTGGCAAAGCGTTCGGGCACTTCGGCGGGCACCTTCACCCGGGCCTGCACCCAGTCCACTTCCTTGCCGAAGCCGAGCCTTTCCAGGTGCTCGGGATAGTAGGGAGGGTTGTAGATGGTGATGGAGGAGCCCAGCTTGTCGAAGTCCTCCACGAGCATACCCTCTTTGTCGAAGTCGGAGATGCCGAGCGGACCCTGGATGGAGTCCATGCCCTTCTCCTTGCCCCACGCCTCTACGGCCTTCAGCAGGGCAGCGGAAACGTCTGCATCGTCGACAAACTCTATCCAGCCGAAGCGGACACAGCTGCCTTTCCATGTCTCGTTTGCCTTATGGTTGATGATGCCCACGATGCGTCCGACAGGCTCTCCCGTCTCGCTGTAGGCCACGAAAGCCTTCACGTCGCAATGTCCGAGCCCAGGGTTGTGGCTTGGGTCGAACCAGCCCCGCACGTCCTTCTCCAGGTCGGGCACATAGCACGAATTGCCTTTGTAGATCTTCCCCGGAAGCTCCACGAAGTCGGTCATCTCGCGTTTCGTCTCGACTGCTTTTATGGTGCAACTCATGCCTTTATTATTATTGTACGTGCGCGCATAGTGCGCACTAATCGGCTGCAAAAGTACAAAATTATATCCGAAAAAGCACTATTTTGGTCATTAAAAATGCGTTATTGTTCCCTTTTTCGTAAGAGAATGAGTGTTTTTGCGTAATGAAAGACAAAAAAGGAACTATAAAAGAGAACTTTTCCCAAGGAAATGCCTTCCGGAATTCAAGCCAAAAGGCTTCAAAACGGCATATTAAAAGCGGATTCTCTCGAGGCGATGGCTAACTGCCTCATACAGAGCGGTTTCCTTTTTCACTGGGAGGCATCGCAAACGCCGCCTGCGGCGATGGCAATCCCCGCGTGCGGCGATGGGCATTTCCGCGTGCGGCGTTGGCCATCCCCGCACGCGGCGTTTTTCATGCCCCCACTAGAGCACAAAAAGCACCCTGTTTTCACCCCACCCCTACCCCTCCCCTTCAGGGAATGGGAGGGGAGTTGCGGCACATCCTCTCCGCCCCAATTCTTCATTCTTCATTCTTCATTTAATCCATGACCCCACCCCTCGCTTCGCTCTACCCCTCCCCTTCAGGGAATGGGAGGGGAGTTGAGGCGCATCCTCTCCGCCCCTCTAAGGGGAGGAGTGGCTGAAAGCCTAGAAGGCTTTACTTTGAGTAACCGAGGGCAGCGCCCCCGGTATCAGCGAATCGGCTGCACCTTGCTGCCTGGAAGGCAGTACGATGTTTGGCTATGGGTACCGCCTTCCAGACAGGACCGGCGAGGAGCTCTTTCTGTCCGAGGGCTTCACCCTCGGTTACTCATAGTAGAGCCTTCCAGGCTCCAATTGCAGCCCTCGGTTTTTTCATGTTTAGCCTCACACGCCCCAAAAGCCTCTGCTATGCCACCTCCCATACCATTGCCACAAAAAAAGCCTTCCCCTTTGGCGATGGGAAGGCTTGATGGTATCTGGAGAGACTGGGCTTATTCCTCTGTCTTCTCCGGTGCTGCGGGAGTTTCGGCTTGTTCCGGTGCTGCGGGAGCCTCGTTCTCCTCGGCCACTTCCTCCGGCGCGTCGAGGAGCCTGATCTTCTGGGCCAGGAGGTTGAGCTCGTCGCGGAGCTTATCCACCTTCTTGTTCATGGCCTCTACCAGCGAGTTGCCTTTCTTGCTGCCCGCGTTGAGGAAGCCGATGTTGTTCTCGTAGGTCTTGATTTCGGCCAGCATGCGCTCGTAGGCACGCTGCATCCTCTGGCGCTCGTTGTCGAGAGAACCGCCGGCACTCTCCACCCTTGCTGCGAGGTTCTTGCGGAAGTTGTTGAGCCTGCGCTTGGCCTGGCTCACTCCGTAAGCATCGTATATCTTGTCGCAAAGGCCGCGATATTCCTTGTAGAGGGTCTCCTTGTCGCGGAAGGGCACGTGGCCCACTTCGCTCCACTTCTGCTGCAGCTCCTTGACCTGCTGGATGACATTCTCGCCCTCGGTCTCGGCAAGCTGCTTCAGCTGCTCGATGATGCCGAGCTTCTGCTCCTTGTTGGCCTTCTCCTCGCTGCGGACATCGGCCGTAGCGGCCTGGCGAGCCTCAAAGAAATGGTCGCAGGCTGTGGTGAAGCGCTTCCAGAGGTCTTCGCTGTACTTGCGGGGCACGGTGCCTATCTCCTTCCATTGCTTCTGGAGATTGATGAGGACATCGCCCGTAGAGCGCCAGTCGGTGCTTTCCATGAGCGCCTCGGCTTTTTCCACCAGCTCCTTCTTCTTGGCGAGGTTCGTGTTGAGTTCCTCCTTGATGCCCTTGAAGAAGGCATTCTTCTTCTCGAAGAAAGTGTCGCAACCCTGGCGGAAACGCTCGAAGATGGCGTTGTTCATCTTCTGCGGAGCAAAGCCGATGGTCTTCCACTCGGCCTGGAGGTCCTTGATCTTCTGTGTGATGCCGTCCCAGTCGGCGAACGTCTTGAGGCCTTCTGTATCGAAGGCTTCGAGCTGTTCGCACAGAGCGGTCTTCTTCGTGAGGTTCTCCTCCTCGCGAGCCTTGATGGCATCGAAGTAAGCCTGGTGTTTCTTGTTGATGACTGTAGAAGCTTCCTTGAACTTTGCCCATACGTCTTCGCGGATTTCCTTGGCCACGGGACCCGTCTCCTTCCACTCCTGATGGAGCGTCTGCAGCTGGTTGAAAGCCTGCAGCACGTCGGGATTCTCAGCAAGCGCCTCTGCCTGCTGGATGAGACGCGTCTTGGTCTCGAGGTTTTTGCGGAAGTCGTAGTCGCGCAGCTCGTGTCCGAGCTTCAGCAGGTCATAGTACTGTTCTATGTAGAGCTGGTAGTTCTTCCATAGCTCGGTGGCGCGCTCGGCAGGCACCGCCTTTATCTCCTTCCACTCGGCCTGCAGGGCCTTGAACTCGTCGAAGTTCTTGTTGGCTTCCTCGGGGGTAGAGGCGAGCTGCTGGATGCGCTCCAGTATCTCGAGCTTGCGCTTCAGGTTCTCCTGTTTCTGCCTTTCCAGTGTTTCCTGGATGGCGGCGCGGCGCTCGCGGATGGTCTGCATCGCTTCGCGGAAAGCAGGCTCCGATGCATCCGGCTCCGGCATGAACTTCTCCTGCTCGCCGCCTGCCTCGACAAAAGCCTTGAAGGCTTCCTGCACTTCGGCGTTGTGGAACTTATAGAAGAGTTGCTTCAGGAGAGCCAACTCGGTCTTGTCGCCAGCTTCGCCGCTCAGGGCGATTTCCTTCACTCGAGCCACAACCTCTTCCTTTGTCTGGAAGACTTGTTCGGCGACGTGCTGCTCGGCTTCGGTCACCTCTGCGTCGGGCTCGGCTTCTGCTGCCTCAGGCTCGGTGGTTTCCGCTGCCTCAGGCTCGGTGGCTTCTGCTTCGGGCTCTGCCGCTGCCTGCTCGGCTACCGGCTCTTCCTGCTTGGCCTCAGGCTCTGCCTGTGCTGCCACGGGTTCCGCTACTTGTTCTGCAACTTGTTCTTTTGTAATCTCAGAAGACTGCTCAAGGGCAGTAGTTTCTAGTTCGTCAGTCATAATTGTTTAATCTATTAAGGTATAGTGGTCGCAAAGTAAGTAAAAAAAGCCCTAACCTGCAAGGAAAGGGCTTGTTTTTTATCTCATAATTCAAAAATCCATTATGAATTGGGAGTTATGAATTGTGATTTGGCATCTAAATCCACGTTTTACGCTTGAAATACCACATAAAGAGGACGGTCACCACGATTGACAGCACGAGTGCGAGCGGGAAGCCCCATGAGGCTGTCTCCATGCCGTTCACCAGATTCATGCCGAAGAGGCTGGCGATGAGGGTCGGGAACATGAGGATAATGCTGATGCTGGTGAGCATCTTCATGACCGAGTTCATGTTGTTGTTGATAAGGTTGGCGTAAGTGTCCATCGTGGAGTCGAGGATGTTGGCATAGATGTTCGTGGTCTCGCGGGCCTGGCTCATCTCGATGCCGACGTCCTCTATCATATCTGCATCCAGCTCGTCGATGGGCAGCTTGAACTTGAGCTTCGAGAGCAGGTTCTCGTTGCCACGGATGGATGTGACGAAGTAGGTGAGGCTGTCCTGCAAACGGCTCAGGGCTATCAGGTCTGTGTTGCTTATCTTCCGGTCGAGGTTCTGCTTGGCCTTGTCTATGCGGGAACTTATTTGTTTCAGGTGCTTCAGGTACCACACGGCACAGCAGAGGAACAGACGGAATATCATGTCCACGTTATCCACGAAGCCCAGCCCTCGCTTCTGCTGATAGGAGACGAAGTCGATCATCATGTTTGTCTCGAAGTTGCAGACTGTGATGAGCACATCGCCCTTCATGATGATACCGAGCGGGATAGTGGTGTAGGGCGTACGGCTCTTGTTCTCTTTTACATACGGGATACGGAGGATGATGAGCACCCAGCCCTCGTCGATGTCGTAACGGGCTCTCTCGTCCGTATCGGCAATGTCGCCAATGTAGTAGTCAGGGATTTTGAGCGTTTGCTCCAGGAAGTTCACATCTTCCTGTGTTGGGCAGGTGACTTGCACCCAGCAGCCGGGCTGCCATTCTTCAATGGTGCGCAGACCATTCGAAGTGTTCCAGTAAGTTCGCATCCTTTTGTTCCTCCTCTTTTTTAGGTTGGGGCACATGCACATAATCTTCAGGCTCCCTTTGGAGCGTGCATGGCGATGCAGACTCCGGAGCGCTAAGAATCGTAATTATCCGCGTGATAGTCGTCCATTGATGTTTGAAAAATTGAAAAATTGTACAGTTAAAAGGCCGGAAGGCTAATGCCTTGCCTTTATTGTTTGCGGGTGCAAAGGTACGACTTATAATTGGAATTACAAAATCCTCAATCCAAAAATTTTTCTTTTTTTTGAAGAAGCGCACCTCTCCCCCGTCCGGAGCGCAGCATCCCGCATCCTGCGTAAGTGTCTGATACTGAGGGGACGGATATCCCCCTTAGGGGCATTGAAAAACGCCGCGTGCGGCGATTGCAATTTCCGCGTGCGGCGTTGGTCATTTCCGCGTGCGGCGATTGCCAATTCCGCAGGCGGCGTTTTCAAGGTTGGGCTACCCGGACTCGAACCAGGAAAGGCAGGACCAGAATCTGCAGTGTTACCATTACACCATAGCCCAATTTTGAAGCTTTTCTTTCGAAATGCGCTGCAAAGGTATGGCTTTTTTACAAACTCACCAAATAAATTGCCAAAAAAAACTTAATATTATTGAATAATGGACTATAAACTATGCAGTATGAACTAAAATTTCGTATCTTTGCAGCCAATTAGGAGTACTATACATTATATTATATATTGCGAATGAAGAAAAAGAAGAACGAGTTGGTAGAAGCTATTGTTGAAGGATTGCAGGATAAAAAAGGGCGCGACATCGTGGTGGCCGACCTCACGGGGATAACCGACGCCGTCTGCCGCTATTTCGTCATCTGCTCAGGCGGTTCGCCCCAACAGGTGCAGGCACTCGCCCACTCTGTAGGCGACACCTGTCGGGAGAAGGTCGCCGCCAAACCCCTTGCCGTGAGCGGACTGAACAACGCCTTCTGGGTAGCGATGGACTTTGCCGACGTCATCGTACACATCTTCCTGCCCGAACACCGCTCGTTCTACGACATCGAACACCTCTGGGCCGATGCCGACCTCCAAAGCATCCCTAACCTCGACTGACCATGAGCAACGACAAGAATAGCGCACCCAAAAAGAACAACAGCAAGAACAAGAAACAGGGACCGCAGTTCAGCCTGACCTGGATCTACCTCATCATAGCCGTCACCCTCGGCTACCTGTTCATGAGCGGCGACAGCACCCTCCTTTCCGGCTCCACTTCGCGAAACGCCACCTACAGCCAGTTCAAGAGTTATGTGGAGCAGGGCTACGCATCCCGCATCGTGGTCAACAAGAACGAAGGGGCGCTGCAGATGTACGTCGAACCAGCCCACATCCGCGATGTCTTCAAGGAGCAGAAAGTGAACCAGGGCACGCGGCCGTACATCGTGGTGCAGGTGCCGTCGGCCGACAAGCTCGAGGACTTCATCAGCGAACAGCAGGCGCTCGAGAACTTCAAGGGCGAGATAGAATACCGCCAAGGCGAGGACGACTTCATGCACTTCTTCTGGAGCTTCGGCCCCCTCATCCTGATTGTCTTCTTCTGGATATTCCTCATGCGGCGCATGAGTGGAGGAGGCAGTGACGGCGGAGGCCCGATGGGCATCTTCAGCGTAGGCAAGAGCCGAGCCAAGCTCTTTGAGAAAGACGACGAGAACAAGGTGACCTTTGCCGATGTGGCAGGGCAGGAAGGCGCAAAGCTCGAGGTGCAGGAAATCGTGGAGTTCCTCAAGAACCCGAAGCGCTACACAGACCTGGGCGGCAAGATACCCAAAGGCGCACTCCTCGTAGGCCCTCCCGGAACAGGCAAGACGCTGCTTGCCAAAGCAGTTGCCGGAGAAGCCGATGTGCCCTTCTTCAGCATGTCGGGCAGCGACTTCGTCGAAATGTTTGTCGGCGTCGGCGCAAGCCGCGTTCGCGACCTCTTCCGGCAGGCGAAGGAGAAGGCGCCCTGCATCATCTTCATCGACGAAATCGATGCCGTTGGCCGTGCCCGCAGTCGCGGCGTGCAGGTCGGGGCAAACGACGAGAGGGAAAGCACGCTCAACCAACTCCTCACCGAGATGGACGGCTTCGGGACAAACAGCGGCGTCATCATCATGGCAGCCACCAACCGAGCCGACATCCTCGACAAAGCCCTGCTGCGTGCCGGACGCTTCGACCGTCAGATACATGTCGAGCTGCCCGACGTGAGCGAACGCAAGGCTATCTTCCAGGTTCACCTCAAGCCTATCAAGACCGACGATTCGCTCGACATCGACTTCCTGGCCCGCCAGACACCCGGCTTCAGCGGTGCCGACATCGCGAACGTCTGCAACGAGGCGGCTCTCATCGCTGCCAGAAACGATAAGAAAGCCGTGGATAAGGACGACTTCCTGGCTGCTGTGGACCGCATCATCGGCGGTCTCGAGAAGAAGACCAAGGTGATGACTGCCGACGAGAAGCGCGCCATCGCCATCCACGAGGCAGGCCACGCCACCATCAGCTGGCTCCTCCGATACGCCAATCCGCTCGTCAAGGTCACCATCGTGCCTCGTGGCCGTGCCCTTGGCGCAGCATGGTACCTGCCCGAGGAGCGTCAGATAACGACACGCGAACAGCTGCTCGACGAGATGTGCGCCACGCTGGGAGGCCGTGCGGCGGAGGAGCTGTTCTGCGGTCAAATCAGCAGCGGCGCCATGAACGACCTGGAGCGCGTCACAAAGCAGGCTTACAGCATGATAACCTACATGGGCATGAGCGACAAGCTGCCCAACCTCTGCTACTACGACAACCAGGAGTATGGCTTCCAGCGCCCATATTCCGAGGCAACGGCACAGCTCATCGATGAAGAGACGAAAGCCATGATTGCCGGACAATACGCTCGGGCCAAGGACATCCTGCAGAAGAACGCAGAAGGCCACGCAGCCCTCGCACAGCTGCTCGTAGAGCGGGAAGTCATCTTCGCAGAGGATGTGGAACGCATCTTCGGCCCCCGTCCCTGGGCAAGCCGCACGGAAGAACTGCTGACAGAAGAGAACAAAAAGAACAACGAAGCCCCCGAAAACAACGAAGCCTCGCAATAACGAAACCACCGTAATAACGAGATAACGACATAACGTTATAACGAAAGAAACCACCATGCGCAATCTCATCATCCGCACCCTGACTGGTGCCATCTATGTGCTGCTTTTGGTAGGCTGCACCGTCTATAGTCCCGTCAGTGCCTTCTTCTTCTTTGCCATCGTAGCTGCGGCAACGCTGTGGGAGTTCGGCACGCTGATGAACACACATGTCGGCGCCAAGATGCCCCGCCCCATCAACGCGATGGCAGGCGTCGTGCTGGTGGCAGGCGTCTGGCTCAGCGCCATCGCCAGTCCGCAGACACCACGGATGTTCTCCCTCTACGGGCTCCTGATGCTCTACATCATCATCAGCGAGCTCTATCGCAAGGCCGACAATCCCCTGAAGAACTGGGCGCTCTGCTTTGCCTCGCAGCTCTACATCGCTGTTCCCTTTGCGCTGCTCCCCCTGCTCAGCATCGTCTATGACGAGACGGCAAGCAGCATGGTTTACAATTGGATATACCCGCTCGCCCTCTTCATCTTCCTTTGGGTGAACGACACCTTCGCCTACCTCTGCGGCTGCACGCTTCAGAAGTACGTTCCCGCCAAGCTCTTCCCCCGCATCTCGCCCAAGAAATCGTGGATAGGAAGCATAGGCGGCGGGGTCTTCACGCTGCTGGCCGCAGTCATCATCTGGTGGTGGCAGCCCGACACGATGCCCCTGCTGCGGTGGCTCGGCTTTGCCCTCGTGGTCATAGTGTTCGGCACATGGGGCGACCTCGTAGAGAGCCTCATCAAACGCCAGCTGGGCATCAAGGACAGCGGCCACGTCCTGCCAGGCCACGGCGGCATGCTCGACCGCTTCGACAGCGCCCTGCTCGTCATCCCCGCCTCTGTCATCTACTTCATCCTCACATAAGGAAAAACCAAGCGAAGCGGAAGGCCATCACCCACCTGCCAAGCCCCGTCCTTGATACGCAGGCTGCGTCTCCACATGCACAGACTGCGACTGTCGGCATGCAGCCTGCATTTGCCCGTCCGCGCCCTGCATTTATACGACGACATGTGCCCAAACATCAATAATAACAGCCGAAAAGAAAAATTTCTTCACGCTTTATTCTGTTTTCTATAATTTTTTTCTTACCTTTGCAGCCGCAATTGGCGAATTGCATTGCATTAGGCCCAGATGGTGGAATTGGTAGACACGAGGGACTTAAAATCCCTTGGCCAGTGATGGCCGTACGGGTTCGATTCCCGTTCCGGGCACATGCAAAGGAAAGCCCCTTGACCGCAAAGTCAGGGGGCTTATTCTTTGGCACCCGAAACAACCTGCCGGACTGTTCTGTTTTTCGTTCAGTAACAGCACATCAAACAGCATATTGCACCATTCCGGCAGCAACAGACACGACATCACTCTGCGCTAACTTTGTCAACATTTCGGGCTCAGTTATCAACAAAAGCATGCACTTATCAACACTCTAAGCATTCTGCTTAGGCAAAATAGCGGCTGTTTCAGACTTTTGTCGTATATTTGCAGACATAAATATGACAACTGACTACAGACAACGGACATTCACTCTGGAGACTGCCAACACCAGTCCATTGTCTGTTGACTGTTGTCCGTTGTCGAATTAAAAGAAAGGAAACATGAGCAAAACTATCGCAATAGTCAACCAGAAGGGCGGTGTGGGCAAAACCACGACGAGCATGAACCTCGCTGCCTCTCTCGCCACTCTCGAAAAGAAAGTACTCCTCATCGACGCTGACCCGCAGGCCAATGCCTCGAGCGGCATGGGCGTGGATGTCAATAAGCTGGACAACTCCATCTACAACGCATTGCTCGGCCAGGTCGGCATCAAGGACATCATCTACACGACCGACATCGAAGGGCTCGACATCGTGCCTTCCCACATCAACCTCGTCGGAGCAGAAATAGAACTGCTGAACATCAAGAACCAGGAGCGTGTGATGAAAGACACGATACAGCCCATCGTGAAAGACTACGACTACATCCTCATCGATTGCAGCCCCAGCCTCGGCCTCATCACGGTGAATGCGCTCACCGCAGCCGACAGCGTCATCATCCCCGTACAGTGCGAGTACTTCGCCCTGGAGGGCATCAGCAAGCTGCTCAACACGATAAAGATTGTCAAAACCCGCATGAACCCGCGCCTCGAGATAGAGGGCTTCCTGCTGACGATGTACGACAGCCGCCTCCGCCTTGCCAATCAAATCTACGAGGAAGTGAAGCGACACTTCCGCGAACTGGTGTTCAAGACAGTCATCCAGCGCAACGTCAAGCTCAGCGAAGCCCCGAGCCATGGCGTCCCGGCCATCCTCTACGATGCCGACGCAACAGGCTCGAAAGCCCACCTGGCGCTGGCACAGGAAATAATCGCAAAGGAGAAAAAACAATAGGAGCAAGGGGCAAGGAGCAAGAGAATAGATATTGGAAGAATACGCCAACAAAACGGTATTCTCCTGCCCCTTGCCCCTCGCCCCAAAATAAAAAACCAGTACTTATGGCCATAAAGAAGAAATATCAAGGACAGGCTTTGGGCAGAGGGCTCGATGCCTTGCTCCAGACAGACGGGATACAGACAAGCGGCTCGTCGAACCTCTCGGAAGTGAGGATGGACGACATCCAGCCGAATCCCAACCAGCCTCGAAGTGAGTTCGACGACGACTCTCTGCAGGAACTCGCCAACAGCATCCGCCAAATCGGCCTCGTGCAGCCCATCACACTTCGCGACATGGGCGACGGAACCTACATCATCATCGCAGGCGAACGCCGCTGGCGGGCTTGTCAGCGAGTCGGCCTCACGACCATTCCCGCCTACATCCGCACAGTGGACGACGAGAACATGCTCGAGATGGCACTCGTGGAGAACATCCAACGCGAGGACCTCACAGCGATTGAGGTGGCGCTAGCCTACCAGAAACTCATCGAGGGCTACACTCTCACACAAGACCAGCTCAGCGAGAAAGTAGGCAAGAATCGTGCCACCATCGCCAACTACCTGCGCCTCCTCAAGCTGCCTGCAAGCGTGCAGATGGCATTGAGGAACAGGGAAATCGACATGGGACACGCCCGCGCTCTCCTCTCTATCTCCGACCCCAAGGCCCAGCTCAAGGTCTTCTCCGAAATGAAGAAAGGCCGCATGAGCGTCCGCCAGATAGAGAACATGGGCAAGCTGCTCAGCGAAGGCGGCTCCATAAAGACCAAGACGGGCAACCGCATCCGCCAGAAAGGCTCCAACCTCAGCGCCGACTACAACCTTCTCAGAGAAGGCTTGAGGAAGATCTTCAAGACCAAAGTGGAGATGACCTGTTCCGAGAAAGGCAAAGGGAAGATAAGCATCCCCTTCGCCAACGAGGCAGAGCTGGAGCGCATCATCGAAATGCTCGAAAAGCTCCAAGCCTAAATGACTCCACGACACACACTCCTCCTCTGGCTGGCACTGTTCCTTGCCCCTTGCTCCCTGCTCCATATATCGGCGCAGGAAGAGAAGAGTGTGCTCAAAAAAGAAACCATCCGAACGGCAAGAAATGCAGACACTCTTGTCGTCGATACGGCTTCGCTCCTCACCATCAGCGACAACCTGATGAAGGGAATACGGGCTCACCGCGACCTCTCTACCTTCAAGCCCGACCCCATCCGGGCCATGTGGCTGGGTCTTGTCCTGCCAGGAGCCGGACAAATCTACAACCGTAAGTACTGGAAGTTGCCCATCGTCTATGGAGGCTTCCTCGGTTGCGTCTATGCGCTCACCTGGAACGGACAGATGTTCTCCGACTACTCTCAAGCCTTCCTCGACATCATGGACAGCGACCCGAGCACGAAAAGCTACGAGAAGATGCTGCCTCCAAGATACGACATCACAGGCAAAGAAGAGCGCTTCAAAGGCATCTTCAAGAGCAAGAAGGACACTTTCCGCAGGTTTCGCGACCTCAGCATCTTCGCCTTCGGAGGCGTCTACCTGCTTTCCGTCATCGATGCCTATGTCGATGCAGAACTCTCCACCTTCGACATCTCGCACGACCTAAGCCTCGAGATACAGCCCACCATCATCGAGACCGGACGCTTCGACATGAACATGCGAACCACAACTCCTGCCGTACAATGCGTCCTCAACTTCTAAACATCGTCGAAAGGTTAGAGATTATAGATTAGATAATAGAGATTATAACCTTGAACAACAAGATATGAACAATAAGATATTAAGCTTCCTCCTGTTTTACTTCTTCGCCTTTTCACCTCTTCACCTCTTAATGGCACAGGAAGAGAACGACTACGAAAACTACATCGAGGACGCAACCCTTGAACTTCCTGAAGGAATGCAATTGCAAGAGATAGACAGCCTTTTGGCTGATTGGCAGACACGCAACTTCCTTTCCTTCGACGAAGCCTGCGAAACGACAGGAGAGAACCCTGAGTTCGATGCGCAAACCTACGCCCATCGCCTCAGCCGACTGCCCAATGTCATCGAGATGCCCTACAATAATGTGGTGCAGAAGTACATCGACCTCTATAGCGGCCGCCTCCGCAACTCTGTTGCCGTGCTGCTCGGAAGAGGCAACTTCTACAATCCCATCTTCGAGGAGGCACTCGAAAGCTATCAGGTTCCCCTGGAGCTGAAGTACTTGCCCATCATCGAGAGCGCCCTCAACCCCACCGCCGTCAGCCGGGCAGGAGCGGTCGGGTTGTGGCAATTCATGATAACGACGGGCAAGCAATACGGCCTTGAGGTGACAAGCCTCATCGATGAACGCCGCGACCCCATCAAGGCAAGCTACGCCGCTGCCCGCTATCTGCGCGACCTCTACGACATCTTTGGCGACTGGTCGCTGGCGATTGCCGGCTACAACTGCGGGCCGAACAACATCACAAAGGCTATCAAGAGGGCTGGAGGCGCCAAGGATTATTGGACCATCTACCCGTACTTGCCCTCGGAGACGCGAGGCTATGTGCCTGCCTTCATTGCCGCAAACTACATCATGAACTACTATTGCGACCACAACATCTGCCCCGTCAACACCACACTTCCCCAGGGGACAGACACGATACAAGTCAACAAGAATGTCCGCATGGAACGCATCGCAGAACTCTGCAGCATCAGCCAGGAAGAGCTCAAGGCACTCAATCCGCAGTATCGCACCACGCTTATTCCCGGCGACAACCAACCTTGCACGCTTCGCATGCCCACCTCTGCCATCAATGCCTTCATCGAGGCCGGCGACTCCATCTATGTCCCGCCTACGGAAGTGGCTGCACAGATTGACGTTCCTGTCGTGGAGCAACCTCGAGGGAAGAAGAGCAAAGGAAGCGGGAAAGCCAAGTATGCAACCGTTCGCAACGGCGACACCTTAGGCGCAATAGCAAGAAGGAATGGCACTACAGTTGCCCATCTCAGGCGACTCAACGGCATCAGAGGCAACACAGTCTATGCCGGACGAAAGATCAGAGTGAAATAAGAGTTCTGGCGTTATAATGTTAAGACGTTGAAGAGTTAAAAGGCTAAACTTTAAGGGTTCGGGCATTATGGAAGACATTAACCTTCGGGAAACAGGAGACGAGAAGATGGTTGCCGATGCCTATCAGCATTTGATAGACACTTACCTGGCATCGCATCACCGCAAGCACACCGAAATCATCGACAAGGCGTTCAACTTCGCAAAGGAAGCACACAAAGGCGTCCGTCGGCTTTCCGGCGAGCCATACATCATGCACCCCATCGCCGTGGCACAGATTGCGTGCGAGGACATCGGCCTGGGCAGTACCGGCATCTGCTCGGCGCTCTTGCATGATGTGGTAGAGGATACGGACTATACGGTCGAGGACATCGCCAACATCTTCGGCCCGAAGATAGCGCAGATTGTAGATGGACTGACCAAGATATCCGGAGGCATCTTCGGCGACAAAGCGTCGGTGCAGGCCGAGTCCTTCAAGAAGTTGCTGCTCACGATGAGCGAGGACATCCGCGTCATCCTCATCAAGATATCCGACCGGCTGCACAACATGCGCACCCTGGGCAGCCAACTGCCCGGAAAGCAGTACAAGATTGCTGGCGAGACGCTCTACATCTATGCTCCTCTGGCTCATCGCCTCGGCCTGAACAAAGTGAAGGAGGAACTCGAGGACCTCAGTTTCAAGTACGAGCATCCCGAGGAATACAAGGCCCTTCAGGAGCAGCTCGAAGGCATACGCGAGCACTTGACGACCATCTTCGACCAGTTCACGGCGCCCATCAGGCAGGAACTCGACAAGGCGGGCATCAAGTACGAAATCAAGGCGCGCTTCAAAAAGCCCTACAGCATCTGGACGAAGATGCAGACGAAGCATGTCTCCTTCGAGGAGGTCTATGACATACTGGCTGTCCGCATCATCTTCGAAGTGACGGAGGGCATGAACGAAACGGACGAGTGCTTCAAGATCTACAACATCGCCAGCACAATCTACAAGCCGCACCCCGACCGTCTGCGCGACTGGGTGCACAACAAGAAGGCCAATGGCTACCAGGCTCTCCACTCTACCCTGATGAGCAAAGCGGGCAAGTGGGTTGAGGTGCAGATACGAAGCCGCCGCATGGACGACATCGCGGAGCACGGCTTCGCTGCCCATTGGAAGTACAAGGACGGCGACACCACCGTAGAAGGACAAGAAGGAAGCGACGACGGGCTCGACAAGTGGCTCTACCAAATCAAGGAAATCCTCGACGACCCCCAGCCGAATGCCATCGACCTGCTCGACACCATCAAGCTCAACCTCTTCTCGGGCGAGATATTCGTCGTCACACCAAAGGGCGAATTCAAGACGATGCCGTCTGGCTGCACTGTGCTCGACTTCGCTTTCAGCGTCCACACATTCCTCGGCACCCATTGCATCGGAGCCAAGGTCAACCACAAACTCGTCGGCATCAGCCATGTCCTGCAGAGTGGAGACCAAGTGGAGATACTCACCTCGAAGACACAAAAGGTGGAGAAGCAATGGATGAACTACGCCTCGACGGCAAAGGCAAAGGGAAAGATAGAAGCCATCCTGCGCCGAATGGAGCGCGAAAAGCAGAAGATTGGAGAGGAGATGCTGACCGAGTTCTTGCAGAAGAACGAAAAAGAACCCACAAGCGTCAACATCACCAAGCTCTGTCGCCACCATGCCCTGAGCAGTCGCGAGGAACTCCTCTCGCTGATCGGCTCGAAGACCATCGTGCTGGGAGAAGGCGACCTGAACGCCCTCAACGAAAAGATCAGGAAGGAAAAGAAGTGGAGCAAGTACTTCGGCATCTTCAAGAAAAAGAACCCCTCCGACACACCCTCAGACGGAGAGAACCCGGAAGCCCTTCCCTCAGAAGGAGGTACGGAAGGGGCGAAGGCTAAAGAGAAGCCCTTTGTCGACAAGAAGAAGACGCTTATCCTCAGCGAAGAGACCATCGACCGATACACTTTGTGCGACCAATGTCACCCCATTCCAGGCGACGACGTGCTCGGATACATCAACGACGACGGGAATATCATCATCCACAAACGCCAATGCGAAGTGGCAAAGCGGCTCAAGGTGACCGGCGGCAACCAAATCCTCGCAGCCTCCTGGGACACACACGGCACACTCTCCTTCCCCGCCACACTCCACATCGTGGGCTTCGACCGCGTCGGCGTGCTCCATCAAATCACAGGCATCCTCTCGCAGCAGCTCAACATGAACATCCATAGCGTACACATCGACACCAGCGACGGGCTGTTCACCGCCGAACTCCGACTCGGGGTGCACGACGCCAAGGACCTTCAGAACATCTGCCACGACCTGAAGAAAATCGAAGAGGTCGAGGATGTAAGAAGGTTCTGAAAACTTTCCCCTCCCTCTAACTTACGAAAAGAAGTAAGTAAAGAAGCCCTGCTCCCAACGAGCAAGGCTTTATTTTTCTATAGTATTACCCTATCATGAGTCCGATGGCCGAAATTCAGTAATTTATTTTATTGGTGTCCGGTAAAATTATTTTATAGACATCAGTACCCTCGATTACATCGTTATTTAAAACGAATAGCTATTGTCAGGAGCTTGGAAATGCAATGATGTAGAAAAGCCTGGAAGGCTTCACTGTTAGGACACCAATACTTTTTTTTGAGCATAGGGGTGAACAAAACAAGGGTAACCGTGTATATATAATAAGGTTGCTATTTCATTCGTGAACAGCAATGGTGAGTGCTAAAAATCGGGCGTGCTTTTTTGCGTGCTTTTGAGGGGAAAAAATTGCAGAAGTGAAAAAAATGTTGTACCTTTGTGGTGCAATTGAGACTATGTCTCTTTGCCGAGAAACAAAAGACTCGTTCCTCTGTATAAGCTTTGCTCATCGATTGCACCGCGAGCCTGCTTCCGCTCGGAAAAGCTTAAGCGAGCTTAGCTTTTCTCTCGCTTACCCGCAGACTTGTGGAGTATTTCGAGATACATAACATTATTACTAACTTTAAAAACTAAAACCATGAAAAACCAAAGCAATCTTATCTCCGATTCATCCGAGGCGATGAACGAGAGGCAGGACGTCATCTACCAGGTAGAGGCGTTCCTTAGCGAGAATTATCATTTGCGTCGTAACCTGCTGAGTGGCAAGACGGAACTGGCTCCTGTTGGCGATGAGGCTGAACCGAAGTGGGAGCCTGTTACGGCTGAGCTTCTTAACTCCATTGTGCGAAAAGCCAAGAAGGCTGGTATCGGAGGCAAGAAGTCTCCGAGACTGGAGATTGAGGAGTACATCTGTTCCAACGATGTGCCTGCCTTCAATCCTATTCGCGACTACTTGGAGTCGCTTCCTGAATGGGACGGGAAGAATCATGTGGCCGAACTCTTTGGCCGCCTTCCTGGCATCACAACCGAGCAACTCTCGTGGTGTTCTGTCTGGCTGAGATCTGTCGTAGCGCATTGGATGGGGATGGACCCTTTGCACGGCAACGAGTGTGTGCCTGTCCTCATCGGGCCTCAAGGCTGCGGAAAGAGCACTTTTGCAGTCCGACTTCTGCCAGAACATCTGCGCCCTTACTACCTCGACCACATCAACTTCGGCAACAAGTTCGACTGCGAAATGGCGCTCACCCACAACCTCATCGTCAACATCGACGAGTTCGCCAACATGGGACCTTCGCAACAAGCCAAACTCAAGCAGACGCTCTCGAAAGTGAAGGTTAACGGACGACCTATCTACGGAAAGTCGCAGGAAGACAGAGTCCGCTATGCAAGTTTCCTTGCTACGACCAACGACCCTCATCCGCTTTGCGATGTGACGGGCTCTCGTCGTTATCTGTGCTTGCGAATCAAGAAAGGAATGCTCATCGACAACCTCACGCCCATCAATTATGCCCGGCTTTATGCTCAGGTCATGCACGAATTGAGAGAAGAGAAGATACCGTATTGGTTCAGCAATGATGAGGTTGCTCGCATCCAAGCCGCCAATCTTCCGTTCCTCAGAACCGATGATATGGAGGGAATCCTGCATCAATGTTTCCGTCTTCCAAACGGAGAAGAGGAAGGAACTTGGTTCACTTGCAAGCAGGTCAGCGAGGCACTCATGAAGGTCTTTCCCTCGATGAAGAGAGGCAATGCCACAAACATCCGAATCGGCCAGACGCTGAAGTATCTGGGCTGCCAGATGAAACACACAAAAATTGGGGCAGCATATAAGTTGATAGAGATAGCGGCCTAAATTAAAAACACTCATCACTCGTCACCTATGCCACTTAAATCGCAGAATCACAACGAGATGCATAGGTGATGAGTGGGTGATGAGTCAGAAACCACTCGTCACCCCTGTTATAAACTAATAATCAATGGGTTAGATGCAAAAGGTGATGAGTGACGAGTGTTTTGCAAAAAAGATTGTTCTTTTTCTTCCCCAAGGAGGGCTTTCAAACGCAGGCAGGAGCGAAGGCAAACATGGCGTGTTATGATTGCAAACATGACACGTGAAGTTGGGCAACATAACACGTTAAGTTTGCAAATTACCCGTGTGAAGTTGGGCAACTACACACGTGAAGTTAGCATTTTAACTGTGTGTCGTTGGAAAACTTTCCTAGAGAAGCCGCTCTGATTTTTCAGGGCGGTTTTCTTGTAATTCAAAAAAAAATCGTATATTTGCAGAACGAAAGGGTATAAAATGTCACTCATCTATAAGATCTTAAGCATATTCAAATCCGATCATGCTGACTTTAAGGCATTGACGCCTGAGATAAAGGAGTTGATGTTATTCCGCAAGGATTTGATGTCTCTGCAGGAGGTCGACCGATATATTGCCCGTTCTGAGTATGCCTATCTGCAAAAAAACTATTCCAAAACATACACGTTCTTTGAGAATGCCAAAAGGGCTAATACATTGGACTATTATTGCAAGAAAAATGCTTTGGAAAGGATATATGCAGATAAATTCCTTACAGAATTTGAAGATGTATGCTTAAAAGAGGAATCATCTATTATTGCGAAGCATAACAAAATATTCATTCAGCGACATCTTGAGCAGGATAAGGTTTATCTTGACGAAATCCTTCTACCGGTTGACCCCCAAATACTATTGGATGAGGAGCAAAGGCGTGTTGTTCTTTCTGATGAGGACTATACATTGGTTATAGCAGGAGCAGGAGCAGGCAAGACCACAACCGTCTCTGCAAAAGTACGCTATCTTGTGGAGAAAAAAGGCATTCCACCAGATGAGATATTGGTAATCTCGTTCACTAACAAGGCCGTAGGCGAACTACAAGACAAGATTAACAAGAAACTCCGAATTCCTTGTCCTGTGACCACCTTTCATAAAACCGGGTATGCGATTTTGCGCAGGCAAGATGCAGAACGCAAAATGATAGTCGACCAAGGTTTTATGTATAATGTGATTAATAACTACCTTAAAGAAAACATTCTTGAAAATCCGGAGTTGGTTGATAAACTCATTCTCTTCTTCGGTAGTTATTTTGATGCTCCTTTCGAAGGGAAAGACCTTAACGATTTCTTCAATTACATTTCTAAAGCCGATTTCTCCACTATTCGTGGAAACATAGACGAATATGCCGAGAGAATCATTAACGTACGAACTGGCAAATGCCAGACTATTGTTCGTGAGACTTTGCGCTCCTCACAAGAAGTGCTTATCGCAAACTATCTGTATAGAATGGGGATAGAGTACACCTATGAAAAGCCATATCCTTTCAATATTGCCAATTCGTACAAATTATATACTCCAGACTTCACTATTACACAAGAAGATAAGGTTGCCTATATAGAGCATTTTGGCATTACCCAGGATGGGAAGAACAATAGGTATAATGCGGAACAGATTGAGAGGTATAAACGTGAAGTAAACGACAAAGTCAAATTGCATAAAAAGCATGGTACAGACCTTATATATACTTTTTCTGGCTATAATGACGGCAAAAGTTTGCTAACACATTTAGAGGAAGAACTTATTGCACATGGCTTTGAACTGCATCCTCGTTCGTCTAAAGAGATATTTGAGAAGATTGTTAGCACAGAAGAAAACCGCTATATTTCAAGGCTTGTCAGCCTAGTATGCACATTCATACAGAATTTCAAAACAAATGGTTATTCTGTTGAGAAATTTGGTACATGGAGTACCACCTCCAAGAATGAGCGCACCAAACTATTCTTGACCATTTGTGAGCAATGTTATCATGAATATACCAAACATCTCAAAGAACGAAGTGCTATTGACTTTGAGGACATGATAAACGAATCCGCTCGTATCTTGCGAGAAGCAGAGGAACAACAAATAGTGCCGGATTTCAAATATATTATAGTTGATGAATACCAAGATATTTCTCGTCAGCGTTTCGACCTTACCAAAGAGTTGAGCAAATTATGTAATGCAAAGATAATTGCCGTCGGAGATGATTGGCAATCTATATACGCTTATGCAGGTTCGGATATTACACTTTTTACCCACTTTAAGGAAACATTTGGGTATGGTAAAGAGTTGAGCATTACAAAAACCTATCGAAATGCCCAAGAAATAATAGATATTGCGGGTGGGTTTATACAAAAGAATGTAGAGCAAATACAAAAGGCTCTTATTTCGCCAAAGCACATTTCTAATCCCGTAATTATTCAAACCTACACAGAAAATGTAGACCGAAAACAATATGAAGGTCGAGGAGGAAAGTTCTTCTTGTTGGGCGAAACTGTGGAGAAACTTATGAAGGAGATTCTTGCAGAAAATCCGAAATCCTCAATCTTGCTTTTGGGAAGATATAACTTTGATGGCTTCAATCTTACCAAATCTGCTGATTTTGAGTATTGGGAAAAGAATGGAACTGTTACATCTAAAACCTTCTCTGATATAGAAATGGAATTTATGACAGTCCATAGAGCGAAGGGATTAGGTTATGATAATGTGATAATCATTAATGCAATAGATTCTGCGTATGGCTTTCCTTCCAAAATACAGGACGACCCAATTCTGCAATATGTTGTCAAAACAGACCGGTCAATTGAATATGCGGAAGAAAGGCGATTGTTTTATGTCGCTTTAACTCGCACCAAGAACCGCGTATATATTGTTTCTCCTCAACAACGCCCATCTGAATTCGTGCGCGAATTAATAAATGATTATCCGAATGTAACATTACGAGGAGTTTTAGATGAACCCCAACATAATACGGGAGAAATCAAACATTGTCCGATTTGCAATTACCCCTTGCAACTTCGTTATAAGAAAGCCTATGGTCTAAAACTATGGATTTGTTCCAATGAACCAGAAATTTGTGATTTCCTGACGAACGAGATTAAGGGCAAGAACCTATCTATCCTCAAATGTGACCAATGCAAAGATGGCTATTTAATTGTTAAGCAGGGGAAGCAAAGTAAAGATGGAGATAAATATTATTTTCTTGGATGCACCAACTACACAAAAGATGGTAAGGGATGTAATCGCATGATGACCTATAGAGAATACCGAAAATTAGTCTCAACACCGCACTGAACTATAACAAAATAACAACTGTAACATTGTTATAAAAACAAGGGGCAACAGCTACCCTTTTGTTGTGCTACATTGAATCCATTTCCTTCAGTACGGGGAACTTCTCTCGGAACGACTTGAGGCGTTTCAGGTCGAGGGTCTGGGTCAGGACACACGCTTCGCCGTCGGGGCAGACCTGCGCAAAGCCGAAGGGATCGACGACGCAGGTGCCGCCGCTGTACTCGCAGTACGGGTCTTTGCCGATGCGGTTCACTCCCAAGACATAGCATTGATTCTCGATGGCGCGGGCTGCAAGAAGCACTTTCCAGGCCTGCATCCGCACCTGAGGCCAGGAGGCCACGCAGATGAGGGCATCGTAGTTGTCGCGGTTCCGTAGCCAGAGCGGGAAGCGCAAGTCGTAGCATATGCTGAGATGAAAGCGCACGCCTCGCCACTCGACCGTGACGTATTCGTTCCCAGGCGTGTAGTGCTCCGTCTCGCCGCCATAGGAGAAGAGGTGATGTTTGTCGTAGTATTGGACAGCCCCCTCTCCGCTCCCCCTTTGGGGGAGTACTTCGGAATCTGATGAAGTGCTGGGTTTTACAAAATACAGTCTGTTCCTGTAAGAGCCATCTGATGCCTTTACGGCGATGCTTCCGCACACTGCGGCATCGAGTTTGTTGGCCATCGCCTGCATCCACAGCAAGGTCTCGCCGCCTTTGACTTCGTCGAGCGATTGCTTCCCCCCTCCTTCGGAGGGGTCGGGGGAGGCCACACCCATCGGTTCGGTAGTGACGCCTGTGTTCCACATCTCGGGGAGCACATAGATGTCGCTCTTCTCGGCCGAGAGCATCAAGCGTTCCGCCGTCTCCCGATTCTTGCCTGGCGACTCCCAAGCGATGTCCATCTGTACTAATGCTACCTTCATAACTTCGTTCTTTTGTGTGCAAAAGTACGAAGAAATTAAGAATTAAGAAAGAAGAATTAAGAATTATTTCTTACCTTTGCATTGGAAAAGACAACGGACAACGGACTACAGACAACAGAAAACGGAAAAACGGGAAAAAGATATCTGTTGTCGGTAGTCTATAGTCTGTAGTCAAAATTTTTAAATTTTATCACTATGGACTACAAAACATCACTGCCCGAGAATGCGTTCCGCGAACTGCATGAGGGCGAAGAGTACGAACCGATGATGGCTGCCCAGAGCAGTCCGAGAGAGGTGAACCTGTGGTCGGTCTGCTGGGGCATCCTGATGGCTGTCATCTTCAGCGCAGCCGCCGCCTACCTGGGACTCAAGGTCGGTCAGGTCTTCGAGGCCGCCATCCCCATTACCATCATTGCCGTGGGCGTCAGCAGCGCCACGCGAAGGAAGAACGCCTTGGGCGAGAACGTCATCATCCAGAGCATCGGCGCTTGCAGCGGCGTCATCGTGGCCGGCGCCATCTTCACTTTGCCGGCGCTCTACATCCTGCAGGCCAAGTACCCGGAAATGACGGTGAACTTCCTCGAGGTCTTCTTTGCAAGTCTGCTCGGAGGCATCCTCGGCATCCTCTTCCTCATTCCCTTCCGCAAGTATTTCGTCAAGGAAATGCACGGCAAATACCCCTTCCCCGAGGCAACAGCCGGCACGCAAGTGCTCGTAAGCGGTGAGAAGGGAGGCGCTCAGGCCAAGCCGCTGATGATAGCCGGCTTGCTGGGCGGACTCTACGACTTCGTTGTGGCTACCTTCGGCCTCTGGCACGAGAACTTCACCAGCCGCGCGTTGCTTTGGGGCGACACGGTGGCGGAGAAGGCAAAGCTCGTGCTGAAGTGCAACACCGGCGCCGCCGTCCTGGGCATGGGCTACATCGTCGGCCTCAAGTACGCCTTCATCATCTGCTGCGGCTCGGCTCTCGTCTGGTGGGTCATCGTGCCCGCCATCGCCCTCTTCTTCCCGACACTCGAGGTGCAGGAAGGCCTCACGGCAGCGATGGCCTCGCCTGAAGTCATCTTCAAGTACGCGAAGAGCATCGGCATCGGCGGCATCGCCATGGCCGGCATCATCGGCATTGTGAAGAGCCGCAAGATAATTGCCCAGGCAGTGAGACTGGCTGCCTCCCCCAACCCCTCCAAAGGAGGGGGGAAGCAATCCGCTGCCTCGCCGTTCACCCCTCCTTTGGAGGGGACGGGGGAGGCTGTACTTCGCACGCAGCAGGACCTTCCCATGAAGTTCATCACCTTCGGCATCATCACGGCGCTCGTGCTCACCTTCCTTTTCTTCCACCTTGATGTGATGGGCGGCAACTGGGTATTCAGCATCGTAGCCATCCTCGTCGTGAGCGTCATCACGTTCCTCTTCACAACAGTGGCAGCCAACGCCATCGCCATCGTCGGCACGAATCCCGTGAGCGGCATGACGCTGATGACACTCATCGTGGCCTCCGTCATCATGGTAGCCGTCGGCCTGAGCGGCACGAGCGGTATGGTGGCAGCCCTCATCATGGGCGGTGTGGTCTGCACAGCGCTGAGCATGGCAGGCGGCTTCGTCACCGACCTGAAGATAGGCTACTGGCTCGGCAGCACGCCCCGCAAGCAGGAGACCTGGAAGTTCCTCGGCACGCTGGTCAGCGCAGCCACCGTGGCTGGTGTCATCATGATACTCAACAAGACCTATGGCTTCACCGACGGCACGCTCTCTGCTCCGCAGGCCAACGCGATGGCCGCAGTCATCGAGCCGTTGATGAGCGGCAACGGAGCGCCTTGGCTGCTCTACGGCATCGGTGCTCTCATCGCACTCGTGCTGAATGCCTTCGGCGTGTCGGCCCTCGCCTTTGCCCTCGGCATGTTCATCCCCTTGGAGCTCAACCTGCCGCTGCTCGTTGGCGGAGCCATTAACTGGTTCGTCACAACCCGCAGCAGCGACGCTTCTGTCAATGCGGCTCGTGGTGAGAAGGGCACCTTGCTTGCCAGCGGTTTCATAGCAGGCGGCGCCTTGATGGGCGTACTCAGCGCTGCCCTCAAATGGCAGAACATCAGCTTCGACTACGAAGCCTGGTGGCAGAACCCCTGTTCGGAGCTCCTAAGTCTCGGTATGTACTGCATCCTTATTATATATATGGTACGTGCGTCCATGCGCGCGAAGATCTGATCAACTGATAAGTAAGTGAATATAATCAGTTTTTTATAAAACCATGTATTGCTCGTTCCACGACTACAATCGCGGAACGAGCAATTTGTGATGAAATAAAAATGAAAAAGAAAAGAATCATCACTGCTCTGCTTCTCATAGCAACTATCACAGCAAACGCCCAGTTCCTCTTCTGTATCAGTGGCAACGGGTTAGAGAAACCGTCGTATATGTTAGGTTCACTGCATGTACTATCAGGCGATATACTTGACAGCATCCCTGCTTTTCTGAAAGTTGAGAACCAATGTCAGCAATTGTATGTGGAGACCGACCTTACCGACCCGCAACAGAAGCAATCCAGACAAGAACAAGGCCAGCAGCTGGTGGCGCTACCCGACGGCAAAACCATCGCCGACATCTTGGGTGAAGAGAAAATGAAAGTCCTGCAAGAAAGGGTGAAGGAGTCGCTCCACATAAATCTGGCCGACTCCGCAGCAAAAGCCTTTCTTGGTTACCAGCCTTTCTATTTTACATTCTTGCTCAACTCAGTAATTCAAATGGAGGCCTGGAAGAAATATCCTGCCATGCGTAACGGCAACATGATGGATAAGGCTTGTATCGCAAGGGCCAAAACTCGCGGATGGAAAGTCGGAAATCTGGACTGTCAGCAAAAGCCCGAAGAATTGGCTAAGAACAAAGAAACCTTGAGCCAATCCATCGATGCACAAGTCGATACGCTCATGGCTCTACTCAACAACTTTGACGAGCGCAAACAGAAAACGCTGAAACAGTTTGAAGGGGAGCAAACCATGTGTAATTATTGGACTTCGGGCGACTACGAACATTTTGAACTTTTCATTAAAGAAGAAAACGAGGCAGCTCCCGCCATCTACGCCGACCGCAACAAAAAGTGGATGCCCGTCATCATCGGGGCGATCAAGGAAATGCCTACGCTCTTTGTCTTTGGAGCCGGTCACCTGACAGGCCCGTTAGGAGTCGTGAAGCAACTCCGCGAGGCAGGGTTTATTGTCGAGCCTGTGAAATAATGGGACTATTGAAATAATGGTCAACAAGGCAAAGTATAACTATTTCGCCAGTATGAACAAGGTAAGAATCACGGCCATTCGGCAGACGGTCTATCCCGACCTGATGGCCAAATACGAGAACCCCATTGAACATGCCTGCGAAGTCAGGGAAGGCCAGCAGTGGATTTCCATCGACGGCAAATGCCCCGACGGAATGTGTCCCTCAGCATGGTGTTCAATGCAGGAGTTCGTGGAGGCGTTGGCCAGAGGCGAAGGCAACTTCTACGACGGCTGGATGAAAAACCCAATGAGTGCAATGATCAGCTGCAACGACGGATTCCGTCCTTTCAGTTTCTACATAGAAGTAGTAAACGAAATGAGTTAATACACAGGGAAAAGGGTGGCATTATATGTCGATTCATGAACGCTAAACTGTTATTGATATTTACCTTTGTATTTAGCCTATGCGGACAAGCAAAGGCAGAGGATATAAATGATTGGATAGTAGAACAGTTGAGGGCTTCCTTGAACCTTCGACATGTTGACTATGACAAGATGCATGCCAAGGCTATGGACAACCATGACAAAGTCGAAAGGATGCTCTTTGCTTTGGCAATGGTTGACTACTGCGATGCATACGCTTTGGACAGTTTGATGGTGACACTAATCGACACGCTGCTGGTTAAAGGTACCGATTCCGAACTCGACGGCAATGCTGCATACCTGCTTTCGAAGAAATACAGGATGATGATATTGCAGAACCAGTACGACGAGATTGAGCGAATGGCATGCTACATAGACCAACGATGGAAAGAGGATTCTGCATGGATGAAGCGGTCTGCACATTGGCACAGGATGGCAGAAGCAGGGAAAGACATCCTGCCCGTTTCCATTCGCCGTGAAAAGAGTGTCGTAAGGCTTGCTCCTGACAACTTACAAGGGCACATGTGCATCAATGTGGACGTCAATCAACATAAGGATGCACGCTTCATGGTAGATACGGGAGAATTGTCAAGCACTATCCTTTCGCGTAAGTTTGCCAACCAGATAGGTGCCCGTATGCTTCCCGATTCCACGCTGGTCAGTACCGCTGACGACCCAAACATCATAGGCAGCATGCAGCTGGGCGTTGTGGATAGCCTGCGAATAGATGGCATTGTGTTTTACAACCTGCCAATCAAGGTGTCAGACCTTGCTGTTGGTCAAGAATGTGATGGAATCATTGGAGCGCCCGACTTGATACGCTTGGGATACATGGAATTGTCATACGACAGCATCGTTTTCCGCTTTCCACCACCTGCCCATGAAAGGGTGGCTAACTTCGTCATGAATGCCGGCGACAAAGGCGACCGCAGCATCAGTCTTCCGTATGTCATAGATGGACATAAAGGTACCTTTTTACTCGATACCGGTGCGAACACCTTCATGCTTCCTCCACAATATGCAGCTCGGAAGGAGGGATTCTTCATCGAGATAGGAGGACAGAAGATATGGACAGAAGGAGTGTTCGAGCCACACGACTATGTTCCTTTCGGAGATTCTCGCAGTTTCCTGGGACGGCCCATATTGAAGTCCTTCGAACGGCTATGCTTCAACTTTCGCGATGCTCATGTCGACTATATCCGAAAGCCTAACCTCGAATACACAGAATATTAGGCGTATAGGTCAAATTGCAGGATAGTTTAGTGGTACTTTGTTTCAATGGGTCAAATTGCAGGATAAGAAAATTCTGTATTTGTTTGTCCTTATCTTCTGGATTGATTATCTTTGCTCCGCAGTCTG
>JAEEGH010000600.1_pt1 | contig 125924 bp, 111 predicted proteins | sample 9134181 | NCBI WGS metagenome assembly JAEEGH01 (sample SAMN16246544, study PRJNA631951) | gut metagenome | biome: gut microbiome; feature: rumen; material: DP-attached | host: Bos | place: Iran: Karaj | collected 2018-10
TCAATCTTCTCCGCGCATGCCTTTAAGATAATCTCCTCAACGGTTTTGACGCCGCTTCCGCTTCTTGAATTGACAAGCGCCGTGAAGAAGCCGTCCTTTTCGTAGCGGGCTTTCCAAAGCGCGGTCACGGCAGGGTCGGCCATGTCGGCTTTGTTCAAAAGAATCACGCGGGATTTGCCCTTAGCGATCGTGTCGATCTCGGGATTTTTGGAGGAATTCGGAATTCTCGCATCCACCAGCTCGACAACCACGTCAATCAGTTTTATGTCTTCCTGCATCTGGCGCTTTGCCTTCGCCATATGCCCGGGATACCATTGATACTGCATATTCTTACTTTCTGTTCAGATTATTGACAAATGAGAAACGGTTCAGCCGGATCCATGCATACCCGATGATCTCACTCTTTTTGATATTGCCGATGGAAGCATAACGGCTGTCCTCGGAACTGTTACGCGAATCGCCGAGCACGAAATACTCGTCGTCGCCGAGCTTTACTTCATAGGTCGCGAGACCGGCTATCATGATCCGGTCAACATTGACGGCCTCGGTCATCTCTTCTCCGTTGATGAAGACGCCGCCGTTCTTGATCTGGACTGTCTCGCCGGGGAGCCCGACGATGCGCTTTACGTTGTAGAATGCGTCCTTTCTGTCAGGGTCGCTGTCCTGGCAGAAAACAATGACGTCATTTCTCTTCGGCTTGAAGATTTTATAGCGGACCCGGTCCACCAGAATGCGGTCTCCGTCATCGAGCGTGGGGGCCATGGAAGCATCCACGGTTGTCTTCGCAAGTCCGAAGTGAACAAGGATGTAAGCCAGTGCGATTGCCCCTCCGACAGCCAGAATCCACAAGAGGATTGAGCGGATGATACTGATCAGTTTTTCGCGTCTTGCAGCATGCGAATAATCGTAGCGGTCAGCCATTTCAACCTCCTAAATCACAGAGTTCCCCTATTTTGACCGTAATCTATTTTATTATACCACTCCGCCCGTTTTTTTCAATAAAAAAAGTGCGGTTCCGGAATGGAAACCGCACTCTGAATTCTGTTTTTTATCGGATGGCTTCTTTAACCTTTGCAGCCTTACCGGTTCTCTGACGAAGGTAGTTAAGCTTCGCACGGCGAACCTTACCCTGACGTACTACAGTTACGCTTGCAAGAGCAGGGCTGTTAACCGGCCAGGTCTTCTCTACGCCGCAGCCGTTGCTGATCTTACGAACGGTAAAAGTCTCATGAACGCCGCCGTTCTGTCTCTTCGTTACAACACCCTCGAAAGCCTGAAGTCTTTCGCGGTTACCTTCCTTTACCTTCGACTCTACTCTAACGGTATCGCCTACGGCAAAGCTGAACTTTTCTTCTTTGATCTGGGAAGCTTCCAGATTCTTCAGATACTCTGAATTCGTCATGACAATTGACCTCCAAATTACTTTATTTCGGTCTTCATACTATCCGGGCAACTCCCAAGGATACAGCGGAACACCGCGTCTCACGGAATCCTATATTACCATACCGCATTGGAAAATGCAAGTGTTATTTTCCATCAAAACAGGATTGTTTTATGTCGGGAGCAATGCGCGTCCCGTTATCACTCCCCTGCCTTTTTATCTGCCGGAATGACAAAGGGCTTATATAGATATTCCTCCGTCACAACCGGTTTTCCTTCCGGGTACTTGATATAACGGATGGGATTGTCGTATTGGTCATATTCATAAGAGTAGGACATGCTGTCAGCCATTATGGTTCCGTCAGGATTATAGGAAATCCGGCTGTCATGATAGCCTTTTCCCATCTCCGAGAATGTGCGCTCCGTATATTTCCATACGGACCCGTCTTCGTTCTTTTGAATCATTTTTATCCACGGATGCTTGCCTTCGGCGATTTCCCAAAGCTCATATTCTACCCACGTGTCAAAGTGATCCTCATGATACTGAACAAGTTTCACTAATTCCCCATTTTCATCGTATTCGTAATGGAGGTCCCAATCCAGGGCGCCATCCGGCTGGAAAACCATGCCTCTCACAACATTCCCGGAATTCCCTCCACGTCCGAATTCTCTCCTCCCGGAGCAGTAAGAGTTTTCTCCTTCCGGATGTTGCCAGGTTTCGATGCTGATGATGGTTCCTTCCGCGTCGTATTCTTTCTTCTCGGAGATACGCTTTCCGTCATTGTCCCACGAAAAGTTCTCCCGGCTCTTCATCTTCCCGTTTTCGTCATACTCGATTCTTTCTTTAAGATACATTTTAGAATCATCGCCGACATTTTCCATTTGAAAAAGTTCATATTGGCTTCCGTCCTGGGAATACATGCCTTCTGCCACAATTTTCCGCCCGTCTTCATCAAAGGTTTTGATAAGCCTGCCCTTTTCGTCGTAGCTACTTGTCTGATAAAGGTCGCCGTTGTAATGAAAATCGACTTTTTCCTTCAGAATTCCCTGCTCGGAATAAGTATTCTCCTGTAAGATAACCGTCCTTTCGGAATCGTCATTTTGATATCTCTCTGTCACAAGATTTCCGTTTCGGTCATAATCGTAATAGTAAACGGCAATATGCGTATATGTCCCTTGCGGTCCGTACTTTACGCCGTCTACAATCACCCTTTCGGCAGAGTCCCAGGCTTTTTCACTCAGGTATTCCTCTACCTTACCGTCTTTTTCGATGGTTTCTGTTTTTATTTCCCGCTTTCCGTCCGCGTCATGATAGTGTTCCTCTTTTGTAATTCTCCGGCTCGAATACCCTCCCCCGGAGACAGAAACGTCTTTTTCTTCTACGATCAGTTCTCCGTTTGCATCATAGGTTTCCTTCTGCAGGCAGGTCTCGACTGATCCCAGTCCCTCATATGTGGTTTTCGTATATCCGTATACGGTTTTCCGGTCATTCTCGTCATATTCCCAATACTCCGAAATCGTCTCGCGCTGCTTTTCATCAAGCCTCTTAGACGTAGCTACCCTGCCCTGCTCATCATACGTGAACAGAAAGGTTTCTGATACTTTTCCGTCTTCATCATAATAGAGAGTTTTTATTTTGTCCCCGGCCTGATCGTATTCCGCAGTCCAATTGAGTACCCGCTTTCCCTTTTCCGTAACCGTATACTCCGCCGTCTGACGAAATACCAGCTGATACCCCTCCGGCACTTCCGGAATATCATATACGCCGACCTGTACGTTATTCGAATTTTTATTCTTCTTAACGATTCCGGTAATCAAAAGTACCCATGCAATCAGGATAATCCCGAGCACGGTTCCGCCGATGATGAGATATGCTTTTTTGCTTAAATGAACGCTTCCCCTGTTATCCATGACTCCTCCACACATTGCTTTGCTATTCTTCGTTGTTCTTCAAACAGTCTTTGTAGTATTTTCCTGCTTTCTTGTCTAAAACAGCCTGCTCCATCAGCTCCGGCCGGTACTGCATCGTGCGGTCGATGGAACGTTCCGTGCGCCATTCGGCTATCTTTTTGTGGTTCCCGGACAGGAGCACCTCCGGAACGGTTCTGCCGTTCCACTCCTCCGGTCTCGTGTATTGCGGATACTCCAAAAGACTGTTCTCGAAGCTCTCCGCGTCACCGCTTTCCTCATTGGTCAGAACACCGGGCACCATTCTTGATATGGCGTCAATCATAACCATCGCGGGCAGCTCGCCGCCCGAAAGCACGTAATCGCCGATGGAATAATAGTCCGTAACGATTTCTTCAAGCACGCGCTCGTCCACGCCCTCATAGTGGCCGCAGAGAAATACGAGGTCATCCTCCTTCGCCAGTTCCTTGGCATCCTCCTGCTTAAAAACCTTCCCCCAGGGTGTCAGGTAGATAACACGGGGACGGTCCGGTTTGTTCCGCTTTTCAAGGATCGCGTCGTAGGTCCGCGCAATCGGTCCGGGCGCCATTACCATGCCCGCGCCGCCGCCGTAGGGATAATCGTCCACATGGCGGTGCTTGTCCTCGGAATAGTCGCGGATGTTTACGGTCTCAAGGCTGATAATTCCCGCATCCATGGCGCGGCCGAGAATGCTTGTATGAAGCCCTTCCGAGACCATCTCGGGAAACAGTGTCATCACATAATATTTCATCAGTCCAACAATCCTTTCATGACATGAACCGTGATCTTCTTCCCGTCGGTGTCGATGTCCTTCACGCAGTCCGGAATCACCGGAAACAGCACTTCTCTTCCGCCCGTAAGCGTAATGACGAACACATCGTTGGCGCCGGTCTGAAGCACATCCTTCAACACGCCCAGCTTCTCGCCTTCCTCCGTGACGACATCCGAACCGATGGCGTCGCAGATGAAGTATTCGTCCTCCTCAAGCGGGATCGCATGCTCTCTTGACACCAAAAGATCATGCCCTTTGTATTTTTCTATATCGTTAATCGAATCGATGCCCTCAAACTTCAGAATAACCATGTTCTTGAAGGTCTTCACGTGCTCGACGACCAGCGGAATCTGCTTTCCGGGCACATCCAAAAAGAGCGGAAGCCCCTTCTTAAAGCGCGCCGGGTCGTCCGTCGTCGGCCAGACCTTGATCTCTCCGTGAACGCCGTGGGTATTCGTATAAACACCGACTCTCAGTTTATCATCCATTTTCTTTCCTTTCCCGTGGCAAATGCAACGCTCGTCGCATTTGTCAGAAAACCGGCTCCGTTAACAGGAATACGGGCTGCAGGAACAGATTCTGTCTGTTCCCGTAGCCCGCAAGAGTTACTGCACAATATCCACAACAACTTTCTTGTCTTCCTTCGTTGCCGCAACCTTCACAACAGCACGGAGCGCTTTTGCAATGCGACCCTGTTTACCGATTACTTTGCCCATGTCATCAGGGGCAACTCTCAGTTCAAGAAGGATACCGCCGTCCTCTGCTACGCTTTCGGTGACAACAACCTGGTCCGGTTTGGTAACCAGCGATTTTGCAATCACTTCCACTAATTCTTTCATTGCGGTCCTCCCATTACTTCTGAATACCGGCCTTCTTGAACAGCTTGGCAACGGTCTCGGTAGGCTGAGCGCCGTCTGCAAGCCACTTCTTTGCAGCTTCCTCATCTACCTTAAATGTCATGGGTTCCTTCGTGGGATCATAAATGCCCAACTCCGCGATGAATCTTCCGTCTCTGGGAGATCTCTCGTCCGCAACGATTACACGGTAGAACGGAGCATGCTTCTCGCCCATTCTTCTCAAACGAATCTTAACTGCCATAATCTATTCACCTCCTTAACTTAGTCCGTACAACGTATATAAAAATCCGATGGATTAATATATCAGATTAAAAACCGAACGGGAACTTTCCGCCGCCGCGACGGAATTTGCCGCCCTTCATCATGCCGTTCATCTGCTTCATCATCTTCTTCGTCTGCTCGTACTGCTTCATCAGACGGTTGACATCGGCAATGTCCACACCGGAGCCGTTGGCAATGCGCTTCTTTCTCGGCGGCGTGATGATGTCGGGCTTTTCACGTTCCTTCTTCGTCATCGAATTGATGATTGCTTCCGTCTGCTTAAAGGCATCTTCGTCAATCTCAATATCCTTAAGCTGGCCGCCCATGCCGGGCATCATCGAAAGGATGCTCTGCAGACCGCCCATCTTCTTCATCTGCTGAATCTGATCGTAGAAATCGTTGAAGTCGAATTCATTCTTGCGGAACTTCTTCTCAAGCTCGATTGCCTTCTGCTCGTCGACCTCGGCCTGCACCTTGTCGATCAGCGTCAGCACATCGCCCATGCCGAGGATTCTCGATGCCATTCGGTCGGGATAGAACTGTTCCAAATCGGAAAGTTTCTCACCCATGCCGACATACAGAATCGGCTTTCCGGTCACGGCACGGATTGAAAGCGCCGCACCGCCTCTTGTATCGCCGTCAAGTTTTGTCAGAATCACGCCGGTGATTCCGATCTTCTCGTCGAACGTCGTAGCGACATTCAGCACGTCCTGACCGGTCATGGCGTCAACTGTCAGCACCGTATGATGCACGGTAACAGCCTTCTTGATATTCTGAAGTTCCTCCATCAACTCTTCGTCAATGTGAAGACGTCCTGCCGTATCAATGATGACAACGTTGTTGCCTTCCTTCTTAGCGTGCTCCATGGCTGCCTTGGCGATATCCACCGGATTGTGTCCGGTTCCCATGGCAAAGCACGGCACGTCCTGCTTCGCGGCATTCACCTTCAACTGGTCGATGGCCGCCGGACGGTAAATGTCACAGGCAACAAGCAAAGGCTTCTTGCCCTTTGCCTTAAACTTTCCGGCAAGCTTTGCAGCGGTAGTCGTTTTACCGGCACCCTGCAGACCGCACATCATGATGACGGTTGTCTCTCCGGAAAGAAGCTCAATCTCCGTCGTTTCGGAGCCCATCAGGGAAATCATCTCTTCATTAACGATTTTGATGACCATTTGCCCCGGCGTCAGACTCGTAAGCACATCCTGTCCGACCGCCCGCTCCTGAACGGATGCGATGAACTGTTTCACGACCTTAAAGTTTACATCCGCCTCCAAAAGCGCCAACTTTACTTCCCGAAGCGCTTCCTTGACGTCGGCTTCACTCAGGCGTCCCTTTCCGCGTAACTTGCGGAATACGTTTTGCAATTTATCGGATAAGCTTTCAAAAGCCACTCTTTCTTCCTCCCGACTTCTTAAAACAGTTCCGAAAGCCTTTCGAGAAGTCCTTTGATTTCTTCTTTCTGCGAATCGGGAAGACCGCTTTCGTCTATCCGCTTCGCAAGGTCCGAAATCATGCTGTCCGCTTCTCCTGCTTTCTGCACCATATGAAGTCCGTCTTCATACTCGCGGAGCTTCCGGCTGGTTCTCTTCACCAGATCCGAAACTCCCTGTCTTGTCATGCCTTCCCGCTCTGCAATCTCGGCGAGCGACATATCGTTACAAATATAATCCTCAAAAATCTCGCGCTGTCTTTCGTCAAACAAAGCGCCGTAGCGGTCGAACAGCGATGCCAATAAAAAGGCCTCCCGAAGCCAGTCATCCGGTTCGGATTTCTTGGTTTTTCTCTGCGCTTCCATCTCTTTCGGCCCCTTCCGCTTTTCTTCCCACACAATCGAAAAAATGCGAAGGTGTAAAGAAAAATCCTTGACACCTTCGCAAGTATATCGAATCTTATGGCATTTGTCAACAGGAAAATGAAGAATTCTCCTGTTCTTCGCGGTATATTACTTCTTCTTGAGAACGATACCGGAAAGAAGATTAACAATACTCTGGGACTCGGCACTGGTATCATCGGTACCGACTACAAGACCGCCCTTACCGGTACTATAGGTGAAGTAGCCGAGTGCATCCTCTCCAATCATCTTAACCTTGTTGTCTTCAATCTTGTACTGAGAGTCTTTGGTTTCTTCAATATCAAAATTCTCAGCCTTAAATTCCTCCATCATCTCATCAACGTCAATGTAATCATCAATGCTTTGACCGGTCATTTCAAGAACCGCCTTGACGGTGTCCTTGTCCATGCCTACCATAGCACCGACGAGAGAATATACACCGTCCTCGGTAGCGAAAAGCTTTTGTACCCCGTTACAAAAATCCATACCGTCGAACTTCATGTAAACCACGCAGTTCTTGTCATCTTTGAACTCAAGGGAAAGATCCAGCTTGAAGTCGTCCTTAATACCGATAGCCTTCAAGGAACTCAGCATCAGATCTAAATACTGCTGTTCCTCTTCGCCAAGTTCTACGTCGGCAAGTACCATGAAATCCTTCATGGAAGCAGTCATGGATCCTTCCCACTTCCCGATAAGCTGGTCTGCAATAATCGGAGCAGGAGCTTCCGTAGGGGTAGGCGTAGGAGCTTCAGTAGGTTCCGGAGTGGGCTCTGCCGTAGGCTCGGGAGTGGGCTCAGCCGTAGGCTCGGGAGTGGGCTCGTTAGTCGGGTCGGGCTCATCAGTCGGGTCGGGATCGTCGGTAGGCGTCTTGGTAACCTGCTCGGTCTTCTCTTTCTTTCTCGAAGAACCTTCCTTTGCATCGCCGTCATCGTCACTGTCGCCGCAGGCAACGAGTGCCATAACCATGCTGAGCACCAGAAGGAGCACCAGCAGTTTCTTGAACATTTTCATAGTTTTCTCCTTTTGTTAAACTTATGTCGTTTACAAATAAAAGGTACAAATAGCCGGCAAAGACCGGAATCGGCGCGTTCCCCGCTGCCGGACGGTTTTGCTATGCCCCATATCATACTATGTTTTTCAAAAAAACGCAAGTCTTTGAAAATTTACGCCTGTTCCACGCCCGATTTCTGCGCCCCGGTCACATCTGTCAAACCTCGGTTTTACGGAACAGATACGCCCCGATTCCCACGGCAATCGTAAGGTTTAGGGAATCCACTTCCGGTGATTGCGGTATGATGATGGCCTCGGCATAATCCGCATAGGCTTCGGGAAGCCCGGTCGCCTCATTTCCGAATATCAATGTGTACTTTTCGGGCTTCGGACAGTTCTCCGCCGTAAGCTGCTTCTTCGCAGTCAGCATGAAAGCGTAAAGCTTCCGGTCAGCCCTTGCGTACCGCTTCCGATACTCCTCAAAATCGGAAAAGCAGGCAATCCGAAGTGAGAAAACCGCTCCCATGGAAGCCCTTACAACCTTCGGATTGAAATGGTCGGCTGCCGGCGTGATGACTGCAATGTCATGAATGCCGAAAGCCAGGCAGGTTCGAAGAATGGTCCCGAGATTGCCCATGTTGCTCGGATTCACAAGCATCAGATGCGGCCGATCCTCGGAAAGCTCGTCCCGAAACTTCCGAAACTGTCCGATGACATAGACATTCTCCTTGTCGCTTAACCGTGCAATCAGCTTATCTCCTTCCCGAACCGGAATGCCGTGTTGCCCGCATACCTCCTCGATACGTGCCCTGTCGGTGAACGAAGAATGCACATAAACCGCCTCCGCGCTCTCCGGCCGCTTCGTTAAAAGCTCCATCGCCGGAAAAGCCCCGAGCGCATAGGAATAATCAAATTCTTTCTTGTACGGTTTAATCGGTTCCAAATTAAGCCTCCTCTGCCACGCGGAAGTAATACTGTTTTGACATGAAATCCCCGCGCGTTCCGATATTGAGTCCGCAGTTCATCAATGTGCTTCCGAAAAGCACCTGCCCGGTCTGTTCGCAAAGATAGCGTTTCTTCGGGTCCAATCCCTTAAGCTTCACATTGACCGGAGGCATATTTGCCGCTCCCAGTATTCTGACAAATGTGAAAAGCGCCTCGTTCTTATCCTTCGAGACGAAGGCCCAGGCATCGTATTCGGAGCTCTCGAACGGATTGCCAATCCGGTAGTAGTCGCCCTTACGGATCAAAGGATTAAAGCGGTGGAACCGCTCAACCTGCCCCGGAATCTGATTCCGGTCCTCCTCCGAAATCCTTGTGACATCCAGTTCATAGCCGAACGTTCCGACAAGCGCCACATCTCCTCTGGTCTCAAACGGAACCGTTCGTCCGACCAGATGGTTCGGGCAGTCCGAAACATGCGCGCCCATCGCGGAAGCCGGATAACAGAAGCTCGTTCCGTACTGAATCTTCAGTCTCTCGATCGCATCCGTATCGTCACTTGTCCAAATCTGCGGTGAGAAATATAACATAGCCGGGTCAAAACGCCCGCCGCCGCTTGAGCAGTTCTCAAGCAGAAGCTTCGGATAATCCGTCGTAAGCCGGTTCATCAGATCATATACGCCGAGCACATACCGGTGCCAAAGCTCGCGCTGTCTCTTGGCAGGCAGCGTCGTCGAGCCGACCTCCGTAAGCGCACGGTTCATGTCCCATTTCACATATTCGATATTGGCGGAATCGAGAATGTTCCGTAACATCCCGTAAACATAATCACGAACCTCGGCATTGGAGTAATCGAGCACGTACTGTGCCCGCATCTGCGTCAGCTCACGGCCGATGATCTGGATGGCCCATTCCGGATGTGCGCGGTACAATTCGCTGTCCTCGCTGACCATCTCAGGCTCGAACCAGATTCCGAATTTCATGCCGAGCGCATTGACGCGGTCAACAAGCGGCTTAAGCCCGCCTGCGAGTTTCTTCTCGTAAACATGCCAGTCCCCGAGAGACGAATCGTCGAAATCGCGGTGTCCGAACCAGCCGTCGTCCATGACAAGCATTTCGATGCCGAGCTTCGATGCCTGCTCGGCGATTGCGTATAATTTGTCCTGATCGAAATTAAAGTAAGTCGCTTCCCAGTTATTGATCAGAACCGGCCTCTCCCGGTCCTTCCAATAACCGCGGATCAGATGATTCCGGTAAAGGTCATGGAAGGTTCTCGACATGCCGCCGAACCCCTCCTCCGAATAAACCATCACAACTTCGGGCGCCGTAAACTCTTCCTCCGGCTTTAAAAGCCATGAAAAATCATACGGATTGATTCCCATGACGAACCGGGCCTGTCGCTTGTCATTGACCTCGGTTTCGGCAAGGAAGTTCCCGCTGTATACAAGGTTAAAGCCGAAAACCTCTCCGTGGTCTTCGTCCGCATTCTTCGCGCAAATCGCAGCAAAAGGATTATGCTGCGCCGAGGAAATGCCGCGCCTGCTGTCGACAGCCTGAACGCCTCCGTGTAAAGGCGCCCTGCATACGCCGCGCTCACGGGCCCAGGAACCGTTTAAGGTAACCATGTCGTACCGGTCCGACGGAAACTCCACGCAAGCCGAAAGCACCCGCTGCACTCTCGTGTCCCGGTATCCGCGGTTATAAACCTTCGCAGACCTTGTCATCACATTCAGATTGCGGAAAATGCTATAGTTAAGCTCGACAAGCAGCCCCGCGTGGCTGTCCTCCATCGTGACAATCAGCGTTTCCGCTTCCTCGCTCCCGGCAAATGTCGCCGGAATCACGCTGACACCCTTCTCTGTAAGGGCAGGCTTTCCCTGCACGATCCGGTGGCTCTTATACCGTAAGTCGCAGGACGACATGCCGTCCCCGTCCAAAATCATGAAGCAGGGTTCCCGGTAATCACCGATTCCGTGGCACGGATACTCAAACGGGCGGGAATCCATGAAGCCGCCCTTCTCCCGTTTATGATGCCTCGGCACGTAGTTGCCCTCATCCAAATGAAGAAGATATGTCAAATCATCCTCACCGCACCGCTTTCCGTAATAGACATGCAGGAGGTATCCTTCCTCCGTGACCGCCATCGCATATGTCATGCCGTCGTTATCAAGCCGGATCAGGCGCACCCGCTCCTCACTGAGCTCGGGGCTTCCCCAGACATGAAACCGAACCGTTGTTTCCTGTTCCCGTATCATACCGTCTCCTTCCTCCTACCGTCGGGCACGCGCTCCCGTACCGGTCATAAGCCGACAATCCGCCATAGGTTCTCGTCGACATTATACGCAATCCGAATCAGACGCTCCGTGCCGAATACCGAAATACGGCACTCAAACGTCCGAATATGTCCCCTCACGACAACTCCGCTCGGGAGTGAATAATCCGCCTGCGCGGACAGATCCTTATAGGCAAGAATCATATAGGTCTGCAGCTCCCCGTATTCGTCCGTCAGCCGGATTTTAATCGGCATGATGGTCCTGTCACGGTTATGCTGACAAATGACATCGATTCTGTTGTCTCTCTCCCTGATTGCTCCCATATCCTTACCCGCCGGACAGTCCGGCATAATCCTCTCTGTAGATAAGGATAGAACATTTGTTCGATTTTGTAAAGGGGTATTTTCACATTTTCCGGAGATTATAAATCTTCGCTCTCGTGCTTCTTATATCCCTCGCCGAATACCTCGGAGGCAGAGGAAATGATCAGAAATGCGGTGGGATCTTCCTCGGTCACGATTTCTCTTGCCTTTGTGAAATGATGCTTCTTGACCATGCAAAGCATCACGACACGCTCCTCTCCGGTATAGGCGCCCATTCCCTTCAGATAGGTCACGCCGGTGTCCAGCTCCTTCATGAACCGGCTTGCAATCGCTTCGTGGCATTTGCTGACGATTAAAAGCTCCTTCGTCTCGTCGCTTCCGTACAGCACCAGATCGAGCACTTTTGCACTTACAACCGCGCCGACACCTGCGTAAAGTGCCGTTTCGATATCCTGAAAGACAAATGCGGACGCCGTGATGACAACCGCATCGGCGCACAGAATTAACGGACCGGTGCGGAACTGCTTATTCTTGAGGCGGACAACCTTTGCAAGGACATCTGTGCCGCCCGTGGAGCCTCCGCCCCGCATGACAATTCCGATGCCGACGCCCAGGGCGGCGCCGCCGTACAACGCGGCCAAAATCGGCACATCGGTCAGAGACGGGTCCCAGATTCCTTTCGCGGCCAGAAGCGACAGCAGGTTCGAAAAGCCCGAAACCATGCCGGTCGCAAGCAGCGTGTAAAACATGAATTTCCGGCTCAGGCAGATGAATCCGAGAATCAGAATCGGGATGTTCAAAACAAGATATGCGGTACCGACGGCAATCTTCGGATTGATGTAATGAAGCATGACCGAAATGCCGGATATCCCTCCCGGCGCCAGATGGTTTTTATCCATGATGGCATAAAGAGCCGATGCGTAAGCGGCACTGCCGACCAGAAGCGCCGCGATTTCCAACAAAAATGTACGAACCTTTTTCTTCATGCAGACATACCTTCTTACCACTTTATTCCCGAATTGACAGGCGTGAGATAACTCTCATACTGAATAATTACCTCTTCCTCAAAAATCATAACGTAAATGCGTTCACAGATCCTTTTTGCATCGGCAATTTGAAGGAACGGATACGGTGTATACACATGAGCAAGCACTTCCCTCACGCTGTTATACTCTTCCTCCGTAAACCCCGGGCCGGCCGGTTTATGCAGACCGTCTTCGAGATCTTGCGTCTCGTCGTACCATTTGTCTCGAAGCAGTTTTTCTTTCAGTCCGGCATATTCCTCCCGGCTCATCTCAAGGCGTTTCTTCCGCCATGCTCCGTTATCAGAGACCACTTTTACCTGATAGCAGTCAAACTGCTTAATCCTTTTGCTGTAAGCGATACGCGGAAGAACCTCAAGCCAGACGGCCAGTCCTGCTGCCAATACCGAAACCGCAATCAGTAAACACACCAAAAAGCGTCTGAGTTTCATAAAAAAACTCCCCATACCATTCTCAGGATATGGGGAGAACACCTCACAAAAACGTGCCTCTTTTCGCCCGATACCCCTCTTATTATCATAGCATCAAAACGAAAGGAGTTCAAGCGCAGTCACATACTCTTTTATTCAATCTCACAACGCCAGGTTCCGATTCGGTGTGTATCAATACTCAGCACGGCTCCATGGATTATAGACAGCCAACATAATATAAAGAATCACCTTATTGTCATATTCCATCGGTACAATTCTCTCACGGCAGGACTTTGGAACAAGCGTGTAATACACAGTCTTAAAGTGAGAAAGATTCTCTGTCGCATGCGCAAACTCTTCATCCGAAACCATATCCGTACGCGTCAGACCCCGGCTCGGTTCCATGGAATCCCAGCCGTCATCGATTAAATCCTCGCGAAGGCTCTTCCATTGCTCTTTGGTAAGCTCCAGCTTCGCGTAATATACCGTTGAAGTAAACTGATTCTCCTGCAAAACGGTATAATCTCCGTACTTTCGTTTTTCCAGACGGTACGTCACCTTTCTCCCCAGAAGAATCCAGACGAATGCCATGGCAACGATTCCGATAACGACAGAACAAACAATTCTTCCTTTCATTTTTCCTCTCCTTATATTCTATTTCAAATAGCCTCTTGAAACCATATATGACACAACATTTGATCCATTTATCGTCTTCAGACCCATACTAATACCTCCACTATATCCTTTATGGTACAACCGCCACCCATAATTCGCTCTATTCGGATTTCCACCTGCAGCTATAACCCATGCTGTAAAAGAATCATCCATTTGAGATTTAAAGCTTGCTTTCCCAATCAATCCATTAATAGGAGCCATTCGGAGCAATCCCAAATTAACAGTACCATCACTTGCTATAACATATCCCGTGACCTTAGACAAAAAAGCATGCGCCATGTTGGATTTTCTATAATCATAGTGTCCACAATTACATCCAAGAAGAATTAACAACTGACAGTTTTTTTTCTGTAAACTCGAAATATTCCCATATTCAAAACGCGCATAATCGTGGCTACCATCACCAATACATGTAGGATTACCATGGGTATTAATAAATGCTATGTCTATGCTTCCCATCGAATTCCAGTCGCTAACAAATTGTGACATGGTGGAATACGTTTTGATTTGAATCTTACCCTCGCCACACCCCATCTCATCCATGGCATAGTCGAGAAGGTTGTCCGCAAAGCGATTACTCTCGCCTTTCCACCCAGGCAGTGTAAACCCTTGAACTATTACTTTTCTACATCCATCAGGATCGCAGTAAAATACAGGATTATTCCCGCAATACACAAATAGGCTTTCCATTCCTTCTTCTTCGTTATAGAAGAAGCTCTCTAGGTCATCATTACTAATAAAACGTTTTGTGATTGGGTCATAATAACGAGATTCCAAATAATAAAACCCAGACTCATTATCATAGTAATATCCGCGATAACGTATAGGGTTTCGCTCAGCCAAAGACATATCTCCGGCAATTGAAATTATATTTCCCCACAAATCATATGTGTATGTACAAAGAACTGCTCCGTTCACACTTACAATTCCAATCACATCTCCAAAAACACTATATAGATAATAATATGTCTGCCCGTTCCACTCAAATCCAACTAAATCAAAATTCCCGTCATAGATATAATAGATTGGATCATCAGACAATTCTGCAATCAAATCAGATCCCTCATAGATAAAACTCGTAGATACACCATTTACAATCTTTTCATTGCGAAGTCCATTAATACCATATTGATAGGAAACCTGAAGATTAGGCCCTTTTACCATAGAAAGTTTACCTGCTGCCCATGTAAACTCCAATCCGTTATAGTATTGGCTTGGCTTTCCCAAACCACTGTATGTAATCTGCTTCCCGTCAAAGACAGTTAGCTCATCCGACCAAAACGCATCATACGCATATGAATGTATTGTCTCCTGCCCATTCTCCGTTGTCTTTGTTTGAATCAGATTGCCGTAAGAATCATAACTATAATCAATTATAGTTTCCAAGCCATGGTTTGTCCATACATCACGAATTACATATCCTCTATCATTGAAAGTTATTAAGTGAGTCTCCTCTCCCACAGAATACTCAATTTTCTTCTCACTTGAATCGATAACTTCACCAACCTTTTTTTTCGGAATACTCTGTCCAACTGTTCCATCTGTTAGAATAACAATATCCCCATACGCATATGCGTCATCTTTGCAGTTTACTATTTGTGTTTTTTGCAGATCCCCCCAAGTATAATCAACCTGATATCGAGGATAATCATACGTATAATGGATTGAATAATCCACTGCATCAATACTCACATAATTTCCATAATTATCGTATGTATAGCTTTCATACCTCTGACCATCTTTTGAAACACCAGAAAGGAGATCCAATTCATCATATACCATCTCATATAGCGAATGATTCTTGTATGCAACCAGATTCCCTTTTCCATTATAGCGATACACTTCATTCAATGTATCAAAATATGAAACCGTACTTTCATCTTTAGATTTAGAAATCTGCTTGATAGTGTTCCCATTGATAGAATAAAGTACCGTAGCATCATCTTCAACAATCGTATACTTATTCTTGCCAACATAAAGATTTTTTAATCGATTATTTTCATATTCATAGCGAATCTGTTTCTTACTCCCATCCCCATAACACACTTCCGTGCTAACCAATCGATTCAAATCATCATAGCAAAATTTTTTTGCATAGTTTTCCGTTGAGAAGCTAACATCTCGGCAAAGAAGTCTGTCGTAACAGGTAATCCCGTCACAGCCTTGCAGATACACATAATAATCCGGATTAGGAAAAGAGTCTTTTTCATGTGGATTTGTTCCGGAAAGCCAAATCTCATAAGCATCTGCCACACCATCAGAATCCGAGTCAACTCCGCTCACAGTATACAGTGTTCCCTCCTGTTTCACTACTGATAGTGGTTCTGTCTTCATCGTATATCCATGCGGATTTACTAAAACAGCGGCATAATCCACATATTCGTCCCACGAAAGCGGTATTTCCACATCATTTGTTGCTTTCTGCAAAATCAAAGAAAAGCTGGTTTCTCCCTCTTTTCTTCCATAAATATCCATGGATGAATAATCAGTGTTCGCACTTACAAACAGATAACTTTTCCCATTCTCTTCATACATTGAGAGACCGGCAGTATAGTTTTGCAAGCCTTTCAATACTCTATCATCAACTCTATTGTCTGACAAATATGTTCCAGCATAAATTTCTATTTTGTCTGCAATGATAGCCTCATTTACATCCGCTTTAGCTCCTGAAATGAATACCTTGCCATCTGCGCATACCGCACCGTTAACGACTATATTTGCGCAGTAAATGTTTACGTTTCCTTCAACTGAAAGTAGAAATCCCGTATCTTGAATTATTACATTAGAAGCCGAAATTGTGACATTGCCTTTTCCCACAAGAGGTTTTGCAATTGTAATTGTTGTTCCTGAAAGTGATACCTCATTGGTCACATAAGTTGCCCTATCCACGATATAACTTGTATCTCCAACGGAAAGGCTTCCCTTTGTCTCTGTCTCTGCAGTAAGCCATCCCAGCAGATTATTCATAATCGTTTCTTTTGACGCTCTACTTTTAGGGGAAGCATATCTCATTCCATTTACAGATACATCATCCGAATAAAGAACCTCATTCAAAGCACAGTTCTCTTTGTCTTTAGGATGTGCAAATGCAGTATTACAAAATACAGATGCCATAATCGAAAGCACCATAAGCATCGAGATTACTTGTCCAGTCTTGTTCTTCCTTTTCAATAACGAATTCATCTTTCCTCCAGTTTAATAAATAATTTGATCTTAATTGATTGCGTTAATCCTTCAAAACAAACAATTATTGCAAAACTATTATCGAATAGCTCCTAGTCTTTTTTCAATATATTTTGGATGAACGACATGTTTTTTTGATGAACGACATATTTTGTGAAAAATGTGTGATTTTTCTGTGAGAGAAATATGACCGGAGCCTTTATGGGACTCTAATGTGAATTTTGAAGTTCTACATTTTTCTGTCAGGGGTAGAAGTTTCTCTTGCAAGATGTTTTCAACCGGAACGTCCAATCATCAAAAAAATAATGAATATTGTTTTAGCAATCAAATATGTTATTTTTTCCGCATCTCCATTTTCCCTATAATGAAGACTCTTAAAAAAACTCCTCACATCTTATGCAGATATGAGGAGTTTATCTTTTGAATATAGTTTACCAATAGCCTGCCTTACCATACCCTGTATAGTATCATATCATCAATTCAAACAAGGTTCAAGGAAGGAGCCATCGCTCGGATTTAACCCTGTGAGATTCCGACTAGCTTTCAGTTTACAGTATAGAAGTATTATTTCAGGCCAGACCGTCCTTAAGTCTGCGCAGTGCTTCGTCAAGCACGCTTCGCGGGCAGGCGACATTGATTCTTTCAAACCCTGCCCCGCCCTGGCCGAACATGGTTCCGCGGTCGAGCCACAGCCCCGCCTTATTCACAATTCTGTCCTCCAACTCCGTTTCGGACAGACCGAGTTTCCGGCAGTCAAGCCAGGCCAGGTAGGTTGCCTCGGTATTCGTTACACGGATCCCGGGGATGTTATCCCTGACATATTCGGCAAGATGATCCAGGTTTCCGCGAATATATGTACGTGCCGCGTCAAACCACTCCGCCCCGTTTTCATAGGCTGCCTGTGTCGCCGCCAATCCGGCCGCGTTCGGTTCATCGTATCCGGTCTGTGCAATCGCAAGCTGCACGCGCCTTCGAATGCCCGCGTTCGGTATGAAGATATTGGACTGCTGCAGCCCTGCCAGATTAAAGGTTTTGCTCGGTGCGGTTGCCGTGATCGTGAATTCCCGGAATTCTTCGCTCACCTCCTGGAAAATGTGATGCCTCCCGCCCCAGACAAAATCGAAATGGATTTCATCGCTGAACACGGTCACACCGTGCTTTTCGCATATCTTTCCTATGATAATAAGCTCTTCCCTGCTCCACGCCCTGCCGACCGGATTATGCGGGTTGCAGAGTATGAAGAGCCTGACATTTTCCTCCTGAATGCGACGCTCGAAATCCTCAAAATCCATCTCGTAGTGCCCCGCATCGTTTTGGCGGAGTTCCGAAACGACAAGCTTCCGGTTGTTTATTCGGATGATGTCAGCGAACGGATAATAAACGGGCTGTTCTATGATGACGGCGTCTCCGGGTTCCGTAAGTCCGCGGATTGCCGATCCGATCGCAAAACAGACGCCCGGCGTCTTCACATGCCAATCACGTCTGACCTCCCAGTCGTGCCGCTTCTTCATCCATCCCGCTACGGCTTCGAAAAAGCCGTCTCCGTCCTGATTGTTCGTATATCCGTATATGTTATGAGCGGCAAGGCCGTTAATCGCATCCTCCACATATGAGCTCGTGCGGAAATCCATATCCGCAACCCATAACGGAAGAACGTTCTCCGGGTAACCGCGTTTCTTCGCAAAATCATATTTCAGGCATTTTGTGTTACGCCTGTTAATCACCGTGTCAAAATCCAGATTTCTTTCCGCCATGACCGTCCTCCGGCCGTTTTCCCGGCCCTCTTACTCTTCGCTGTCCGTGCGAAATGCCTGCTCCAAATCGCCCAGAATATCCGCCGGGTCCTCGATTCCCACCGACATCCGAAGCAGGCAGTCCGTAATCCCGAGCCGTCTGCGCTGTTCGTCGGGCACATCCGGGTGCGTCTGCACAATCGGATAGGTAATCAGGCTCTCCGTTCCGCCGAGGCTCTCGGAAAATGTGATCAGCTTCACATTTTTCAGAATCGAAAGCGCCTTTTCGGGCGACTTCACGGTAAACGAGATCATCCCGCTTCCCGCATAATAAATGTTGTCGACTTCCTCCCGCCCTCTGAGCCAGTCACGCACGGTTTCGGCATTTGTCACATGCCTTTTCATGCGGAGGGCGAGTGTTTTCATGCCGCGCAGGCAAAGCCAGCACTCAAACGGGCCGAGCGTTGCCCCGGTTGTCTTGCTGATCAGTCTCACACGGGCTGCCTGTTCCGGATCGGCGCTGCACAAAAAGCCGCAAACCGTGTCGTTATGTCCGCTCAGATACTTGGTCCCCGAATGAATCACGAAATCGGCCCCGTTTGCAATCGGATGCTGCAAAACCGGCGTCATGAACGTGTTGTCGACCGCAAGCACCGCGCCGTTTGCATGTGCGATTTCGGCGATTGCCGCAATGTCGCTTACGCGCATCATCGGATTGGAAGGCGTCTCGAGGTACACGGCTTTCGTATCCGGCCGGATTGCCGCGGCAACCTTTGCCGCATCTGTGGTATCCACATATTCGATCTGATAACCGTTCTTCAAGGCGACCTGCTGAATCAGACGCACAACGCCGCCGTACAGATCCTCGCCGCACAGAATGCGGTCTCCCGGCCGAAACAGTTCGAAAAAGGCCGAAATTGCGGCCATTCCCGAGGCAAATGCGACCGTATCGTGAGCTCCCTCCAAGGAGCTGACGGTTTCCTCTAAAAACTTTCTGGTCGGATTGGATTCTCTTGAATAATCAAAGCCCGTCGGATTGTGTCCGGGTGTCAGATGGCTGAAACAGGCCGTCTGGTAAATGGGGAAGCTGACCGCATAATTTGCGTCATTAACGGAATGAGCTTCCCCGTGAATACATCGTGTTTCCAAAGAATACATAACAGATCCCTTTCTGTTCGATTATCGGTCCCGGCATGCTTCCGGTGATTTAGGATGTCATTTTACGGTAAGTAAGGCTGTCGCAAGTTCCGCCGCCCGCACAAGTTCGGAGCAGACGGCATATTCGGCCGTCGTATGCACATTTTCCATCGCGCAGGCAACGGTAATGGCTTCGATTCCGTGCTCATTAAGCCGGTTGGCGTCGCTTCCGCCGCATGTTGTCACAAGCTTCGTTTCAGGAAGACCGACTGCCTTTGCTGCTTTTTGAAAGTGCCGTACCGTTGCGCTTCGTTCGTCAACCCGGTAGGCACGGACATGCTCCACAGCCGAGAACTCGGTCTTTCCGCCTTTCTCTTCTGCAGCTTCCCGAAAGTGTTCGGCAATTGCATGGAGCAGTTCGCTCGCTCTTTCGTGTTCAAGGCTTCTGACCTCTCCGGTGATCGTGATTGAATCGGGTACGACGTTATTCTGCGTGCCTCCGCGAATCGTTCCGAAATTGACGGTGCTCACGGAATCCAGTCTGCCGACCGGGATCCGCACAAGCGCCTTTGCGGCTATCGAGATGGCATTTATCCCGAGCTCCGGGGAGAAGCCGGCATGAGCGGCCTTTCCGGTAATGGTAACCGAAAATGAATAAATCGTCGGTGCAGCGACTGCCGCTGTCCCGACCGATCCGTTCAAATCCAGCACATATGCTTTTTTCTGCGTCACGGAAGTAAAATCAAGAGCACGGGAACCTTCGCAAAATGCTTCCTCCGCCGAGGTAATCAGGACCCCGATTTCGGGATGCGGAAGGTTCTGCTCCTTAATGACCGTCAATGCCTCTAAGATGGCCGTAAGCCCGCTCAGATCATCCGCTCCGAGCACGGTCGAGCCGTCCGAAGTCACGGTGCCGTCCTCATGGAATACGGCACGCTTTCCTTTGCCGGGGCTGACAGTATCCAGATGAGCCGATAAAAGCACGGGCTCTCCGTCCGCATTTCCCGGAAGGGTCGCGTAAATATTCGGGTAACTTTCCGGATGCTTCTTTAAAAACTCCGCAGAAGTCAGATCCGTCCGAACAGTCAGGCCGAGTTCGCGCAGTTCTTTCACGACGCGCTCGCCGAGCTCACGTTCCCGGAAGGTTTCGCTGTCGATTGTAACAAACCCGGCAAAACGGCCAAGCAGCCGTTCTTTACTGACCCGAATGCTCATTGCTTTTCCTTTCCTGTTTCATACTCATCCGGGAAACGATACCCGGCGGGTGTGAACATATGGATTCGAAATTCCGGATTGGCCGGCCGTTCCGGCTCGCCCTCCTCCGGGATGTATTTTTCAAAAACGTAACGGTTCCTGCGGTATTCCCGGATTCTGTTGTAAAATCCGACCGCTCCCGGATGTGTGTTGAGCACGACTGTCGGCTCGGTAATCCGTCCGGAGAGTTCCAACAGCATGTTCTTTCCGATGGAAAGTCCCTGGTATTCCGGGTCCACGGCCACATTCAGAATCGTTGCGTAGCGGCCTCCGTCGGCCACGGCTCTTGCGACGCCGACAAGCTTATCTCCGTCATAGGCCGTTGCCACATAGGAGCTTGCGGCGAAAGCCTTTGCGGTCTTATTGATGTCATGCGGTCTTCCGAAGAAAGCCTTCGTAAGCAGCTCATTGATTTCCGAATCCGTTGCCTGTGCACGGCTTCCGGGGTACGAAATCGTCTTCGTCGCATTTTCCGCTTTTCTGTCTTCTTTTGCAGCAGGCTTGGGCCTTGGGAGAAACTCGCTCTCGAACCGGTACCCGGGCGGAAGAAAATCCTGCTCCGGAAAGCCTTCCCGGAACAATGTCCAGGCGTTTTTGCAACGCCCGTATCCGGCCTTTTCCAAAAGCGCAAGCTGCTCTCTTTCTCCGTAAAGCATCACCCTGCGGCCGCGAAGCTTTGTTTCAAGCTCGGTAAGAAGCCCTGATGCGATTTTCTCGACGTCTTCACCGGGAACCTTTTCTGTCCTGAGATCCACGACCAAAACCGTTTCGACGCCCTCGCTTACGGCGCGGACCGCACCGAGCAGCACATTCTCCTCATAGGCAAGGACATGTGCGTAGCTTCTTTCAAACAGGTCATAGCTTCCTTCCCTGCCGTACAGTGCGTCAATCCGTTCCCGGTCGCACGGAAACAGTTCGTTTGTAAATCGAATGCTCATGGCTGCTCCCTTAAATGAAGAATTCGGGCTCCTTCAGTTTGTTCATCTTGTCGAAGAAATCCTTCGCGCGGTCGCTCTTCGGATGGCGGAATACTTCCTCGGGCGTTCCGTCTTCAATGATCTTTCCGCCGTCCAGAAACAGTACCCGGTTTGAAATCTTGCTTACAAAGTCCATTTCGTGCGATACGAGAAGCATCGTGTATCCCTGCTCCGCGATGGCCTTGATCGTCGTCAGGACCTCCGTTACAAGCTCGGGATCGAGCGCCGATGTAGGCTCGTCGAGTAAAATGATATCCGGCTTCATGGCAAGCGTTCTTGCGATCGCCACGCGCTGCTGCTGACCGCCGGACATATGCTTCGGATAATGGTTCTTCCATGCCTTAAGCCCGACCTTTTCGAGGGCATCAAGAGCAATCTGCTCGGCCTCCTTTTTGGGCTTCTTTTGTACGGTAATCAGGCCTTCCATGACATTTTGCAGAGCCGTTTTATGCTCAAACAGATAGAACTTCTGGAATACCATTCCGATTCTCTTACGAAGCGCCGTTACGCTTTTTCGTTCCTTTCCCTTAAGCGGAAGGTTTAACGTAATATCCTCAAAGCGGATCTCACCCTGCTCTGGTCTTTCGAGGAGGTTGATGGAACGTAAAAGTGTCGATTTGCCGGTACCCGAGGGGCCGACGATTCCGACAATGTCGCCTTTGTTGACGGAAAGATTGATTCCGTCAAGAACTACGTTGTCCTGAAAGCTTTTATGGATGTCTTTAAGCTCAAGAATCGCCATTTGTCACACCTCCTCTACCGTTTTGGGCTGCTCCGGAATCCGGAATTTCTTCTCAACCAGTTTGAAGATCTTTTCTAAGATGATGGTAATGATCCAGTAAATGATTGCCAGGGCGACGTAACCCTCCAAATAACGGTAGTCGCGGCCGGCCAGGATCTGGTTCTGATACGTAATTTCAATGATTCCGCAGGTCGAGGCGAGGGAGGTACCCTTCACAAGACCGATCACGGAGTTGCATATTCCGGGAAGCGCATTCTCGAGCGCCTCCGGAACAATGATTCTGCGAAGCACCTGACCGTAGGTCATGCCCATCGCCGTTGCGGCTTCAATCTCGCCCTTGTCTACGGACTCCAAAGCGGCGCGGAAGGTCTCACTTGTGAATGCCGCCTGATAGAGTCCGAGGGCGAAGAAAGCATAAACCATTTTGGGGATGACGTTTACATCGATATTCGCTCCCCAGGAATTGAAGATTCGAAGAATTGCCGGTATGCCATAGTATGCGACATACAGCTGAATCAGCATCGGCGTGCCGCGCATCAAAGAGAGGAAGGCCGTGGCAATCGGGCTCAGAATCTTCACTTTTTTATAGCGGATCACGGCAATCAGTAGTCCGATGACGATCGAAACCAGGAATGCCAGCCCCGCAAGCTCGAGTGTGATCGGAATCTTCTTTACAAGATACGGGATTCTCGACCACATGAGCTTCACGCTGAAATAGTCGGAAAATTTTGTGTCCATAACGGCCTGTCCTCCTGCTTATGTTTAGTTGAGATAGGTCAGATCCGACGCAAGCGGCAGTACGTTTACGGACTCGTCACCGAGCTTGTCTGCAATCCAGATCTTTCCGAGTTCTGCAAGTTTGCCGCTCTCATAGAGTGTCTTGATACCCTCGGAAATCAGCTTCTGGTATTCCTTTGCGTGAGAACCGGTCTTACCGAAAAGAACGTGGGACGTGTTGTTTGCGGTAATATTTGTTGCGGTTTCCTCATCGGAAAGAACGGTGATGTTGAGGCTTTCGAACTGGGTCGGATATGCCTGCTTATACTTCAAGATAACCGGCTGGTCATGGATCAGTGCTACCTTTCCTTCAATTGCTTCCTGCAGCTGTACGGTAATGTCTGCGCTCGTGTACTCAAGAACGATCTTCTTCTCTCCTGCCTTGCGGGCTTCGTTCCAACGCTCAATCGCATTGGTCGTGTTGCCGCCGGCACCGCCGTAAATTTTCAGACCGGACTCGGCAAGTTCCTCAAACGAGCTGATGGACGTTCCTTTTGCAGAAGTGATCGTGTATCTGGACTTGGTGTAAGGGAAGGAGAACAGGAAGGACTCTGCGCGCTCCTTGTTGTAGCTCCAGTTATTAACCGTTGCGTCGATTACGCCCTGCTGCGTGTCTACCAGGGAGTTGGAGCTTACTGCAAGATCCAGCTCATAGTCGGCGAACTCGGGCAATTTGAAAAGTTCAACTAGTACGGCAATGTCATATCCGGTAAGATATACGCCGTCTTTGGTCTTGTAGAGGGCATCGGCCTCATTTTCCACCGTCTCAATAAACGGAGCCGGACGGCCATTCGTCTCAATCTTAATTACTTTCTTTCCGTTCTCTCCTTCCTTCTTTCCGCAGCCGGCAAGTGCCGACGCGGTAAGAATGAGAAGAACGGTTAAAATCAATCTGGTAAGTTTAGTCTTCATTGGTTTATACTCCTTATTTCTGTGTAATGATATTTCCCTTAATTTCATGCCTTTTTGTTATGAAGCAGACCCTTTAACGGGTTGATCGAAGGATCTGTGGAAATGCTGACGTTTCTCGGCTGGCGGTCATCCCAGGACGGGCTGTTCCACTTGGAAACGGAAATCTCGCTCTGATACTCTTCGGGAGAAATGTCGGTGTGAAGGTATACATTTTCCGGATCCTCGGAAAGCTTTGCTCTGCTGCCGTCTGCCTTCCAAAGCTCTTCCCACGGTACCTGAGAAGCGATTCTTTCGAGGAAGGAACCGTTCCAGCCGCGGTTGCCTTTGAAGCGGTTCTTCGGGAATTCGAAGAACGTGTACTTCTTGAACTGCGGGATTGCGAAGAGATCCTTTACATAGCCCCAGATGTTCGGGAACTCGGCGATTCTCTTCTTAAGAGGACCTACATTATGGTAGTAATAGGTCTCCCAACGTACAAGCGTTACATAAAGACGTACATCGGCGTCGGTGATGTAATCGCCGAACAGGAATCGGTTCGTTGCGAGACGCTCCTCAATCTTGTCAAGCGCATCATAGAAATCCTGATATCCTTCGTCGTATGCTACCCAGCTCAGGCAGAAGTGCATGCGGTAATGTGCGTTGTTGATGGTCGGGAAGAGCCAGTCGTTAAACTCGTCGATTTCCTTGCGGTAAGCCTTCGGATAAAGGTCGATGTCGGTCTTCTGGAACTTTCTGAACTGTACCTCGATGTAGTTGGTCAGACGGTGATAGTCGTTGTTGACTGCCTTCTTCTCTTTTACGTCAACCAAAGTCGGGGTCGTTGCGCGGCCGTTGAAGCCCGGTCTTGCGTTCTCATAGAATTCCGAAAGGAATACGGCGCCGGTGCTGGGATCTTCGAGGTTCGGCTGATCGGTAAAGCCATGGCCGTATTTGCCGATTCCGGAGGTTGCCAGCTCGTCGATGACGTCCTCAAGACCGAGAATGTCGCGAACGATTACCGGACGGTTTGACCAGTGGCATCCGTGTGCCCAGAAGATCTTGAAGCGGTTTGCTTCGGCCTTCAGCTCGCCTTCCTTCTCACCGAATGGAGTGATGAATGCGTTGGGCTGGCGGACAAATACGCCGCGTTCGTCAATCTCGCTGATTGTTTCGTTCGGTCTCTCGCGTACGCCGCGCTCCTTCGCAAGGCGGTCTGCGGTTTCCTCATCTACTCTCGAGGCCGGCCAGGGGCCTTCCTTTGTTTTTTCATTGTGTGCCTGAATGCTGCATGCATTTGAAACGTTATTTACTTCACTCATTGTTGTAATCTCCTTTATAATCGGTTTTTTGTAATGTATGGGATTTCGTTTTCTTCCGGATCCGTTCGGCCTAGTAATGTGCCGTTCGGTCGTCTGCCGGTCTCCTTCGGCATCGCTTTTTCGCAAATGAAAAAGCCCGGAAGTCTGGAAACTCCCGGGCGAAACTGTAACATTTTTCACATGGTCACAGTGGTTATGCGCATGACAACAGAGTCATACACCGTACCGATTGGCTCGCCCGGGAGTACAACATTCGCATCATGTACATACACATACCGAGACTGAAAAGCTTTTTCATGTTGTTCCTCCTTTCTTTCGGCCGCCTGACCGGTCGGCTTGCATCTGTTCTTTTTCGATTCGTCGAACGCTCTCTTTCGTTCGATGGGGCAATCATACCACGGAACCCCCGATTTGAAAATTACAGGGAATTGATTACGTGCGATAAGTGACATTTATCACGTGAATACTCTTTTTTCTTTGGAAAATGTGAAAAGGCAGCCTGCCGAAACCGGCAGACCGCCTCATAAAATCTCTTGTTATTCTTTAAAAGAGCCCCGCAAGATCGGCGGGCTTAGAAAGCACATAGTCCGCGCCTGCGGTCTGCAGTTCTTCCTCACTTCCGTAGCCCCACAAAACGCCTGCGCTGTGAAGACTGTTGGCCTTCGCCCCGTCAACATCCTGATTGCGGTCACCGACCATGAGAATCTCCGCCCGGTCACCGACACCGATTTCCTTAAGCAGCTCGGAAATCACATCGGCCTTCCGGCTGATCCGTCCGTCCATTGTTGCAGCGCCGAGATAATCGAAGTATTGCCTCAGATGAAAATGCTCGAGAATCCGCACCGCAAACTCGTAAGGCTTCGATGTCGCAAGCGCGACCTTTACGCCCTTCTCTTTCAAAGCCTGCAGCACCTCGGGAATTCCTTCATATACTTCGTTTTCAAAGATTCCTTTATCCTTAAAATATTCCCGGTAAAAGGCAACGGCCTGTTCCTCCTGCCCCGCACCGATGCCGAAACGGTCGAAATATTTCCGGAACGAATCCGCAAGCGGAGGCCCGATGAAGAAATAGAGTTCGCTGCGGTCTTTAACCTTCAGGTCGTATTTTCCAAGCGCATGCATGACTGAATTCGTGATGCCGATGCCCGGATCCGTCAGCGTTCCGTCAAGATCCAGCAGGCAATACCGGTACTTCGGCCGCATCCAAAGCTGTACCTCGACATAGGTGCATTCCTCACGGACCTTATTAAGGAAGGCCTCATACGAGCCGCACGCCGCAATCTCCGATAGCAGCATGGATTTCGTCATAACCTTCGGCTCTTTCCCTTTTCCGATCAGTGCGCAGCTGTCACCGTAAGTGAAACTGACCTGATCGTCAGGAATTCCCGCAAGCCCGAGCACGAGCTTTTCGCCGTTACTGAACCAACTTCGAAGATACTCGCTTTCGCCGAGGCAGAAGCAGTACGGGTGTTCAAGCTCAGGCTTCCCCGAAAGGCTCACAAAGCGGTCCCTTACAAACTGATCCGCCTTCTTTCTTAACGGATAATAGTTTGAAAAATCGGCAAAGCGGCCGAAGCTCTGCGTCCCGGGATGCGCACCGGCCAGCTCCTCTGCCACCCGGAAAGCCTCCGCTTCGGGCAGATTCATGATATTCTGCCACGGGTCGGTTCCCGGGTAATAGTAATGTGTCATATAAAGATTTTGCATGAATCGGGTTCCTCTCAAAGCTCTCAGATATCCTCGCGGAATTTCAACAGCTCTTCCACGTATGCTTTTCCGTATTCGGACAGAGTGCTGCCGTTTCGGGTGATGTAACCGATGATGAGCGGGTCCTCCTCCCGGAGTTTGATGGCCGTCATTCCCTTCAGGATGACATCGTCTCCGGAAAGCATGCCGGACCCGATGGAATAACCCTTCAGATCGGCAATCAGTTCCATCGTCGTCGCGCGGTCGTCAGAGCGGATCATCTTCTCGAATTCGTAATCCGCCATGGCCTCCTCGGTCAGATAATACTCCGCGTCATCGCTCTGATCGAAGGAAATGCACGGATAATCCGAAAGCTCCGCAAGCGAAAGCTCTGTTCTTCCCGCAAGCGGATGATCATTCCAGACATAAGCGTAGGTATCGCGCTTCATCAAAGGGAAGAAACTCAGCTGGTACTCTCTGAGCAGCTTCTTCATAACCGCCTCGCCGGATCCGGAAAATGCCAGGATTCCGATTTCACTCCGCATATTGCCGACATCGCGTAACACCTCCTTGGTCTTCGTCTCGTGAAGCTCAAACAGGTACCGTTCCGGCTCGAATCTCCGTACGGTTTCGGCAAATGCCTTAACGGCAATGTTATAATGCTGCGCGGAAACAGAGAACCGCTCACGGTCTCCGCCTTTAGAAAGATAACGGTCTTCCAAAATGGCGTACTGCCCGACCGCCTTCTTTGCGTAGGTAAGGAACTCCCGCCCGTCATCCGTTAACGTAATACCCTTGCTGGTCCGGTCAAAGATGACGATTCCGAGCTCATTCTCAAGCTCCCGGATGCTCACGGAGAGTGCGGGCTGCGATACGAAAAGCCTGCTTGCGGCCTCACGCATCGAGTTAGAATCGGCGACCGCGATTACATATTTAATCTGATTGATATTCATAAAAGAAGCCTTCCTTTGCAATAAACAATCTTTATCACTGTGGATGATTGTATCTGCCCGGGAAGGCTTCTGTCAAGTTATTTTTCGTGTAGTTTATTCAAGTGTCTTTAAAGCTTCGCTCTTCGGAATCCTGCGGATTTTCAGCATCTGCAGGGCCACGACGATCAGGTAACTTACAAGTCCCGCGATTACCATCTTCACATAGCAGTCATTGCTGATGCAGTACGGGAAGTACCCGGTCATGCGCTTATAAAGGTATTTGTCGAAGATCAGACGAAGCAGTGCATGCACCGAAGGGATTGCAAGGAGCAGGCCGAACACGACGACAACCGTTGTCGAAACGATATACAGTCCGCCGATCTCGCCTCCCGTAAAACCGAGAATCTTCGTCATCGAGATGCTGACCTGATTGCGCTCGATAATCTGCTTCGCAAGCAGGTATACCATCAACACGAACATCGCGACGCCGAACCATTTGACGGGCTCCATCAGATCGGCAAATGAGGCGCGTACCTGCCCCATGAAGCGGCTGAACGTCTTGCTGTCGATTGTCATATAGACATCGGACGCCGCAAGCTCATTAAGCTCATGCGCCGCGAAATAGCCGCTGTAGTAATCCTCCGGCATTTCAAACATCGCATTGAAGTCGGAAAGGTTCACGAATACCGAGAGCGCGCCTTCAAAGGAATACTCTCCGGCGACCTTAAAGGAATAGGAACGGTCGCTTAATTTGTCGTATAAGGAAACCGTATCGCCGGCCTTCACATGGTATTTGTCCATGAAGCCGTTCGAAAGAAGTGCCTCGCCGGCAGGAACCGAGGTCTTTATATATTGGCTGTTCGGAGAAATTCCGTATACCGAAATGCCGTCCGGCTTGTAATCATCCTTGCGCATCTCAAGCGTCTTGATCGCAAACCGCTCCGCTGTCGGATCGCTTACTTCCTTCGGTGTCTTTAAAACATACTGATACTCACAGAATACGGTCCTGTCAATGCGGCGTCCCGCCTCGTCAAGCATCGGCATGAACATCAGCCCGAAGATCATGATGGCTGCTGCCAGAATGATTCCGACAACCATCGTTGCATAGTTCGAAAGGTTCTGCAGCAGGATTCGGATGCGGAAACGGCTCTTAAACGGAATCTTCTCATTAAGCCGCAGGGCTCTCTTCTTCGTGCGGCCGGTCAATTCTCTTCGGAGGAACTTAAGCGGGCCGAGTCGCATTTTCCAGGCAAGAATCAGGAAATTGATCACGAGCATGATGATGATCGGAATGACCGTCGTTACTAAGAAAGCATCCGGATTCCAAAGCGTCTTATAGGAGCAAAGCGAATATAAGGTATAGTAAATACTCACCATGAACTTCCGAAGAAGCGTATACCCGAGCACATTACCGGCCACGGCTCCGGCCGCGAAGACAATCACCGGAAGCGTCATGTAATGCCTGATCATCTCGCCTCTTGTGTAGCCCGAAGCCCGAAGCGTTCCGATGACGGAAGCCTCTTTCGTAATCGTATTATTGCACGTAACGGCTACGATAAATGCCATCACGACCACGACAATGTATAAAAACAGCATGATTGCCGCCTTATCGCCTGCCATGTCCTCTCCGGCGAAGTTAATCGCCTGGTTCTCAATTCTTGGCAGATAATCGGTTACCTCGATGACGGCAAGATCCTTCTCTCCCTTAAGCATGTGGGCGAAAATGCCGGCATTCTCCTTCGTAAGCTCCGCACGAAGCGCGGAAAGAAGCTTTTCGGAACGGTCATTGCCTTCCTTGTCGCTGTTATATTCTGTATTGTACTTCCAGGCATAGCTGACCGTCACCCGGTCGGAATCATATGCCGTAAAGCCTTCGGGGCTCATCAATGCAACGCCGAAATGGAACGAATCCATCATCAGGTCCGCATTGTCGGCGAACAGGCTGCTGTAATTCGGAAGCGAAATCAATCCGCATACACGGAGCGTCCCTTTTTCGAGCTTAACCGTATCTCCTACGTCTATTTTATTGTTGCTTGCATAAAGCCGGTCAATCGCGATTTCATCATTCGCTTCGGGAAGCTTTCCTTCCATCAGGCAGGGGATGTTAATCCTGTCCTGCAGCTGAAACGTACGTAACGTGCCGTCGTTAAGAGCCTCCTCAAAATAATCGGCCTCGTACCAGGTAAGCCCGGCACTTTCCGCGACAGCGTCAAGAGTCTCTGACGAAGGACTTGTCTTAAAGGAAATGTGACCGTCTTCTACGTTATATTTCGTGAAGCCTTCCCGGTAGGCCTTGCTCACGCTGTTGTCCGCCACCAGAAAGCCGGACACGACGCTGATGACCATTACGAGAAATGCGAAGATTACGGCGTATTTGCCAAGATCGGATTTCAGTTCCCGCGGAAGACGGCGGTTCATGGGATTTCTCATCGTGACCGCCTCCTACCACTCGATTTCTTCGACCGGAAGCTTCTGCTCATTGAGCTTATCGCTTCTGATGCGTCCGTCACGAAGCTTCACGACACGGTCGGCCATATTCTTCAATGCATCGTTATGCGTAACCATGATGACCGTGTTTCCGTATTGCTTATTGACGCGCTCAAGAAGCGCCAGAATTTCCTTAGAGGTATTGTAATCAAGTGCACCCGTAGGCTCGTCGCACAGGAGAATGTCCGGATTCTTGATGACCGCGCGGCCGATTGCCGTACGCTGCTGCTGGCCACCCGAAAGCTGGGTCGGGAGCTTGTGCCGGTGCTCATAAAGCCCGAGTGTCTTTAACAGTTCATCCGTATCGAGAGGATTCTTACTGAGAAATGCGCCGACCTCCACATTTTCCCGAACGGTCAGATTCGGAATCAGGTTGTACAGCTGGAACACGTATCCGAGATGGTCTCTTCGATACTGTGTCAGTCTCTTCTCGTTCATGTCGGCGGTCTTCTCGCCGTCAATCATCACATAACCCTCGTCGGCGCTGTCTATTCCGCCGATGATGTTAAGAAGCGTCGATTTGCCGCTTCCCGAGGGACCGAGAAGCACGCAGAACTCTCCTTTTTCAATGTTCAGGTCGATGCCCGAAAGCACCGTTGTTTTTGCTTCCCCTTCTCCGTAGCTTTTCTTTACGCCTTTGATTTCCACAAAACTCATAAGCTTACTCCTTTGATAAGATTTCGGCTCCTTTTGCCTGACAGCCGACTGCCCTGCGCGCCGGGGCATGTGCCGACAAGAAAAAAGAGCAGGTACCGCATCGTACCTGCCCGAATAAACAAGCTTTTGAGACAAGCACAGCGGATGCCGTACTTAAGTCTCATCATTTAAGACAGACCAGCCTTCCTTTCGTCCGGCATGATGTTGATCTGCCACGCGTTGCCGCGTCGATTACTCCCCTAAGGTTGTCTGAATTGTAACACCCGAAAATCGGTCTGTCAACCCCGAAAATGTCATTTCGGTTGACATTTTTCACACATGCATTCCGGTCGTGTTGGCGATTGCAATCAGATTTCCGAGATCATCGGTCACGGTTACCTGAAAGAAACAGGTGCGCCGTCCGTCTTTAATCATTTCAGCTGTTGCCGTAAGAACGGTTCCTTTTACAAGCGAAAGATAACTGATCTGGCTGACTGCCGTCACGGCGTGGTGCTCCGGACTGTTGGTGGCTACGGCAAATGCAAAGTCACACAGCGTATAAACCGCTCCGCCCATTACGCCTCCGACCGCGTTCTTATGAATCGCGGTAATCGGCATGCGGCACTTTGAATAGTTCTCTCCGACCTCCTCGATCGTAATGCCGGAGGCTTCGGTCGCATACTTATCATTTGCAAAGAATTCTCTTGCTTCTTCAAGTGTCATTTTTCCTGCTTTCCGATGCTCTCGACATCATAAGGCGTTGCCTGATATACATAATAGTTCACCCAGTTCGTGTAAAGGGTGTTTGCATGCGCGCGCCACAGAAGAAGCGGTTTCTTCGTCGGGTCGTTGTCCGGATAATAGTTCTTCGGCATCGCTATCGGAAGCCCCTTGGCAAGGTCGCGCTTATACTCCTTATCAAGCGTAATCCTGTCATACTCGGGATGCCCCATCACGAATATCTGCCGGCCGCCCTTGGCCATCACGAGGAACACGCCTGCCTCGGGTGACTCGGCCATGATGGTAAGCTCCGGATGGGCAGCAATTGCATCGCGGCTTACGGTCGTATGGCGGCTGTGCGGCATATAAAACTCATCGTCAAACCCACGGACCAAAGGCTCGCGGCGGTTCATCACCTTATGCCTGAAGAGCCCGAACATCTTCTCCGAAAGCGGAATCTTCGGGATTCCGTAATGATAATACAGTGCTGCCTGCGCGCCCCAGCAGATGTGGATTGTGCTCGTCACATTTGTCAGGCTCCATTCCATGATTTGCTTGAGTTCGTCCCAGTAAAGCACTTCCTCGAACTCCATCTGTTCAACCGGCGCACCGGTAATAATCAGACCGTCGAATTTCTTGTCCTTCACATCGTCAAATGTCAGATAAAACTGGTCCAAATGGCTCTTTGCGGTATTGCTTCCGACATAGGTTGCAGTAGTCAGAAACGTGATATCGAGCTGCAAGGGCGTATTGGAAAGGCTCCGAAGAAGGTGCACCTCCGTGTCCTCCTTAAGAGGCATCAGATTGAGGATTGCAATCTTCAGCGGACGGATGTCCTGTGAAGTCGCGCGGTTTTCATCCATAACGAATATATTCTCATCGATTACGACCTGCCTTGCCGGCAAGTCATTTTGTACTTTGATCGGCATGTTTCGTCCTTTCTATGCTTCGCAAAGCTTCAGGAATTCCTCCTCGGAAATAATCGGAATTCCGAGCTCTTTCGCTTTTTTATTCTTACTCGACCCGCTTGCGGTGTCGTTATTAATCAGATAATCGGTTTTTGCGGAAACGGAGCCCGCAACCTTACCGCCGCGCTCCTCAATGTAATCCTTTACGGCGTCACGGTTAGGAAAATGCGAAACCGCTCCGGTAATCACAAACGTCTTGCCGGTAATCGGCGATTCCATGACCTCCTCCTGTGCCTCGAAAGACACTACTCCGAGAAGGTCGTTAAGCATTCGGGCGTACTCCGAATCAGCCATATAAGCGGTCACATTTGCCGCAAGCACGGCACCGAGACCGGGGATGTCCGTAAGGCTTTCCACGGTGGCATTTCGAATCGCATCCATATCATAGTTAAATGCCTTGCAGATCAGCTTGGCATTTGCCAGTCCGATGCCGGGGATTCCGAGACTGTAGAGGAATTTCGGCATGCTGACGGTCTGCGCCTTTTTGGCTGCTGCGAGAAGGTTCTCAAACGATCTCTCGCCGAAGCCTTCCATTTGCACGAATTCCTCCCGGATTTCGGGCGTATCCATGCGGAACAGATCGGCCGGTTCCTTTATAAAACCGCGTCCGATCAGCTTTTCGATTGTCATATCCGAAAGCCCTTCGATGTTCATCGCATCACGGCTCACGAAGTGGCTGAACAGCTTGATTTTCTTTGCAAGGCAGTTCGGATTCGTGCAGTAGAGCGCCTTTGCTTCCAAAACGGCGCGCACTTCGGTCGGCCCGCCGCATACGGGGCAGGTCTTCGGAATCTCGATATTACCGCTTTTGGTAAGGTCCTCCGCAATCTGCGGAATGATCATATTGGCTTTGTAAACCGTTATTTCGTCGCCGATGCCGAGCTGCAGTTCTTCCATTACGCTCAGGTTATGGACGCTCGCGCGGCTCACGGTCGTGCCCTCGAGCTCGACCGGCTCAAAGATGGCGACCGGGTTGATGAGACCGGTTCTTGACGGACTCCACTCAATTGCAAGGAGCTTCGTCTGACGCGTCTCATCCTTCCATTTGAAGGCAATCGCGTTACGCGGAAACTTCGCGGTGCGCCCGAGACTGTTTCCGTATGCGATGTCGTTATACGTAAGCACCAGGCCGTCCGACGGAAAATCATTGGTCGCGACATGGTCGGCAAACCACTGAATCGTCTCAGGCATGTTGCTCTGATTCACTTTCTTATATTCGACCGGGTCGAAACCGAGCTCGCGCAGGTAGTTAAGCTGCTCCTCGCGGGTCGCGAACCCGTCCTCTCCGTTCATGCTGATTAAGGCAAATGGGAACAGATACACGTTACGCTCCGCCGTAATGCGGTTATTGAGCTGGCGGACCGTGCCGCTGCAGAGGTTTCTCGGGTTCTTATAGCGGTCCTCGTCCTTCTCGATTGCGGCATTGATCTTCTCAAAGTCGCTGTAACGAATGACTGCCTCGCCACGCAAAACAAGCTCGCCCTTGTAGGCAATTTTCAGGGGAATATTCTTGAATACGCGGGCGTTGTTGGTGATAACTTCGCCGATCTCGCCGTTTCCACGGGTTACGGCTTTATAAAGCTCGCCGTCACGGTAAGTGAGAACAACGGTCAGACCGTCCATCTTCCAGGACAGAATGCTTTCATGGCTTCCGGTCCACGCCGCAAGCGCTTCCCTGTCCTTTGTCTTATCAAGAGACAGCATCGGGCTCTCATGGCGCTCCTTCGGAAGCTCCGAAAGAATCTCATAACCGGCATGCTGCGTCGGGCTGTTGGCAAGCGCAAACCCGGTCTCCTCTTCGAGAGAGCGCAACTCATCATAGAGCGCGTCGTACTCGAAATTCGACATGATTTCGCGGTCTTCCTGCTCATACGCCCGGGCCGCCTTGTCAAGCAGCTCGGTCAATTCGATTATGCGTTGTTTCTTGTCCATAAAAACCTTTCCCTGTTTGGTTATCAGGTATGATGAGCGAGTGGTTCGGGCAGATTTCGGGGTAACATTTTCCGCCGCTTTTTCTACAGAAGCTTCTTCAGTTCCGCAAGTTCCTTCGGCGTAACCTCGCGGTACTTACCGCTCGGCAAGTCACCGAGAAGAATATTCATAACGCGCACGCGCTTCAGCGCGACAACCTTGTACTCGAGATATTCGCACATGCGGCGAATCTGGCGGTTCATTCCCTGAATCAGAACAATCCTGAAAAAGCATTCGCCGATTTGCTGCACTTTGCAGGGCGCCGTCTTCTTTCCGAGAACCGGAACTCCGTGGCCCATACTGTATAAAAACTCCGGCGTGACGGGCTTATCGACGCGCACCAGATACTCTTTCTCATGCCCTTCGCCCGCCTTTGCAATGCGGTTTGCAAGATCCCCGTCATTGGTCAGAAGAATCAGACCGCTTGAGTTCTTATCAAGCCGTCCGACCGTATAAATCCGCTTGCCGTAATTGATATAATCGATGATGTTGTCGGGATTGCTGCGGTCGGAAGTGCATTCAACGCCTCTCGGCTTATGAAAGGCAAGAACGACTTTGTCGTCCTTTTTCGTAAGGTTTGCTTCCTTGCCGCGCACCCGTACCTTCTGCCCGGGCATGACTCTCGTTCCGAGCGTTGCCAACTCGCCGTTCACGGTAACAACACCTTCCTCGATCAGCTTGTCGGCTTCCCGTCGCGAGCATACGCCTGCGTCACTCAGATATTTGTTGATTCTTACGCCTTCCTGTTCCATTTTCCATCCTCAAAAGCTCGCGTCCGCCGCCTTTTCTGCTGCGGTTCCCGATTCGACAAAACACTATTCTGAATCATTGTACCATATTCCGCCATTTTTTCAACCATTATTGCCTGGTTGCAGGGTTTCGGATAGTTCCTGCGGGTGGAAAATGGCACCGTATCCGACCGATTCCGGCAGGATTGAAAATGGCATGACTTCCGGCGGGTTCCGTCCGGATGGAAATGCCACCGCTCCCGCAGGACATGAAAAGGCGGCACCGAAAACCGGTACCGCCCTGTTGGTTCATGAGTAAAAATTCAATTGTGCCGAAAGCTTTGAGTTCTACTCTTCGTCCTCAAAGTCCAAATCCGCACCGGCCAAATTGATGAACATGCCGTTCTGCGCCAGCGAAACAAGTCTTTCAAACTGTCTTCGGCTTGTGATGCGTGCGCCTTCGAGATTCAGATACCCATGTCCTCCGTTCGGATTGCCTCCGGCCCATGAGCCGGACATTTCACCGCCCGGGATTCGGCTTCGAATCTCATTCGGGATGCTTTTAAGCACGTCCTCCGGACTACGCGGAGAATCTGTCATCGCCGGAATGTCAGGGATTTTAACCCCTTCCGGCATATTCGGAACAAAGTTCCGGAGCTTCTCGGCCTCCAGTGTCTTCGTGCGTTGTTCACGCCACTGCTCGTAGCTGAGATCCTCTAATTCGGCATATGCCTCATTGTCCTTTGCACGGAACAATCGGGTAATTGCATGCTGAGAAACGAACATGATCTTCCAATCCGTGTGGCTGTCCGTGTGGAACGGAAGTTCGAAGACGCGAACCATCGTATCCTGCTCGGTGTCACGTTTGCTGATGACCGGCGAGAAACGACTCATCCTGATGCAGTACGTATACCGGTCAATCCAGGCCATTCCGCGCTCCTGCTCCTCGGCAATGCGCTCCGGATCGAACTCCCCACGCATATCGTTCGGGTCCGCATCCGGGACATACCGGAAAATATTCACGAGCGACTCTTCCCTGTTGTCATCGTTATGACCCAGGGTCATGGCAAAGCGGAATACGTAGTCCGTGTCAGGCGTAAGATTTCGAAACACAGCGCAAAGCTGCGTCCAATTCCAGCCCCAGTCACCAATCTCCCAGATTTCCTCGTTGCCGTAAGGCGTCGAGACAAATCCCCGAAAACCGACATTGCTCTTACAATTACCGTCAAACTCAAAGTCTCTTGCATTGAAATTAATCACTTTACTCATAGATTCATCCTCCGTATTATATACGGCCGGTGCATGAGCATGCTTGAGACGTATTTCGCGGTCGCTGACATACTCTGCCCGACCGTTCTTGATAAGCCCCTTTGCCCGTTTCGGGAAAGTGGCGCCGATTTGTCTGCCGTAAACGTCAGACACAATAATGTTTTTTTCTATGGGTGTCAACCCCCTTGCCGTACGTTTTATGCAGTCATGACCTCTGTTTTTTGTTATGGGTGTCATCCCCGGACCTTTCGGCCTGTCACAGCAATAAAAGCGGACCGGCATCATAACTGCCGTCCGCTTTTATAGTATCGTAAGCGTTCACATTTGTCAATGAAATGTGAGGCGTTTTTCATTTTTTCGCATTGGTTTGGTGCAGTGCTTCTCTTCTCTCAAATCCATACTTTTTTTCCCCATGGGCCCGGCCACCAAAAGCGAGTAGTACGGACTTGAGAGGGCTTTTGACCCCTCAAGTCCGTATTCTCGCCGCAAATCTGCCCAAGAAAACCAAAAATACGGACCTGGTAGGCCGTACAGCCTCTCAGGTCCGTATTATAAATCATTCACTACTTGCATCATTCACCGCTTGACATCATTCACCGCCACTACCGGCTTACACTTACGCCTCGTCAATTGCCTTGCCGATGTCGTGGCGCATATATTTGTTGGCAAACGAGATCTTCTCGGTAGCCTTGTAAGCCTTGGCACGGGCGGCCTTCAGGTCGCCTGCCTTTGCCACAACGCCGAGCACGCGGCCGCCGTTCGTGAGAACCGCGCCGTCAGCACCGAACTTTGTTCCGGCGTGAAATACATACTCGCCGTCCGCATCCGAGAAGCTGTCGAGTCCACTGATCGGAAGTCCCCTCTCGTACTTCTGCGGATATCCGTCGGAAGCAAGCACGACACAAACCGCTGCGCCGTTGTCAAACTTCAGGTCGATATCGGAAAGCTTGCCGTCGATGCAGGCTTCGAATACGTCGACGATATCCGTCTCCATTCTCGGAAGCACAACCTGCGTCTCGGGATCGCCGAAACGGGCATTGTACTCGAGAACCTTCGGTCCGTCCGGCGTCAGCATCAGTCCGACAAACATGACCCCGTGGAACGGTCTTCCCTCAGCGCGCATCGCGGCCATCGTGGGCTTGTAAATCTTCTCGATACAGAACTCTTCGATTTCTTTTGTATAGAACGGGCTCGGGGAAAATGTTCCCATTCCGCCTGTATTAAGACCCGTATCTCCGTCGCCGGCACGCTTGTGATCCTGCGCGCTCGTCATCGGCGCGATATTCGTTCCGTCGCAGAACAGAAGGGCCGAAACCTCGCGTCCGGTCATGAATTCCTCGATGACCATCTTGTTTCCGGCGTTTCCGAAATGCTTATCAAGCATGATTTCCTTAACGCCCGCAAGCGCTTCCTCAAGCGTATTGCAAATCAGAACGCCCTTGCCGAGTGCCAGTCCGTCCGCCTTTAAGACGATCGGCATCTTCGCGGTCTTCAGATACTCCATCGCCGCATCCGCATCCGTGAAGTTTTCGTAAGTCGCGGTCGGGATGCCGTATTTCTTCATCAAATCCTTCGAGAATGCCTTGCTTCCCTCAAGAATCGCAGCATTCGCGCGCGGTCCGAATACCCGAAGTCCTGCAGCCTCGAAGGCATCCACGATGCCTCCTACCAAAGGATCGTCCGGTCCGATTACCGTCAGGTCGATCTCCTTTTCCCTGGCAAATGCGACGAGCTTGTCAAACTCCATTACGCCGATCGGCACGCACTCCGCGATTTCCGCGATTCCGGCATTGCCCGGAGCGGCATAAATCTTATCAACCTTACTGCTTTGACTTACCTTCCATGCAATGGCATGCTCACGGCCGCCTCCGCCGACAATCAAAACCTTCATGCTTCTGCCCGATGCATCCGAAGACACATCTCATCCTTTCGTCATTTTATTCCGAGCTTATCCCGCTCTTCATCCGTCAGCAGGTCTTTCCTGACCGCAAACGGTTTATAGACATATTCCGTATAGTTTTTTACCTCTGCCGAATTCTGTCCGGCATCCGTGGTATACTCTTTAATGACGTTTCCGTGGGAATCATATTCGTAGTGCCGGGTAATATCCCAGCTTTCCACCGACACGACCCTGCCCTTTTTATCGTATTCGTAGTAATCCGTGATTCCGCCGGGGCCGATCATCTGCTTCAGCCTTCCGCCTTCATCGTAGGTGCATTCGTATTCGGCTTCGTCAACCTTGTTCCCGTCCTGAATGCGGTATTCGGCGATTTGATTTTCCTGTGAGTCAAAAAGGCTCACCTGCTCGGTTTCCGAGGAAACGCCGTATACATCATACATTCTTTCGAGATACGATAACTTCTCAAGAGTTCCTGTCGGCCGGCGGGTCCACCTTACAACCGTCTCCCGGCTCAGCTCGATATCGGAGAAAATCTTTTGATCCATGCAAACCAAAAGGCCGTTCTCATCACTTTCAAAAGCAATGCTCTCGGATAATCTGCCGTTTTCACCGAAATGCTCTTCCAGTATGAGAATTCCGCGTTCATCATACTGGTAGCGGTGTGTCTCCGTTGTCCCGGCTTCGCTGATTTCCGCTTTCATCTGCCGTCCGTCCGGGTCGTATTCTCTTTCTTCCGTCCGTACATCACCCGAAGCATAAGAAGTCTTAATCCGAACCGGTCTGCCGCTCTCGTTAAGGGTATACTCGGTGATCCGGTCAAAATCCGCATATCCGGAGTTTCGGTACTTTACCTTCTCGAGCAGAAGGTTCCCGTGATCATCATATTCGCAAAGCGTAATCGGTGTCTTCTGCCCGTCGTAAACATCATATTCCGAGACGAGCCGGAACACCAGAACGTACCCGTCCGGAACCTCCGGAATGTCATACTTCGGCCCTTTGTCCTTCTTATGGAAAATGCCACCGAGAATCAATACGCAGGCGATAACAATAACGCCCGTGATTGAACCGAACAGAATATAGCGACTCTTTTTATCGAGTTTTGTAAACCACCTTTTCAGAAACCCCATAATATTTCCTCAAAGCTGTCCCACACAGCCCTTATTCCGTGAAAAATGCCCCGTTAACCTCTCTGACGCGGTTATTCGCAATCGCATCAATGGCTTTCGGAAGAATGATCCACTCCGCCTGCTCCATGACACGGCGCTGCAATACCTCAGGTGTATCACCGGGAAGAATCTCCACAGCCTTCTGTAAGAGAATCGGTCCGGTATCCGTTCCGGCATCCACAAAGTGCACCGTTGCACCGGTGACCTTGACCCCGCGCGCCAAAACCTTTTCATGAACATGAAGTCCGTAATATCCGTCACCGCAGAAGGAAGGAATCAGAGACGGATGGATATTAATGATGCGGTGCGAGTATTTTTCGGTCATCTTCTCGGGAAGAATCACCAAAAATCCCGCCAAAACAATCAAATCCGGATGAAACCGATCCACAGCCTCAAGCAGAGCATCCTCAAACGCAGCACGCGTTTCATAAGCCTTCCGCGATACGCAGACACCCGGAATGCCGTTCTGTTCGGCCCGTGTCAAAGCATACGCATCCGGCTTATTGCTGATTACGCCGCAAAGCTTCGTGTTGGTAATCGTTCCGTTTTTCACGCCGTTAATGATTGCCTGCAGATTCGTTCCGCCGCCGGACACCAGTACGACTGTATTCAGCATATCGTAATTCCCTTCTCGCCGTCGGTGATCTCGCCGACAATGTAAGCGGTCTCGCCGGCCTTCTTAAGAGCCTTAAGGGCGGCATCAGCCTGCGCAGGATCCACGGCAATCATCATGCCGATACCCATATTGTAAGTGTTGTACATCATTTTCTCTTCGATATTGCCGTTTACGCGGAGCAATTCGAAAATCGGAGGTACTTCATAGCTGTCCTTGCGAATCATCGCATGCTTGCCGTCGGGAAGCATTCTCGGAATGTTCTCATAAAAGCCGCCGCCCGTGATATGGCTGCAGGCCTTAACCTTCACGCCTTCTTCCTTCAGGGAAGCAAGTGCCTTCACATAAATCTTCGTAGGCGTCAGAAGTGCCTCGCCGAGCGTCGTTCCGAGAGACTCGCAATAGCGGTTCAGGCTCTGCTCGCGAAGATCGAATACCTTACGCACAAGGGAGTAACCGTTGCTGTGAATGCCGCTTGAAGCAATGCCGATAATCGTATCGCCCTTCTTCACATTTGCCCCGGATACGATGTCATCCGCATCCACGATGCCTACGGCGAAACCGGCAAGGTCGTACTCATCCTCGGGATAGAAACCGGGCATCTCGGCAGTCTCGCCGCCGATCAGTGCGCAGCCGGCCTGCTTACAGCCTTCCGCAACACCCTTTACAATCGTTGCAATCTTCTCGGGATAGTTCTTGCCGCATGCAATATAGTCAAGGAAGAACAAAGGCTCACCGCCGGCGCAGGCAATGTCGTTCACGCACATGGCCACGCAGTCGATGCCGATCGTATCATGCTTGTCCATCAAAAAGGCAAGCTTCAGTTTCGTGCCGACGCCGTCCGTTCCGGAAACAAGAGTCGGATGCTTCATGCTCATGAAGCGGTCCAGGGAAAATGCACCGGAGAAGCCGCCGAGTCCGCCGAGTACTTCGGGGCGCATCGTCTCCTTCACGTGCTTTTTCATCAGTTCTACAGCCTTATATCCGGCCTCGATATCCACACCGGCGTTCTTGTAATCCATAATTGTTCTCCTCATCTTCGTTATTCCGGACCGGTCCTACACCGGATCCGTTAGCCGCACCGTCCGTTTCGTCCGGCGCGAATTCAGTATATCACATTTCCCATGGAAAATGTGCACGTTCAATTACATTAATCCTTAATGCCTCTTATAAGCATAGCTAATAGAGTTATAAGAACGGAGTTCATTCCGCATACCGGAAAGCTTGCGAAACACCCCGGAAAATGTGACGCTTACTGTCCCATGTACTCCTTATAGCCGACCTTTTCGAGCTTTTCTTTCTTCTTCATGACGCCGTCCTTCAGCTCGCCCTTATAAGCCTCAATCTTTTCAAGAAGCTCGGGATTGCCGATGGCAAGCATCTTGGCTGCCAAAATGCCGGCGTTAGCGGCACCGTCAATTGCGACGGTGGCAACCGGAATGCCCGAAGGCATCTGCACGATGGAATAGAGCGAATCCACACCGCTTAAGGTCTTCGTATGAATCGGAACGCCGATGACCGGGAGCGGAAAGATTGCCGCACACATGCCGGGCAGATGGGCAGCGCCGCCTGCTCCCGCGATGATTACAGAGAATCCCTTCTCCTTGGCGGTATTGGCATAATCAAAGAAGACATCGGGCATGCGATGCGCCGAAATGACAGTCATCTCATAATCGATTCCGAATTTCTCAAGCATTGCCGCAGCTTTGCTCATGACCGGCAGATCCGAATCACTGCCCATAACAATTCCTACTTTAGCCATAATACAATATTCCTTTCCGTTGATGCGTTTTATCTGTTTTGTTTTTTTCTCTCTGAAACACTTTTTCAGAACAACCCGTCTCTATTTCTTTTTGGCCTTTGCAAGCCTGTCAAGAGGCACGTTCAGTTCCTCGGTGCCCGGAACAACGAACCGGCCGTCCCGAATGATGTCGTAGCATTTGCCGTCGGCCGTATGCGCCGTGATGGATTCGAGCTCATCATACGGAATTGTAATGTCCGTATGACAGTTCATGTAAGCGTTCTCCGGGTCGGTCTTTCGAAGCGCGCTGACCTCGTTCTCACGGGCGATGATCTCCTTGCCGTCCGGGTTATATACGGCCTTGTCCTCGGAATGGCTGTAGCAGGTGTCACCCACTGCAAAATGAGGACCGGTCTTCTCGGCGATCAGAATCTGAAGCTTACTCTGAATGTCGTATTTGATGCCCATCTCGTACGCCGTCGTGTTGGTTCCGATGGCAAATTCGCCGATCGGCAGCGTCTCATGGAAGTACAGAATGTTCTCGTTAATGTAGTCCGCATTCTCCTTTTCGGTGGGGAAATTCGCGCAGCTTGCTTTGGCAATCTTTCCGTCCTTAAAGGTGATGCAGAGATCCTTGAAAAGCCTGCCCTCAAGATAAACCTTGCTGACATGAAGGACGCCGTCCGTTCCCGTAAGAACCGGCGATGTGAACACTTCGCCCACCGGGATGTTGACGTCGGCCGCGCAGTTCTCGAAGTTGGTCTGCTTTGCGGGATCCGTAAGCGTATGAAGCATCACGCGGATATCCGTCTTGTTCTCTCCGCTTCCCTTTACGGTAACGTACGAAGCCTGATCGAGCACGTCGATGATGCACTGCTGAATCTTCCTGTAACGGGCGCTGCTTAACGTGTTTACGCGGATTGTGGCCTTGAAGATATCCTTGAACTTCGGTCCGATGGCCGGAACCGGATAGCTGATGATCGTAAAGCTGCGCTCCTCGCTGGGCATATGCTGTTCACGAAGCATGAAGAGGCTGCTCTGCATCTCTACCTGGAGTTTGCTCATCTTTGCGTCCGAAGACAGCACTTCGGGCTTATTTACGGGATCGAAGTCAGGTTCACCGAAGCTTTCCTGAACGGCGGGACCGCCGACCACCCGCATGCACTCGTCCACATTGTCGAAGGCTTTCTTCGTGGCGCGGACAATGGTTTCAACCATCCGTTTGTTAAGCGTAAGCAGCGTGTCGTTTCTGTGGTCATATTCCGCCTGGCGGTTGTCACCTAGCCAGCGGTCGCTGTATACTTCGTCGAAGTACATGACGATGGCTTCCTTGCCGATTGCCTCAAACTTGCGGATTGCCGCTCTTGTGATACGCTCAAAGCCGTATCCGGTCGCTACCTGAACGTACTTCTTTCTGCTGAAGTCCGTTCCCGTAACCGCAAAGCCTTCCACATAGCCGTTCACGAACGTCTCCGCCATGGACTCGATGTCCTTCTCGGGAAGCGTCGCGAGAAATGACGAAACCTGAATCATGTTTTCGGTTACGGGGCAGCCGATCTTGTAAAGATAAGCGGGATTCGAAAGATCCTCGTTCATCGCGATGTCATAGAAATAGCGGAATCCCGGGGTGTACATCTTGTAAGCTCCTGCGATGGTCCGCTCTTCACAGTAATCGTGGCGGTGATAGAACAACGCGCGCTTTAACGCATTGGCATCGGCGCCGCTTTCCAAAAGAGAATAAACCTCGAGTACCAGTTCCATGCTGTAAAGGAACGGGCGCAGAACCCCGTGGTATACATCCGGCACTTTGGCAACCAGACCGGCAAAGACAGCCGAGACGATGCGGCCCTTTGCTTTTCCGAATACCGAAACGGCATAAGCCGGATTCAGAAACGAAGTCTCGTAAACATCCAAATCGGCGCACAGATAAAGTTTTTTGTTATAAGTCCGGAGTTCCTCCTCCGTAAGACCGTTCATGCCCTTCTTGGCGATTTCCGCGGCAAATTTGGCCATACACAGAGCCTGCGCCGCAGCTTCCTTTCCGAAGTCAATACAGGTAACCTCGGTCTCGTCGGACGGAAGCGCCAGAATCTCCGTCAGTCTGCCGAGCGCAAGTTCCGTTCTCTCGGCTTCAAACTCTCCCCACTCGTACAATTCGGGTGTTTTCATATCATTTTCCTCCGAAAAATCTTAAAGCACCAGGCCGCTTAAAAACAGGCCGAACAGTGATGCGGTCAGCGTGGCGCACAGAACAACCCCGGCAAGAGCCGAGCGGTAATATACGTTACTCTCGCGAAGTCCGCGTCCGCCGAACAGCATGCCGAGGATTCCGAGAATCAGGTCTAAGCACCCGATGATTCCGATCCGGTCGGAACCGGCAGGCGGATTGATCGATTCCAGAATCAAAACGGCAAATACCACCCAGCCCGAAATCCCGATTCCGAGGGAAAGTCTTCCCGTCGAGGAATGCGTTCGTCCGCGATACCGGATGGTGTTGTCTTCTTTTAACGGTTTATCAAAAACAGGATCCATATTGACTCTCCGTAAACTACTTCATCGTCTCCAGATATGCAAAAAAGGCATCAACCAGTCTGACATCCATTGTGAACTCCGTAATGCCGTTCACCGAAACAAGATGCACGGAGTCCGTGTAGCGGTAGAACACGATCTCGAGGTCCTTCCGTTTCTCCTTGTCTGCAACCGAGGTGTTAATCGTCATGACAGCATCGCCTGTCGCCTCATCGGGTGCCATGCCACTGTACTTCAGCGTAAGGATCTCATTTCCGAGCTTGCTGAGCTCATCGTCGGAAAGCGCTCTGCCGTTCAGGGTATACTTCGAAATGTCACCGGCCGCATGCGTGTTCACGAAATCCCAGGCCTTGCCTCCGGCTGTAATCTTAATGCCGTCAAGAGCACTGTCCTTCGGGAAGAACACGGTCTTATAGCACAGGGCAAATGCGTCGGTTTCCGTCCTGGATGCCACCTTGTCGGCCCCGATCAGGAACACCCACTCAAGGCTCTCCAAACGCGCATAATAGGAACCGTCCTCCGTTCTGTTTCCGAGAAACAGCTTATAGGAATAATCCTCGCGTCCATATTTGTCGGCGTAGCGCACGTAGATGGTTGCCGCGGGATTGTCGAGCCCGTATTTGCCGTAGTTACCGGGCCGGTACGCAACCAGCTTATCGTAGCTGACAAATGTGAAAAGTTCCAATTTCTCAAACCACGCGTCATCATAGATGTTGGCGTTGACGCAGGATGTGAACGGTGCCTCAAAATACCAGCCGTACATTCCGGTTTCGGAATAGTCGAACGGGTTATCCGCATTGTATACCACGTGGAACGGTTCGATGCCCTCACCGGATACGGAAATCTCACGGAGCAGATCGCGGTCCGCAATCTCGGGCAACTTAATGTCCTCCAAAAAGTCCGCACGGTTCTTCACGATGTATTTGTAATAGTTATCCGAAACGATGTAAATCGAGTCGTCTCCGTCCACCATCGCATAGTAGCGGTCCTTCGTCGGAACGCTCTTGCCTACCTTCAGCGTCACCAGGGAATTGTCTCCGGCATAAGCGGTCAGAACCGCAGCCGGATTCTGAAAGCCGAAATCCTCGGATGCGGGCGGATTCTCCACTTTTTCAAAGGCGTTCAGATGGGCAAGCACGATTGAAACCATCAGGTTAAGGGTTTCCTGCTTTACCGGAACGGTCGCGTCCTCCCGGTTGACCCAGGTGCCGTCCCGCAAAAGAAAGCCTCCGTCAAAGCCCTCTGTCTTAAGCGTGATGCGGTCGATGCTCTCCGCCTCGATGGTCCGAATCGTATAGTAACCCGGCTTTTCCTCTTCGGGCTCTTTATCCTCTTTATTAAGGACTAAGAAATATACGACCGTGAGGGCTACGGCGAACACCGCAAGGGCGGTTATCAAAACAACATTTTTCTTCATCAGCGTCTGCGCAGGAATACCATCACGATTCCGGCAAGAAGAATCAGCCCCGGAACAATTCCGACGATGATTACGGTCAAAGTTCTCATGGTCTTCGAGGACATCATGAGACCTTCTTCTCTTGCCGCTGTGATCGGAATGGAAATACTGCTCTCCTTCTCACACAGTTCTCCGAGACACTCTGCAAAAACCTCTCCGTTTGCATAAGAGGGATTGGAAATGTCCCCGAGGAAGTATTGGGTGTTAAATACATACATCGTGCCGGTCTTACCCTGGAAAGAATCCGTAACCTTGGTAAGGATATGGAATTTTCCGGATTTATACTCGGGCTTATAAGAATAATCCTTTGCATCCTGGCACAGATATGCCTTGTCACTGGTCGAAATGACCGGCTCTACCTTTAAGGTGTTTCTCGGCTGATCGATTTCCGAAACACCGGTGCAAATCCGCCAGAGCGAGTTGGAATTTCCGAACTTCCGAAGGATGCTCTCCGGATGGCCGTCAGACGTATAACGGGAATCGGGCTCACAAAGAAGCCCCACTTCCATTTTGAGGCCGTAATAGTTCAACAGATTCTGCTGGTTCGGCCGGTTATCGTAACCGGTGTTAACCAAAAACCACATGACACGCCCGCCGGCAGTCATATAATTCCGGATGTTCTGCGACTCTTCCTCCGAGAAATCGTCAATCGGTCCGAGAAGCAGAAGCGCTTCACACTCGGAAGGAACCGGCTGCGTCTTCAGGTCTGCATACAAAACGGAATAGGCATTCAGGTTCATCAGGTTGGTGAGCGTCTGATTCAACACACCTTCATCGGTCAGAACCTGCTCGCGATGACCGGTCGCCACGCAAACCTTTACGTCGGTTTCGCCGCTCAGCTTAACGATTCCCTTAAGAATCTCGGCTTCCGCGCAGTATCCGGCCAGTTCCCTGCTGTTCAGGTTCTTCTGGTTGACATAATACTGCTTCATCTGCTCGCACGGAATGTAAACGAAATGATCCTCATCATTCCGGTTTACAAGCACGATGCTGTTGTTCGGCATTTTATTGGACCCCGTATAGGAAAATACCAGGGTCGGATGGGCATTCGGATCACGGTCGGTCATCGTGATGTTCTTCGACTTCGCGGCAAAGTTCTCCGCGGTCTGGCGAATGACCTTCTCCTCCTTGCCGTTTTCGCAAAAATACACCAGTTCAACCGGAGTCGAATAGTCCTTCAGATACTTCTCCGTGACTTCATTCAGAGAATACATTCCTTCCGCCGTCAGATCCTTCGGGCGAACCGTTCCCGAAACGACAAGATTCACCAAAAGAACAAGGGCGATGACCAGCACGGAAAGCACAGTCGTATAGGCGCCGCCTCTGAATTTTCTGTTCTGAAAAATACTCATTGCGACACCTCCTAACTCCATCTCCGCTTTTTGATTGCCTGAATCGTCAGGAATACAAAAAGGAAGCTGATACTCAGATAATAAACATACGCAGCCGCATCAAACAGGCCGTATGTGAAATTCTCAAAGCGCCCGACCAGCGAGAACCAGCCGAGAATCTTCGTAAGCAGACCTTCAAACAAGTCCTTCGAAACTGCAAAATACAAAACCAGAACGGCAGCGATTCCGATCAGTGATACACAGGCGGAAACGATCACATTTTTCATCATGAAAAATACAATCACGCCGAGAACAAGCATCAAAACAAGCACAACCGGAAGCGCCACGCTCGGATCCGTCGGAATCATGTTCTTCAGGGCATTGGCCAAAAGCGTGAACAGAATGATGATAAATGTCAGGATGGCTGCCACAATCTGGCTCTCCGTCAGGGCCGAAATGAACAGGCCGATCGCAAGGTAGGCACAGCCGAGCAGGAAGAAGGCTATGATGTTGGCATAGGCCGACTTCATGTTGACGTTGCCGTACTTCGAAAGAATCAGCGGATAAACGCAGATAACGGCAATTGCGAAGAAGAATACGGTCACGAGCGCCAGGTATTTGCCGAGAATGATTCTCGGGATGCTGACAGGCGAAGTGAAAACAAGCTGGTCGGTCTTCTGCTTCCGCTCCTCAGACAGGATTCTCATCGTAAGCATCGGAACCAAAAGCAGAAAAAATGCCGTCACGCTGTTGATTGCGTAGGCAATGCTCGCATAACCGCCCTTCAGATTCAGGGTGTAAACATAAAAGCCCACAAGGGCAAGCAGGAATGCCAGAAAGACATAACCGAAAATCGAGGTAAATGCCTGCCGCAGTTCTTTCTTATATACCGCTAACATGACTCCTCCTCTCCGGTCAGTGCAATGAACACTTCCTCAAGCGTTTTGGTCTCGGAACGCATCTCTAAAATCGGCATGTCCGCCGCCGCGAATTCACGGAACAGATGCTCCCTGATGTCCGCGCCTTCCTTCGGGAACAGCGAGGCGGCGTAAACGCCCTCCTCGGGAGACCGCTCGGGACGGATGGTGGCGATTTCCGGAATCGCAGCAAGGATTTCGGAGGCTTTCGACTCAGCGGCGCCCGATACAACAGCATTGCTGTCCTTTACCGCAATATAGATTCCGTCGGTTCCGCCGATCGTATGGATGACCTTTTCCGGGGTATCGAGAACCACTTTCTTTCCGTGATTGATAATCAGAACACGGTCACAGACCGCATTTACCTCAAACAGAATGTGGGAACTCAGGATGACCGTATGCTTCTTTCCGAGGCTCTTGATAAACTCACGCATCCAGGAAATCTGCATCGGGTCAAGGCCGACCGTAGGCTCGTCCATGATGATGACCTTCGGGTTGCCGAGAAGCACCTGGGCAACGCCGACACGCTGGCGGTAACCTTTGCTTAAGTGCTTGATCAGTTTCTTCTGCATGTGCGTTACACGCGCAAGCTCCATCACGCGGTCGATTTCGGCCTTTCTTTCGGCGCGCGGAACCTTTCTGAGCTCGGCAACGAAATTCAGATACTCCCGAACGCGCATGTCCGGATATACCGGCGGAATCTCGGGAAGATAGCCGATGCACTTTTTGGCTTCTTCCGGCTCATCAAACATGTTGTGGCCGTCGATGATGACATCTCCCTCCGTAGCGGAGATGTAGCCGGTAATCATATTCATCGTTGTGGATTTGCCGGCACCGTTCGGGCCGAGAAAGCCCAGGATTTCCCCGTCTTCAACGGAAAATGACAGGTCGTCCACAGCGGCGAAACTGCCGTACCGCTTTACAAGATTTTTGACTTCAATCATAAGAAATGCTCCGTCTTTTTACCAAAATAAGGGGCTGTCGGATACGACTGCCCCATTGATTCATTGTACGTCTACCGCGTCCTGCATCGTATACAGTCCGGGTTCACGACCGGCAAGGAATTTTGCGGCGGCAACTGCACCCTTGCCGAAAATGGCTTTGGAATAAGCCGTGTGACGGATTTCGATTACTTCATCCGTCCCTGCAAAATAGATTTCATGCTCTCCGACAATGGTTCCTCCTCGAAGAGCCGAGATGCCGATTTCCTTCTTCGGGCGCTGCTCTCTTCTTCCGGAACGGTCAAATACATATTCGTACTTCTCCGGAAGTGCGTCGTTGATGGCGTCCGCAATGGCAAGAGCCGTTCCGCTCGGCGCATCTAACTTCAGGCGATGATGCTTCTCAACAATCTCGATGTCATACCCCTCGCTTCCGAGAATCTCGGTTGCGGCCTTAACAAGCTTCAAAAGCACATTCACGCCGAGTGACATATTGGCCGAACGAAGAATCGGAAGTCTGGCGGAAGCCTCTTTAATCTCCTCAACCTGCTCCTTCGTGTAACCGGTAGAGCAAAGAACAAGCGGCATGTGAATGGCTTCCGCGTCCTGAAGAAGCTCCGTCAGAAGCTTCGGGGACGTAAAGTCAATCAGAACATCGGCAGTTTCCTTTACTGCCTTCAAGGATTCGTATACCGGAAAAGGACGGTCGCTCTGCCCGGTAAGATCGATTCCGGCGACAATCTCCGCATTTGCGTCCTCATTTACCAGGTCGGCAATTACTCTGCCCATATGGCCGTTGCAGCCACGCATTATGATTCTGGTCATGCCTCTACCTCTGTCACGATTCCGAGTTTCTTCATTTCATTCCAAAGCAGGATCTGATTGTCCTCTTCCATCTCGGTAAGAGGCGCGCGAACCACGCCGTTGCAGAAGCCCATCATCTGGCAGGCTGCCTTAACGGGAATCGGATTCACTTCGCAGAACAAAGCCTTAATCAGCGGAATATACTTCAGCTGAAGCTCTTTCGATTTCTTTACATCGCCGCGCAGATAGCTTGCAACCATCTCGTGCGTATCCTCGGGAGCGCAGTGGGCAAGAACGCTGATTACGCCGCTTCCGCCGAGCGAAAGCACCGGTACAACCTGATCGTCATTACCGGAATACAGCTCGAAATCGTCATCGACAAGACTCATCAGCTTGGCCATCTCGCTGAAGTCGCCGGTGGCATCCTTCACGCCGACAATGTTCGGAACGGTCTTGTAAAGCGTTGCAACGGTCTCTGCCGTCATCTTGCAGCCGGTACGGCCCGGGATGTTGTAAAGAATGATCGGCTTCTTCGTGCTGGCGGCAATTGCCGAAAAATGAGCAATCAGGCCCTTCTGCGTGGCCTTATTGTAATAAGGCGTTACGACAAGCATGGCGTCTGCGCCTGCCTTGTCAGCTTCTTTCGTCAGGAAAATCGCGGTCTCCGTGCAGTTGGAACCGGTTCCCGCAATGACCGGAACTCTTCCGGCTACACGCTTGCAGCAGAACTCGATGCAGGCAAGATGCTCCTCATGCGTAAGCGTGGAAGCCTCACCGGTCGTTCCCATTACAACAATGGCATCCGTCTTATGTGCAATCTGATAATCAATCAATGCACCGAACTGATCAAAATCCACATCGCCGTTACTCTGAAACGGTGTAATAATCGCTACTGCCGAGCCTTTAAAAATAGACATATGTTATACCTCCTTTGCCGGAGCAAAAAATACTGACCCATATTTCCGTTATTTTATCATCATCCGCCGTTTCTGTCAATGCAGAGCACCCGCTCCGGATGTGTTTTCACAGTCATTTCACATCCGCGGCTTTCGGGCCGGAAACTTTCCCGTTACAGCACCTCGAAAACCAGCAAAGCACCGATTGTGTTGATTGCCACATTGGCGCTTGCATGCACGATCCAGCTCGCGGCAACAGACCCGAAGCGCTCGCTGAGAAACTGTAAACAAAGCGCAACGACGGCAAGTCCCGCAATGCAGAAAGCAAGCAAAAACAGGTTGAACCAATTCCCGATGATTCCGATATGGTAAAGCGAAAACAAAAGCGCACTCACCGAAAATCCGATCTTCCGGTTCGGAATGAGTCCCGAAAGAAAGCCCCGGAAGAAAGCCTCCTCCAAAAAGGAATTCACGACAATGATATAGGCAAATACAAAGAAGCAGTTCTTCTTCGTCAGTCCTTCCTTGGCAATCAGGCTCTCTCTGATGGAGGAAAGATCGATCCGGCTTTTAAAAATCAGAAACAGAATGCCGATTCCGAGAAAGAACACGACTATGAAAAAAATCAGCTTTCGCAGGCTCTTCGGTTTATGAAGACCGATGACCTCCCGAATGCCCTTTCTGGTAAGCAAAGCGTGCAGAACAACTGCCCCGCCGAAGCACAGAACCTTAACCGCGCTTTTCACGAAATACGGCGGCTTCAAAACCTGTTCAACCAGACAGACTGCTGTAAGGGCAATGATTCCGAGCATCAGTCCCCAAACATAACTCTTATTGCTGCTCTTTTGTTCCTTCATCCGCTCATCTCCCCGGATATGACTCTGCTTACCGTTTCACGTTTCGTATTTTCCGAAAAGAGTATACCCGAAAGCCGCCGAAAAATCAAGAAAACCGGGCATTTTCCAAAAGGCCGGAAAGCCCTCTTCTCCCCTTCTCTTTCGCCGTTCGGACATTTTATTAAGGAAATGCTTGCAAATCGGGAATGATATGTTACAATGTAAAGGTTGTGAAGGAAAATGTGAAATTTGACCGCAGGAAAAACGGAGGATTTTATGAAGCGGGAAGACGTCAGAAACATAGCGATTATCGCACATGTAGACCACGGCAAAACAACGCTCGTGGATGAACTTTTGAAGCAAAGCGGTGTGTTCCGTACCGGACAGGTTGTCGAGGAACGCGTGATGGACTCGAACGACATTGAGCGTGAGCGCGGCATCACGATTCTCTCGAAGAACACCGCCGTATACTATAAAGGCATTAAGATCAACATCATCGACACTCCCGGCCATGCCGATTTCGGCGGCGAGGTGGAACGTGTTTTGAAGATGGTGAACGGCGTTATTCTGGTTGTTGACGCTTTCGAAGGCCCGATGCCCCAGACCAAGTTTGTATTGAAGAAGGCTCTCGAGCTGAAGCTTCCGGTTATCTGCTGCATCAACAAGATCGACCGCCCGGAGGCACGTCCGAAGGAAGTCATCGACGAAGTGCTTGACCTTTTGATCGATCTTGACGCGGATGAGGATCAGCTTGAATGCCCGTTCGTATTTGCCTCGGCCAAAACCGGAATCGCAATTCTCGAGTTAAATGACAAGCCGGTCAGCATGGAGCCTCTTTTCGAGACTATCATCGACTACATTCCCGCGCCCGAGGGCGACGAGACCGCCGGCACGCAGGTTCTGATCAGCACGATTGACTACAACGAATATGTCGGCCGCATCGGCGTCGGCAAGGTGGACAACGGAACGATTAAGGTCAATCAGGAATGCGTCATTGTGAACCATCACGACCCCGACAAGATGCGCAAGGTCAAGATCAGCAAGCTTTATGAGTTTGACGGTCTGAAGAAAGTCGAAGTGAGCGAAGCAACCGTCGGTTCGATTGTTGCCATATCCGGCATCAGTGACATCCATATCGGTGACACGCTCTGCTCTCCCGAGAATCCGGTTGCGATTCCGTTCCAAAAGATCTCCGAGCCCACCATTGCGATGAATTTCATCGTGAATGACAGTCCTCTTGCCGGACAGGAAGGCAAATTTGTTACCTCCCGTCATCTCAGAGAGCGCCTGTTCCGTGAGCTGAATACCGATGTTTCGCTCCGCGTCGAGGAAACCGATACGACCGAGGCATTTAAGGTATCCGGACGGGGTGAGTTGCATTTGTCAGTGCTTATTGAGAATATGCGCCGCGAAGGCTTCGAGTTCGCTGTCAGCAAGGCAGAAGTCATCTATCACTATGACGAGAACGGCAAGAAGCTTGAGCCCATGGAGGAATGCTATGTGGATGTTCCGGATGATTACTCCGGCACCGTCATTCAGAAGCTCTCCTCCCGTAAAGGCGAGCTGAAAGGAATGAACTCGTTCGGTTCCGGCCACACAAGACTGATTTTCTCGATTCCGTCCCGCGGACTCATCGGTTACCGCGGCGAGTTTTTGACCGATACCAGAGGCGAAGGCATCATGAATACAACCTTTGCCGGCTATGAGCCTTATAAGGGTGATCTCAGCTACCGCTCGCAGGGCAGCCTGATTGCTTTTGAAAGCGGTGAGGCCGTCACCTACGGACTTTTCAATGCTCAGGAGCGCGGCGCTCTCTTCATCGGTCCCGGCGAGAAGGTTTACGCCGGCATGGTAGTCGGCCAGAACGGCAAAGCCGAGGACGTCGAAGTCAATGTCTGCAAGAAGAAGCAGCTTACCAACACCCGTTCCTCCGCTGCCGATGAGGCACTCCGCCTCACGCCTCCCGTCGAGATGAGCCTCGAGCAGTGCCTCGAATTCATCGACACCGACGAGCTCCTTGAGGTAACCCCCAAGAGCCTCCGCATCCGCAAGAAGATTCTCGACTCCCTGATGCGTAAGAGAGCGAGTAGGAAATAGACTTTTTTCCGCCTGTCAGGGGTAATCCCCCCGCCGGAGGACTCGAGTTGCTCATTTTTTCCTCGCTGGAGGCAACTCAACCCACGAAATCTTGGTTTTAATATTTCCGTAGGAATTCGGATGCGTCATTTTCATACGATATTTCAATCCCGAGAAATCCGTAGGTAAAGCACTATCAACAAAAGCCCACGAAATTCGCATATGCGAAATTCCGTGGGCTTTTAACAAATCTAAATTCCTACTGAATTGTGAAATACATGCTTTCGTGGGAATCCCTGCAAGAATCCGGTAAAAAATGAGCACAAATTGCCTACTCATTTTTGAATTCAGGGGAAACCGTTGGAACATCCGATGTAAACCGGCAAGGATAAGAGCTCAAGTTTCCCACTCTTTTTCGATTTCAGGAGAAACCGTTGGAACATCCGATGTAAACCGGCAAGTGAAGGGCTCCCGGTTTGCCTGCTCTCCCCTTCTCAGAACCTATGACCGCCGCCGTGGCCGTGGCCACCGCCTCCGAAGCCTCCGCCGCCTCTGAATCCACCGCCGCTGCTGTTCGCGAAGTGTACGACTTTGGTTCGAACGATATTTCTCTTGGTCGAATGGATGCGCGTTACGCCGACCACGAACTTGTTCAGCTCCTTCACGGAAGTCATCTCCTTCTTCCGGTTCAGCGCCCTGAGCAGGAGGAAATTCAAAACAAGGCCGACGATGACGGCAAGCACCGCATTGGATGCATATACCATCGGCTGCGGAATGTATCCGCCGGTGATGACCTTCTCCGCCTGCTCAAAAGCCTTTGCGGCGCAGGTATAATATTGAAAACGTGTCGCATACTCCGCAACGTTGTCCGTGATAACGCGTGCTTTTCCGCGGGTTATGTAGCTGCCGATATACCCATCCGTCCAGATGAAAACATTGCGGTTTCCCATATCGATGATAAAGAGAATGCCGCTTTCGGTTCCGAACAGCCTGTTATACTGGCTCATGGCAAAGTAATCCGTCGTTCCGCGGGTCACTTTCGTCGTGACAAATGCCACGTTTCCGTATTCGGTAAGCCGGTGCATGATTTGCCACAATTGAGTATTTTCTTCCGGCGAAAGAAGGCCAAGGCTGTCATAAATGTAAACCTCGCCGGGATATGCGGGCTTTTCCTCTCTTCCGCATCCGACGCACAGAAGAACCACAAGCAGGAGGATCAGGCTAAGACATGATTTACGCATTGTCATCACCTCCCGTCCGGTTGAACTGCTTCGGTCGCACGGAAGACAGTATGTTGTAATTCTTAATCAACCCGATTACGGACAGTGCAACACTGAATGCCGCCAGGTAGGAAATACCGTAGAATAACCAGTCATTCGGCGGATCGATTAAAAAGAGTATCGACGAAAGAACAGCCATGCACAAAAACAAGCCGTTCACCAGATTCATGCGAACGCCGGACAATGCCATGTAACGGGCTCTCATTCTAAAGAACCGGATGGCGAGTATTACAGTCGCAAGAAGGCCGAATGCGAAGTATATGTATTTCGTATTTACGCTTACTAAAACGTTTCCGGTGATAAACGGAAAGAATACCATAAATGCTAACATGCCCATGGTACAACCGTATGTCCCGAGTGCCTTTAAAATCTTCTTCACATTGTACCCGGGGCCGTAAGCCAGATGTGTCTGCCTGCGGAAAATCTCTTCCGTCTCATCCTTATACAGTCCCGAAACCAGAAGCGCCGCAAGAACGGAAACAAACAGAACAAAGCCCGGAGAAGCGGCAAGCAGCAGATTCAGAAGCAGGAACACCGGAACCGCCGTAAGCAGGGAGAACAAAACATATTTCAGCGGAGAAGCCGGAAAATCAGCATAAATATTACCGGTCTGTCCGTTTACGGTGCTGTAAGAAACGCGGCCATTGTGCCGGTAGGAAAAGAACCAGACCGGATACATGTCAAGCGTGTTCTTCGTATCGATGCGAAAAGCACTCCTGTCGGAAAGCTGAGCCTTTGACTCATTCTTCTTAAACTCGACCCCGCGGTTCTCTCTCCTGACATTGTCAAATACAAGCTCTTCCTCGTCGGAAAGGGATTTGTTGTAATATATTTCCGCTGTCTGGTCCGCCGCATTCGCATAGAAGCCGTTCAGATAGCATTCATTAAAATCGACGCGGTCTGACTGGTGGAACGGAATGATATGCTCGCTTACTTCATCGTCAAAGCTTAACGAGGCATCATGGGTGATTCCGGAATACTTGCTGCTGAGCCTTCCGGAAATGATATAATCCGTTGTGACCATGTCATCTCCGATGATCTCTTCGGTTCTCCCCGGGAAACGGTACTCCCCGTCACGTTCGAACTCATACGTCCAAAAAGGCATGTAAATCCCGCGGAATCCGTCAGCTTTTCCTTTACGCAGCAAGTCGCTCGGTGCATAAATCTGCCGTCTTGCAAGCTTTCTGTAACGTCTGACGCAGTCTTCCTTGGTAATCTTAAACGGGATTACCTTGTCCGGGCGGCGAATCCGGCTGAGACGGCTCTTAAGCGTCGCCGGTGAACCACAGTAACTGCACCAGGTCACGGCTTCATCGGAATCGGCAAGGATTTCGGCGCCGCACTGCGAACAGGTGAAAACCGTCACTTCCATTCCGTTAGTCTGAAGGTCTAACATTTCTTCGAGATTCTGCGGAATGATCGGCTCATCGGTCGATTCCGTATGCTCGTCCGCATTTTTAATGCGTTTGCTTACCTGGCTGATCAGATACAGATTCCCGCAGTAGCTGCACTTCATCTGCTGGCTAGCGATGTCAAAAACAAGTTTGCTTCCGCACCCCGGACACCCAACCATCGTAACCCTCCTTCTTTTTACCGCTTCCGGTAAATCTTAAAAAACAAGCCCCAACACACCGTAGCTGAAAATACTCATAATGACAGCCGCAAGAATGATTCCGAGGAAAATGGCAAGAGAAGCCTTTTTGATGTCGAAATCATAAAGCGCCGAAATCAGGGATCCCATCCACGCGCCTGTCCCCGGAATCGGAATTCCGACGAACAGCAAAAGGAACACAAAAAACCCCTTTTCCGCTCCCGCGGATTTCTTCTCGGCACGTCTCTCACACCATTCCACAAAACCCTTCAGAATGCCGTGCTTCTTCATGAAAGCAAAAATCTGCTTGATGAACAGAAGAATGAACGGAATCGGAATGATGTTCCCGATAATGCAAATCAGATTGGCCTTAAAAAGCTTAATTCCCAGAAGTTTTGCAATGATAACGCCGCCTCGAAGCTCCACAAGCGGAATCATCGAAACGAAAAATACGAATACCTCTTTCGGCAGGAACTGCCCGAGAGAATTGTTATACCAGTTAACAAGTGCATCAGTCACGTTCTATTCCTCCGCACTGCGGATTCCGAGAACGCCGCGTACTTCCTTCTGCATATCATCGATTTCGCAGACCGTATTGTGTCTTACGGGCGCGGTCCGAATCTCACGGATTGCCGGCGGCTCCGCAACATTGGCCGTCTTTGCAAGATCGTCGATGATTGCAAAGTCATCCCGCGTATCCTCTGTTCCGCGAACGGCGCTCATGACGCTTCTTGCGAACTTGAACGGGCTGGCCGTCGAAACAATGACGGTCGGCGTAACATCGCCGCTCTTTTCACGGTAGTTTCTGTAAACGGAAGAAGCAACCGCGGTATGCGTATCGATGACGTACCCGGTCCGCTCATAAAGGGTGCGAATCTCGGCAGCTGTGTCATCTTCCGATGCAAAGCCGGGAACGAAATCGCTCATCTCCTTTTTCATCTCATCGGTAATCTTATACACGCCGTCGGTTTTCAGCTGATTCATCAGCTCCGCGTTCTTCGCGGCGTCGTTTCCGGCGCTGTGATAGATCAGGCGCTCAAGGTTTGAGGAAATCAGAATATCCATCGAAGGCGAGCTCGTCAGGATGAACTTTCTGCGCATGTCATAGGTGCCCGTCTCGAAGAAATCGTAAAGCACCTTATTCTCATTGGAGGCGCAAATCATCTTCGCAACCGGAAGCCCGAGCTTCTTCGCATAGTAGCAGGCGAGAATGTTGCCGAAATTACCGGTCGGAACAACGAAATTGATGGCTTCGCCGTCCTTAATCCGCTCCTCTTTAAGAAGTCTCGTGTAGGCAAATACATAGTAAGCAACCTGCGGCACAAGACGTCCGATGTTGATCGAATTGGCCGAGGAAAATGTCATGCCGCGCTGCGCCATATCGGCTTTCAGCTTTTCGTCGGTGAACATTTTTTTAACGCCGGTCTGGCAGTCGTCGAAGTTGCCGAGCACGCCGATTACGGTCGTGTTCTTACCCTTCTCGGTTACCATCTGAAGCTCCTGAACGCGGCTCACGCCGTTCTTCGGATAGAATACGATGATTCTCGTTCCGGGCACATCGGCAAAACCGGCCAAAGCCGCCTTTCCGGTGTCGCCGGAGGTGGCCGTCAGAATGACGATTTCATCAGTCCGGTTGTTCTTCTTTGCTGCCGTCGTCATCAGATGCGGCAGAATGGACAGCGCCATATCCTTAAAAGCAATCGTGGCGCCGTGGAAAAGCTCCATATAGTAGGCATGGTCGGCCTCAACTAAGGGAGCGATCTCTTCGGTGTCGAATTTGTCATCGTAAGCGCGGTCGATGCAGCCGCGAAGCTCTTCCTCCGTATAATCGGTGAAGAACAGCTTCATCACCTCGTAAGCAACTCCGCGGTAATCCATCTCCGCGAGTTCCTTAACGCTTTTATCGAGCTTCGGAAATACGGTCGGCACAAACAGTCCGCCGCCCTCGGCAAGCCCCTGAAGAATTGCCTGGGAGGCCTTAATCGGTTCGCCGATTCCTCTTGTATTACGGTATAAAATATCCATTCCTGAAAACCTTCTTTCGCAGAAAATCTTTTGCTTTTCATTTCCCGTTCAGTATACCATACGTCCTGTTTTCATGCAACCGAAATGTAAAAAGCATTGACCATGAAAAAGGGAACCGCAAAGATGCGATTCCCCGATTTCTACCAAACCCTGTAATTGCCTGACAAAGCAAGCATCGCGAACAGATACAGGCAGTTGTCGTAATACCTTCTTCCGCCCTTTCGAAGCGGCTGATTCCAGAACCATTCCACCCATTTCTTCGCGGTTTCGAAATCACTTCCCGGCTCCGTGCTGTACGGCACGGAAAGCGCGCTCTGCGCCATCGTGGCGAGAAGCCCCAAAGGATGCAGCACCGGACGCTCGATCGGCGTGCCGTCGATTTCATAGGAACAGCGGACGGCCTCAAGGTCGGTTCCGAAGAACTTCATCATCCGAAGCGGCACCGCGAGCTGCCCGCAATCGTCGCCGAACCATTCTGCATCGAGACCGATGTTCGCAGCCGTGCGGTAAGCGTCGCTGAAGAACGAGCCGAAATATCCCCAAGGCAGCTTCTTCGTCATCGGCGTGCCGTCGAAATTCGCATATTCGCTGTTCAGACCGGTCACGGGGTGGCAGGCCTTCGCAAGATACTCGCGGCTGACCTGTGCGGCGCGTTTGAAGAACGTTCTGTCTTCCTCATAAGCCCATTCGGCAAACAATTCATAGAAATGCGGCAAATGATACGAAGGATCCGTGAAAGGGCTTCCCGGAACAAACAGGATCTGACCGTTCTCGTGATTCCACATCGGAAAACCTTTCCGCCCGTTCTCTCCCTTATGAAGACAGGCACGCAGGATTTCCTTTGCCTGCTTACTGTATTCGAAGATGCCCTCGCCGTCTCCCCATCTGTGGGAAGCAAAGAACAAAGCCATTGCGAAAAACTCTTCGCCGTCCGGGGCGGGACCGTAGGCATTTTTCTTACCGCCCGTAGCACAGGACCAGGCGAAATAGCCCTCATTTTCCCCGGAATCCATATACATGTAAGTCTTCGCCCACTTCCAGATGCGGTCGAATTCTTCCTTTTTGTTCATCTGGACACACATCATCATGCCGTAGGACATGCCCTCGGTTCTGGCATCATGATTGCCGGTATCCTCCAAATAGCCCATGTCGTCGCCGGCCGTATGGAAGATCCGCTCTTCCTCGTCATAGAAAAATATGTCCCACACCTCCAAAAGGCGCTTCGTGATTTCTTCATCGGTCTTTCCGATTTCTTTCAGTACGTTTCTGTATTGTCCGCTTTGATAAGCACCCATGTCAAATCCTCTCTTATACAAAAAAGTCGGGGCATATTCTGCCCCGAAAACAGTTTATCGAGTGATGCTGTAAGCCGGGTTCTGTCGAGGATGATCATCTGTCTTGGTCATATGTTACCACATGACTCCTCCGTACCCTTCCGGCTACGGAACGCAACCCACCCGGAAACACGACGGGCCGCCGTATCGTTTCCTGTTCGGTCTTGCTGCGAAGTGGGGTTTACACAGCCTTCTCTGTTACCAGCGAAGCGGTAGTCTCTTACACTGCCATTCCACCCTTACCGCCCGAGGGCGGCGGTTTCTTTTCTGTTGCACTTTCCTTGGAGTCGCCTCCACCGGACGTTATCCGGCACTCTGCCCTGTGCAGCCCGGACTTTCCTCACCGGCTAAACCGGCGCGATCATCCGCATCACTCGATGGTACACTATAACATTTTCCGCAGGGAAAAGCAAGAGTCGTTAGGGATCCTCCCACTGCGCGGGTCCCTCCTTCTTGTTAAACATCGAAGCAGCTCCCTCCTACGAACTCGCGGGAGATGCTGTTGCGCGGAATCGCGTCGTCCGGGATGTTTAAGAAGTAGCTGAAGAACTTCAGAAGGCGTTTTGCCTCCACGTATTCCGGACAGTCCTTCGGAATGCTGAACAGCAAAGGCTCCGCGTAAAGCTTCAGTACGGCCAGCTCGTAGATGGATGCGGAATTGAACATGTAATCCGCCTCTTCCTGGAACGGGAAAATGTAATTCTCTTCGCCGTTACGAACCGAGCTCCACATCTTAATCGTATCCTTTGCCTCGGTGCCTCTTGTTCTCGCGTCACGCACGATGCGGCGGAGCAGTCTGCCGTCCGTCGTCGGAATGCGGTTGTGACGGTCAACATTCAGCTCGGTAAGCGCGCTGATGTAAATCTTATATTTGCTCTCGGCGGGAAGCGAATGCGAAAGCTTGTCGTTCAGCCCGTGGATGCCCTCGATGACAAGGATGTCATCTGCGCCGAGCTGCATCGTGTTACCGCGGAATTCCTGCTTGCCGGTCTTGAAGTTGAAGGTCGGCATGCTGACCTTTTCCCCGTTAAGAAGCTGGAGCATCTGCTTATTGAAAAGCTCTACGTCCAGTGCCTCAAGACACTCGAAATTATAGGAACCGTCGGGGTTCTTCGGGCAGTGCTCCCGGTCGCAGTAGTAATTGTCAAGTCCGATCGGATGCGGCTTCATTCCGAGTGCTTTCAGCTGTACGGAAAGCCGGTACGAGAACGATGTCTTTCCGGAAGAGGAAGGTCCGGCAATCATGATGAACTTCTTGGTTCCGGCCTTCTTGATCTGAAGCGCCATATCCGCAATCTTCTGCTCCATCAGGGCTTCCTGAACCAGAATCAGCTCCTCGGTGCGGCCTGCGGCAATCAGCTCGTTCAAATCGCCGACAGTGTCAACCTCGAGGGATTTGCCCCATTTGTTCGCTTCCTGAAGCGTATCGTAAAGCTTCGGACGGTCAGACGGTTCGGCAGGCACGGTCGGGTTCTTCGGATCCGGAAGCATCAGAAGGAAGCCCTCCTTATAAGGAACCAGATCAAAGACAGTCAGGCAGCCCGTGGAAGCCGGCATAAAGCCGTAGAAATAGTCCGTATAGCCGGAAAGCACGTATACATTGGTCTTCGAATCGAGACGGTAGGACAGAAGCTTCACCTTGTCCTCCATGCCGACCTTTTCAAAAAGCTTGATGGCATTTCCCGTGTTCATGGACTTTTTCTCGATCATCTTGTCTTCTTTCACAAGGTCGTTCATCTCCTTGCGAAGAGTTTCGAGAAATTCCGTGCTGATGGACTTGCGGCCGATGATTTCGCAATAAATCCCCGAGCCGAGGCTGTGCTCGACGCGAAGGTTGTTGCACTCGTCCTGCCCGTACAGTCTGTACAGTGCGGCAAGCATCATGAAGATCAGGCCACGCTCATAGGTTTTGTATCCGGGCGAAGTGTTGATGTCCAAAAACTCGATTTCGCTGTCCGCATAAAGCCGCTTGAACAGTTCCTTCAGTGAACCGTTCACCATCGCAAGAATCGGTGCATTTCCGCCGATTCCCATATCCCGGTAAATGCTTTCGATGGAAACGCCTTCCGGATAAGTTTTCGCAGTGCCGTTTACCGTTACGATAATATCACTCATATGCTTACTCCTCTTCTTTGTATTTGCCGAGGCAGAAAAGAATGCGGTTCATCTCTTCTTGCGCCCCTTCAAGCCTCTCTTTGGCGCTCTGTTTATCGCTTTTCGTAAGTGTCTCGATCAGCTTCGCGCGTTTCTGTTCCTCTGTCTTCAGAAACTTCCGGTATACCGGGTCCTTTTTCGCGGGAAGAATCCTTCCGTACAGGTATTCCGCCTCATTGTACGGCTGTTCTTCACTCCCCGGTTCGCAGGAAAACGCGACGTAGTATTTGCCGTCTTCAAAGCACGATCTTTCATCCGTAATCCGAAAGCCGAGCCCGTGGACCTTCTTTCTTACAAGGTCCGGGTCGGATTGGGGCTGGAGCACCATCTGTCCGCAATGAAGAACGCATTCCCTTCCGCGTTCTAAGATGTCGCGCATCAGGATGCCGCCCATTCCGGCGATGACAATCCGGTCGGCTTCGCCGGGCTTTAATTCATCCATGCCGTCCGAGAGGCGGGTCTCGATCTTTTGCTCCTGATGAAAGAAGCGGATGTTCTCCTTTGCGCTTGAAAGCGGTCCCTCCCGCAAGTCCATCGCGATGGCATGGGCCGCTATATGCTCCCGCACGAGCCAGACAGACAGGTATCCGTGGTCGCAGCCGATATCGGCCACGGCATTTCCGGGCTTTACCATATCCGCAACGACCCGTAAACGTTTCGATAATCTCATAAGTTACTCCAGATAATCCCGAAGTTTGCGGCTTCTTGAAGGATGACGCAGCTTGCGGAGCGCCTTGGCTTCAATCTGGCGGATTCGCTCACGCGTTACGTCAAACTCCTTGCCGACTTCCTCGAGCGTGCGCTGCCTGCCGTCGTCCAAGCCGAAGCGGAGGCGGATGACCTTCTGCTCACGGTCGGAAAGCGTCTGCAGGACTTCATATAACTGCTCGCGTAGCATCGAGTAGGAAGCGGCGTCGGCCGGCATCGGAAGGTGCTCGTCCGGCAGGAAATCGCCGAGATGGCTGTCCTCTTCCTCGCCGATCGGGGTCTCAAGTGATACGGGCTCCTGGGAAATCTTCTGAATTTCCAGAACACGCTCTACGGGGATGCGCATTTCCTTTGCAATCTCCTCGGGGCTCGGCTCACGGCCGTAATCCTGCAAAAGCTGCCTCTGCACGCGAATCAGACGGTTGATGGTCTCCACCATATGAACGGGGATTCGAATCGTTCTGGCCTGATCGGCAATGGCACGGGTGATGGCCTGCCGGATCCACCAGGTTGCGTAGGTACTGAACTTGTAGCCCTTGCGGTAGTCGAATTTTTCAACGGCCTTAATCAGGCCGAGGTTGCCTTCCTGAATGAGGTCCAAAAACTGCATGCCGCGCCCCACATAACGCTTAGCAATGCTGACAACAAGACGGAGGTTGGCTTCGGAAAGACGCTTCTTCGCGGCCTCGTCGCCCTTCTCCATGCGTTTTGAAAGCTCGATTTCCTCATCGGCCGAAAGAAGCGGAACCTTACCGATTTCCTTCAGATACATCCGGACGGGATCCTCGATGCTGACACCCTCGGGAACCGACAAATCGAGCTCCTCCAGATTGTCAAGATTTTCAAGGCTCTCAAGCGTCTCGAGATCCTCTCCGACAAGTTCGTCCTCATCGTCAAGAATCGGAAGGTTGTCGAGCTCGGTCATCGTCTCCTCGCGGAGAATGTCGACACCGGTGCTCTCCAGATAGTCGTAAATGCGGTTCATGCTGCCCGGCTGAAGCTCAATGTCCTTGAAGAAATCGACGATTTCCTGATACTCCAGCACATTTTTCTTCTTTTTGGCAAATGCGGACAGCTCCTTCAGCCGTTCCTGGAAACGAAGCATGCCTTCGTCCTTCTTCTCGATCGGCTCAATGTCGGCAGCCTCCTCCTCAATTGCGGTCTCCACGAGTTCAGCGGACATGGAGCCTTCCGAATCTGCTCCGATTACAGGCGCCTGCTCCTTCTTCTCCTCGGTGTTAACCTCTTCAACCGGTACCGTCGCTTTCTTTCTTGCCATGGTAAATCCCCTTTCTGCAATGCTATTGCAACAGTTTTGCTTTTATCTTTCCGACTTCCTTCTTAAGCTGCATGTATTTCATCATGCCTGCGGAATCTCCGGCATGGCGGGCTTCCTTACCTTTTCGGTCATAACTGTCCAAAAGGATGTATTCCGCGCACGCTGCAAACTCCTGCTTTGCGATATCGCTACCCTGCTCGTCCGAACGCTGCACGAGCGTCGTTTCACAGATTTCCGCAGCCTCAGTCTGGTCTTCCTTTGACTCAAACCGGCTGATGATTGCTGCCGGATCGATGCGCCCCTTCTTATCGAACTGCTCGGCCATCTCCGCGGCAACCGTGCGGTAGACACCCTCCTCAAAATCGTCCGGACCCAGATACTGCCGAAGCTTACGGAACATCTCCGGGTCTTCCGCGCATCTTGTCAAAACGATTCGCTGCGACTTTCTAAGGCGGTTGTCCTCTGCAGCCTTCTTTCTTTCGGGGGCGTACTCCTGTTTGTACGTCACATTTTCCGTCTTCTTAAACTCGGATGCGGCCCCGCGCTTGTTGACCATTGCCTTGAAGTCCTTAAAGTCCACATGATAGTCGCGGCAGAAGGCCTCCATGTAATTGGTCCTGGTCAGGTTGTCCTCGAACTCGAGAATCCGGTCCGCAACCGCCTCGTGGAAACGGGTTTTCTGCTGCGGCTCGTTCAGGTCGTAACCGGACTGAATGACCTTTACCTCGAAATCGAAGCTCGGCGAAGCATCGGCAATCCGCTTTTCGTATTCCTCCGTCCCGAGCGCCCGGATAAACTCGTCCGGGTCCTTATACGGCGCCATATTCAGAATGCGCGCCCTGATGCCGGCTTCCGCAAGAATCGGGATGGCCCGGACGGCCGCCTTCTGCCCGGCTCCGTCGCTGTCATACGTGATGATGACGTCCTTTGTGTAACGGGACAGAAGCCTTGCCTGAAGCCCCGTCAGCGAGGTTCCGAGCGATGCCACGGCGTTGTCAAAGCCTGCCTGATGCAGGGCGATGGTGTCCATATAGCCTTCGCACAGAAGCATGTACGGCTTTCGCGTCTTTCTCGCGAGGTGAAGCCCGTACAGGTTCCGGCTCTTATCGAAAATCGGCGTTTCCGGCGAGTTCAGGTACTTCGGGAGCGCGTCACCCATCACACGGCCGCCGAAAGCAATGACTTTGCCGGAAGCATCAAAAATCGGGAACATGACACGGTTGAAAAACTTGTCATTGACCCCTCTTCTTTCGTCAAATGTGAACAGCCCGGAATTGCTCAACAGCTCATCCTTGTATCCTTCCTCTTTCAGGTAGGAATACAGGTGTCCGTCGCTGTATCCGATGCCGAAGCCCTTCATCGTTTCGGGGCTTAACCCGCGCCCGATAATGTATTCCTTCGCGTACTTACCGTCTTCGGAATAGAATTTGCGGTAATAGTAGGTTGCGGCCTTCTTATACAGCTCGAGAAGTTCGGCCCTCAGGTTGGCCTGCTTTCTCTGGGCGTCGCTTACGGCAACCTTCGGAAGCGTCATCCCGGCGCGTTCCGCCAAAGCTTCCAGGGCTTCGGGAAATGACATGTTCTCGTACTCCATCAGGAACGTGAACACATTTCCCCCTTTGCCGCAACCGAAGCATTTATAGGTCTGCCGCGAAGGGCTGACGGAGAAGGAAGGCGTCTTTTCGCTGTGGAACGGACAAAGCCCCTGATAATTGGCGCCCGCCCGCTTCAAAGACACATAGCTGCCGATGACGCTGACAATGTCATTCCGGCTCCGCACCTCTTCAATTGTGCTGTCTTCGTAGTACATCTAGTAAACTCCCCATGCTTTCGGTACCGTCAGATCCATGTACTTTGTCACGGCAAATTTGTCGGTCATTCCTGCCACATAATCCGCAACGACGCGCGCAAGCGATTCGCCGCGTTCCCTAAGCTCACGGTACTCTCCGGTCAGAACGTCCGGATTCTCGTAGTAATAATGGAACAGGTATTCTACCATGGCTTCCGCTTTATATTCTTCACCCTTTGCAACCGGGTTTGTATAAACATGTTCAAACATATACTGACGGAGGTCCTTCATCGCGCGCTCCATCTCTGCGGAAACCCTGATTTCCGGGAGGTCGAAGCTCTCGGTGATGACATCGTGAATCATCGTATTCAGACGGTCTTTAAGAGAATGTCCGAGATAGTCGGTAAGTTCATTCGGAATATCCTCTTCCCGGATGATCTGGCCGCGGATCGCGTCGTCAATATCATGATTGTAATATGCGATTTTATCGGAGATGCGGACAATCTGTCCTTCAAGCGTAGACGGTTTTCCGCTCGTCTGATGGTTCAGAATGCCGTCAATGACTTCGTAAGTAAGGTTCAGTCCTTTGCCGTCCTTCTCGAGAAGGTTCACGACACGCACGCTCTGCTCATTGTGCCGGAATCCGCCCTCGCAGACACGGGCAAGCGCCCTCTCTCCGGCATGACCGAACGGCGTGTGTCCGAGATCGTGTCCGAGCGCAATTGCCTCGGCAAGGTCTTCATTTAACCGAAGCGCCTTTGTAATCGAGCGGGCAATCTGGGAAACCTCAAGCGTATGCGTCATGCGCGTCCTATAATGGTCTCCGTTCGGCGTCAGAAAAACCTGGGTTTTGTCCTTCAGCCGCCGAAACGCCTTCGAATGAATGATGCGGTCCCGGTCTCTTTGAAACACCGGCCGGATGTCGCACGGCGGTTCCTCCCGCATGCGTCCCTTCGAACAATCCGAGAAAGTCGCAAAAGGGCTCAGCATCTCATGTTCACGCCGTTCCAACATTACCCGTATATTGTCCATATCCGTCCCCTTCTCCTCTCCTTCGTCCGAACGCAGGAAAAGCGTTCTAAAACCTATATTCCACACAAAAAAGGAATTTCCTTTTTTTGTTGGCACAAATCGGGCACAAATTTGAATAAAAAACCTCCCCCGTCGATAAACGGGAGAGGTCGGCTCTTTAATGAACTGATAATCTCTACAGGAGGCATCCGCAACGGAGCGTGTGCTTTTTCCTTGTTTGAAGTATAGCATCTTAACACGAAAAAGGCAAGTCAAACTATCATATTTTTCGTATAGTATTGAGCTCAAATTATAATCAACAAGAATATCAACACAACTATGAAGAACCCAATCAACGCAATTACCCAACCTTGAGATGAAGTGCTGTTTGTTTCATTTGCAGTAAGGTCAGACTCCGTTACAGTTGGAGAAACCGGGCTAACTGATGCGACCGGCGACAATAATTCCTTGCTCTCCGATGTGGGTGTCGCTGTCTTCTCCAAAGTCGGTAACGGTGGCAGCGTTAAAGTGGGCGCAGGTGTTATTGATACTTCTTCTGTCGGAGTCGGTTCTAATTTCGGTTCTTCGGTGATATCAGGTGTAACAGGTTCCGTGATGTCCGGCAGATCGGTCGGCGACGGCATCTCTTCTGTTGGAGTCGGTGTTGCTGTCATCGTCGGGGTCTCTGTCGCTTTTTTCGTCGGGGTTATAGATTGTGCAGGCGTAGGTGTCTGTGTGGGTTTCTTGGTAGGAACATTTGTCGGTTTTGGCGTTGGTGTTGGCTGCGGCTCTTTGATACTGAAATATAGAACTGTCTCACCATAAAAACCGCCCTTTCCCTTTAGAATCATCTTTGCAATTCCGGGATCAGTATTGTTTTCATAAGACACCTCATAGTCAACACCTTCCTTCAACAGAATTCCCAGATAAACGATGGAAAATGGAACCTCAATCGGTTTTCCGGTAGCTTCATACTCCGCAATTGGAGAATCCAAGTACTTTGTGTCTCTTTCATCCTTTGAAATAGATTTTTGTGGCGAGTCGTTTTTCTCAAACACCCATCCGGCCTTATTAAACTCCGGCTCCAATACTCTCAATATCGTATCACAATAATACTCTCCCCCGCCATACTGCACGGTTCCATATAATGCGGTCTCTCCTTCCTTTAGTCCGACAATACGGTTGTCCGAAATCGTCGCTATATCAGTATCTCTGATTCGCCATGAAACCGAGTATTCATCCTCAGGGAGAAAGGAAACTGCCTCCAACTGTGTTTTGATTTCTGACCCAAACGAGGCTGAAGCACGATAGAACTCCGTTCTTGGAATATCAATGGAGTCCGCTCGAAACAGCCAACGACATTGCCCACTCTTCTCTATCTGAAGATTTTTTCGTGAGAATCTAATTAAATCAATTTCAACACTCATCGTCTTCTGCCCGTCAACAGCCGGCGTTGCGGCAGCATTGCTGTTAGTCATTCCGTATTCAACGGCCACATACGTTATCCCGTCAACCTTTACCGCAGCTATGCCCACGGCATTCCATTTGGGGTTAAGCATATCCCTGCGGTGCCCCTGTCCATCATAATATGCACCATTCTCTTGGAATATTTCAACTAACGAACTTATACCCATGGTTCCATGTGATAACCCCTCAGTTCCGGGGCGTGACCCGTTATACGATGCAGAATTGTAATACTGCCCGTTTGGTCTTGTATGAGACCACATAAGCATAGACTCAAGAGCACGTAACATGGCCACCTGCTCCAGGTTGTAATCATATGTTAATTCTCCCGAATCATAATAAATCTTATTCTCATTGTTTTCATCCCATGCCCATGCGTTTTCACCCGTTCGAAAATCATTTATCACATTTATCATTCTGCGGGCTTCAGATTGATAATATGTCGCAGTTATCTCCACTACCACCTTATCTCCTGAAGCATAAGTCAACGAGGCGCAAACACTAAGCCCCCATGAGAGCAGCAAAAGAATAAGCAAAATCCTTTGTACTATAGATTTAATCCTACTCTTCAAGGCAATACTCCTCCACGACTTCATGCAAGAAAGAGAAAACAGATACACCAAAACCAGGCGTGTGGGTAAACTACTACAAAATCATTATCCTATAATTTCTGTTAGTTCGCAAGTCATTTATCTCCGGTTTTTAAGGTTACAAAAAAACACAACACAATTTCCAAATTAATAACACAATTTCAGGAAAATCAGCGAATAATCAGTCGAACAAATGTTTGCCTTTTATCGAAGGATATGATATAATAATGCTTAAGAAAAGCACCCGTGACGGGGCGGATTTGCCTCCTGACTTAGCCTTTAAGAAGGGAGGTGAGATGTATGACAATATACGAAATTCTCGACTTATTGCTCGAGACGACAAGTGTTCTTGTTGCAATTGCTATGTTGGTCATTACGATTCTCTCCTTTTTCAGAAAGAAAAAGAAGAAATAAAAAAATCCTCTCCCGTCTGCCAACGGGAGAGGTCGGTTCATTTATGAACTGAATCTCCAACCAGGAGGCATCCGCAACGGAGCGGGTGCTTTTCCTTGTCATAATTGTATCATAACGCGAACAGGAAAGTCAAGTGAAAACGGGTTTAATGAATAAAGCTTAATCCTGTCTTGGAAATGTATATTTCATCCGCACCTTCATTCATAGGATCATCATACCACTGGAAGTAATATCTGCATCCTTTATATACTCCGGAGGCAACATAAGTGTCATCAAGAAGTGATGGTCCGCTTGGTCCATCAAAAGCGTTACCCATCACATTCTTCAATTCCGCGCCGTTCATCACACTGTTCAAGCCGTTTCCAATGTTTTGGCTAACTGTCTGATTCTCCTGATCCTCCGATTTGCTCACCTGAATTATCGTAACCACTCTTGACAAATCGAAAGAGTCTCTTTCATCTTCAAAGTAAAAGAATACCCCGTATTCAAACCCGAAACCGCCGGTTGTCCCGTAATGCAGTTCTTTCTCCCAGCATCCGTATGCATAATCTTTACCGATAATGTCAATAATCTCGCCTGCTGTCATTCCGAGATACTGTGTAAGATCTCCGTACACGATATTATCTCCCGAGTCCGGTGTTGGCGTTGGTGTCGGCTCGGGCGTTGGAGATGGGGTAGGACTAAATGTGGGTTCCGCTGTCGGTGTAGGCTCTTCAGAAGGCTGCGTATTCTCGGTCGGCTTCATTGTCGGAGTATCCGTGATTTCCTCTGCAACAATGCTCTCATTAGTTTTTCTGACGATTCCTTTTTTGGCTTTTTGCTCGTCTTTCTCTCCAAGAAAAACATGGCAAATAAGCACTACAGCAGATACAAAGATTACTGCAAGACATCCAAACAAAATAGCTTTGCCTTTCGATTTATTCAATAATTTCTCCTCCTTTGCCTTCCGTTAAGGATTTTTCCAAAAAAGCCTTTATCTAAGTATAGTTTTTTTCGGCAATCACTGTCAAGGGATACCTATGAGCAAAACACATGTTGCTTTTCCCTGTCTTTTCATGCCCACCCCGCCCCCGCTCTGTCATTTTCCATGGAATTATGGTATAATGTGGCAAATGCCACGAAAGGTGCCGACAAGCATGACCGAATTCTGCAATCTGATCAAACAGGCGCTCGATTCGAACCCGGGATTTACGGAAACGTATTCCGGGATTGTTCGCGTGGTATTTCCGATCATTGCGATTCTGATTCTGTCATCAGCAGTTATCTCCCTGTTCACGATTCCGAAAAGGCCGGAAGTATTTGCGAGACTTTGCCCTGACAAAGGCAAAACAATCCGTCTCAAACACTGGGAGAACACGCTCGGCCGCTCCTCATCGGCGGACGCGGTCATTCCGGACCGTTCCGTCAGCCGTCTGCACGCGGTAGTGTCACGGGATTCGAGCGACCGTTGGCACATCTATGATTTGGATTCTAAGGGCGGCACACAGGTAAACGGCATCGAGATTGAGGAATCCTCCGAGCTGCATTACGGGGACAGGATTGAGCTCGGAAGCTTTGCCATGACCTTCCAGCCCATCAGCGACGAGGAAAAGGAGGAAACCTTCGAAACGCGCCGGCTCGTCCGTCCGGTTCCGCCGTGGTCTTTACTGACGCTTCTGACTGTCATGCAGGTACTGCTCTGCTTCCGGCTTGTCATTTCAAAGCAGGTACCCGCCGCGCCGTATATCATCCCGTCGTTTCTTGTCCTGACGGTCTTCATGTGGATCTATTTTCTGGTGATGCGCCTTTCCGGCATCATCGGTTTTGAACTCGAAATCATCGCATTTTTCCTGACCACCGTATCGCTTTCCGTAACGGCGTCATGCAACTATACGCTTCTTTATAAGCAGGTTGCTTCGGTCGTGGTCGGTGTTGTTCTGTACCTGGCGCTCGGGCTTATCCTTCGCGACCTGAATCTTGTCAAGAGAATCCGCTGGTTTGCGGCGGCGGCAGGCATCGGGCTTTTGCTACTGACAGTTGTTCTCGGTCAGACGAAATACGGCGCGACCAACTGGATTCGAATCGGCGGCTTCAGCTTCCAGCCCTCCGAGCTTGCCAAGCTTTGCTATATTTTTGCAGGCGCGGCAACACTTGACCGACTGTTCCGAAAGCGTAACCTCGGTCTGTTCATGGTGCTGACGCTTGCGATGATGATGCTCTTCGGCCTGATGAGCGACTTCGGCGGTGCGGCCATCTTCTTCATCACATTTCTCGTCATTTCGTATCTGCGCTCCGGCGATTTTGCGACGCTGATGCTTATGTCGGGCGGCGCGGTTTCCTGCGGCGCCATGGTTTTGATTGCCAAGCCTTACATTTGGAAACGCTTTTCGACGTGGCGCCATGCCTGGGAATATGCTTCCTCCGGCGGGTACCAGCAAACCCGCACAATGACAGCCATTTCCTCGGGCGGCCTTCTCGGCGTCGGTCCCGGCGAAGGCTTTTTGAAGCGGGTCGCCGCAAGCGATACCGACCTTGTCTTCGGTCTGGTCTGCGAGGAATGGGGCCTGATTACCGGCATCCTGATTGTCGGCTGCATCATCGCCCTCGCCGCATTTGCCATCAAATCCTGCCGGATGAGCCGCTCAAGCTACTACACAATTGCGGCCTGTTCCGCCACCTCCATGATTGTGTTCCAAACGGCTCTTAATATATTCGGTTCGGTCGACATGCTGCCTCTTACCGGCGTGACATTTCCCTTCGTCAGCAACGGCGGCTCTTCAATGATTGCCGCATGGGGGCTTCTTGCCTTTTTGAAAGCCGTCGACACCCGTCCGGGCGCCAGCTTCGCGGGCATCCGCTATTACAGGAAACGCAAGGAATCCGTTCCTTCGTCCGAATCGGAGGAGGTGAATGACGATGCGCAAAATTGAACACCGCGCCCTCTTCTGCAGACTGATTCTTCTCGCCTTCATCTTCGGAATCGTCCTCTTCTTAGTCCGTTACGTGCGCGATTCTGAAAAATGGTACGAGCAGTCCTACAATAAGCACCTGTATTCCGATAACGGAGAACTGAAAACCGGCACCGTCACGGACCGAAACGGCGTCATTCTTTCTTCGGTAAAGGACGGCGTCCGCGTTTATTCGCCGAGCTTTGACATCCGTGTCGCGACGCTTCATACGGTCGGCGACTCCGCCGGCAAGATCCGGACCGGAGCCTTAAGCAATCTGCGCGAGTACCTCGTCGCTTATAAGAGAAGCTCCGGGGCAAATGCCATCAGCGACGAAGGCAACAGGGTTTCACTGACAATCGACGCCGAAGCCTGCTCCGCTGCCTATAAGGCCATGAACGGCCTCTTCGGCTGTGCCTGTGTTTACAACTATAAAACCGGCGAGATTCTGTGTCTGGTTTCCTCGCCGAGTTACGATCCGAATAACATTCCCGAAGACATTGAGTGGAGTGATTCCTATACCGGCGCCTACATCAACCGGTTTTTCTCCTCCACCTTTACACCGGGCTCTGTCTTTAAGACGCTCACGCTGCAGGCTGCTTTATCGGAGCTTCCGGATGCTTCGGCAAGGCTTTACGAATGCACCGGTTCCGTGAAAATCGGGGACAATTACGTCTCCTGCCCGAAAGCACACGGAACGCAGACGCTTCAAGAGGCTTACGCTAACTCCTGTAACTGCACATTTGCCGCTCTGGCTGCCGAAATCGGCGGTGATAAGATGGCTTCCTATGTGGATAAGGCAGGGCTGACTTCGTCCCGTCGGATTTTCACATTTGCCAATGCAAAGGGCTCCTTTGAGCTGGCTGCCGCATCAAAATATCAGCTCGGCTGGGCAGGCGTAGGGCTTCACCACGACCTCGTCAATCCGTGCTCTTTTATGATGTACATCGGCGCCGTAGCGAACGGCGGAAAGGCTGCCGTTCCGACCTTTTTGAAAAATGTTACCGCTTCAAACGGAACGAATCTGAAAACGCCCGAAACCGAATATACCGGGACGCTGATTGATGCAGGCACTGCCGCAATCATGCGCGGTTATATGGAGTATAATGTCTCTCATGTATACGGAACCGACCGCTTCCCGAATGTCCGTATGGGCGCCAAATCGGGAACCGTGGAACAAAAAACCGGCAAATCCAATGGCTGGTTTGCCGGTTATCTGAACTCCGAAGAGCATCCGTATGCATTTGTCGTGTTCTTAGAGCACGGAGGGGCCGGAAGCGGGGCTCCCGCCGATGTCGCTGCTGCCGCCCTGCAGGCGCTGATTTCTGTCCCGTAAGCTGAAAACGCAGCCGCAGTAATCCTGACGGTACAGGTCATATTCGCGGGACAGCTCGATGGATTTCTGATATCCGCCCTTCTTTTTGAAATCGGAAGTCAGGTAAGGAATGCCGATCTCGGAGGCAAGCTGTTCGCCGATGGAATTGAGAAGCGTCGCATTTTTCAGAGGACTGATCGAAAGGGTTGTCGTGAAATAATCAAAGCCCTGCTCGGCCGCAAGCCTTCCGGCATAGGAAAGACGCATCCGGAAGCAAACCTCACAGCGCTTCCCGCCTTCGGGTTCCTGCTCGAGTCCCTTTACGGCCTGTAAGAACTCCTGCGGGTCATATTCGGCCGTTTTCACGGCAATCGGATATTTCGCCGGCAGCTCGGAAATCAGGCGCGTAAGCTCGTCTGCTCGCTTACGGTACTCCTCCGGGGAAGTGATGTTCGGGTTGTAAAATACGACCGTGATCCGGAAATATTCCGAAAGATACGAAAGTACATAACTGCTGCATGGCGCACAACAGGCGTGTAACAGCAAAGAGGGCACAGAGCCCTCTTTTTGTATGCGTTCAATCAGCTGATCCAGTTCTTTTTGATAATTTCTTACCTGCATTGTCCGATAATCTCTCTAAGCGCGGCAAATAAAGCCGCCATCTCTTCGTCCGTCCCGATTGTGATCCTGAGGCGGTTGTCAATCCTCGGTTTGTTCCAGAAACGTACGTAAATGTCACGCTTCTTAAGCTCCTTCTGAAGGTACTCCGCAGGAACCGATTCGTGCGTCACGAACAGGAAATTGGTCTTCGACTCCGGGAAGGAAAAGCCCAGTGCGGCAAGCTCCTTCTTCGCTGCTTCTCTCGTCTTCATGACGCGGGCGCAGGTCTTTTCGAAGTAGTCCCGGTCGCTTAATGAAGCAACACCGGCCGCGATGGCCGTCCGGTTCAGCGTATAGGAGTTGTAGGAGTATTTGACATCGTTGATTGCCTTAATGACCTGCTCGCTTCCGATGGCAAATCCAATGCGCATTCCGGCAAGGGAACGGGATTTGGAGAAGGTCTGCGTAACAAGCAGGTTCGGGTATTTCGGAATCAGGGAAAGCGCGCTCGTGCCGCCGAAATCCACATAGGCCTCGTCAATAACGACGATGCACTCGGGATGACGCTTCACCAGTTCCTCCACTTTGGAAATCTCAAGCTCGATTGATGTCGGCGCATTCGGGTTGGCAATGATGATGCCACCCCACTGACCGTCATAATCATCAATGTCGATCGTAAAATCTTCCTTCAGCGGGATCTGCTTATAAGGAACGCGGAACAGCTCCGCCCAGACATCGTAGAAGGAATAGGTGACATCGGGAAATGCGACCGCCTTCTCTCCCGCAAAACAGGAAAGGAAAATCATGCCGATGACATCATCGCTTCCGACACCGACAAATACCTGCTTCGGGTCAACTCCGTACTCCTTCGCAAGCGCCCGGACAAGCGGACCGATGTCAGCTTCGGGATACTTTTTGAGGATATCCGCATCGGTTGCGGCAAGAATCTCCCCGACGGCAGGCGCCGGCGGATACGGATTCTCGTTCGTATTCAATTTGATGACTTTGCCTTCGGGCTGCTCGCCGGGAACATAGGGAGTAACCTTTCGGACATTGTCCATGAAACTGTAGCTCATATCAGAAACCTTTCCGAATCAAAGTCCGTAATCTTCCGCAAGGCTCTTAAAGGCCGGAAGCGAACGGACAATCATGTCATAATCCACGCAATAGGCGATTCTCAAATAACCGGGACCGCCAAAGCCGCTGCCTGCTACAAGCAGCAGATGGTATTTCTTCGCCGCCTGCACAAATGCCTTGTCATCTCCGCCCGGAGCCTTCACGAACAGGTAGAAAGCGCCCTGCGGCTTAACGCAGGTGTAGCCGTACTCGGTCAGCTTACTAAGCAGAAGCTCACGGTTACGGTTGTAAATCTCAACGTCAACCTTGGAGTCGAGAACGCGCTTGATCGCTCTTTGAATCAGAGACGGCGCATTGACGAATCCGAGCACGCGGTTGGCAACTGCAGCACCGGGAATGATCTCGTCCGCATCGTCGATTTCATCGGGCATGACAAGATAACCGATACGCTCACCCGGAAGGGACAGCGACTTACTGTAGGAATAACCGACAATCGTGTTGCGGTAGTATTTCGTAAGGTACGGAACCGTGACACCGTCATAAACCAGCTCACGGTAAGGCTCGTCCGCAATCAGATAGATGGACGTTCCGAGTTCCTTCTGCTTAGCCTCCAGAACTTCAGCCACCTTCCGAATGACCTCTTCGGAATAAACAACGCCGGTCGGGTTGTTCGGGTTATTGATGATCAGCGCCTTGGTCTTCGGCGTAATGGCGGCAGCAAGATTCTCCGCAACCGGAAGGAACGTATCCGGATCGGTCGGAACCGTTACAAGCTTGCCCGCAAAGTTGGTCACGTAATTGCGGTATTCACCGAAGAACGGGGCAAATGTCATGACTTCGTCGCCGGGATTCAGAAGCACCTTAAAAATCACGTTAAGGCCGCCGGCCGCGCCGACCGTCATCAGAATATTGCGGGCAGAAAAAGCAGTCCCGTGCTCTTTGTTGAGATGCTCTGCAATGGCCTGTCTGACATCCTCATAACCCGCATTGTTCATATAGCCGTGGACCGAATTGGGAGACTCCTCCGCAAGCACGGCCGTCATGGCTTCCTTTACCTCCTTAGGAGGCTCAACGCTCGGGTTGCCGAGACTGTAATCGTACACATTTTCCTTGCCGAACTCTTTCGCCATTTTGGCGCCTTCCTCAAACATGGCACGGATAGCCGAACCGTTTCTGTTCAGGTTTAAAATGGTTTCGCTGATCATTTTTCTTCCTCGCTGTTTCTGTCGGACCGGCCGTAGTTGCCGTATCCGCCGTATTTTCCGTATTTTTTGCCGTAGAAACGGCCGTAATAACTCTTTTGCAGGTAATTCTGCTTGCTGTCGACTTTGTTAAATGTGACACCGAGCACCTTGCTTCCGCTTCGTCCGAGCTGCTCAATCATCTTCTGCGCAAGTCTGTAACGGACGTTACCCTGGCTGATGACGAAAACCGAACCGTCGCAATACTGCGAAAGAACGGCCGCGTCGACAACGTTGGCCATCGGCGGCGTGTCAATGATGACGAAGGAATAATGCTCCTTCAGGGCATTGATCATGGCGCTGAAACGCTTTGTGTTGAACAGTTCCACCGGGTTCGGCGGGCAGACGCCCGGGAACAGAATGTGGAGGTTCGGAACGTCGGTCTCACAGATGCAGTTTTCCAGGTTCTGCATGCCCGAAAGGAAGTGTGTCAGTCCGTACAGTCTTTCATCGGACGTAAACCAGGAAAGCGATACGGACTTACGAAGGTCACAGTCCACGAAAACCGTGCGTTTTCCGAGCTCCGCAAACGATTTGGCAAGCTCGATCGAAGTCGAGGACTTGCCTTCGCCGGGGAACGTGCTTGTCAACATGATGACACGAATGTCCGCCCCGCAAAACTGCAGATTGGTTCGAAGGTTTTTAATCGCCTCGGTCTTTTGGAAAGTATCGGAAGAAGATTTAATGAATTCCACTTTTTGCATGGCTATCTCTCCCTCCTTTTCTGATACAGTTTCCTGGCCCGTTTCAAATCAGCCCTGTATTCCGAGCGCTTTCTCTTAGGCTCGCTGTCATCAAGCGGGATGGACCCGAGAACCGGAAGGGAAAGATACTTCTCAACATCCTCATCGGTCTTAATCGTATCATCGGTGACAAACCTCAGAATGATGATGCCGCACGCCAAAAGGAAACCGCACAAAGCCCCTAAAATCGTGTATTTGCGGACATTCGGCGAAGCCGGACCTCCGGGCACGACAGCATAGTCCACGATGAAAGCATCCGACTTCATGATAAAGATGATCTGTTCTACCAAAACATCGGAGACTTTATCAGCCAGAACCTTGGCATTGTTCGGGTTCCGGTCGGTCACGCTGACGAACAGGAAACGAGCGTTCTGCGGAACGGAAACACCGATTTCCGAGCGCAATTGGCCATACGTATACGAGGCCTTTTGCGGATTCGCAGGGTCATAATCCAAATCCAGGTCGTGAATGACCCGGTTGATTACGGTACGGCTGCCTGCGAGAATCTCAAAGTCCTTCAAAATGGCGTTACTTGCATAGATATCCGAGGAAGTCAGATACTCTTCGTTGCTTCGGTTCAGCACGAAAATCTTACACTCGGCACGATACTGCTTCGGAATGAAGAATCGGCTGTAGGCAAATGCGACCCCTCCGAAAAAAACGGTTACAATCAGGATGGTGATGAGCTTGGACCAGAGCAGATAAAACAGCTCTGAGAGATTAATCTCGACCTCCTGACCCGCGGTTTGTTTGGTTTCCGACGACATACTGCAGCAGGCCTTGCATGAAACAGCCTGCCTCCTCCTTTCTTTCCCGATCCCGAGGGGATCGTCCCCTTTTCCATCATATGGTTTGGGGCATTCAAAAATGTCATAGCAGGTCCGAAAACCTGCCATGATGATTACAGCTTAATATTGTCCAAAATCGACTTGGGATTATAGTACAAAAGCGTTTCCATGTATTCGGTTCCGAAGTGTTCTTCCAGATAGAGTGCGCATTCCGAAAGAACCGGCTTTCTGTGATGCGCACCGTGCGCATCCGTTGCCACAAAGGTAACAATTCCCTCGGACAACATCTTTCTGGCCAGACGTTTAATTCCGGTTCCGGCCTCCCCGAGCATGCTCTCCGCATTAATCTGGATGTAGGCAAATCCGGAAACCCGCAGGCGGAAGGCTTCATTCTCGAAAGCCATATAGCGCTCCGCGTGCGCCAGAATCGGCCAGCAGCCGGTACCGATAATCTCCATCAGACGGTGCTCAATCACATCTTCCGGAGTCGCCGGCGAAAACTCCGCCAAAACATATTTGCTGTCGGCAAGCGTGCCGGCTCTTCCCTTTTCCAAATCCTCTGTAAAATGCCCCGAAGAGGCGAAGTATTCGCACCCTTCGTAGAGGGCAAGGCCGGGGAAGAACTTCTTTGCGATGGCCTCAAGATGCTTTACGCGGATAACACGCTCCGCCTTTCCGGTCGTATATACGCCAGGAAGATAATGCGGGGTGCAAATGATTCCGCGAATGCCGTCGTTGTAAGCCAGCTGCAACATTTTGGCCGTCGTTTCGGGGTTTCTGGAACCGTCGTCAACGCCGTTCAACATGTGATTGTGAATGTCAATGTAATACATGGGACGATCAATGCGCTCCTTTGTCGCTATCCGATGAAGGTATTGTTTTCAAAACGACCTTCTTTTATGTTACCGCTCTTAAATACCATGCGGCCGTATCCATGGCGATTGTTCTGCTGCCATTCGCCTTCATAAAAGTCTCCGGTATGCCAGGTGAAGCGACCGATGCCTTCTCTCATACCCTTGCAGAAGCTTCCCTCGTATCTGCTGCCATTAGCATACTCATACATGCCGCTGCCGTCCGGAAGATCATTCTCATCCACCTCGCCGGCGTAACGGTTGCCGTTCTTATAGGAGATCGTCTTAATCTCTCTCGGCGGAATCGGGGAAACGAAAACATTGTCGTCAGCAGCCTCTTCAACTTCTTCAGCGGCTTCCTCAACGGTTTCCTCTGCGGTTTCGGTGGCTTCCTCAGCTGTTTCAGCTACTTCTTCAGCTGCTTCGGTAGCTTCCTCTACTGCATCCTCTACTGTCTCAGTTACTTCATCAGTTACTTCATCAGCTACTTCTTCAACGGCTTCAGTGGCTTCTTCTACAACTTCTTCAGCTGCTTCGGTAGCTTCTTCTACAGTATCTTCTGCAGTCTCAGTTACTTCATCAGCGACTTCTTCAGAAGCCTCAGCTGCTTCTTCAACAACATCCTCAACTGTTTCGGTGGCTTCTTCAACAACTTCTTCAGCTGTCTCGGCAACTTCCTCAGCAGTCTCGGTGGCTTCCTCTGCAGTCTCAGTTACTTCTTCGGCAATTTCTTCAGCAGCTTCAGTAGCTTCAGCTTCTTCAGCAGTCTCTTCAGCTGTTTCAGTTGCTTCCTCAACAACATCTTCAACTGCCTCGGTAGTTTCTTCTACAGTTTCTTCAGCAGTCTCTGTTACTTCCTCAGCGACTTCTTCGGAAGCCTCAGTTGCTTCTTCAACAACACCCTCAACTGTTTCGGTGGCTTCTTCAACAACTTCTTCTGCCGTCTCGGCAATTTCTTCAGCAGCTTCAGTAGCTTCCTCAGCAGTCTCTTCAACTGTTTCAGCTGCTTCCTCAACAACATCTTCAACTGCCTCGGTAGCTTCTTCTACAGTTTCTTCAGCAGTCTCAGTGGCTTCCTTAACAACATCTTCAGCTGTCTCGGTGGCTTCTTCTACAGTTTCTTCAGCAGTCTCTGTTGCTTCCTCAGCAACTTCTTCGGAAGCCTCTGTTGCTTCTTCAAAAACTTCTTCAGCCGTCTCGGCAACTTCCTCAGCAGCCTCGGTGGCTTCCTCTGCAGTCTCAGTCACTTCTTCAGCAACATCCTCAACAGCCTCAGTTGCTTCTTCTACAGTTTCTTCAACCGTCTCGGTAGCTTCCTCTACAGCCTCTTCAGCAGTTTCCGTTACTTCTTCAGCAACTTCTTCAACGGCTTCAGTAGCTTCCCCAACAACATCTTCAACCACCTCGGTAGCTTCCTCTACAGTATCTTCAACTGTTTCAGTAACTTCCTCAACAGTTTCTCCAGCCGCCTCAGTAGTTTCCTCAACCGTCTCCTCAACCGTCTCGGCTACTTCCTCAGCAACGTTCTCGGTAACTTCCTCAACAACATTCTCAGCGACTTCGGTAACTTCTTCCGCAGTCTCCGCAACTTCTTCAACCGCTTTCTCGACCGGCTCAGCATACGGCTCGGAAGAAATCTTCACACCATTCTCCCAAACCTGCTTTTCTTTGGTTCCGTTGGCAAATGTCATGACGCCTTCACCGTTCTGCCGGTTATTTGCCCATTCACCCTCGAAAACGTCGCCGTTCTCATAGCACAGACGACCATGTCCGGAAAATGCACCCGCCTCGAAATTGCCTTGGTAACTCTCACCGGTCTTCTTCGTGAATTTACCCTGGCCGGACTTCATGCCATTTTCCCAATTGCCTTCATATACGCTGCCGCCGGCGTAGGTAAGAATACCCTGGCCGTGACGCTTGCCGGCAAAATAGCCGCCCTCGTACATATCGCCATTCGGATAAATCATTAATCCGGTTCCCTGACGGCGTCCGTCGTAGAAATCGCCCTCGTAAATCTGACCGTTTGCATAACTCTCGGTAAAGTATCCGGTCTTTCCGAGCGGAACTTCAGGTTTGGGCTCTTCCGCAACAGTTTCTTCAGCCTTTTCCTCCGCAGGAGCTGCTTCAACAGGTGCTTCCTCTGCGGGAGCCTCCTCTACCGGAGTCTCCTCAGCAGGAGCTTCTTCAGCAGGAGCCTCTTCAGAAACAGTCTCCTCTGTAACAACTGCTTCCTCTTCAGTAACAGCCTCTTCGACTGTTTCCTCTACAGCAGTTTCCTCTGCCGTATTCTCCTCGACCTCAGCTTCCTCAACAGGTGTTTCAACCTGAGCCTCTTCCTCAGCCGGGATTTCTTCTGCGACTTCTTCTATATTTTCTTCGCTTTCGGCAGTTTCCTCTACTTCGGCAACTTCCTCAGCAGGAGCTTCCTCTGCAGTTTCCTCAACTTCAGCAACTTCTTCAACAGGAGCTTCTTCAACAGGAGCTTCTTCAACAGTCTCTTCAATCTGAATTTCCTCAGCCGGAGCTTCCTCTGCAACCTCCTCAATCTGAATCTCTTCGGCCGGAGCTTCCTCTGCACCCTCCTCGATCTGAGTCTCTTCAGCCGAAACTTCTTCAGCCGGAGCTTCCCAATTGTCTGTATAAGCATCCTGCTCGATTTCAATCACATAATCCTCGGCAGGAATCTCAATCTCGGCTGAATCCGCAAGAGGCTCCTCCTCAGGCTTATTCTCAACTGCGGCTTCTTCCTCGTCATCAAACAGATTGCTCGACATCGGCGGCTCCTCGCCGGGCTTATAAAGCGCCGTCTCCAGGAATTCGTCCTCACCGGGATTCTCAAACGATACCGGCGGATATCCGTCTTTGGCAAATGTGACCTCGGGCTTAACAGCAGGCTGTTCTTCCTGCTCATCGGCATCCGTCTCGGCAGCGCCGTTCACGCCTTTCGCCGCATTCTCGATTTCCTCCATCACATCCGTAACCGGTTCGGCTGCATAATACCGCTCACCGTCTTCCTTCTCTTTCGCCTGCTGCTCACGAAGCTGCTGAACCATACGGTCCCGCTTCTCCTTTGCAAGACGCCTGCGCTCGTTCTCTTCCTCGAGCATCTCCTCTTCCTGGCGGGCAATCTCCTCCTGCTTTCTGAGAAATGCCGCAATCTGCTCCTCGTCGGGTTTGTCACGGAAGGCACACACGCCGTTAATCCAATATCCTTCCTCGGCATGCCCGTCATGGAAGAACATCTTGCCCATGCCATTCGGCAGGTCATTGCTCCATTCGCCGTCATATTCACGGCCGTCACCGAAGAATACATGGCCGCTGATCAAACGGCCCTGCTCATAATATCCCTCTAACACGTTACCGCCGGGAAGCGATTCTTCCCCGTAACCGTCGTATTTGTCATGAACCCACTCACCGTCATAATAGGCGTCGTTGCGGAATACGAGCTTTCCTTTTCCGTGCCGCATTCCGTCCTTAAATTCACCGCGGTAAAGCTTACGGGAATCCGATTCGTTGTATGTCAACTCCCCACGACCGTTCGGAATTCCGTTCTTCGTCTTGCCGTAATAACGCCCCTCCGGCAGCAGCAGTTCCTGATCCGTCAAGGAAGTTTCCGAATGCTGCGTATTCAGTTTGAAGCGGCATTTTACACACAATCCGTCCCCACCGGCCTTGTTTTCGTTACACATTACACATAACAGCTCCGCCATACGTAAACCCTCCTTATAAGCATAATATGCCTACATATCATAATACCAAGTCCCGCCGGAAATTTCCATAGGAAAATGAGAAAAAGACCGAAAAAACTGTCTTTTTCGGTCTTTTATCTGTACATTTGTCAAATTGGCCGGTGTGGATAACCTTCCACTTCTGCGCCATCAACAATAGTTTGTTCACGAAACCAAAAAGCGGAAAGCTAAATTTCTCTAGCTTTCCGCACTCTCTACACTAAGCTGATGGCGGGAATTGAACCAAATGAAAAAGCCTCCTAAAACTAACAAGAAAGGAATTCCAGCATTTCCACTCTCCCGCTGTACTCAAAACTGTACTCAAAAGATGTAAGAAAAGCAAGCACTTTTCAAATGATTGCAAAACTGACCATCAGACAACAAAGACAACATAAGGAGGATAAAAAGATGGAAAGCAGATTCGATTACTATTATGGCAACGAGACGGAGCAATTCCGCTACTACCAGATTCCCAAGGAACTTCTGGATAATCCGTCTTTTTCGTCATTGAGTCTCGATGCTAAAATTCTCTATGCGGTTCTCCGAGACCGAATGCAGCTTTCCAAGGCAAACTCTTGGATTGATGAAAAGCAAAGAGTCTATATCATATATTCAATAGAATCAATCGCACAAAAGCTCGGAATCGGCACAGACAAATCAATCCATCTTCTAAAAGAACTCGAGCAGTTTGGACTTGTTGAAAAGAAACGCAGAGGACAAGGTATGAACAGTTTGCTCTACATTAAGAACTTTGGGGTTTCCACTCAAGGCGGAGAAAAAGAGTCTGTCGAAGTATCTGAAAACCCGTCGTGTGAATCTTTAGAAAAATCGGACCAAAAATCCAAGAGTGTCGAAGACCAAGCCAGCAGCATTTCAGAATTCGGAAAAACCGAATTCAAGAAATCGGAAATGCAGAATTCTGGAAATCGGGAAAACAGAATTCTAGAAGTCGGAAAAACGGAATCAAATGACCTTAAAGAGAATAATCCCAAGGAAAATGAGCCTGAAGGGAGTAATCATTCGTTCAATCCTTCACCAAACACTTCAATCCAGACAGAGCGATTGAATGAAAGTCGTCCGTCCATTGTCCTTGGAATCAATGAAAAGCTTTCGTCAGAGGATCGACGGCATTTAGAAGCCGTTTTGGCGGAACACAAAGGAATTCCATGGACAATGGTAAACTGTCCGGAACTTATGAAAAAGATGATGATGCACATTGGATGCTGGAAAGAGATGTATCTTGACAATCACGCCCAGGACAGTGTCACCATTCATCGGGTTGTCATTGAATGCCTGACAGAAATGGCGTTGGAAAAATCCCCTTGGTCCTGCAAAGGCTCCATGATTACCTACCGACCGGTAGTAGAGCGAATCAACTGTACTCTGCAGGAGACGAATGGCCAACTCCTCTATGGACTGATAGATCGTGTCATTGACAAATACCTTGATGCGAGTCTTGACAACTATATTCAGAACCCCAAGCAATATCTTAAGGCAATCATTTGGGAGGAGCTGTATGCTGCACAGTTAGAAAGCGACACCTATTACCGCAAAAGGATACATGATGACTTCGGATAAAGAAACAAAAACAGAACCAAAATGTAGTCCAAAACAGAAGCAGGATAAATTATTGTCGACCCAATAGGCGCCAATATGAGGAACATCTACCGGCAGTGCCGATAGAAGAAGGCTTTTCTAAAGGAGTCTATTTGGTCGCCTCAACTACTCATCTAGTCGAGTAGGTCGCACTAAACTGCCATAAATGCAGATTTTAACATTGAAAGGAGTAGTCGACTATGAAAGAAAAACATGCGTTTATACTAAAAAAGGATGTTTACGATTCCATCATGGCCATATACCGATTAAAAAACTTTAGCTGCGTCAGCGATCTAGTGAACCAAGCGCTAGAGGACTACCTGGCAAGAGAGGCAGGGCAAAAAGCCGGAACGCTCTTAAGCAACGATGTGGTGTCTGTCATAGAGAACACCATTTTGCTTTCTGAACGAAGAATTAACCGTATTTTATTTAAACTAGCTGTCGGTGATGCAGAACTAAAACATGTGGTGGCAGTTGCTAGCCAATTCAGGGATAGGGACGGAATTCTCAAAAGAATTCATGAGAAAAGTGAGAAAGAAGTTCGGGGAAACAATGGCCTTCTGAGTTTAAAAACCGCATTGGAACAAACCGACGAATACGAAGTAGAATTAGGTGAATGAAGCAATTGAACCATAAATATAGAACGCTGTTTTCCTATTTTCCGTTTCTATGGCGTATAATGGGCGCAGATGGGAACAACACCTAACGGATGCCTTCACTTCGGAGGTGCCGGGAAAAGGATGTGAGTCCTAAAATGTAGGACATAGATGAAGGCGAAGATGGATTGCGCTTAAAATATAGGCGAAGAATTCTGTGGGAAGAGGTTGGTCCTAAAATATTGGCGCAAATCAACCTGATTGTTTATTCACTAAAAAGTGCTTTCCTCATTGTATGAGAAAAGCACTTTTCTTCGTATGATAAGGTTTCACGGTTTACTCTTCGGGAAGTACACTCCCTTCCTCAAGATCGGATAAGGCGCCACGAATATAACCTTCCCAGTAAACAGAATAGTATATGGACGTATCAGGTACCACAATGTCTTCCAACTGCTGTTTTGTAGCCAGAACGGTTAAATACCTTTCGCACCAACTGCCAGGCGTTGAGACATCAACAAGTTCAACGATTGACCAATTGTACTCCATCAAAGCCTCAAATGCCGCGTCCAACTTTACCCTCCCTTCATCTTCCGAATCTTCATGATTTTTGTGCAAGACAAACGAGACACGAAGAAGCGCATTGTCATCGATTTCAGACAATCCATCTACATCAATATCAATTATTGATGGTTCTGCAGGTTCAACAGGGAGAACTGCTTTTGCTACCTTCGCCGTAAGATCATAGACCTCTTTCCCCTGATATACTCCGACAACGTGCGGCTTGTGCCATTCTGTGTCATTAAATGCAATCTTTTCAACGGCAGGATCCGATATAATCTCTGCCAAATCCCTATAACACAATTTCATATCAATCGATCGGAAGCCGCCAATTTTGCATCGTTCCAACTCCGGATGGCGGTTGAAAAAAGCTGTTTCCTGTTCATCATACCATATCCGTGGCAGTGTATTATTCAATTCGCTGCCTTGAAGGACAAGCTCCTCCAATCTGTCTCCATACTTTTCATAAGCTGCTGTCGGCCAGGGTTTTCCATATTCATAATCTGTAGCATCTTTGTACATCCGGTATGCATCATAAATTTCAGGGTATTGTTCCTTGAAAAGCTTATCAAGATCGCAGAAGCCCAAGCTTACATTCACGGTGACAAACTCTTCCGCATCATGTACGCCCTGCAGTTTTGCATCAACCCGAGTATCCGCTGCAATTTCTATCGGTTTTGTCGGTTTAGGCGTCGGTGTCGGAACTTTTGTGGGCTCCAACTGAAGTCTTGGCCTTTCCTTTACCTCAGGACTTTGGGATATGTCATTCTCCTGACTTTCGGCTCTTTGCACGGAATCCGTTTCAACGCTCTTCTCAGCGCCACTTGCCTGAGTTTTCTGTTCTGATGCAGGTCTTTCATAATCTCCGCACCCGGGCAAAACCATTGTCAACGCTACGATTAAAACTAATACTCTTATTCTTTTCATCTAAAATCCCCCCTATCGCCATCCCCAAGAAAACTTGGTTGCCTGCCCACTTGATTGCGGAATCAGTTGTTTAATGATTACTGTATATGTTCCTGTTCCGTAATCCGATGGATTAAACTGAAACACTTTAACATTGGCATATTGAGACGTAATGCTTTTTACAAGAGCGTTTGATGGGGATCGTACCTCTATCGATACATTTCCAATTGTTCCGGATGGCGTTCCTCCAACGGAGTGATCCGAGGATGGAAATACAATTCTGTTTGTATAAGTTACCCCCACTCGCACGGACTCACTTGTAGATGTAACATTAAATGTATATGTTGCCGTCGTATTAGAAGAACTGACTTCCGCCAGAGACACATATCTATTGTTGTTAATGATATAAAACGCCCTTCTAGCATCCAGAACACCAGAACCGTATTTTCTGAAACTTGAATCCACTCCAGTGTTTGTGTCATAACTCTTGGACGTACTGGTTCCGACAGTCAGTGCCGTTTTTGCAAGGTGCTGCTTCGTTCGAACGCCCGGCCATTTATTGCACATAAGCGCAATCGTTCCAGCAATCATTGGGGCCGAATAACTCGTACCAGCGCTGGTATAATAGCATCCTGGTGCTGAAAGATCGGGTTTACACATTCTAGACGGATATGTGATTTCACCTATGTTATAACAGGAATCTAACCATAATGTAAAATTGTCTTCCACATTGCCAACCGTAATAACATTATTGGCCATAGCTGGTGAACCAACCTTTCTGTTCGGATTAGCATAGGACTTATTCCCTGCGGCATTAATCACATGTACATCATGATTAAATGCAATGTGATCCATCCAGCGGGATCTTGTATCATATACATTATAGGTGAGATAGCCCATGGATATATTAATTATATCGACATGCTGCCCTAACAGCCATTCGATGCCCTCATAGAACTTATCCTGACCATTCAAGTTATCGACTCCGCTCGCATAATATGTCGCATTAGGAGCAATCTCATGCATGACTGCATATACGTTATCAGCGTGATTTCTCTCGTTATTATCGCCATATGTATGATTCGAATTCTTCACAACACTAGATGCTCTAGGACATCCAAGCTCTATTTGTCCGATTTTCACATACCATCCACTCACATTATATAATTGTTTTGTGATATCTATATTTGTGGAAGTCAACTTAACATTTGTTAAATTGTCTAAATCATCCGATGTAAATAGCGGAATATCACTTAATAAGACTGGTTCGCTATTGTCGCAAAAATCAATCCTCTGGATTTCTTCCGAATCAAGTAACTCTGCAATTTGATCAATTGTGAGTTCCACAAAAACACACGGCGAATAGCCACTGATATACGTGACGGACTCTCCCAACACCCGTTCCGCAAAGTCCGTGTTTTGTTCAAGGTACATTTCATTAGCCTTATCGCGCTTTGTTTCCACGTACGCTTGCACATACTCGGGATCTGCGTCAATATCAATGTTTACAACGATATCTTTATTGCCATCTTTATCAACAGAAACCGTATATGGCAACTCCACATTTTCAGTAATCCCTTGTGTTGCTAAAGCCGCTACCAATCCCTCCTGAATCGGAATCTCATAGTCAATATCATCAATCCACACAAGACAAGAATATTGTGTCGTTGAATCCGGATAATTTCCGGACATGAGCGCTTCCTCGTCACATTCGAGCACCTCCAGCAGCTCGTCGCCCAATTGAACTCTATGCGCTACCAGTGGCTGCTGCTCTTCCGCTTCGGCTAATGGGAACATACACAATGCCAGTATAATCGTCAAAGTAATTGATACGACTCTTTTCCATGATTTCCAAATGAACATACGCAATCGCCTCCTTTTCATACGATTCTCATTCACTTATCTCTGTCCACCTGAGAAGGTATCCACAGATATCCGAAGGCCGCAATTCCTCAATTTGTTTCTTGTTTATCAGAACATTATCAAAGTAATTATTAAACAAAGAACCAATTCAGCATAATAACTCCCACGAGTCCCAGATCCGTCAAGCACAGTAGCAGCGGTACAACCAATATCACCAACAAAGCCACTGCCGTAGGCAGGAAACTCTTTATTCTACGTACCAATAAAACGGCAATCAGTGTTGCGAGAAGCATTCCGAGGAAACGCTTCAGATAGATGAGTGCGATTCCTCCCGCAATGGAAAGGCCCGCAGGGTGCTTCGCCCAGTCCATCAGGCTGTAGGCCCTGAAGTCGATGCCGCCTGTACCGTAGCCCTTAAGGACCTGATAGATGTAGCGGCCGTAGATCATGCCGAAGAAGGCCGTTACGGTCAGCAGAAGAAGCACGGCCTTGATCAGGTATACGCGGTTCCGCGCGGGACTGATCCGGATCTGTCCGGCCATGCCGGTCCGGTACTCGGTCGCCATCATCGCGGTTCCGGCAAGGATTCCCGCCAGAATGGCGCAGACGCCGAGGATCACGTTCTGCTTCCGGTCGTTATACAGCTTCTCATAGCCGCGGCTGTCCACGGCCCGCGCACCCTCCTTCGTCTGCAGGTATTCGACATAGGTGCCGATCTTATCGAGGGCATCCTGCTTATAGCTTAAGGAAATCGAATCGGCCGCGGTCATCTGCTCAAGCTCAAACTCTTCGCGAAACTTCGCAAGTGTCTCCCCGTACTGCTCCGGCTCGACCTGCTCAAGCCGGTACAGGTACGACTGGTAAAACATCTCCTCAATCGAGGTATAATATTTCTGATAAGGCTTCATAGAAAAAAGCAGGATTACCGCCAGCACAAGCACAATATAACCGATCTTCTCGAACCGGAAATACTTCACGCTCTCATGGACGGGAAGCGCGGTATGCGTCCCGAAGGAGCGCTCCTCCGAGGTTCCGCCGGTGCGGAGCAGGCGAAGGGCCCGTCCGCGTTTCGGGATGACGCCGTAGCCTTTTTCGCTTAAGACAATCCCTATTGCGGCAAATGCGACGATCACCGCCGCAAGAATCAGAAGCGCCACAAGCGGATAGCTGACGGGACTGCCGAACAGGTACTCGTTATGGTATCGGGCAATCGTATAGCCGGGGTCCGCAAAGGACGCGAGGTTAATCCGTTTAAACGGCGCCAGGTAGCTTAAATCGTCAATCTTCAGGTAAAGGATGCCCTCGATTCCGACAAATGTGAAGAGAATCACATACACCTTCATCGCGGAACTCACCAGAGAGCTGACCGTTGCGGTAAGAAGCGCCACTGCTGTCGTTACGACGCAGGACCACACATATACGAGAATGAGAAATGTCCCGATGTTAACCCGGAGGATTGCCTGCTTATAGCCGCATAAAGACTGCAGGGGTTCCAAGAGGAACGAGCTGACAGGCATTCCATACAGCACACACCCAGTCAGGACTGTCGAAAGAAGGAATAAAAGATTACAGCACGCGCACCCGAGGGAGACCGCTCCCATCCTGGTGAGAAACATCCTGCCGCGGCCCGATTTCATTGAGGAATAAAGGCGGAGGAGTCCCTGCTCCTTCTCCTTTGTCACCACCATTGACACAAGCAGGACTGCCATCAGAATCTCAAAGAAGATCACGCTCGGAAGGGAAAGCGCCTCTGCAATTCCCTTCGTGTGGGTCTGCCGGATGGTAAGATTAAGAAGCGCTTCGTATTCGCGGCTTGTCTTCTCCACATCCTTCAGTTTCTTCTCGCTGCCGCCGAGCATCTTAAGGATTACTTTGTACTCCGTTGCCGCGCCGGCTGCCTTTTTGACAAATGCCGGGTACCCGAGCACGTCATCGTACTCCACAATCTTCAGCGTGTAAAGTTCTCTCTCGGTGAAAAGGTTATCGCAGTACTTCGGGTCCTTTGGGGAAGCGGCCATCTCGCCTTCCGTGAAATAAAAGGCGGAAGCCTCTGTCTTCATTACGGCAAGCCGGTCACTCGCTTCCGTATCGCTCAACCCCTTAAGGTCCGTGCTCAACTCCTTATAGGCGTGGGCCGACACCGATTTCCGTTCGGCATGGTACCAGAAGTACAGTGCGTTCAATATGAACAAGGCAAGCAGAAACCCGAGAAGCTTCCTGTTATGCCAGATTTTATACCATTCGTGTCGGAACATTATTTACTCTCCATCCCCAGGCTCATGTAAATCGATTCCACCGACGGCTCCGCCTTGCCGCCGTACTTCTCATAAAGCTCCCCGAGCTTTCCGCTCTCGATAATCTTCCCGTGATTTAAAAAGATGATCTCGCTCGCGAGCTTCTCGAGGTCACTTACGATATGCGTTGCGATGATGACAATCTTATCCTTTGCTACCTTCGAAACGAGCTCCCGGAAATGTACCCGCTCCTTCGGATCAAGACCCACCGTCGGCTCATCCATGATCAGAATCGACGGATTCCCGACCATCGCCTGGGCTAAAAGGGTACGCTGCTTCATGCCTCCCGAATATGTTCCGATCGGATCGTTCCGGACTTCCCAGAGATTGACGCCTTTGATGATATCCTCAATCTCGGCCTCGACCTCCTGCTTCTTCTTTCCCTTCAGGGAAGCGATGTAGTACAGGAACCGCATCAGCGTAAAATCTTCATAAATCCGCTGCTGCTGCGGCATAGAGCCGATCAAGGCGCGGTAGTTCTTCCCCATGGAAACGATGTCCTCTCCGTCCCAGGTCACCTTACCGCTCGTAGCCTTAAGCCCTGTGGTCAGAATTCCCATTAAAGTTGACTTGCCGGCGCCGTTCGGTCCGAGAAGCCCGTAGATTCCGGGCTCAAATGTATAGGAGAACGCATCAAGCGCCCGCTTCTTTCCGTAATCTTTTGTCAGATCCGTCGTTTTCAGTTCCATAGCTCTCCTGCCTTTTCCGCATTCACTACCAATCTATATAAACCAGCGTATTACCATCATGAATTTAACGACGATGAATTCATTTACTCTCTAATCCAGTTCTGTATTGCTCTGTCAATATCATCAAGTACAACTGTATCAGTTGAAATCCTTGCCACAAATTCTTCCAATGCGGCATTGGTCTTAAAATCCGGATTCAGTTCCAATTCTCCACTTGAATTATAGATATACATGCTACTCATAAGACGTGTAAACTCGTTTGAGTATTTCATGATCTCCTCCGCTTGGCTATTCGACAGTTCTATATGTATCCCGGCAAAGTTACTTCTCTGCTCCGATAAAAGAAGTTCCATTCGCTTTGCAATCACCTCAACGTCCAGTCCGGGATACAGCAGAGACAGTATTTCCGGATTTGAATAACATAGTGACAAAATTTGAAATGCGAGATCTTTCTTCTCGGAATCAACTGCTATCCCATATCTATTTCCATAACTGGTATCATATAAACTCGGGGCTACAAGTACTTCTCGGAATCCTTCTCGGGGAACACCTTTACAAAGATGAATGTATGCCAATACTTCATCCGCTTTTCCCGGTGAAATGGACTGATTTATTAATATCCCCGATTTCAAATCGGAATAAAGCTCGGTCAATAAACTCGCGAAATCGGATGACTTTGAAATATTTACAATTCTACCGGTTTCATTCTGAACAGGTAAATGAAACATCGTTGAATATCCAAGCATACCATAGATAATCATATCAGAAAAGCCAGAGACAACGATATGGAGATTCTTATCCCCTATCTCCTCATATATTGCCTTCAACGAGACATATGTCCCATCGTATTTCTCAAAATAAGCTTTATACTTGTCATTCACGGACGCATACACACCGGAATCTACACCCACGTCTTCTGCAACATACCCAGCCTTTGGTATCACATAGATATTTCCATTTAGCGTAACCTGCTTCCATTCATTTTCCGTATAAAACTCTTTAAGTTTTTTCCCGGTCTCTGTGTCCAGATAAGAGTTCAACGGAATCATATGTGTTTCGAGGAAATGAAACTGTGCAGATTCCCCCACACCCCATACACCCGATGTTATAATATCAGCCGGCTCTGTCTTCTCAAATTCATCTAATACTTTTTCATATTCCAATCCGGTTTTATCCCCGACATTGATAAATCTTATTTGGCAATCCATTCCTTTTTCAAATAAGACTTGGTTAATTCTCCTCTGATTGTTCTCGGAAATTCCCGGATAACCAAAAAAGGCCCAAGTCACGGAATGATTTGCGGGATATGTCGTAGGATAAATCACTATCTCGCTTTGTTGCTCTTGTTGAGCATCATGATAAGCTGAGTCTGTACTGTTCGAATTCTTTTTTTCGCACCCCACAGACACCATTCCCATTAAAATTATTAGAAAAAGGAGGACTAAATTCTTTTTCATAAATACTCCTCATGTTGGTTTTCAACAAACTCATATGGTCACTGCACGCATCAATCCGATATGTAGCATGACATTCATTGCGTAACGCTAATCGCAGGGAACAAAACTATCCCCTCTTTATTCCCGGACCAGTAGTCCTCTGCCGAAACATAGGCCCTCGTCATTCCTACATGACCATAATAACTATCTCCAACAACCACCTCAAGCAGGAAGTCATCCCATGTGAAAGGGGATGTTTTTACCACCTTCCCATCCGCCTGGTTCAACAATACACCCTTACTGTTTTCCATGTTATACCCAATGAGATACTGATCCGAAATAACCCCTGAAAATGGAATTTCTGTTTCCGCTATCCGTTCTCCTGAATAACGGTATAATTCAAGTTTATTGGAATCCCGGATAACACCGTATACATCACGGAAGAAATAAAAACCGCCGTGCGACGGCTTTTCATAAGCAAACGACTTTATTTCGCCGGTTTCGATTACATAATCATACGCTTCAGCAAATGAATGCTTTCTATCCACATCCATCATCGCCTGAAAGTCATTTCCTGCTTCCTCTTGAATAACACTGTAGGGGCAATCCCTTCCAGTAACCTGAAAGCATATACATCCGTCATGACGCCAGAGGCTAACGACCTGCATATCGTAGTACTCTTCCGAGCGGAATATGATACTTTCTCCCTCTCCAGAAAACGGAATTCGAAGAATGCCCGCCTCCTGTTTTTCTTTCACTTCCCCAAGCAACCACTCCGGTTCCTTGCCCCCCTCTTTCAAAACCAATTCATTGTATAAAAAATAAGGAACATACAGGGCATCTTCCGTGTAGTAGCAATTTCCCGTCGACAAAGTATAGGGTTTTGATAGGCTTGAGATTATTCTACGATTCTTACCTGTTGTATCTGCTTGATAAAGGGTTCCATCCAGAAAAAAGTAAAGGTATCCTTTCTGAACGAAAACACTTTGCTGCGAATAATCATACGCCGGACAGCCTTCCTCAAGAACTTCCGTTCCGTCTTCAGAAATCTTTGGTGGATGATGCTCACATCCGGGATCAAAGCAGTACGGAATTGTCTGTCGTGATTCTGTGGAAAAAATACACTCTAATGCACGTGTTCCTTCCGGATACATCATGCTTTCTTCAGTAAACGTTTCTCCCCTATAAAAAACAACCCCCTCTCCCCGGATTTGAGGAACATCCACGTTTACACCGCCAGTAATGCCCCCCGACACCGTTGGTTCATTTCCTTGTTCACTATTCTTTCGGTTCTTCTCACAGCCGAACAAAGCAACGCACGACATACAAATCAGAAATAACAAAAAACACCTTTTCATAGCTGGTCTCCTCGGAATTCCATTTTTTGAAAAAAACAATGGATAATGATTAATCTCAAATACAAGTGTCGTTCACGCTCTTAAGGAATCATGCAGTAATGCATAATCCCTTAAATCCTCATTTCATCACTGTTTTTTAAACTATACTACGATTCTTAGTAGATTAATGTCATAACATTTGTCGACGATCCATTCGACCCACTATAGTTACCATAGTGGTTTGAAATAATCTTGTAGTATATTTTATTTGTTCCGCTCAGCGAAATTGCATCCGATCGAATCTCAACATCTGCAGACTTGGTTTCCGAAGAGTGGCCCACTTGATCATTTATCATGTCAAGCCAATAATATGTGGCATTAACTGTATCATATGTACCGGTGCCTCCACTTGTCTTAGCAAATGCCGTCTTCTTGTTAGTAGCGATTGTCGCTGTTACCTTGAACAACCTGCCGCCTGCATAGAAATCTGAAAGAGGGCAATTGAAATCCGCCAATGCAGTTGACACCGTCATTATTATAACTAGCATTAACGCAGTTAGTATTGATAATTTCTTTTTCATAATAGATACTCTCCTTTTCTAGTTTATCATCACGTTTTTTCCAGTCGGCTGATATATTCCCTAATTGCTCATCTGTTCAATGGAATCTCCCTCCTTTCCAATCGAGGACCATAAAATCCCTCACGCGGACTAATTCCTTGCTCTAGCCTCTTCAAACAACCTCCGGATATACGGAACTGCAGGAATAGCCTGCTCCGCGGTGAACACCCGGTCAGTCCTGTCATCCACATTCTCCTTAATGATTGTCTCGGTCATAAATAAGAATTCCAGAACTCTTTCATCGCCTCTATAACAGTGTACCGCATATTGATATCCGGATCCTTTTCCTACATACTGAACTGATCCGGAAACAGAGTTGATTTTTGTAAAGAATTCTGCGATGCTATCTCCAGAAAGCGTAAGGACATCGCCTTTTGTTCCGTCAACAATCCGGATTTTCGTGATTCCCGCCGGTATCGTTACAATAGCTTGTTCGGCATTTTGCCCCGCCACAATGCTCTCACGCGATTTCTTTCTCTCGTGATGATATGCAAAAACTACGGAGGAGGTTGCGAGCACAACTACAATACATACAACTAAAACTATATCTCTTTTCTTCATATTTCATTATTCTCGCCACCCCCCCCCCACTTTTTAGATATTTGAACTAAGATCCAACATAAACTGTAACAAGATTGATAGAAGCAATCCCCAGGCTGGAATGAACATAGCGGATATCTGCTGTCCATCCATCTACGATTTTATAATACTTGCTCACCCATCCCGTAGAATGTGTAAATGATACATATCCCAGGCCGACCACACTATGATCACCATATATTTCTGAGCTACACAATACCAAATGCACCGCATTCGAATTGATTGCCGAGGTAATCTGGAGCCAAGATGCCGAATACTGAATAGAGGCCGTCGCACTATTATATCCATATGATCTTAACACGGATTGATACGCAGGTGCCAATGCACTGTCGGCGGTGCCATTCAAATTGGATGTCCCCATTGCTGTATGAAGTGCAATGAATACGGATTGCCAGGAACTCATCGGAATATTGGTTTTTCCTTCTACCGAATACAAATACTGCAGCAAATTGATTCCTGCCGTGGGTGCACAATGATTGCTGACAGGGTTATTGCTTCCATAAGCATACTTTGTCGAAGTTGTCGTACGCTTCGTAAAAGACGTAGATCTCGAGTAGGATGATACTGAATCATAGCCAATCTCTTTTTCGAGAACTGCCAAATACGTCAGTGTTTCTCCAAAATTATAGTAATCTCCACAACTTCTTTCTTCCAAGTCTTCCACAATATCGTCGGCGAGCTCTTTCAATTCGCCATCATAATAATACAGATCATCATCAATAAGCAGATAGTATTGCGAGCCACCACAATAGCAAACTTGAACCATTTCTTCCGTCGATTCAACCTTGTCTAACCCAACTACTCTACCAAACTCGCCTTCGCCAAATTCAATATAATAAGCATCTTCGGCCAATATACTGGTGTTGATCACAACATAACTCAAGGGAACCCCTTCGGAGTAGTATTGAATGATGTATGCGGATACATTATTCTGTAAATCATACAATGGCATGACAAGATAATCATTGGAAACGCCAATCATAGTGCTGAAAAACTCTCTGTCAACCAGTTGATCGTCCGTATAACCGCCCCTATTCTCATAGTTGACTGTATTATTCCACATGTTTTCTGTATTTCCGGCATAACTCTTCCCTCCCGTTATTGAGAGAACATATGCCAGAATCAGCAGAAACGAAAGAAAACGTTTCATGTGTTCCTCCTTATTGTCTACGCGTGAGAATCATTCTGTCGATTCTCGTCATTTAGAATCCCAGCGGATACTCAACCCATTGGAATCACCCCTTTCCTCATGTTAGTTTTAAATTACAGCCATCACAAGAATCAGTATGTGCTGTTATAGTATACATAGTATTCCTTCTCCTCAGGATAATAAACAAGCACCGCTATTGTTGTGTCCACTCCGACAACTTCATATATGATGACATCCTTGTATAACGTCGTTTTGCTTTCTTTTTCCTCATTCCGTACCTTGGCGGCTCCTATCTCAGCTCCGATACGGTCGCTATGCTCAATCGAGGCGCTATATTCTACCTCCCCCAAAAGCAAAAACTGATATATCTCACATGCAGGCGTATTATTTCGTATGGATGAACCTTGTTCTATACTATAGTGCGTGGGAGTTGGCGCTTTTTCCACATATATCACATCCGATTCATATTTCTCATCTGCATTCCCAGTTTTTCCCTGCAAAAGCCAATGTGTAACAATGCCAGCGGAAGCAAGAATTATCAATACCGTTACAACAACAATCTTTTTATGGGATTTCCTATGTTTAGGATTCCTAGTATAAATGTCTAATGCTTCCACCACATCTTGATCATCCATATCCGTCAATGCAGAAAACAAATCAAGTGGTTCCATCATGTCCATCCTTTCTCTAACCGTCGCTTAAGTCTTTCTCGCAATAGTAATAATCTTTTTGTCACAAAACCTTCACTCTTCCCAATCTGTTTCGCAATCTCCGGAATGGATTGAGACAACCAATATCTTCCCATAAAAACAATGCGGTCAACTTCACTTAATTCTTTTACGAACGCTTTTATCTGCGCTGCTAATTCACTTTGAGAAAACCCATCGCTTCCAGGCTTTGAATCCGGAATGCATTCAGACAGTTCTTCGTAGGAAACAACCGTAAAATCTCCGCCTCGTTTCTGCCGCGATCTTTTTCTCAGATACATAATTGCCAGGTTTCTGACCATCTTCGCAAGATAAGCTTTTAAGTTCCTTATCTCATTCGGCAGCTCACTAGTCCATAATCGCATCAAAACGTCGTTAACACATTCTTCGGCGTCCTGCTCATTGCGAAGGATGCCGTTAGCCACCAGCAGAAGATATTTTCCGTAACAGGAATGAATCCTCTGAATTGCTGCCTCACGATCATCATGCAGTATCTGCAATAATTGATTGTCCTCTTTTGATAATTCCGTTTTCACTTTCATCTCCTACAAAAAGAGACATGTTCCGCATATGTTCCGAAAGCACATCCCGGCCGAATGGTGTACTTTCAAAACATCTATGCCTTTTTGTCTACATAGATGCCTTTTTTCTCCAGAATATTCTTTCTAAATTGTTAACACTTTGTAAATGTTATGTGAACACGCGTCTCTTTCGCTTTCATTCTCATCTCAGTTTCCACCTTTGTTCTTTCTCCGGTTATGTAAGACAAGAATACAAGAATAAACTCCAAAAGTCTATAGATAAGCTTATGGCTCGCGATCTCAATCCGAATTCCGAACAATAAAAAACCGGTGAAGTATGGATACAAAACTCCACACTTCACCGGATCTTTTTTACTCTTTCAAGCAAACCAATCTCCAGTTGTGCATTCTCTGTTAACTAAATTTTGCCATAGTTGCCAAATCATGTATCTCCGAACTAGCCAATACATATATCCGCTCAGATAACACGACTATTGCCAAACAGAATCATTATCCTTGATAATCCCATCCGCCGCCATCCTTCCTAACTTTTTAAGGGCATCCATGTCTTCACGAATAATTCTTTTCGTCAAATATTTCCTCACAGAAAAATCATAGATATCCACCCCCGACCAGTGTATTAGCGCAGCAAATTCATACTTTCCCCCGTTAATTTCATCCAACCATTTTCCCCATTCAGAATCATAAAAAAAGGACAAAGGAATATCTACAAATAAATCACATTTTTTGTCGTACCGTTTCATGAATCAAAGAATTCTTCGAGCAACTTTTTACAGGAATTGCTACAACCAGTAAGTAACTGTAATTTGATATCTCATAGATTGTTTTCCATAATTTTCAAGTAGTTCATAGGAAATCCAATCAAACTTAAATCGATATCATTTCTATACTCGTCTATAACTGTTTCAACAGTTTTTACTAAAGATCTCTTGCTCTCTTCATCTGGAAGCCTTTTCAGCAAGACTAGCGTATATGCAAACAGTGAATTATTCTTTACTTCCGGATGTTTTCTCAGGAAGGTAGTCGTGAACTTTGCCGGCGGATTAAAATCTGTATTATACATTCTAGCCGCATGTGCACATTTATTTCTCAATACTGATAGGCAATGCAGATGATTTTCTAAGGTATCTCTGCCAACGCCAACCATATTGGCAATGACTTCTTTTTCAGAAAAACACATAGAACTGTATAATTTGGAAATATTAGAAAAAGACATCAATTCCACGATGACCCACAGCGGCATTTTACTTGAATATTTTACCTTGTGATGTTTCACAATCAAACTGTCTTTATAATAGTTTTTCTCTTTACCGAAGCTGTCCATCACTTCCTTATAACCTGTTTTATTACAAAAATTATTTTCGTCGTAATGCTGATCATAAGGTGCTTTCGTGCATTTATTAATTGAAAATCCATATGCTATCTGTGTCCTATAATATACTTCTGCTTTTTCAATGTACCGCCGAAAAGTGTCACGTAGTATTTCATCAACTTTATATATGTGGTACACCGTTTCGAATTTAATCCCATCTATATAGTCACTATTAGAAGGATTTTTTCTAAATTGTAGCGCATAGCCAGTAAAGCGATAATAATTTACTCTTTTCAAAATATCAATCGCCTTTTCTCTATCAGTGACTAAAATCCCATGCGCCACCAACTTTTCCAGCTGTTCATCGAAGGTTAATGGTTTTTTCAAGTCCATACAATCTCTCCTTAATGTAAAAAAAGCTGAGCACAAGACTCAGCTTGGTCCCCAATGTCCAAAGGACTTCAGGCAACTCTGTTACATTTAGTATATTCAAAAAAGCAAAAAAAAGCAATACTTTTTACGAATTTATTGTTACATTTAGTTTTCATTTACCTTTTAATGCGCATTTCTCTTCATCACTCTTATTTAAAGAATACCGTCCGGATGCTTCTCGTACTCAATGCGTTTTAAAAAAACGCCCGGCAGTTGCCGGTTCTAATCAACAACTGCAAGGCGCTTTTATTATAGTTACAAAATATATTCGGTTTTCTGTTTATATTCTAATTCTTAACTTCCCAATAACCTCCTCGCGCAGCACCATGCCGTATCAATTTTTCTTCAGCACGTAGTTCTCGTATATATCGCTCCACTGTACGTTGTGAAACCAATAATTCTTGTGCAATTTCTGGTGCCGATGATTTGTTATTAGCCACAATCAACTTAATTATCTTTTCTTTCATTTTCATATCAGAATTCACGTTTTTACCGACATCACCGACATTTTCACCGACATCACCGACATTTTTACCGACATTTTCAACGACACCACCGCTTATATCCTGCCGATACAGATTCACCCGAAACATCTCAGATGTCTCGATAAATTCTGGCTCGGAAAGGCCATATTCGTGTGCCGCACCTCTGATTCTCTGTAATCCGGTCCCCCATGCTTCAACCAACCCCATTTGGCTGAAAACATTGGCAATAGCTCGATTTCGCAGTTTCGAATGACCTTGCAGAGCTTCTTCGAATGTCAATCCGTTATATAACCCGCCCGGAGAAGTAACCTCTAACCGATCATCATAAACAGCCACTTGCACACAGGATTCATCCGTATAATTGCGATGGCAATGCGCATTTACAATCATCTCACGTATTGCTTCCGGCGGCAGTTCATACGATTCTTCTCGCTGCAATCCTGCGATTTTTGCACCCATGCGAATGTTCCGAAGTACAAAATCCACAGCCTCTTCTATCTGTTCATAAAGTGGTCCGGTGTACTCCCTCTTATCTAAAAAGACAGTACGATCTTTTCCCTTAAAAACCGCACACTGTGTCTTTGAAAAAGGGAAATAGTCAGATGTCAGCAGGACAAATGCATTGGACGCAAAAACTTCTTCTCCAACCTTTTTGAGTACCTTCCAATTCTCCAAATTAGTCCTTGTCACAGTCGGGAGAGGTCTGGATAAATCTTTGGCCTTTTGCATTGCTCTCCTTTTGGCATTCATATCACTGCACAGTTTTTTAATCGCCTTATCTGTGACCTTATATCCGATACATGTAAGCTCATCCCAGGAAATCTTTGCCCCCTCCATTTCCAGTTCTTTTATCTTCTCAGGCGAGGCCGGTCGGGTAGTCCCGCCGACTCTGACAAAAGTTCCTGCCTCTTTACCCTTTGACTTCAGATAATATGGTCGCTGCGTTCCCGGTACAACGGTCACCACAATAACAGTCTTTCCTTCTATGGTGCACGGCTCAATCGCCGGAATAATCTGAGGCTCACAGGAATCAGAGATAGCATTGGCAATCGCATCCATTGTTTGGAATAGCATCGTCTCATCGATTCCGACGATCTCTCTTGTACCATCAACCACGCCGAACACAAGTTGTCCCCCTTGCGAATTCGAATAAGCCACAACTGTTTTCACGTATTTTTCTGCGTGAATAGGCAGGGTTTCTTTAAACTCAATTCTCTTCGATTCTCCTCGAATGATTTCCTCAAATGTCATTCGGCTCACCTCTTTTCAACAACGATCCTTTCATTGCCAGACTCATGCAAGTCTAATGCTTTTCCTGATTTGTGCTTTCAAGCATCGGAAGTTCTATCGACCCCGTCTCCGATCCCCTAAGGATCTGTGACTTGATTATTGACAAAGTTGATGTATCAATTAACATCACGGACGAATAACGAGCAAACGCCGGCGGGGTATTCTCCACTATTCGATTATACAAATCCGGGGATTCAGTAACAAAAGTATGTAGAACAGCAAGTTTTTTGGGAATTACCGCTCCGATCTCTCTATTGTAATAGTAATATACTTCTTCAACAACTCTTGCACTATTTGATTTCTTAGTCGGCATCTCAATCAAAAATTGAAAGCGCCACTTAATCATTTCTTCTTCGACCTGCACATGAACCACAAAATCATAGTGCTCTCCCATGGCTCCGCCATCTGCATAATACTTATACTTGCTTCTCGCAAGTGCCACTGAAACCGTTGCAATTCCCATACGAACAAATTGTTCTCGTGCCTGCGAAGTTAACTTGGCTCGGTTATTACGTTCCTCTTCCGCATTAAAGACAAGCGCTACAGCATCTGAATACCCTGCCGCGCTCAACAATTGAGCGTATGTGACACCATTCTGGGCAACGGCTGCAATGACAGATATTGTATTAGGGCGCGGTGCCTTATCTATCTTCCCGTTTGTAACCCTGCTGATATAGTATAGCGACAGTCCGGTATCCTCAGAGAATTGTGTTTTTGTTCGATCTCCGATAGCTTTATTCACAAGTTCGGAAAAGGTCTGCGAATCAAATTCCTTTTCCGGTTTGCTAAATCTTCTTGCCATTATTGAAATCCTTTCCGGAATTAATTGAAATCAACATATCACAGCTTATCATGGTTTATCTTCATCTTAGTAGAAATTGAACTTTTTGTCAACATAAATTGCTCTATTTGTATGTACTTGCCTTTTTCGTCATATTTGCTTTTTAGCAAACTCTGTATTGACTTTTTCATTTAGTTGTCGTAATATGTTTATAAAACAGAAACAGACAGTGTGCGATTGCTTTAAAACCTAAAGTGTATCAGTTTATCAAAGCGCATTGGGGTGTTTGTGTTTCTAAGTTGTATCTGTTCCTTGACAATACCATAATCGGAGCATTACGTAATTTCGATATTGAGCCCGCATACTTCCCGGTACAATGTTAAGGAATAAACTTTTCAGCGGAAGGGAGCCTTATCATTTATGCGGAGCACAATACAATATGCATATACTTTTATTCTTCCCAATCCGTTGACGGACTTTTTGGTTAGAAAGAGGTGTTTGCAATCATAACTTTTTCTGATATACAAAAAGCCTATACTGATGGTACAATAACAGCGGAAATGCTGGATAAGATTGAATCTGATATGACGAAATCCAAAGTATTATCCGTTCATCCGTATACCATCACTCCACCAAAGAACAGCGCCAGTCGTTGGATGACCTACGTCAAATGCGAAGATGGAAACCGAAAGAAGCTAGTGGCTCATTCTGAATCAGACCTTATGCTCATGTTGAAGAAGCATTATTTTGAGGATGACATTACCACTCTTGATTCGCTTTTCCCCAAATGGCTGTCAAAACGTAATGAGGAGGGAACCAGTTCCAGGACACTCAGGAGAAATGTAAACGATTGGAATAAGTTTTATTCCTGTAAGAGAATTGTTTCCGTTCCTCTACACACACTGACATTCGAGGATATAGAATCATTCCTTTATTCGGCCATCAAAGAGCATCAGCTGACGATTAAGGCTTATCGGAATATGTCTTTCATTCTGAAGGATATGCTAAAATATGCCACTAGGAAGAAATTGCTCACAGAGAATCCATGGAGTCTGGTCGAAATAAAACTGAAGGGATGTAAACCGGCAGCTAAGCGGAATACTTCCAGCCGCGTTTATCTATGTGATGAGAAGGAAAAACTCTTCTCCGTTCTCAATCAAAGACTCTCCTCTGCCCCGGACATAAGAATATTTGCTATCTTCCTCATGTTCAAGTTGGGAATACGATTAGGCGAACTGGTTGCTCTGAAATGGCAGGATGTTGATGAAAAGGAAATGAAGATTCATATTCATCGTACAGAAACCAAAACTGTCAATGTGGCCAACGGCAAGTCTCAATATGTTGTTGTCGATCACACAAAAAAGAAAAGCATCTACGGTGACAGATTTTTAGATCTTGACGCTTATGACATTAAGCTGCTCCACGCAACAAGTTTATTCTCAACTGCCGCCCCAATCAAAAATGACGGTTATATTTTCAGCAATGAATCAGGACGAATCAAAAGTCACAATATTGACCGATATCTTCGACGTTGCTGTGATCTGGCAGGAATAGATGCGAAATCTTCTCACGATATCCGTAGGACCGTTGCATCGGATTTATTTAACAACAATGTCCCGATTTCAATAATACGGGATTACTTGGGCCATTCAGATATTCAGACAACGCAGGGATATATCTTAGATAATCTGGATGCTGAGAGAAAACGAAATGCAATAAGAGAAGCTTTGTCAGGCAATAATGGTTTATCTGTACTCAACTGTACTCATTCTGCTTAAAAACAAGAAAAAGCGGAAAGCCGGATTTCTCCTGCTTTCCGCAATCTTTACACTAAGCTGATGGCGGGAATTGAACCCGCGACCTCTTCCTTACCAAGGAAACGCTCTACCCCTGAGCCACATCAGCAATCACGAATGCTATAATACCACAACGGATATGGATTTGCAAGCCTAATTTAAGAAGTTTTTCCGTGGAAAATGACCTACTCGTCAAGGATGGTGCGAACCTTTTTCCGAATCCTTTGAAGCGTGTTGTCAACCGACTTCGGCGTCTTCCCGAGTTTGGTCGCAATTTCCTTATAATCCAGGCCGCGTATGTATTCCGTGAAGACGGAATGTTCGGTTTTGCTGAGCGAATCGAGGATTCTCTTCCGAAGCGTTCCGGCATCCTCCTGAGAGATCAGCTGGCTCTCGGGATTGTCGTAAAGGCCGACTCCGTAAAGCCCGCTCCCGTCCTCGTTTTGAAACGCCGGCGAGTCCAGTGAAACAAAGTCTTCCATTACGCTGTGCTTGCGCCTCTTAGATGCCGTCACGGCGTTCATCATCTTCCTTCGGATGCACAGCCCGGCAAAGGTTTCAAACTCTGTCCCGGCTTCCGGGCGGTAATCCCGAATCGCCTGCAAAAGTCCGATCATGCCCTCTTGAAGCAAATCATCCCACTCGCCCCATGGCAGGAAGTAGTTTCTGGCAAGCAGACGCACAAGTTCCTTGTATTTGACAAGAAGAAACTCTTCCGCTTTCGAATCTCCTGCTGCCATGCGGCACAGCTCTTCATCTCCGTATATCGAATAATCCGTCATTTGCCACCCAATCTTTGCCGAACGATTTCATAAGCCAGAACACCCATCGCAACGGAAGCATTCAGGGAATCGATGTCCCCCTTCATCGGAATGGATGCCGTCATATCACAGTGTTCCTTTACAAGATGTGACACGCCGCTTCCTTCGTTTCCGATGACAAGCCCGATCGGACCGGTCAGATTCATCTTATACATCGACTCACCGTTCATATCCGCACAGACAAACCAAATGCCCTGCTTCTTCAGGTCTTCCATGGTCCTGGTAAGATTCGTCACCTTTGCCACAGGCGTATAATTCAGCGCTCCGGCGCTCGTTCTCGCAACCGTGGCAGTCAGCCCCACGGCACGGTTTTTCGGAATGATGACCCCGTGCGCGCCGGCCAGATTTGCGGTTCGGATCATGGCCCCGAGATTATGCGGATCCTCAATCCCGTCAAGCAGGATTAAAAACGGAGGCTCACCTTTTTCAGCAGCTTTCTGAAGGATATCCTCAACCTCGGCATACTTATAAGCAGCAGCCTGGGCGATGACTCCCTGGTGCTTTCCGGTGGAGCTCAATTGGTCAAGGCGCTCTTTCGTGACAAAGTTCACGATGGTATCGCCTTTTTCGGCTTCCCGCAGGATGCTCCGAATTGGGCCGTCCTTACACTCCTTAAGCACAAACAGTTTATCAATTGTCTTCCCCGAGCGAAACGCTTCCAATACGGCGTTTCTGCCTTCAATCAGGGTCTCATTTTCTTCCATAACGTTCCTTTCAGCGGTTTTCCGGCTCATTCGGGAATACCAGTTCCATTATCCGATCCGTCCTGCCGCACAGATACAGATACCCGAGCAATGCCTCAAATCCCGTAGCAATGCGGTAATCCGTGACCGAAGCATGCTTTGCGACCGAATGCGAATTGGCATTCCGGCCGCGCTTGAAAACGGTCATTTCCTCCTCCGTCAGCTTCGGAAGCATCGCATTCATCAAATCCTTCTGCGCCTCTGCCTTGACGAAGTCTGCAGCATGCTTATGCAGGTGATTGACGGTCAGTTCCCGCTCACACAACAGCTTTGTCCGAATCAGCAGCGAATAGACGGCGTCTCCGACAAATGCGAGCGCTAACGGGGAGTATTGCTTCGGGTCGGTTTCGGCATAGCCGAACCGTTCCCGGATAAGCGAGGTCAGATCTTCTCCCATACGACGCCTTCTCTCGTGTCCTTTATCTGAATGCCTTTTTCAAGAAGCTCCGCACGGATTGCGTCGGCCTTTGCAAAATCCTTCGCTTTTTTGGCTTCGGCGCGCTCGGCAATCTTCTCATTCACGAAGGCAGTCAGCTCATCATCAGCCGGCTCTTGGGCGGGCTCTTCCGCCTGCGCAGCCGTCAGTCCGAGGCTCAATACGGTATCAAAGCTCTCCGCAAGCGCAAACTTTGTGCCGTCCGAAATGTCGGCCTTTAAAACATCGTACAAAACGGTAATCGCCGAAGCGGTATTGATATCGTTGCACAGGCAGTCCTCAAACTGCTTTCTGTATGCATCAAAGGCAGCCTGATCCACCGGCGTGTCCTTCTTAAGGCCGGCGATTCTCTTCACGAGCTTATCGTATGCAGCCGTCATCTGATCAAGCACTTCATAGGAGAACTCGAGCGGCTTGCGGTAATGGCTCTGCAGGCAGAAGAAACGGTATACAAGCGGCTTGTAACCTTTGCTCTCAATCAAAGAAACTGTCAGGAAGTCGCCTTTCGACTTGCTCATCTTACCGCTCTTGTCGTTCAGATGGTGCACATGGAACCAGTAATTGCACCATTTGTGCCCGAGATACGACTCAGACTGTGCAATCTCATTCGTATGATGCGGGAAGATATTATCCACGCCGCCGCAGTGGATATCCATGTACTCGCCGAGATGCTTCATGCTGATGCAGGAGCACTCGATATGCCATCCGGGATATCCGACGCCCCACGGGCTGTCCCACTTAAGCGCCTGGTCCTCAAACTTGGACTTGGTGAACCAAAGCACGAAATCGTTCTTGTTCCGCTTATTCGGATCCACGTCAACATCGTCTCTTACGCCTTCAAGAAGAGACTCTTCGCTGTGGTTCGTAAGGACAAAATATTCCTTCAGCTTCGAAGTGTCAAAGTACACATTTTCCCCTGCCTGATAGGCGTATCCTTTTTCAAGAAGGACTTCGATCATGTGGATGAATTCGGGAATGCAATGCGTTGCCGGCTCCACAACATCAGGGGTCTTGATATTCAGTTTCGCGCAATCCGAGAAGAACGCGTCGGTATAAAACTGCGCAATCTCCATAATGGTCTTATGCTCGCGCTGCGCGCCCTTTAACATCTTGTCTTCGCCGGTGTCGGCATCGCTTGAAAGGTGTCCTACGTCGGTAATGTTCATGACACGCTTTACATCGTAGCCGAGGTAACGAAGCGTCTTCTCTAAAACGTCCTCCTGAATGTAGCTTCTGAGGTTGCCGATATGTGCAAAATGATACACGGTCGGGCCGCAGGTGTACATGTTGACCTTTCCGTCAACGTTCGGCACGAACTGCTCTACGCGCTTGGTAAGTGTATTGTATAACTGTAATCTGTTCTCCATAATAATCTCCATTCTAACGGAACTGCTGGTAGTAATACTTATCGTCCGTCCAAACGAGTACTCCTGACAAAGAGCCGTTAAGCTCTGCGGGAAGATATGCGGAAAAACCGTTGTCTCCCGTTTCGTCCTCGTTTAGTAATTCCTTTTCCAATATCGGAAAAGCCTCGTAAAATGCCTTTCCTTCTTCATCCTCAACGACCAGGTAAACCCGATAACTCTCTCCGAGAATTTCCGGATCGATTGCACCGTAAACGTGCAGCAATCCGGCGGATTCCCCGGTCTTCATACAGTTCGGATGGCCGCTCATGTCATAAGCGTCCGTAATCTGAATGTCCCGCTTCGGCGCTTTCATGACCGGCGCCTTTTCGGCCAGATTGATCAGGTTTCTTTCCACGACTTCAATGACAACCGCGCTCGCTCCGATGCGGTCGACAAAGCTCATGCGGTACGGAAAAGCCCGCTCAAAATCGGCTTTTTCAAAGCTCTCCGCGAAATAACGCCACATCGTGTTGCCGAAGGAGTCACGGAACATCAGAAGATTTCCCTCTCCGCTTCCGGCAATCGTTTCAATAACAAGCGCTTCGTCGTAAACCGTGTCGCCCTTGACGACGAAGGACCACTTGAGGTTCGGATAAACCTGCGGATCATCGTCAGCGGCACCGGGATACAGCATGTTCACCAGATCGGCATCCCAGTCACGCCGCTCCGTATAAGTAATCCCTTGGAAAATGTCATGCTCCGACGAAAGCTTCGCGACAATCGTCCGGTAGGCAAGCATCGCGCCCTCATATGTCCAATGCGAATCTCTCGGCTGGTACAAAACCCGGCCGTCATTCATGAATGCCGCCTTCAGGTCTGCATACGGAACGTTGTAACGGGCTAGCGAACGCTCGAGCCTTGTAAGGTTCGAATCCTCGGAAAGCCGCACATACCGCCCCGGCATGTTATCGGCATACAGCGTATTCTTGTTCGGCGCAACCGTGAATACGAAATCCGCACCCTGCGCGTTACAGTACTCCTGAAGAAGCTTCATGCTGTAAGCGACATTGTCGGCATTTCTCTTCGAAAGCGTCGCGATATGACAGTAATCGTCAAGCGTCTTCTCATAGAAGAGCCACCCGTTCTTCCCGAGGATGACCGTAGGCTCCGCGGACTCGCCGAAAGCATATTCCTTAAGCGCCGTCTGGGCGGAAACCAGGTAGGAACGGAAGCCCAGATGGTCCGAGAACCAGTCATCAAACTGCGTAAAGAATGCCGTATTCGGAGTGCCGTCTTCCGAAAGCTTCGGGAAAGCGGCAAGCTCGCGTTTCTCCTGCTCTGACGTGTCATTTTTCATGAACCAGAGCGTTGCGAACGGGGTAACGCAGACAACCATATATACAATTATGAAAATGATTTTCTTCTTCATAAACTCCCCGAATCAGAAGCGGAAATAAATAAACGGATTGTAGCTGTCGGAGGCAATCGCCATCAGGGCAAGCACCAAAACGGCAAGGGAAAATGCCATGGCGACGGGCTCGTGCATGTATTTGCCGCACCTGCTTGCGGCGAATTTTGCGGAAAGGAGCTTCCACACAGGGGTCGAAGCAACGATTCCCAGGATCATCATGACAAGAATATACGGCGACAGCATCGAGACGGCCTTCACATATCCGAAACCGTTCGAAGCGCCGAAGCCGAACATGCTCTTAATCATATACCAAGCCTGCGACATATCGTCCGCACGGAAGATGACAAATCCGACGGTCACCGCAAGCAAGGTATAAATATGGTTCAGCACCTTGATCCCCCAGTGAATCGGAATCCAGCGCTTTTCCTCAAACATTTCAAGAACGCCGTGGTAGAGACCCCAGATCAGGAATGTCCAGTTGGCGCCGTGCCAGAAGCCCGTACAGAAAAACACAACGAACTTGTTCCAGATTGTACGTGCTTTGCCCTTCCGGTTGCCGCCGAGCGGGATATAGAGATAATCGCGGAACCACGAGGAAAGGGAAATGTGCCAGCGTCTCCAGAACTCGGTAATGCTTCCCGAAATATACGGATAATTGAAGTTCTCATGGAAATGGAAGCCGAACATGAGGCCGAGGCCGATTGCCATGTCGGAATAACCGGAAAAGTCGAAATAAATCTGCAGGACATAGGCAATCGCGCCGACCCACGCCGCAAGCAGACCGATATACGATTTCGGAAGCGCGAAGACGGCATCGGCAAGGACTGCCATCGCGTTGGCTATCAGAACCTTCTTTCCGAGGCCGACGCTGAAGCGGATGATTCCGCTGTACACGCCGTCCACAGTGACCTTTCGGTCCGTGATTTCCGTCGCGATGTCATGGTATTTGACAATGGGTCCGGCAATCAGCTGCGGGAAGAAGGAAATATAGAGAAGAAGCCGAAAGAAGCTCTTCTGCTTTTCCGTATGGCCGCGATACACGTCTACGACGTAGGAAAGCGCCTGGAACGTGTAAAAGGATATGCCGATCGGAAGCGCAAGCTTCGGAACCGGAACCGAGAGGCCGCCCGGCAGAATCCTGTTAAGCGTCACGGCGAAGAAACCCGCATACTTAAATACCAAGAGCATTCCGATGTTCAGAATAACAGCAAGGGAAAGCACCGCTTTCGGGTGCTTTCCCGTTACAAACAGTCCGAACAGATAGTTGGCCAGCGCGGATATCAGAAGGAGCGTCACGTAAATCGGCTCTCCGAATGCATAAAACAATATGCTCGCGATGACCAATATCCCGTTTCTCAGCGCCCCGTTCGGTAAAACGGTGTGCAATAGAAACACAATCGGAAAGAAAATGCACAAAAATACGACGGAACTGAAAACCATGTTATCTCCTGTTACGGAAGCGTATAACCGTAGTAATAATTATCCGTGTAACCGGATTTGCCCTTCTGCGGGCCGATCGTGGACTTAGTATACCAGTGCTTGAAATTCTTCAGGTTGGCATCCGTAACAAGGAAAACAGACGCGTCAAATCTCATCGCATCAATATGAAGCCATTGTCCGTTCTGCCATACGACAGTCCAATGGTGAACGGCGTAGGAATGGCCGCCGCCCCTCACGACTCTGGCATCATATCCGGCCGCCTTCAAAACAAGCGTCATCAAAGCGGCATAATGCCAACAGGCTCCGTTTCCGCGGTTCAAAGCTTCAATGGCAAGCGTTCTCGAACCCTTGTCGGCAGAGGAATAGTAGGAGTATACCGGAATCTTTCTGCGTACCCAGTTATACAGGGCGCGGATATCCTTGCTTCCGACCTCAACCTCGACGATATACTTCAGATACTCGTCAAGCGTTGCTTCCGTAATCTGCCCGAATTTCACCGTGGCAACACCGTTTGCGTCCATCTTGTAAGGCTTGCCGCTGACGGTCATCTCGGTATTCACGGCCACTCTTCCGTCGCTGTAAACGTAACGGAGTTTGCCGCCTACCTTTTGGAGTCCTTCCTTCGTAATCAGGTATCCTGCATCCGAGAAAGCATACAGGACATTGCTGATCCGGACAACACCGACTGCCATCGTACCGTCCTGATAGGAGTAGAATTTTCCGCCGTCGGTATGCCAGCCGGCCTCCAGGAAGCCGCCTTCGCGGGAAAGGTAATAATGCTTTCCGTTGATAACCGTATTCCCGACATTCATGACACCGTCCGTGCCGAGATAATACTTCTTTCCTTCGTAATTCTTCCAGCCGGTCTCGGCGCTTCCGTCTTCAAGGTACCATGCCGGAAGACCGTTCACCGTCTGCATTCCGCCGGTCGGAATGCCGTCTTTATTCAGGTAATAGTATTTTTCTTCGATTTTGGTCACGCCGGTCTGCAGATAGCCGCGAACATAATACTGATGTCCGATTTCGGTATCCACGAATCCGTCGTAGTAAACGCCGTCTTCCCTAAACAGGTAGGTGACGCCTTCGATCTCACGCTCGCCCGTATACAGTTCTCCGGAAGCGGCAAAGCAGTACCGGTTGTCATCAATCGTCTGCCATCCGGTCAGCATGATGCCTTCCGTGTCGTAATAGTATTTGCTCTCGCCGCGCGTAATCCAGCCGCGTGCCAGATGGTAATCTTCTTCGAAGTAGTATTCCCTGCCGTCCAGCGTGTGAATTCCGGTATACAAACCGGTCACGCCGCCATAGTATCGACCGCTTTCGTCTTCAATCCAGCCGAAGCAGTACCGGTTTTCTTTGAAATACCATGCCGAGTTGTCAACCTCGTTAACACCATTTAAAGCAGCGCCGTCTTCCGCGAAGTAATAATCCTTTCCGTCCACCTTCGTTCTTCCGAACGAAAGAACACCGTTCTCGGATGCATAATAACAATGCTCGTCATCGCGGATGAAGCCGGTCTTAAGATAGCCGTTCCAGTCGAAGAGATAACTCTCTTCGTCAATCGGAACGATGCCGGTCACCATCGTATAGTCAGAGGGCTTAAAATACCGGAGTCCCTCGTCAAACTCAACCCATCCCGCAATCAGCCTGCCGTCTTCTGCGCAGAAATACTTCGAAGTTCCGACAGCCCGCACGCCGGGCTCGGCAAATCCGTGAGAATTCCGGAAATATGCCACGCCGTTCTCGGTATAGAAGCCCCGGCGCAATACGCCGTCTTCTTCTGAAAAATAGTACGCTTCCCCGTTGATTTCCGCGACACCCTTTTTGATGCCGTCCTTCGTGGAATAATAAATCTTTCCGTCTGCCTCGGCGGGACCTTCGAGCAAAAAGCCCTTCCCGTCAAACAGATAAACCACGCCGTCAATCAGCTGAAGGCCGGTAACCCGCTCTCCATTGCTCACGAAATAGGTGCCTGCGGAACCGCGGTGCCATCCTTCGGACATCGTGATGTAATGGCGCAGGAAGAACCCCGCAAGCAGAGCACCGATGATAAACAAAGAGACAAGAATGGTTCTCATTCTGCGGCGCTTTTCCTGTCGAAGCCCCGTAAGAAACTCTTCCTCGGCCTCTTCCTCGATATCATCGAAGATTTCCGGAAGATCTTCTTCGGCTTCAAGCTTCGCTATGACTTCCGCGTCTGCGCTGCCGGGAATTTCATCCAAAAAATCCGCACGAAGCACCGCGTCCGTTTCCGAAACGGAAACGGGCTCACCGGTAACCTGTGCGAATTCTTCGCCCTCTTCGATTTTATTCAATTCGTCACTCATGAATGCTCCGTCAAATCTTGTAGTTGGCAAATATGTATTCCTTCACGCAGGGGAACTGTAAAGGATCCTTCGACAGTTCGAAATGCCACCATTCCTGTTTGGCCACAAGCGGAACCAGGCCGGTGTTCGTGGTCATGATGGAATAAAGTGTATTGGCCTCCCTGGTGTTATAGGTCATATCGCAACGATAGTCCAGGGTATGCATCTTCGTCTGCATCTCCACCTCTTTGCCGAGTTCCTCGACAGAAGTGAATTTACGTATCGTGAGGTCTAATGCAATGCCCTTATTATGATTGGAGTTGTTGGCAATGAAATAAGCTTCCGTATAATTCTTGTCAAGGAATCCGTTGGCAAGAGTACGCTTTTTCTTGTCCTTCTCGATCTCTTCCTTGAAGTACTTGTTGTCCGTCATCGCGGCATAAACCTTCTTCGAGGTGGAGTTCGGACGATAAGACTCGTAAATCAGAAGCGCGTATCCTTTGTCAAGGGCATTCCGCTGTGCCGTAAGAAGCGCCAGAGCAACATCCAGAACGGCCGGCATCTGCTCCCTCGGGCCGTAGTTCGGAAGCACTTTTCCGGTTACGTCCTTAATCTGGTTGAAACCGGAAACGGCAAGCGATTCCTTGCCGTTTTTGGCTTTCAGCGGATTATAACGGGTCTTGTCCTCGCTCTTTAAGTCCACCTTCTTGCCGTTACCGCCACAGGTAAACAGCGAACTGTACGCGTTGGTACGATTATAATGAACGGAATACGGATTGGAATCCGGATAAATCATGGCGAGGTCGACGAACAGGGCGTTTCCGAGAACCCAGCCTTCCTTCTGCTCGTTGTTCACGGTTGCATTCACATAAATGCTGAACCGGTTTCCGTCCTTCTCGCAGATGTAATTGCCGTCTGCATCCTTAACAATCGTCATGGCCGTTCCGCCGGGAAGCTTAAGCAGTTCCTCGGAGAGATCGACGTCCGAGCAAAGCGGTGTCTCAAACTGCGCCCAGCAATGCACGCCGAGGCAACCCTGCTCTGCGGTGTAGGTAACGGATTTGGTTTCCGTGCCGACCTTTACGAAGGCATTCACGCAATAAAACGGATCCGCGTATCCGGTCCCGCCGGGCGTGAACTCCGTAACCTCCGAACGAAGCGTTGCAAAGCCGTCCTTATAGGCGGCAACAACAGCTTCGTAAACCTCGCCTTTTCGAAGACCGCCGACAACGATTTCCGGTTTCTCAAGCGGGAACTCGTGCCACTCCGTCTCGCCCTTCGGGCGGTACTGAAATACATAGGTCGCATTTTCCCTTGTTAAGGGCCAGGAAAATGTGATGTTATACGATGTCTTCTTCTCGGCCTTAATGACCGGAATCACGGCTTCCGCAGAGACCACGGCCTCCTCGGAATACGGTCCGAACTGCCCTGTCGGGCTTACGGAACGGATCCGGACATGATAGGTAAAGCCGGAATTGATCGGAATCTGACAGGACGTCTCCTTCGAGTCGGCCTGCTGCCACTCTCCGGCTTCACTGCGGTAGTCGATTTCGTAGCTGCCGACGCCCTTTACTTTCTCGTAATGAACCGAAAGAACCTCACTGGAAGCAATGATGTGCTCAATGTTCGGAATGCCGTTCGGATCCCAGGGCTCCGTCGTCGGCGTGTTGAAAACTGTTTTCTTCGTCTTGTCGGCATCGCTGACCGGCTTTTCGCCGAAAATCTTCGAAACCTTGTGCACCAAAAGCACAATCAGAACAGATGTAATCACGAGCGCAATCGACCCGTAGATCAGCGAACGTATCAGTTTCTTTCTTTTGCGTTCCCGAACGCTCATTTTCTCACCCCTTATCCGGGATTACGAAATCCCTAGTGAAAACTCGAATCCGACAGCACCATTTCGGTAACCTTGCCTTTTGCAAGGTAGAATGTCAGGTGCCGTACGCCGTCCTGGTAAATCATGCCGGTCAGCGTATGGGAATACGGTTCCCCGTACGTGCTCAGCAATTCTTCCTCCGTGCTGCCGATTCCGATCTTCTTCGACGTAACCGCTCCGCCTCCCGTAAAGTCAGCGCTGTAGACGATCTGCTTTCCGTCCTTGGTTACGGTGTCTACATGAAAGTCCTTGTAGTAGTAGTTGATGTCATTGCCCGCTTCCAGACAGGCCACGCCTTCGAGCTTGTCGATGATTTCACCGGGAAGATTCTCCTTTCCCGTGTAATCCATGCCGGTCCGAACCTCCACTCCCGCAACAATGATCATGCAGTCTTCTGCGGAAAATGTGCCGAGCGCCTCAGGCGTTACCGACGGACTCACTTCCCCGGTAGGCACGGGTGTCGGAGTCGGCGTGGGGGACGGTGTCGGCGTCGGCGTGGGAGTCGGCGTTGCCGGGGGAGCGTCCGTATCCACATAGGGGATGCTGTCTCCGTCGCCTTTTCCGAGACCGATGACAACCGGCCGGGCGCCGTTCTTCGTGTCCGGCTTGGAAGAACCGCACGAAGTAAGCAAAAGCGCAACCAAAAGCAACAGCAATGCCTTAATTTGCTTACCTTTCACGAAATGCGTTCCTCCTGACATCAGATAATTCTAAACCAACCTACACTATAACATATTTTCCTGAAAATATCAAGTTTTCGGCTTATTTCCGTCAATGCCTTTGCAGGAAAGCTGAATCCTTTTTCTGACGATATCCACCGAAAGAACCCTCACGGATATCACATCGCCGACCTTCGCCACGTCAAGCGGATGCTTGACATATCGATCCGACAGTTCGCTGATGTGGACAAGGCCGTCCTGATGCACGCCGATGTCCACAAAAACGCCGAAATCCATGATATTTCTCACGGTTCCCGAAAGGATCATTCCGGGCTTTAAATCCTCAAGGCTCATGACATCGCTTCGAAGCACGGGCTTCGGGGCATCCTCTCTCGGATCGCGCCCGGGCTTCTCGAGCTCCGCTATGATGTCGGACAGCGTCATTTCACCGACGCCGAGTGTCTGCGACAGTTTCTTAAGGTCTCCGGCCTTCTTTCGAAGCCCTGCAGCGCCTGATCTCCCGACCTCCTCTTCGTTGTATCCGAGGGTCGCGAGAAGTTTCTCTGCTGCCTCATAGCTTTCCGGATGCACGCCGGTATTATCGAGGAAATTGTCTCCGCCGCGGATTCTTAAAAAGCCCGCGCACTGCTCAAACGCCTTCGGTCCGAGCTTCGGAACCTTCAAAAGCTGGCGGCGGTTTTTGAACCGTCCGTTTGCTTCCCGGTAAGCGACAATGCCCGTGGCAATCGGCTTGCTGATGCCCGCAATATACGAAAGAAGCGGCGCGGAAGCCGTGTTCAAATCAACGCCGACGCGGTTCACGCAGTCCTCCACAACGCCCGAAAGGCTCTCCTCGAGCTTCTTCTGGTTCATGTCATGCTGATACTGCCCGACGCCGATGGATTTCGGCTCGATTTTGACAAGCTCGGCGAGCGGATCCTGCAGTCTTCTTGCGATGGATGCCGCGCTTCTCTGGCCGACATCGAAATTCGGAAACTCCTCCGAAGCGAGCTTGCTTGCCGAATAAACGGAAGCGCCTGCCTCGTTCACGATCACGTAATGCAGCTGCTCCGGCATCTCCTTAAACAGTTCCGCAATGACCTGCTCCGATTCGCGCGAAGCCGTTCCGTTTCCGAGCGAAATCACGCTTACGCCGTATTTGCGGATGATTTCCTTTAAGGTCTTCTTGGCTTCCTCCACGCGGTTTTGCGGCGCGGTCGGATAGATGACGACCATATGGCGCACCTTCCCGGTCGGGTCGACTACCGCCAGCTTGCAGCCGGTACGAAACGCCGGGTCCCAGCCGAGCACGGTTCTTCCGGCAAGCGGAGGCTGCATCAGAAGCTGCTCGAGGTTCTTGCCGAACACGCGGATGGCACCCTCCTCGGCCTTCTCGGTAAGCGCATTCCTGATCTCGCGCTCAATCGAAGGCGCAATGAGTCTGTGATAGGCGTCCTCGCAGGCCTTTTTAAGGTATTCCGCCGTCGCCGCCTCGGGACGGCTTACGGTCTTCTTTTCAAGATAGCGGAGAATATCCTCCTCGGGTGCCTCTGTCTTAACGCTCAGCACCTTTTCCTTCTCGCCCCGGTTAATCGCTAAAATCCGGTGTCCCGGAAGCGACGTGATCGGCGATGAGAAATTCTTATACATGTCATAAACGGTCGTTTCGTCACTCTTGCCTGATGAGATCAGCATTCCCTTTTCCGTCGTCAGTTTGCGGATGTAGGCGCGAATCTCCGCCGTATCGCTGAGTTCCTCCGCGACGATGTCCATGGCGCCCTGAAGCGCCTCTTCGGCTGTCGCAACGCCCTTCTCCTCATTGACAAATGCCATGGCATCCTTTACGGGATCGCTGCTTTCCTCTTTCCTGAGAATCTCCGCAAGCTCCCCGAGCCCCTTGGCTCTTGCCTCGCCGGCCCGCGTCTTTCTCTTCGGGCGGTAAGGACGGTACAGATCTTCCACCTGCACAAGCGTTTCCGCAGCGAGGATGCTCTTTTTAAGCTCCTCCGTCAGGAGTCCCTGCTCCTCAATTGAAGAAAGCACCTGTTCCTTCTTCTCATCGAGATTCCGAAGGTAACCCAGGCGCTCGTAAAGATTACGTAACTGTTCGTCCGTAAGGCCGCCGGTGGCTTCCTTACGGTATCTGGCGATAAACGGCACGGTATTGCCCTCATCCAAAAGGCGGACGGCAGCTTCTGCCTGTCCCCGGCCGATATTCAGTTCTTTGGCAAGTCTTTCCGCAGTCATCATTTCTCCCCTTTAAAACATCCGCGGCATCCCGCACACCCGGGCATGCTCTCAAAATCCGGAAATTCCGGTCTTACAATCGTGCAAACGGCCTGTGCGGCCATGCCTTCCATCGTTCCGGTGAACCCGAGTCCCTCCTCGGTCGTGGCCTTCACGTTGACGGCCTCCGGCTCAATGCCGAGGTCCTCCGCGATATTGGCCTTCATCGTGTCGATATACGGCATCAGCTTCGGCTTCTGGGCGATAATCGTCGCATCCACGTTGCCGACAACGAAACAGCGCTCCGCAATCAGCTCGCGGACCTTTTTAAGAAGCATTCTGCTGTCCGCCCCGAGATACGCATCGTCCGTATCCGGAAAATGCCTTCCGATGTCCCCGAGCCCCGCAGCTCCGAGAATCGCGTCCATCACGGCATGCAACAAAACGTCCGCATCGGAATGCCCCAAAAGTCCTTTCTCAAACGGGATTTCCACGCCGCCGAGAATCAGCTTCCGACCTTCCGTCAGGCGGTGCACGTCATATCCCGTTCCGATTCTTAACGAACCGTAATCCATATCTTATGTCACCTCATTCAAAGAAGCGCTGCATCTGCTGCTTCTTGCTTTCCGTAATGATTGTCTCGTAAATGCGGGAAATGACATCCTCATATTCTGTCCCCGCCAACTGACGGATTCTTCGTCTCAACAGGTCCTCTCGCATCTGGTCGTAAATCGGGAGCCCCTGCTTTTTCTTGGCTTCCGCCATCTCGTTGGTCGTGAAGACCCGGCGCACCAGAAGATCGACGATTTTGCTGTCGAGTTTCTCGATTTCCAGCCTGCATTCTTCTATCGTTTTCATAGCATCCTCCGTCATTTTTGAGGCTCCGGCCTCAGTCTTTTTTATTTTACAAAAGGACTCTGCTCTTGTCAATGTGTTGCTTTTTTCTTCGGAAAATGGTACATTATCCGTAGTATAGAAAGGTGGGTTCGAAACGTATGAAACCGCAAACGAAAAAACTGCTTCGAACAATCGCGACTGTCCTGTTAGTAGTCGCATTTATCTTCATTTATTGGAAATTCTTTAACACACAGAATACGGACGGACCGGAACCGACCGATTTCATAGCATCTCCGACCCCGACCGAGACAATAGAGCCTGTACAGAAACCGACGCCGACAGTGACGGAAGCGCCGACACCGACGGAAGCGGTCGAACCGGACCAGACGCCGACACCGACCTTATTGCCCGGAAAGCCCACCCCCACGCCGACCGTAAAGCCGACGGCAACTCCGAAGCCCACGGCCACACCGAAGCCGACCGAGGCGCCGGCAATCGACAAGAACGGCTCGTATTATTCGAAGGATGAGGTTGCCCTTTACATCCACACGTACGGCAAGCTGCCCGGCAACTACATCACGAAGGCGGAAGCCGAGGCACTCGGCTGGACCGGCGGTTCCGTGGAGAGGTATAAAAAAGGCGCCGCCATCGGCGGAACCTACTTCGGCAACTATGAAAAGAAGCTTCCCGCAAAGCAGGGACGCAAGTACTACGAATGCGACATCGATACCAAAGGAAAGAATTCCCGCGGCGCGAAGCGCATCATCTATTCCAATGACGGATTGATTTACTATACCGACGACCATTATGAAACGTTTACGCTTCTGTACGGGGAGGAATGAGTGACATGAAGACAATCGTCATCGACGGCGCTTATATGACGGAGCGCGGCACAAGCTATGCATACCTTGCGAAACGGTTGGATTTTCCTTCGTATTTCGGTAAAAACCTCGATGCGCTTTACGATCTGTTAACGGAGCCGTGCGAGCCACGCACGCTGGTAATCTACAATAAAAAGAAGCTTCTCTTAAACCTCGGGAACTACGGGCAGCGCATGCTTGATACGATTCAGGACGCCGTCCGCGTGAACGGGAACCTCTTTTATACCGAGGACAGCATATAAAACAAAAAGCCTCTTCTGCCGGTCGGCAAAAGAGGCTTTATTTTGATAGCGAAGGGGGGATTCGAACCCTCGACACTACGGGTATGAACCGTATGCTCTAGCCAACTGAGCTACTTCGCCACAGATACGGATAAACCGTACTTTTGCATTATATTCAGAATCGTCCCCTTTGTCAAGAAGAAAATACGCAAAACACACGCCGTTTACAGCTCGAACGAAAGCGGGAGCAGTTCCTTAAGCAGATACTCTTTGTACGTACCGCTTTCGGTTCCCAAAAGGACCGTGAACTTCTCCGGATTACCGAACTCCGCCATCACCTGACGGCAGCTTCCGCACGGCGGACAGATGCTTTCCGCCTTCTCTTCCTTCGGCGCGCCGACAACGGCAATCGCCGTAAAATCACGAAATCCCGCCGAAACGGCACTGAAAATCGCCGAACGCTCCGCACAGTTCGTCAGCCCGTAAGATGCGTTCTCTATGTTGCAGCCGCGGAAGATCGTGCCGTCCTTACAAAGAAGCGCCGCGCCTACGGCAAAACCCGAATACGGACAGTAACTGTTCTTTCTGGCTTCGATAGCTTCCACGATTAGTTTCTTTTTCGCTCTCTCATTCATCGTTCCGTCCCGACCTCCCATTTGGTTCCGTCCGTGGAAAATACGACCGTTCCCCGTTCATCGGTTCTGAAAACCTGCACGGAGAACGCCCGGAGCACATTAAGCGCATCCGCCTCCGCCGGTTCCTCCTTCGAGCAGGTTATGACGGCATACTGCGGCGCAACCTCTTTGATGAACTTCTTCGTCGTTGCGTCCTTCTTTCCGTGATGCCCGATTTTGATAACCTCAGCCTTAAGCGCGTATCCGTCTTCGCGCATCTCCTTCTCTGTCCGGGTCAGGGCATCGCCCATCAAAAGCGCCGTTCTCCCCTTATACTCCAACCGTAACACAATCGAAGAATCGTTGTCGTCGCCTTTTTCAAGCGCCTTCTTTCCGGGCGCCAGAACCGTAAGCTTCGCGCCGCCCAGGCTGTATTCCGTAAGAAGCTTTGCATACTCCCACGGGGTATTCGTATCATTTACCGCTTTCGTCATGCTGACATATTCGGGAGAATTCTCCTTCTTCGGAGAGAGAATAATCTTCCCGACGGAAAAGTTCCGAAGCACTTCCGCCATACCGCCGACATGGTCTTTGTCTCCGTGCGTCACGACGGCATAGTTTAGGCTTGTCACGCCGTGGCTTTTCAGATAATCCGTGACGACGCTTCCGTGCTCCGGAAGTCCGGCGTCAATCAGCATGGTCTCCCCGTCGCAGACAAGCAGGATGGCGTCCGCTTTTCCGATGTCCAAAACGTGGATTTCAAGTCCCTCCTTAACGGGAACATTGTTCTCCGGCGTCGGGGAAGGTTTCTTCTTATTATCGCAGCCGCAAAGCAGCACAAAGGCCGTAAGCAGCAACAGCATCATTCTTTTCATGCAGTCTCCCTGTCACACAATTCGGCTTACTTTAAGAAGCCGCTTACAATCTGCTGCTCGGCTTCCTCTTCGGTCAGTCCGAGCGTCATCAGCTTGATGATCTGCTCTCCGGCAATCTTGCCGATGGCCGCCTCGTGAATCAGTGAAGCGTCGAGATGGTTTGCGGAAAGCGCAGGCGTTGCGAGAACTTTTCCGGAATCCATCAGGATGGCATCGCACTCGGTATGACCGGTGCAGCGGTTGTTTCCGTTGATGACCGAAATGAATTCCTGTCTGGACTCACCCTTCGCGACCGATCTCGAAACGACATCCGCGCCGGAGCCTTCTCCGTTCAGGTCTACGGTGAAATCGGTCTTTGCAAACTGCGTTCCGTGCGTCATGATCTTCTCGCGGATGACAAGATTGGCATCTGCCGCAAGATCCGCCTTCGTCACGCGAACCGTCGAATCGACACCCTTGATCTGCACGGTGTCCATCTCCAGGCGGCCGCCCTCCTCGATATGCACGATTGTCTGCGGATTCAGCACACGCGAGCCGCGCCCGTCACCCTCTCCGTAGTGCTTCTCCACATATTTCACACGGGAATTCTTTCCGACGAAAAATGTGTGGATTCCGTCGTGCTGGGAGTCCTGATCTCCGGAATTGTGAATGCCGCATCCGGCTATGATTGTCACATCACAGTTCTCTCCGATGTAAAAGTCGTTATAAACGACTTCCTTCAGCCCGGTCTGGCTGAGAACGACCGGAATGTGCACGCTTTCGTTTTTGGTACCGGGCTTAATGATGATATCAATGCCCGGCTTATCCGTTTTCGTAACAATATCGATATGCTCCGTCGTATTGCGGCCGGCGCCCTCTCCGTTTACACGGAAGTTGTAAGCGCCTGCGGGAACTCCGTGAAGATCCGCAATCTGCATGAGCAGCTCTTTCTGTATCGCATCCATCTTAATAAATCCATCCTTTATTCTTTGTGGTACTGACAGTCCATGGAACGGTCGAGAAGCTTCGGGAGCATCTTTGCGCTGGCATCCTCATTCAATATGCCTCCGTCCGCAATGACAACGATCCGGTCGGCAATGTTCAGGATTCTTTCCTGATGGGAAATGATGATGATTGTCCCCTTCTGTTCCTTGTGAATCCGCTCGAAAATCCGGATCAGGTTGCCGAAGCTCCACAAATCGATTCCCGCCTCCGGCTCGTCGAAGATCGAAAGCTCGGTGTTTCTTGCAAGAAGCGTCGCAATCTCAATACGTTTGATCTCACCACCGGAAAGGCTGGCATTTACCTCACGGTTGATATAGTCTCTCGCACACAGTCCGACTGCCGACAGATACTCGCAGGCCGTCGTCGTGGAGATCTTCTCCCCTGCCGCCAGCTGAATCAGGTCTCTTACGGTGATGCCCTTAAAACGGACCGGCTGCTGAAAGGCAAATCCGATGCCGGCCTTCGCTCTTTCGGTGATGCTCATGTCCGTGATGTCCTTCCCGTTATACAGGATCCGGCCCCCGGTAGGCTTTTCAATGCCTGCAATCAGTCTTGCAAGCGTGGACTTTCCTCCGCCGTTCGGTCCCGTCAGAACGACAAAACGGTTGTCGGGAATCGTCAGGCTGATGTTCTTTATGATTTCTTTTGTTCCGGCAGACTCATCGTCCACGCGGAAACTGACATTTTGTAATTCTAACATGTATGACTCCTATCCGGGTACCCCGATGATATTACGGCGTTATTATAGCATAACGGACTTAGAATATCCATAGTCATTCTGTCGCATTTGTTTACGCCCAGGCCGATTTGACAAGGCGGAAAGAAACATATATAATACAGTTTATTACTTTACAAGGAGTGTGATGGTTTATTTTAGACCCTGACGCGCAATGGATTATCCCGGTAATCCTGATTCTGCTTCTTCTTTCCGCTTTCTTTTCCTCTGCGGAAACAGCTTTGACCTCCGTCAACAGAATGCGCATGCGTTCTCTTGCGGATTCCGGAAAGAAGGCCGCCAAGCTTGTTCTTCGTCTCGAGGCGCAGAACACCAAAATGCTTTCTGCCATTCTGATCGGCAACAATGTCGTTAATCTTTCTGCTTCCGCACTGACTGCGAAATTCGCGGACATTCAGTTCGGGGACAGGTTTCTTTCGGTTGCGACCGGCATCCTGACTTTCATTGTAATCATATTCGGTGAGATCATCCCGAAAACCGTTGCTTCGTACCATGCCGACGGCATGGCTATGTTTTATGCGCCTTTGGTTTACGGCTTCATGACTTTGATGACGCCGTTCATCTGGCTCGTGAACGGAATCTCCCGTTTCTTTATGTTCCTGATGCGGATTAAGCCCCGCAAAGCCGCCGTCATTACCGAGGATGAGCTTCTCACGGCCGTGGATGTCAGCCACGAGGAGGGCGTCATCGAAAGCGACGAGCGGGAAATGATAGCCAACGTGGTGGACTTCGGCGATTCCCTCGCCAAGGACGTCATGGTTCCCCGTATCGATGTGGACTTTTTAAATGTGAAAGCCGGCTACGACGAAGTGGCCGAAGCCTTCCGTGCCAATAACTACTCCCGCCTGCCCGTCTACCGCGGCACCAGAGACAACGTGGTCGGCATTCTCTTTTTGAAGGATTTCTTCCGCTATGACGGCGAGAAAAAGGCCTTCTCCGTGCCTGACATCATGAGAAAGCCTTTCTTTACATTTGCCTTTAAGAAAACATCCGACCTTCTGGCCGAATTAAGACGGGAATCCGTTACGATTGCCGTTGTTCTCGATGAGTACGGCGCGACGGCCGGCATCATTACGCTTGAAGATCTTTTGGAGGAAATCGTCGGCGAGATCCGTGACGAATACGACGCTGACGAGGAAGACGAAATCCGTAAAATCTCCGATACCGAGTATCTCGTGCACGGAAATGCCCGCCTCGACGACATCAACGAAGAGCTCGGGCTGTCCTTACAGTCTGATGACTACGATTCAATTGCCGGCCATCTGATTCACCTTTTAGAGCATCTGCCGAAGACCGGTGAGCGGATCACCGAGGACAACATCACCTACATTGCCGAGACGGTTGCCAAAAACCGTGTCGTCAGGGTTCGCATCCTGCTTCCCGAAAAGACCGAGCCGGAGTCATTAAGTTAAGCCCTGACATTGGCTGCAATCGCCAGAACAGCGCCCGCGCCGCCGATGAAAAGCGCCAGCTCCGTGCCGACGAGGAATAATAAGAGCCATACGGAAAATGCCATGATGCCGAGCGCATCCTCCGCGGTTTCACGATTGGTTCTGATCCAGTTCAATACTTGTTTCATATCCTGCCTCCCGTTTGGTTTCTGAGGCCCTTGAATGAAAAACTAACAGACGACTGAAATATCACCTGAATACACAAAGTTCATTTTTAAGGCCTTCAAATGCCTTCCAGGGGGTGCTTTTTCCCCGAAACTGTGCTATAATCCCATCATCCGAATGCGATGTGTTATATCGAACTGCACAGCAAACAGACGACTCGTTATTGCTTATGCAGAAGTAAACACGACCCGTCTATTACTTATGTTGACATGTCGATTACCGTCTGCATTCGAAATCTGGTTTACCTGTTTGTTGCGAACAGGTTAGGCATCAAATGGACTTCGTCTGGCGGGATGAGGTCCATTTTTAATAGCCGGAACAATGCCCACATATCCTCATCATCTTCGTTGATGAGTTCATACGGGGCCTTGTTTCCCAATCCCTGTCTGCGGGTGCTGTTGATGTGATTCATCAGCAGCGTCATGTCTTCCTGTGTATACGGGTTCAGGGTCTTTCCTCTCGGAATCACATACCGTATGTATTCGTGATTCTTTTCAATATGAGGTTTCTGCCAGGAGGCCATCGGATCACAGTAGAAGATATCTGTCCGTTGTATCCGGTCTTCCGTAAATTCAAGATCCCCGGGGCGCATGAACTCGCTCCCGTTATCCGTCAGAATGACCGGGAACAGTCTCGTGAATCGTTCAGGACCAAGGCCTCTTTCGAGATAATCGAACACTCTTTTTACGGACTCTGCCTTGCCGTCCGGCAGAAGAAAAAGGAGCATAACGGAATTGTCCCGAAAGATCATCGTCAGGAGCCGTTTGCCGCGCTCCCGAACACCCTTTACGGTATCCATCTCTATGACGCTCAGACCGGAATCTTTCATGACGGATTCAAAGTCTTCGTATGTGCGTCCTTCCCGGTATCCTTTATCCGCAAAACCCTTGGTAACACCCTTGTGATTCTTTCTGCGCTGTCGGTATCCGGTTTTACGACGAAGATCGATGTTTCTTATGGTGAGTTCACCTGCATCAATGTAATTATACAGGCTTCTTAAGGACATCGGCATTTCAGCCTTGTGCTCCGCATAGATATGTGTCAGGGGCTGTCCTTTCTTCACCAGGCGCGTTACCAGCTCATCCACGAAAGCCTTCTGTTCCGTGGTAATCCGAATACCCTGTCTGCTTTCAGACCGCCTTCGGCTCACCGCAGCATCCGCATACGGGGCAGTATATACGTATTTGTCCTTTATGCACAGCTTTCTGTTTTTACAAGTGTTACACACATACGGAGGTTTATTAGGCTTATGACAGGCGGCCGACACATACCTTCTGCAAAGGTTTCTGCAATCAGTTCCTTTACAGTATTTGCACTGTATTCGGCAGTTTCCCTCACCGGCTCCGCACAGACCTCTTTCCGCGCAGTTTCTTGCGAGCTTGCAATCCTTTCCCGCATGATAAGTGCCCTTGATGTGGGTTCGGTTTTCCAGCACTTCATGCGCTACCGTCGAGGGATGTCTGCCAATCATTTTTGCAATGCGTTTGAACGATTCTCCTCTGCATAATCCTGTTTCAATAGCAACCCTGTCGGTCAGATCCATCTGGCCGCTTCTCCTATAATAGTTCATATCTGCTCCTATCCGCAGACAGTAATCGATATATGAACTATAGCAGAGGCTGTTGCAACAGTAAACTAGACTTTTCTAGGTGATATTCAGTTGTCAAAGTACAGGTTTAATTTTTCATTCTAAGT